>Ga0255346_1001227_pt1 | contig 37240 bp, 31 predicted proteins | sample wastewater_treat_FD_194410 | JGI IMG/M metagenome (GOLD analysis project Ga0255346, IMG submission 194410) | Wastewater microbial communities from Lulu Island WWTP, Vancouver, Canada - plant22 | ecosystem: Engineered > WWTP > Wastewater > Unclassified | place: Canada: Vancouver, British Columbia...
AGTCTTAATAACATTGAAAAAGAGAGATTTTACAATGCAATTATTGAGGTTTTAAATCGAGCTATTAAAGATGTCAGAGAAAAAATGGGAAAAGATCTCGAACTTGACGAAGAAAGACTATACTTACAGGTTCACAAGAAGAAAGGTAAAGTTTGTGCATCCTGTGGAGGATTAATTGAAACAGTTCATGTTGACAATAAAGTTGCATATTATTGTCCAGTTTGCCAGAAGTAAGTGTTAGTCGTATAGTACCACTAAACTTATTGTATTGCTACTTTTATCTTAGCATACCTTTGGGTCAAAAGTGGTAATACCTTAATTTATATAGATATAGACCGAAATCTCTTCTTAATAAGTTAACATAATTTTGAATGTTTCAAAAAATTGATCGTATAAAAAAATAGAACATATCGAACTTTGATCGAAAATAAAACTTATTTTAATTTACATATTTAGAAATTCTAACAATTTATAGACAAGCATTGCGGGCCAGACAAGGGCTTTAAAAAAGCCTAATACACCAATCCAGAATGTAGTTGCCTGCTGGATGTAATAAACAAATGCTCCAATAAAAGCTAATCCATAGGCACTTATGTTATAATTGTAAAATTTCATTTTTCTGGATTCTTTACACTCTTTAACGTCTGGGTCTTTTTCACTATCCATACCAATCCTCCTAAATTTTTGTTAGAAATTATAGATTTACCTCCGAAAATAATAACTCCAAAATTATATTTGGTAAAGAGATTGAATTGTTTAGCTATATAAGAGTCATAAGAAAAGGATTAAAGTTATTATTTTCATGCTTGTGTTGTGGCAGAAAAGCCATGAAATGTTAAAATAGAAAGAAAAGAAGAGCTGAATCCAGGAAGTATTTCTTTCTTTTAATATTAGAGTGAAAAATAACATAGATTCACCTTTGTTGATTTCAGGAATTACAAAAAATGAAAATAACAAAGAAAAAGAAAGAAAACACTGGATCCCCAATCAAGTTGGGGATGACATTGGAGTAGTTTTCGGGGATGACATTGGAGTAGTTTTCGGGAATGACAGTGGTGATGTCATTCCCGCGACTTATTTTTGTCATTCAGAGCGATTGCGGGAATCCATAAAGTGTAAAAAGAAATACTGGATCCCCGATAAATACATTCGGGGATGACAAGTTACTTTTAATTACTGATAAAAGATTTCAAGGATGACATTGGAGTAGTTTTCGAGGATGACAATCAACTTACTGGATTCTCAGTCAAACTGAGAATGACAAAAGAAGATAGAAAAAAATAGAAGAATGGATTCCCAGTCAAGCTGGGAATGACAGTTACCTTGGATTCCCGATTAAAGATTTCGGGAATGACAGTTACTATGGATCCTCGATAAAGGATTTTGAAGATGACAGCGGCGGTCATTCCCGCGAAAGCGGGAATCCAGAAGACAGAAGTCTGGATCCCCAATCAAGTTGGGGATGACAAGTTACTTTTAATTACTGATAAAAGATTTCAAGGATGACATTGGAGTAGTTTTCGGGGATGACAATGGAGTAGTTTTCGGGGATAACAGTGGGTATACACTCAAAATGACTTTTACTCACTCTATTATCCTCAAGGTGCGTATTTTGTATTCTGCATCGTTAGGATATACATACTCTTTCAGGATGAAAGAGCAATCTTTCCATCAACAGAAAGATCTCCTGTTTTAAAACTCGTAAAAACTTTTAAATGATATACGGCATAGAGAAGCAAAGATTACTATGTGTAAAAGTGTAAGAGACTCACTTTCGGAACTGTAGTTAGTTTGTCTTAACTTTGAGATTTAAACTTCAGACTTACCCTCAGAATTAAGATTTTCTAAAAGCTCGGTAATTGTTTTTTTGAGCACTGGATGCACGAAATCAGGAGCAATTTCTTGCAAAGGCTTTAGAACAAAGAATCTGTTCTGCATGTCTGGATGAGGAATTTTAAGGTCAGGCTCATTAATTATTAAAGAATCATAAAATATTATATCTATATCTATTACTCTTGGCCCCCACCTTTTTGTTCTAATTCTACCTAATTCAGACTCAATTTTTGATATTAATTTCATTAATTCAAAAGGCTCAAGGTCTGAATCTATCTCAACTGCCATATTTAAGAATTTGCCCTGTTCCTTATATCCGTATGGTTCGGTTTCGATTATGTTTGATGATTTAATAATTTGTATATTATTTTGCTTAAGTTTTTCCAAAGCTTTTTTTAGATAATTGATTCTATCTCCCAAATTCGAGCCAATACTTAGATAAGCTCTTGGCATAAGTGTATTTCTTTAATAACTTTTAATACTTCAATATTTTCTTTTACATCATGTACTCTTATAATATCGGCTCCATTCATAGCTGCATAAGCTGTAACCGCCAATGTTCCAGGAAGTCTCTCTTCAGGACTCAATCCATTTAATACTTTTCCCAAAAAGCTTTTTCTCGAGTGACCGATTAAAAGAGGTAATCCAAAAATCTTAAAAGCTTTAAGAGAACGTAAAATTTCAAAATTTTGTTTTGCTGTTTTTGCAAAACAAATTCCTGGATCTATTATTATACGCTCTCTTTTTATTCCTCTCTTCTCAAGATAATTTATTTTTTCTTCAAAGTAAAATAAGATTTCTTTTACAACATCATTGTAATCTGTATAGTTTTGCATATCTTTCGGTGTACCTCTCATATGCATAAATATGAATGGGAGCTCAGTGTCAGAGAGAAATTCTATCATCTCTTCTGTAAGATTAATTATGTTTAATGTTGTTGCTCCTGCTTCAATTGCTTCTTTAGCTACTTTTACTTTATAAGTATCAACCGATATTGGAATATCTTTAAATCTTTTTCTGATACTTGAAATAACAGGTATTACTCTATTTAATTCTTCCTCTTCCGTTAGCGGTAGAGACCCAGGTCTCGTTGACTCCCCACCTATATCTAATATATCAGCTCCTTCCTTAATCATTTCTTCTGCTCTTGTTATAGCAGAAGATTCATCTAATAATGCACTTCCACCATAGAATGAATCAGGGGATACATTAAGTATCCCCATAATTTTAGGAATTTTATAAATATTCTTTTGGGTACTCTCTTCCTTTAAGGTTAAAATTACTTCCTTTAATTCATTTCTAATAGAATCTAATCCAAAGAATGGTTGATATTCGAGCTTTCTTAAAACTTCATTGTAAGTCCTCATCGATCCAATTAACAGGGCGGAAGTAGTATCTCTTTCAAACTTTATAACATCTTTATGAACTGCTACATCACCACCGGTACTTAAAAATTCCTGTTTTAAAATTGTTGCAGCCCTTGAATCTATATCATAAATTTTAAGGAGCAATAAATTTGCTTTTTCAGAAAAAATTGGAAAAGCTCTCTCATCAACACCAATTTTACTGAGCTCTTCGAAAAGCTCACAAATGTTTACAATCTTTATTGGCATTTTCTCTTTTGTCTCTACTCAAACATGCGTAAGCATTATGGTTATGGATGCTCTCTATACTTATTATTTCCACAGAGTACCATATAATTCGTTCATCTTTGTCAAGCGATAAAGAGATATTTCTTGCAACATCTTCAACAAATCTTGGATTGAGATATGCTTGTTCTGTTATATATTTTTCGTCTTCTCTTTTGAGAAGAGCAAAAACAGGAGCTGAAGCTGCCTTTTCCCCGATATCAATAATTTCTTCGATCCATACAAGTTTTTTCATTCTTATTGAAATTTTTGCAACACCTCTCTGGTTGTGCGCTCCAAATTTAGAGATTTCTTTTGAGCAAGGGCAAACGAGGTGTATTGGAACATCTACTTCAAGGACGAAGTCAAAATTATTATTTTCAGAGGCAATAAATTTACATACATAATTCATTAAACTCTCAATTTTTGATATAGGAGCTTTTTTGCTAACAAAATACATAAATTCAATTTCAATATGAGCGTTTTTAGCATTTAATTCAGCTTTAGTGTCTGTTAAAATTTCTCTTAAAGAAGAGAGATTAACATTTTTTCTATGCTTATTTAAAATTTCAATAAATCTACTCATATGAGTGCCCCTGAACTCTTTTGGTAGGTCGACGTAAAGATTGATTTTTCCATATGTATCCTGTGTTTTATTTGTACGATCCAAAACAGTTATTGGATATACAACTCCATTTACTCCAACCCTATCGAGGTTAATTTCACGATAATCTAATTCATTCTGAACATCTCTCACCCTGTTTCTCTCCTAAGTGTAACACTACTTTCACTGCTTTCCCATAATCTTACTTCATATAAGGAATAGTTTTCTCCTTTTAGAACAGGGTCTAATTTGTTGAAAATCCAGCTAACAATATTCTCGCATGTGGGATTCTTAAAAATGTTATTCAAGTACTTATGGTCAAGTAGGTTCAATATATTTTCCTGAACAATACTTTTTAGTGCAATGAAATCAACAATCATACCATCTTCTTCTATTGGTGAACCTTCTAATGTTATTGAAAGCTTAAAAGTATGACCATGAAGCTCTTCACATTTACCATGATAGTTGGTTAAATTGTGTGCAGCAGAGAATGTAAATTCTCTTGTAATAAACATTGTTAATTTTTAAATTTTGTAATTGTTATACAAGTTCTCTTTTATTCTCCGCATTGCTTCAATTAGATTTTCTTTTGAGTTTGCATATGAAAACCTTATATAACCCTCTCCAGCTTCTCCGAATGAACTTCCACCAAGGCAGGCAACTCCAGCTTCATACAAAAAATGATCTGCTAAACTTTTGGAAGTTAACCCGTATTTCTGTAGGATTTCTCTAACATCTACAAACACATAGAAAGCACCCTTTGGCATATCAACATGCATTCCAGGAATATCATTTATGAGATTTACAATTAGTTCTCGTCTTTCCTTAAATTCATTATACATTTGCTTAACTTCTGTTTGATCACCTCTTAAGGCTTCTACTCCAGCTATTTGAACAAAAGTTGTAGTGCATGAAACAGTGTTACTTATTATTTTTTGCATTGGAACATAATATTCAGTAGGTACTAAAGCATAAGCTAATCTCCACCCAGTCATTGCAAAAGTTTTAGACATACCATCCATTAAAATTGTTCTATCTTTCATTCCAGGCATACCTGCAATAGTTATATGGGGTTCATCAGAATATATTAATTGTGAATAAATTTCATCAGAAAATACAACTGCATTCGAATCTTTAATGACTTCTGAAATTTGCAGAAGGTCAGTTTTAGATAGTATTGATCCGGTTGGGTTATGAGGTGAATTTAAAATTATAAGTCTTGTTTTAGGGGTGATTAATGAAGCAAGTTGATCAATATCAATTTTATATTCATTTTCACGTGAAAGAGTTAGAGGAACTGGTTTTCCACCAGCTAAAGATATTGCTGACCTGTATGGCGGATACCCTGGATCGGGGTATATTGCCTCATCCCCCTCTTCTAAAAAAACTGTACAAGCAGCATAAATTAAAAGTTTACCTCCAGCGCTTATTAAAACATTTTCAGGATCAGTATCAATTCCTCTTGTTTTAGATAAATGTTCACTCACAGCCTCTCTAAGTTCAGGTATGCCTTTTGCGGGTGTGTAGTGCGTGTAACCATCATCTATAGCCTTTTTGCAAGCCTCTCTTATGTTTTTTGGAGTAGCGAAATCTGGCTCTCCAATTTCAAGGTGCATTACCTTAATACCCTTTTCACGCTCAAGAGCGTTAGCCTTTGCTAAAATTTCAAAAGCACCTTCAGCGGTGCAGGTTTGTGAACGATAAGAAATTTTCATAAAAAGTATTCTCCTTTATTTAATTATTTATTTTATTATTATCTTCTATCTTTTCTTCCAGAAGTTCCTTTGTAGAATGGCTTAGAAACTAAAGTTGCTATTTCTTCTTTTCCTCTTATTGGAATTACAAATGTTTCACCAATATTGTTAAGTTCAGTTGGTATGTAACCTAAAGCCGCAATTTTCTTAATTTTAGGACAGAAACTCCCGCTTGTGACATATCCAACCTTTTCACCATTCTTTAAAATATCCATTCCATGTCTCGGTATAAGATTATCAGAGATGAAAAATCCAGCTAAGGTTCTTTTTATACCTTCCTCTTTTATCTTTAAGAGTTTATCTCTCCCAACAAAATCTTTGTCCAGTTTTACTGCAAATGTTTGTCCTGCCTCTAACGGATTTGTTGTTTCATCAATATCATTTCCATAAAGCCATAAACAAGCTTCAAATCGCAAAGTATCCCTTGCTCCTAAGCCACAAGGTTTCACTCCAAAGTTTTTGCCAGCATTAAGGATACCATTCCATATTTTGGGAGTGTCCTCTGGTTTAGTTAAGATCTCAAATCCATCTTCGCCAGTATACCCTGTTCTTGAGGTAACAGTATCTATCCCAAGAATGGAAATATTCTGAAATTTAAAAACTTTTATATTTTCTAATTGATAATCAGTAAGCTTTTGTAATATTTCTTCTGCCATTGGGCCCTGAAAAGCTACTTGACCATAATTATCTGACAAATTTGACACTTCTACTTTTAGGTCAGACCTAAGTTTTTTAATTTCAAGAATATGTTCAAAATCTTTATCAATATTTGAAGCATTTACTACAAGAAGAACTTTTTCATCATTAATCCTATATGCTAAAAGATCATCTACTTCTCCACCATCTTCATAACACATAATAGTATATTTGATGTCTCCATCATTCATATCAGTTATTCGATTTGTGCATAAATAGTCGGAAAATTTAATAGCATCCGGACCAGCAATTTCAATTTCGCCCATATGTGATACATCAAAAATACCTGCGCAGTCTCTTACTGCAAGGTGTTCATCAATAATTGATGAAAAATTCAATGGCATTTCAAAACCTGCAAAAGGAACAATTGTAGCTCCTAATTTAACATGCTCATCATATAAAGGTGTTTTCTTTAAATTTGTCATTTGTAATTATATTTCCTCACTTTCTATATCTTGCAATGCTTTTAACATTTGTTCTCGATTGGGCGCTTTACCATGCCAGTCAGCTTCGTTTTCCATAAATGATACCCCTTTACCCTTGATTGTGTTACCTATAATAACTGTTGGTCGATCAATATTTGATTTGGCTTTTTTAATTGCTTCATCTATTTGTGAGATATCATGCCCATCAATAATAATTGTATGCCAGTTAAATGATTTAAATTTATCTTCAATTGGTGCTATTCCCATAACATCTTCTATCCACCCATCAATCTCGAGATTGTTATAATCAAAGAATACTGTCAAATTATCAAGATGATAATGAGCAGCAGACATAATAGCTTCCCAGATTTGACCTTCCTGAGACTCACCATCTCCATTTAAAACATAGACTCTCTGCTTTTTGCCATCCATTTTAAAAGAAAGAGCTTCACCTACACCTACTGAAAGACCTTGACCTAAAGAGCCTGTACTAACCTCTACTGCGCTTAACTTTTTAGATGCTGGATGTCCTTGAAGGGAGGAGCCAAATTCCCTAAATGTCGCCAATGCCGTTCTATCATAATAACCTGTTTCAGCGAACAATGAATACAGTAAAGGTGAAACGTGGCCCTTAGAAAAAATAACCCTATCTCTTTCTTCCCATTTTGGATCGGAAGGTTTATGATTAAGATGGTTAAAGAAGAGCACTGTTAACATATCAGCTGAGGAAAGCGATCCCCCAGGATGGCCTGAACCAGCCGCATATGTTGAAAGAATTATATCTCTTCGCACCTGTTTGGCAATATTTGTAAGTTCTTCAATAGATTTTGATACAGGGTAAAAAGTTTCTGGTGGGTTTAAATTAAAAGGATTTTTAGAAAGTAATTCTAATGCCTCAGCTCTTGTTTCCTTGCTCATTTTCACCTCTTTTTAACTGCTAATAATCTAAAAAGAATTATATATTAAAAAGAAATTATGGTCAAATAAAGTGAAAAATTGTAATTTTGCTTGAAAATGATTTATTTTTGTCTAATATATTATTTAAATAATTTTAGAAGAATGAGTGTAAGCTAATGATGAATAAGATATTTTTTAAAGATGATGGACAATCGGTTGTTTTAATCGCTGTATCGATTCTTTTGATAGTGTTTGTTGGACTTTCAGTGTTTAGTTTGGGAGAAGCTTTAAATAATAAATCTCAATTTAGAAATTTATCAGATGCGGTTTCATTTGCTGGCACTTGTGCTCAACATAAAGGTGTTTCTGCTTTTCAGAGCTTGTTAAACATAGACCCTCTTGTTAAAGTTTCATACAATCTCGGTATTGCTCTGGATAACTTACATAAAGGTGCTAAAGCTTTAAAAAAAGTTAGTCCAACTTACGATACTACTGCCAATATAATTGCAACATCACAGATAGAAAGTCTAATAAGTCCTTATAATAATCTTATATCTTCAATAACATCTAATCCAGCAGACCCCCATGTTGTTGATTCAAATTTATATAATGAGACTTTATCTTTCTTTAGTGCAGATGCAATTATTTTTGCAAGAGAAATTTTAGAGAAGAATTTAGAAATTTTACCACCAGATGAATTAAAAAATCTATCGATGGTATCTTTACCGTCAGAGATTTTTCTTCGTAGAGGTCCTATTCTTAATATTCCAGGCAATCCTCCCCGCTTTAGGTTTGAACTTAGCATTAAAGAGGGAAAATTGGTTTTAAGGTATTATAGAGTTATTGATGAGAACACAGAAATAGCAGAATCAGGAGTATTTAATATAATGATTGCAGATAGCCCCAATCTCCTATTTCAACAAATTCTTCCAGACATAGAAACGGAAAAACTTGGTAAATTTCTTTCTTTCTCTTATTCATTTCCTTTTCCCGAAGAAGGGTATGAGGAAGGGACACCTGTTAGCGAAGCGATAAATCTGTCTTATATACAGCTTGAAGCTATAAATTTAGTTAATAGTTTAAGGGCAAGTATGATGGAGTTTGATTCAAATTTTGGCCCTTTATTTAAAAATACTATCGAAAATTACTGGAACAGTATGGTTTCTGATTATAATGGTTTTTTAGATTTTATAAACTCCAATAATTTTAGGGCAGCTTTTGGTTTGAACCCTTCGAGCTATCATCTTAAACCTGTTTTTGCAAGTCTTAAAGATATGGGAATTCTTAATATTCAATCTTTTAAAGATTTAGCGGCTGAAAAAGGCTATGATATAAATAATGAGGAAGATATCAAAGATTTTTATAAAACTTTAACTCTTAAAGATATATTTGGAACAGAGGAGAATTTCAGAACATCTATCGAAGATACAATTGATACATTTGCAACTGATGAAGCTAATGTCAAAACTCGCCTTGCAACTCTTATGAATAAAATAAAAGTTTTTAATAAAGATTATGCATCAGGAGGAAATATTCCATATATATTAACGAATTTCGTTGACATTATCTATGAAAACTTAAATGAATCAACTCTTGGTCCTTTTCTTGAAGTTCTTCAATTAATAGGAAATGGAGTTGGTCTTACATACACAAACCTAAATGAATTTAATACTCTTGTTTCTTTGAGAACCGGTTACGATTTCAATTCTTTAAAACCAGATGAAAGCTTTTATAATTTATTAGACTATTTTTTTGATACTCCTCTTATTAAGTTGGAAGGCACTTAGTTTTTGAAAAAATTTGTATTAGTAATTCTTCTTTTAGCGTGTATATTATCCTCCTGTAGCGGAAAAAATGTTGTAATTGTAGGTATTGCGGAAGATACTTCCACAAACCTTAAAAATATTACGCAGAATTTAAATAATGGAAGAAATCTTGCTCTTTCTGAGATTAATTCAAATAAAGATTTTCCATATTCTATTAAATTAAAGATTATTGATACAATGAACAGTCCTGAAAAGACAGCGAATGCTTTTAGAGATCTTTGTAATTCAGGAAATGTTTCCATCCTTATAGGGGTTCCATCTATTAAATGTTCACAGGTTGCTAAGCATATTGCTAATCTATATGGAAAGCCTTTTATATCTCTTGCATTCGATGAGAAAGTAATAGAAAATGTTGATAATGTCTTATTATTTAATCATAATCCTTATAATGTAGGTAGGTTGACTGGGCTTTATTTTTTTTATGTTTTAAAAAAGAATAAGTTAGCTGTTTTATATGATGATTCTGTTAGTTCATACATAAGCACAGCAAAAGGCTTTGAAGATATTAAGAATATTGGAGCAAATATAGCATTGGAGCCGTTTGATGGCACTAATTCATCTGTTGACCTATCTGCTCATCTCGACAGACTTAAACTGACTAACCCTGAAGTTATCTTTATTTTATCTGATTCTACCCTCTATTATGAAGCACTAAAAATTGCAAAAGATGCATTAAGTATTAATGCAATATTTGCTTTAAACGATATTCCAGATGCTAAGTCTTTAAATGATTCAATATTTGATAATGTTTATGTCATTTTGCCTTTTTATGAAAGGAAAGAAAAATTCTTGAACTCTACTTTTTTTAAAACTTACACTTTAAAATTTGGTATTGAGCCTGACTTATATAGCGCATTAGGTTATGATGAAATAGTACTTTTGTACGAAATTCTTTATAATAATAAATTGAATGCTATTGATAAAAACTTAATATCTGTATTGAAGGGTGTAAAGTTTAATAAAGATAAGTTTAATACATCTTTTATGGGATTTGACGAAAAAGGTCTTGCTAAAAAGCCAATCGATATCTTGAAAATTTCAGAGGGGAATATTATATATTCTGGTGAATTTTTGATGGATAATTAATGTTGTTTATGTATTGTAAGATTTATTTGTTGCATGTATTAAGGAGTTAAATATATGGAGAGAATTTATTTTGACCATGCTGCTACTACACCAGTCCGCAAAGAAGTGTTAGAAGCGATGATACCATATTTTTCTGATAAGTTTGGTAACGCATCAAGTTTGTACTATGAAGGAGTTGATGCTTCAGAAGCTGTTGAAGAAGCACGTAACAGTGTAGTAAAATTAATCGGAGCAGATGAATCCGAAATTTACTTTACCTCCTCAGGGACTGAGTCTGATAATATGGCTATAAAAGGTGTAGCACTTGCTCTAAGGGATAAGGGCAAGCATATAATTGTGAGTAGTATTGAGCATCATGCAGTTTTAAATGCTGCACTAAGCTTAAGAAAATTGGGTTACGAAATTACTATTCTTCCAGTTGATGGAAAGGGGTTTGTTAACCCCGATGATGTTAAGAAGAATATAAAAAATGATACAATTTTAGTATCAATAATGCTTGCTAATAATGAAATAGGAACAATCGAGCCTATAGAGGAAGTAAGTAAAATTACAAAAGAAAGAGGAGTATATTTGCATACTGATGCTGTACAAGCAGTTGGTAACTATCCTGTAAATGTTGATTCTTTGGGTTGCGATTTACTTTCATTATCTGCTCATAAGTTTTATGGTCCAAAGGGTGTAGGTGCAATTTATATAAGGAAGGGTACAAGAATTATGCCTTTAATGGATGGTGGAGGGCATGAAAAAGGTAAAAGATCAGGGACTTACAATACACCAGGAATTGTAGGGTTAGGTAAAGCCTCTGTTTTAGCAATTTCTGAGCTTGAAAGTAGAATAAATCAAACTACTAAATTACGTGATAAAATTATTGATGGTATCATATCAGAAATACCCTATATTATTTTGAATGGTGATAGAGAAAAAAGACTTCCTGGAAATGCAAATTTCTCAATAAAATATATCGAAGGAGAATCTTTAATTCTTTCACTTGATGCAGAAGGTTTTGCGGTCTCCACTGGTTCTGCTTGCAGCTCTCATTCTTTAAAAATTTCCCATGTACTTAATGCTATAGGACTTGATCCAGTTGATGCTCAAGGCTCACTTCGCGTAACAGTGGGTTTAGACAACACAGAAGAAGAGGTAGATAAATTTTTAGAGATTTTACCAAAAGTAGTATTAAAACTAAGAAGAATGTCACCTTTGTATAAGGAGTAATGTTTTTGGGAGGAATTTAATGTATAATGAAAAAGTAATTGAGCACTTTAAAAATCCAAAGAATGTTGGAGAAATAGAGGATGCAGATGGCGTGGGAGAAGTTGGAAATCCTGTTTGTGGTGATATGATGACATTTTATATAAAGGTTGAGGATGATAAACTTATAGATATTAAATATAAAACTTTTGGTTGTGTAGCTGCCATAGCAGTATCTTCAATGATATCCGAGATGGCTATTGGCAAAACAATTGACGAAGTTCTTGAAATAAGTAATAAAATGGTTGCCGAAGCTTTAGGAGGGTTACCACCAAATAAGTATCACTGCTCAAATCTCGGGGCAGATGCACTAAAAGCAGCCATTGAAGACTATAAGAAAAAAAGGGAGGGTAAATTATGAAGTTTTTAAAATCGAGTATCGTTTGTTTCTTGGTGTTAATTTTTTTATTTGGTCCAATTTATAATTCAATAGCCTCCAATGTTTATGAAAAGGTAATAGAGGATCCTATGGATACACAAAATGCTTTTGATATTAAAGAAGTTTATGTGAAAGATGAACCAGCTAAAATATTTTTTAAGGTTTATCCATATGGTACTTTCGATTTTAAAAAAGATGGGACTGGGTTAGTTGGCTTAAGTATTGATATTGATGGAACAAGCAGCTTTGAATCATTTGATCCATTTGAATATCTAATACTTATGAGAAAAGATGGAAGCAAAAATACAATTTATGCATATAAGTGGATCCATGGTGCAACAGGGGGTCTTGGGCTCGAACGAATAAATCTTGAAGTTAGTGTGGTCAAAATGGATGAAGTCTCCGATTTTGTAGAGTTCTCTCTTAAAAAGGATGCAATCGATATAAAAGATAAGAAAAAAATAAGTTTTAATGTTCAAAGTTGGAAGTATGAAGGAAATACATTCTATTTATATGATAGAGCTCCCGAGAGTAGTTTATATGTTTATGAACTTGGAATAATACGTCCAAGCAAACCTACTTTACAAGTTTCAGCTGAGGAATTAAATTTAGGTACAGCTCCTTTTGATGGGGAATTAACGGGCAAATTTACTATAACTAATATTGGAACAACAGGTAAATTGGAAGGCACAATAAAACCATCAACAGGGAAACTTAAACTTTCTGTAGATAAGTTTTCTTTATCATTTCTTGAGAAACTTGAAGTAAGTGTAAGTGTTGCGGGTAAAGATTTTGGTGCGAAAGAATTTTTAGAAAAACTTATTATTGAATCAAATGGTGGTGCTAAAACAATAAATGTTAAATTTAAATTTATTTCAAAGCCAGAACTTGATTATTCTCCCTATGAACTTAATTTTGGAGAAGTAAACAAGGGTGAAAAAGCCACTCTTGAGCTAAATATCCGTAATAAAAAAGAAGGTCCAATAAAGGGTAGTTTAAAAACCGATTTAAATTTTATATCTTTTTCTAAAAAAAGTTTTGAAGCTGAATCAGTAAAAATAAAGATAGAAGCAGATACTTCTTTAGTTGAACCAGGTGAATATAATGGCACAATAAATATAAATAGTAATGGTGGCGATGCAGAAATACCTGTCACTATAAAAGTCGTTTCTGCTAAATTAGAAGTTGAGCCTGAATCGTTAGATTTTGGCGATGTAGTTATTAGTGATACACAGGATAATATTAGAAAAGTAATTATTATCAAAAATTACGGAAATAAGACGTTGGAGGGAAGTATTGCTTCAAATGTTGATTGGTTAAAAGTAGAACAAACGAGTTTTTCTATTGTAGAAAAAGGAAGTCTCGAAGTTGGTGTTGTTGTTGATTTGAAATTATTAGAACCAGGAAAAAGTTATGCAGGTGTTATAGATATAAAGTCTAATGGTGGCGATAAATCTGTGCCTGTTAAAATAAAATATTTGGAGGCACCACCAATATTATCTATATTGAGTAAAGACTCAAAAGAGTTAAAAAATATTTCAGCTACATTAAAAGAAAAAGAAGCCTTTTCTTTTAATTTTATTGTGAAGAATAATGGTGGAGGCAAATTAGATGTAGAAATACGTTTTAAAGAAGAGAATACAATATTTAAAGTTTCGAGCAGCAAATTTTCTATAAAAAGTGGAGAAAGTAAAGAGGTAATTTTAACTTCTAAAGAACCTCTTCAGAAAGGTGAATACAAAGATACATTAGTTATAAAATCAAATGGAGGAGAAGGAGAGATTCCCATAAATGTGCTTGTGCAGAGAGAGAAATTATTGATAAAACTATATATTGGTAGTAAGGAAGCATATATCAATGATAAAAAAGTTTTACTTGATGTTCCTCCATATATAAAGAATGGAGTTACTCTTGTTCCAATAAGATTCATATCCGAAGCTTTCGGTGCAGAGGTTTTTTGGGATGCCAATATAGGTAAAGGACAAGTAAAAATTATTTTTGAAGGTAAGACCATTATTTTGCTTATAGATTCAAAAAAAGCATATGTAGATGGTAAAGAATTTCCATTAATAGAAGCACCAGAAATAAAGAATGGAAGAACTTTTGTCCCAATAAGATTTATATCCGAAGCTTTCGGTGCAAGTGTTAATTGGAATGCTGAACTTAAAGAAGTAAGTATTGAATTATAAATTGGGAGGATTGGATATTATGGAAAATGATTATCTTTATCCAAACAACTTTTTCTTGCGTTATGAAGGTAACCCTATTTTAACCTCGGGTAAATGGCCTTATCCTGTTAATTCTGTATTTAACCCTGGAGCTATAGAGTTAAATGGAGAAACTTTACTTTTAGTAAGAGTTGAGGATTTACGAGGCTTTTCGCATCTTACGATTGCTAAAAGTCGTGATGGAAAAAGTAATTGGGAAATATCACCCAACCCAACTCTCGCGCCGGATGAACATTCTATGGAAGAAAAGTGGGGCTTAGAAGATCCAAGAATAGTGTGGCTTCCTGATCATAAAGAATATGCCATAACTTATGTATCTTTCTCAAGGGGTGGTCCTTTAGTCTCCCTAATATTAACAAAGGATTTTAAAAATTTTGAAAGATTTGGAGCATTAGTTCCACCTGAAGATAAGGATGCCTCTCTCTTTCCAAGACTTATTAAAGGTAGATATGCTTTAATTCATAGGCCTATTATTAGAGGGGAGGCACATATATGGATATCTTTTTCACCCGATCTAACACATTGGGGCGAACATCAAATATTGATATCACCACGTCCTGGTTGGGATTGCAGTCGAGTTGGTTTGGGTCCACCACCAGTTGAAACGGAAGAAGGATGGTTAATAATATATCATGGTGTTAGAGATACTGCTTCTGGTAAGCTTTATAGAGTTGGTGCCGCACTATTAGATTTGGATGATCCTACAAGAGTTATTTCAAGAACCGATAAGTGGATTTTTGCACCAAAAGAAGAATATGAACTTATTGGTGATGTACCAGGTGTAGTTTTTCCCACTGGAGTAATAGTGAATAAACAAAATGATGAAATTAGGCTTTATTACGGTGCAGCAGATACTGTAGTTGCTCTTGCTATAGCTAAATTATCAAATTTTCTCTCTTTTATAAAAAGTTGTCCAAGCCAGGGATATAGTGAATGTAAATATTATAGTGTTTTTTAATAAGCTTCTTTCATGCGTGCGCCAAGCAAAGCTTGTAGTCTCTTACTAGTTAAAGTACAATACAGGAAAATTATCTGAAAGCTTAGAGAACAGTCTATCACTTATGTTGCACTTTATTAGGAATCCAGGAATTATTTCTTTTTCTTAAATAAGAAGAAAAAACACTGGATTCCCGATTAAGTTGGGGATGACAAGTTACTTGATTCCCGATTAAAGATTTCGGGAATGACAAAACACTTTGTCTTCCCGCTCTATTTTTCTTGTAATCGTATATATTTTATTTGTTTTTACTGGTAAGGAAACATATCTTTAACCCAACTTCACGGTTTTATTTCTACTTTATTTTACAAATATTGATAAGTATTATTCAGTTAGCTTATTCTAATTCCATGGTGTAGCCTGCAATAATATTTATTATATTTCATATTAACATCTCTTTGTATTTCTTCTACAACTCAAGCATGAAAATAATAACTTTAACCTTTTTTTGTGCCACTTATATAATTAAACAATTCAATCTCTTTACCAAATATAATTTTGACTTTATTATTTTCTGAGGAACAGATGCAATATTTATAAAACAATATTTATAAAATGTTGTCGAGTAGAGCAACATAGTTGCACAATAATGTTTTATTGCAACCATCTGTTCTACTTGGGTTAAAAGATAAATAATCCTAATATCCCAGATATTAACAAAACAGATAACAGATTTAATTTAGTTCTATATAGGACGAGAAATGCACATATAAATAGTATTAGTGCAAGAGGAGAAATAATTGTATCCTTCCCGATTGTTATTGCTGCACTTGCTATAACTGCGCTTACAGCTGGAAGCACTCCACTCATAAACTTTCTTACAAATTTGTTATTTTCATATTTTTCATAAGCTTTAGAGATTAAAAGAATTATTATGAATGAGGGTAATACCACTCCAGTTGTCGCAAAAATTGCACCCAAAATGCCATTCATTTTGTATCCAATAAATGTTGCTGAATTTACTGCAATAGGACCTGGAGTCATTTCTGCTATAGCGAGCAATTCGTTAAATTGTTGAGAAGTAAGCCATCCATTTAAAAGAACTTCCTTCTGAATAACAGGAATCATAACATATCCGCCACCAATTGTAAAAAGTCCTATTTTGAAAAACGTTGTAAATAATTTTATGAGCATTTTTTAAAGTTTCATTCCCTTTCCAATATAATTCCTATTAACCCAGAAGCTAAAATAATGTAGAAAACGCTTATATTTAGAAACAACGCACATAACAGTGATGCGAAAAATATAGTAATTGTTAAAATTGTTTTTTTAATACCTTTAATAAAATTAAAACTTACTTTTGTAAGCTGTGCAACAATGGCTATTATAACCCCATTCATAAAACTTTTAACATAAGTATATTCTAATAACTTTCCTGAAAAAATAGCTATGGTTAAAATTATCACAAAAGAGGGGAGCACAACTCCTATTGTTGCAAAAAATGCTCCGATAAAGCCTCCAAACTTTCTTCCGATAAATGTTGCCATATTAATTGCAATAGGACCTGGAGTCATTTCAGCTATTGCAGTAATCTCAAGAAATTCTTTTTCAGTAAGCCATTTCTTTCTCTCGACTATCTCTTCTTTTAGTATTCCGATCATTGCGTACCCTCCACCAAATGTTAAAGCTCCTATTTTTAGGAATGTTAAAAAGAGAGATAGGTTTAAATTAAATTTTTTCATATTATCTTTTATAATAAAATATAAAAAAAGTTTAATTGTTGAAAAGAGTTATTTTTAAGTTATAAAGTATTAAAATATTATTAATTATTTGAAAGAGGAGGCTCTTATTTAATGGCAAAAAAACCTAATATTGACAAGGAATGTTGTACTGGTTGCGGGATATGTATTGAAAATTGTCCAACTAATTCTTTAGAGTTAGTGGATGATATTGCAGTACTTGTACGACCAGAAACCTGTGATGGCGACGGGACATGTGCTGAAGTATGCCCCTTAGAGTGCATAGTTATGGAAGAGAAGTAAAAAACTAATTTGCAGCTCAAGTTTGTCAAGGCTTTAGAAGAAAAATATTAAAAAATATCTAAAGCCTTGACAAATATTTTTTGTTTATTTTAATTTTAAAAAATAGTATTATAAATTTCTATCTTTTGTTATAGAGCTGAGGTGTAAATGGCAGGGAAAGAAAAGGGTTTTAGTGTTATTTATATACCTGAGCGAGGTTCCTCTCGCTCTATACATATATCTAAAAGTTTTTTATATTTGATATTAATTGCCCTTTTTGCTTTTTCCATATTTATTTTTAGATTTGCAAGCAGTTTTGCTTTTTATAAAGCTGAATATGTAAAAGTTACAAGTTTTTCAATTGAAGAGAAACAGCAAATAATGGCTGATGAGTTATATTCAATTGAAGGTGAAACTACGAAAATAAAGGAATCAATTTACAAGATAAAAGAGAAACTTCCATATATTCAAAGCTTGAATAAAGAAGTAAGAAATACCTTAGGTTTAGAGAAAAAAGAATTAATTGTAGATAACTATTTTAAAAACTCTGAAAAAGATTTAGGTTATTTTACTGGAGTAGATTTTAGCCTTCCATATGTTCTTTCTCTTAAAGAAGAAGTAAATAAACTTGATTACTTGGTTGAACAGCGTAGGAGAGATTTAGAGATAGGCAAAGCTTCTGCTGATGATTATAAAGAACTTGATGCTAAAACACCGAGAGGTTATCCTGTCCCTGGTCCAATAAGTCCTGGATTTGGTTGGAGAATACACCCAATTTTTAGAATTCCTGATTTTCATACTGGAGTTGATATTACTGCTTCATATGGTTATCCAGTTAAAGCAGTAGCTGACGGCGTAGTTAACGAAGCTGGCTGGTCAGGCGGTTATGGTTATACAGTTAAAATTTATCATAGAGATGGAATAGAAACTTTATATGCACATTGCTCTAAGTTGAATGTTAAAGTTGGCGACAGAGTAAAAAGAGGTCAAATTATAGCAAAAGCTGGCGCCACTGGAACAGCAACACATTCACATGTCCACTTTGAAATAAGAAAGGATGGAAAAGCAATTGATCCTGAGACTTTTTAAGGAGTGCTTAAAATGAAGAGAAAAAGAGAATCAATTTCTAAGCTTCTTATAATTTCAAACTTCGGTTTTAAAACAATTGAAATTAAAATTAATACCAAAATAAGAATAATTTTATTAACAACATTGTGTTTAATTGTAAGTATCTTTTCACTTTCAATTTACAAATATAATTTCTACAAAACAAAAGTATCAACTCTTTTGAGCGATAATACAATCGCAGCATCTTCAATAAATCAAATGTCTTCCGATGAAATTAAACTAATAAAGGATATTGTTAAGTTAAAATCTGATATTCAAGCTATTGATAATTTTCTTAGAGATGTTTCTTCAATAGATGAAGAAGTTAAGAGAAATTTAAAAATTAAGTATTCATCTGTAACTTTTGCTGACATATTTTCGAAGAATGCTAGATCGTATGATCGAGTTCATCCTGCTTCTGGTGAATTATCTTCTACCGACAAAGAGGTCAATGATAAACTAATTAAAGATTCCATTGAAAGAGAAAAAAGCTATAAAAAATTAATGTCAATCACACCGTCTGGTTATCCAGTAGATGGTAATGTTATTATTTCACAAAAACACTTAAATGGTCCTGGAGTCCTTATAAGTGTTCCTTATGGAACACCTATAAGAGCAACTGCGAATGGGAAAATAAGTAAGATTTGTGAATCAAAAAAAGATAGCTATATAATAGAAATAGAACATCCTTCCGAAAACAATAATCATACAATATTAACTCGATATCTCTTCTGTAGTAAACCTTTAGTTTTTGAGGGAAAGGAAGTTAACAAAGGACAAATAATAGCTTACTCTGGATTTTATCCAGGAAGTTTTGATAATATTACTGGGTATCAAATAATTATTGATAACACTTTAGTGCAACCTTAATTTTCAAATAAAGGAGAAACAAAATGACAGCATTTGGGAGTAAACCTGAAACTGCACAGAAGGCTATTTCTACATCATTTCTTGGCAAAGGAACTAAGATTGATGGGAAGTTTGTAGTTGAAGGTAATGTTAGAATTGATGGTAACTGCAAAGGGGAAATCGAAGGAAATGCTGATTTAATAATTGGCGAGGGAGCTTTTATAGAGGCTACAATAAAAGTCAACAATCTTATAGTTATGGGTGAAGTTCATGGTAATATTTACTGTGAAGATAAACTTGAAATTCATAATAGTGGTAAATTATTTGGCGAAATATCAGCAAAAAAGTTAATTATTGAAGAAAATGCTGTATTTGAGGGTAAAAGCCATATGGCTAGAGAAGAAAAAACCGCTTCTACCTTGGTTAATAATTCAAATAGGGAACCATTAAAACCAAGCACATCAACAACGAAAACACAACCACAGCCAGATTCTACAAAGTCTAACCCTTAATAACAATTAAAGGTTTCATTTTTGCTACTTTCTTGATTAATTTGATTTCTTCCAAAGCATTTATAACTTTTTCAACATCTTTATAAGCTTCTGGTGCTTCTTCTTTTAATCCCTCTTTGTTTTTACTTAATATACTAATATTAGATTCTTTTAGATCATTTAATAATTTACCTAAGTTCACTTTCTTTGAAGCCGCACTACGACTTAAGAGTCTACCGGCTCCGTGGCAGGAAGAACCAAATGTTTCAGTTAAAACCTTTTTTTCACCTACAACAACAAATGATTCAGTTCCCATATCTCCGGGTATTAATACTGGATGCCCTGTATCTTTATAATATTCGGGGACTCCTTCTGTATTGGCAGGAAAAGCTCTTGTTGCCCCTTTTCTATGAACAACAACTTTTTTCTGTTTGCCTTTTATGGAGTGATTTTCTATTTTTGCAATGTTATGAGCAACATCATAAATTATATGTAAACCCAAACTTTCCCATTTTTTACTGAATACTTTTTCAAAGCTTTCTCTTATCCAAAATGTTATTGCTTGACGATTTGCCCAGGCATAATTAGCTGCTGCACACATCGATTTATAATAGGCTTCGCCTTCTTTCGATTTAAAAGGTGCACAAGCAAGCTGTCTATCAGGCACACTAATTCCATATTTTTGAGTGGCTCTTTCCATTTCTTTTATATAATCTGAAGCAATTTGATGGCCAAAACCACGAGAACCAGTATGAATTAAAATTGTTATGTATCCCTCTCTGAGTTTGAATTTTGATGCTAATTGTTCATCGTAAATTTCACTAACTTCCTGAACTTCTAAAAAATGATTTCCTGCTCCCAAAGTACCAACTTCAGGAAGTCCTCTTTCTATAGCTTTTGCTCCTACATATTCAAAAGACGCATCTTTTAGCCTTCCATTCTCTTCTATGAAATTTAAGTCCTCTTTTATACCAAATCCAGCATCAACCATATATTCGGCACCTCTACAAATAAGTTCTTTAAAATTCTTTTCAGTTAATTTTATTTTACCTTTAGTTCCTACACCCACAGGGATATTATTAAATAATTCAGTACTTAATTTATCTCTTACTTTTAAAACTTCCTCTTTTCTTAGATTTGAGTTAATAAGCCTAACTCCACAATTAATATCGTAGCCTATTCCACCAGGAACTATCACTCCATAATCTATATCAAATGCAGCTACACCACCAATTGGGAATCCATAACCCCAGTGTATATCTGGCATAGCAATAGAAGCAAGTTCAATACCAGGAAGAGTTGCTACATTTGCAACCTGCTCAAACGAAGAATCTCCCTCCATATATTTAAGTATTTCTTCATTTATATAAATAATTCCAGGAACTTTCATCCCTATCTTATAATCTAATGGTATTAAGAATTTGTTTTTATCTATTTTTTGTAAAATTTCTAAGACTTTAGCCATTTTTTATTCCTCCTTAAAGATTTTACTTAAATTTTTCGTTCTTTGTTCTTATAAATTATAAACTAATTATAAATAATAATCTATTCATCAATTTGTCTCAAATAAAATCTTTATGAAGAATATCATTTCTCATGTAGCTCAAGCTAAAAGAAATGTGAAGGTGAAATATACTGCAATAAAGTGAAATTATTCTGATAGATTAATGCTGTTCCTTTGTGATGATGTGGGATAGAGGCTCCTTTGAATCACTTAATAATGCTCCTTAATGATGACTTGGATGAATGTGATTATGAAGTGGGGGTATTTTAGAGCAGTTCTTGAGGAACCTACTTATTTGTCTTTACTTGTAATTACTGAAATCAACTATTAAGGAATCCATAGTAACTGTCATTCTCGAAATCTTTTATCTAGGATCCATAGTAACTGTCATCCCCAACTTGATTGGGGATCCAGTGTTTACTTCTTTTTCTTTGTTATTTCCGATCCAAACAAGAATCCAATTTTTTATTTACTTTATATTCCTCCGAAAATAATAACTCCAAAATTATATTTGGTAAAGAGATTGAATTGTTTAGCTATATAAGAGTCATAAGAAAAGGATTAAAGTTATTATTTTCATGCTTGAGTTGTGGCAGAAATGCCATGAAATGTTAAAGAAGAAATAATTCCTGGATTCCCGCAATCACTCTGAATGACAAAGAGGAAATGTGCAGAATACACCTTTTTACAATTATCCTGAAGTATAGTATTTACGCACAAATAATGAGATACCTATTCACTCATCTATTTTATGTGTAATTCTGAAAGTGTGGTATTATCGCGCAGGTCCTTAAGAATCTAAATTTTTTTACCTAAGAATATAAAATTCTTCTCGAACAAAATTATGAAACAATTACAAATAAATAAAATAAAAAATATTTTAATCTAAAAAAGTCAGATAAAATAAAAGTGTTAACTACACACTATTATATTTTTAATTAATCAACTATTGTAAATTCATAATTAACTTTTATAAACTTTTTGTTATAATTATAAAAAAAAATTCTTGGAGGAAATATGAGCTATTTTAGGAAATTTGTAAGCTTTTTAACTATCTTAGTCCTCTTATGCGGGATAACTCTTACGTTTAATTATAGCGTGAAAGCAAACGAACCTGATGAGTTTGGAATAGACCCATGGTTAAGTATTTTCCATGATTCGCGAAATACTGGTTTCTCTAATAGTGTTTTGCAACCACCTTTTGAAGAAGCGTGGGTTTTTGAAGGAGAAGGTGGTCAGAGTTCACGGTTTGGAGAAGGAAGTACTGTTTTTAATAATGTTTTATATGTTCCCAATATGCCTAATACAAGAGGTAGTAGTTCTGAATTAGTAGCTATAGACTTGGAAGAGGGTGAAGAATTATGGAGAGCAGAGGTTGACGGTCGTCTTGCCTTTGGTAAACCGGCAATTGCCCCTGATTTAGAACTAATTTATATTGCTACTAGTAATGGATATGGAGGAAAAGGTACTGGTCAATCTTGGATATCTGCTATTACTTTTGATGGAGATATTGAATGGTCAGAAGATGTTCCTGGTGCTATTTTTGGTAGTCCTCTTTATGAAGATGATGGAGTTTATGTTCAGACACTTTATGGAAAAAAAGTAGAAGGCAAAGATTATGACACTGAATCTGAACCAGGAGAACTAATAAAACTAAATGCTGAAGATGGGTCAGTTGAATGGACGCAAGAATTGAAAGGTTCAATGTTTTTAGTTGATTTAATGTTTTTTGATACACCTTTAGCTTATAAAGATGATGTTGTCTTTGCAGCTTCTTCTAATTTGGGAGTGAATCATACAAAAGGTACAATTTATTTTTTACCTAATTCTGTTATTTATGCTTTTGATTCAGAAAGCGGTGACTTAATATGGGAAGTTGATTTAGGCGATGAATATGTGCTTTCTGGTGGAGTAAGTTGTGATGATGAAAATGTTTATATTTGCTGGCATCACCTTGTAAATGAAACACGAGTTCTTGAAGTTTCAGCTTTTGAAATTGATACAGGTGATTTAGTTTGGACTTATGAGATGAGTGGAGGGATTAGTTTTTGCTCAACTCCTCTTGTAGGCAAAGAGCACATTTTTATTAATGACAGAGAAGGTAATTTAATTGCTATAAATAAAGAGTCAGGAAAGAAGTCTTGGAGCAAGAAAGTTGGCGATATTACTGAAGCAACAATGATTGCTTCTAATGCAGGATATGCTTTTGGTGTTGCAACTATCATTAGCAATAATAAGCTTGCTGGCTCAAGAATACAAGCTTTTGATCTCGAAGCAAAAGGTAAATCTGTATGGAAAGAAGACATAGATGATGACATACTCACTCATGTTGCATTATATGGGAAATATCTAATTTTAACAGGCAATTTAGGTATCTATTGCTACGAATCGGAAATGCCAGAGCTTTCTGTAAGTCCTGAAAAATTGGAAATTGGCGAGATTGAGCGAAATATTATTAAAGATAATCCAATATCAGTACAAAATAAAGGAAAAGAGGGCTTAGAGGGCAAGGTTTCTTCTGATGTTTCTTGGATTAAAGTTAGCCCAGAAAAAATTGATGATAAAACAAGTGAATTGATTATAACAGTTGATACTCATGGACTTGAACTTAAAGAATATTCTGGGAATATTATTATAGAATCAAATGGTGGAAATAAAAAGATTACCGTTACTATGACTGTAGTTGATACAACTCCTCCAGTTTTAGAATTTGATTTTTCAGACCTTATTAATTTAGAGGATAAATATTATACAAATAATCCAAATTATGTATTGAAAGGTAAAACTGAACAAGGAGCTATTTTGGAAATTGGTGGAGAAGAAGTAGAAATTGACTCAGAAGGTAATTTTGAATTTGAGCTTTCTCTAAAAGAGGGAGAAAACAAAATAGAGATAAAGACAGCGGATGATGTTGGAAATACTGGAACTCAAGAGACAATAATATATCTCGATACAACTCCTCCAAATATAACTCTTGCAACGCAGAATTATACACTATCAAAAGAACCTAACATTTACATAATGGGACAATTAGATGAGAAAAATGCAGTTATCACAATAAACGGCGACAAAGTTGAGCTTGCCCCCAATGGTAGTTTTGCTGTACTTGTATTTTTAAAGAGAGGGGAAAATCTTTTTGAGATTAAAGCAGTTGATAGAATTGGAAACGAAAAAGTAATTAATCTAACAATTGTTTACCCAGAAAATGTTCTTATCGTTCTAAATGTTGGCAAAAAAACGGGTGAAGTAAATGCCAAAACTGTAAACCTCGATGTAGCTCCGTTTATTCACAAAAAAACTGGAAGAACAATGGTTCCTCTTAGATTCATTGGTGAAGCACTTGGAGCTAAAGTAGATTGGAATAATGCAGAAAGGAAAGTAACTTATACATTATATGGAAGGACAATCGAGCTCTGGATAGATAAATCAACTGCTCTTGTTAATGGTGACCCTGTAGTAGTTGATCCTGCACCTTACATTGTCTCAGGTAGAACTGTTGTTCCATTAAGGTTTGTCTCTGAGAATTTAGGGGCAGCAGTGGAGTGGGAGAGCAAAACTCAGAGAATCACTATTAAATTCCCAGCCCCGTAAATTCTCTTTGTTATTTCAATAAAGTTAAAATTTAAGTCATAGGGTAGATACTGAATATCTACCCTATGACTGGTTATTATACTTTTTTCTGTTGAGAATATTTATTCATATCTACTTAATATTCTGGATTTACGCAGTTGCTTGGAATGGTATATGGCTTGGAATGGTATATGTTTTGTCATTATGAAAATGCATTTTTATGCATTCGTCGTACTACGAAGAATTACTACCTACAAAACGACGATATTCTGAGCGTAAGCGAATAATCTCAGCCTCACTTTTTTGTCTTTTTTGTTTTTATTATCATTTCTTAAATCAACTATTAAGGAATCCATAGTAATTTTCATCCTCGAAATCTTTTATCAAGGATCCATAGTAACTGTTATCCTCGAAATTTTCTATCGGTGATTAAGTAACTTGTCATCCCCAACTTGATTGGGGATCCAGTGTTTACTTCTTTTCTTTTTCTTTGTTGTTACCAACCTGAATAAGAATTCATTCTTTATTTTCTTTTTTATGTTTAAAGAAAGAAATACTTCCTGGATTCCCGCTTTCGCGGGAATGACCTTAAGGAGACCATCCGGTCGAAAAATACAGATATGCTCCCTGAGGATGACGAGGAGGCGTCATCCCCGAAATCTTTTATCGGGAACTCATAGTAATTTTCATCCTCGAAATCTTTTATCAAGGATCCATAGTAACTGTTATCCTCGAAATTTTCTATCGGTGATTAAGTAACTTGTCATCCCCAACTTGATTGGGGATCCAGACTAATTTTTTATAAGTATAATGAAAATGAAATCCTTACAAACCAAAATACAGAAATATGACAAAGAAGAAGAGTGCGAAATGATATTGGGAGATCCTTCTGTTGATTGAAAAATACTCCATCGATGATTACTGTGAAAATTAAACAATCAGGATTAATGTAGAGAGGAATTCTCTCGGAGGGACAACATATTTAAAACTAATATGCAAAATTTAATTATTTGCTAATTAACTTTAAAAACTCTTCTTCAGTTAAAGTTTTTATATTTAGTTCTCTTCCTTTATCCAATTTTGAACCAGGATCTTCTCCTACAAGCAGATAATCAGTATTTCGGGACACAGATCCTACTACTTTCCCCCCATAATTTTCAATTAAACTCTTAAGCTCTTCTCTTCTATAATTCTTAAATGTCCCTGTTATTACAAAAGTAAGTCCATTTAGAGGTTTATTTCTCAAATCTTCCGTTGTCTCTTCAATTATTTCAACCCCTGCTTCAATTAGATCATTAATTAGTTTTCGATTTGAATCATTGCTAAAAAAAGAATAAATACTTTCAGCAGTTTCTGGTCCTATTCCCTTAATTTCTGTAAGTTCCTCTATTTTAGCGTCCATTATTCTATTTATTGATTTAAAGTGGTTGGCAAGTAGCTTTGCAGTATATTCACCGACACCTTGAATTCCCAATGCCGCAATAAATCGCCATAATTCTCTCTTTCTTGAGTTATTTATAGCGTTAACGAGATTTGTTGCTGATTTATCTTTAAAGTTAGGAAGCTCTAAAAAATCTTCCTTTTTAAGCTTGTATATGTCAGCAAGAGATTTTACTTTTCCTGTTTCAATGAGCTTTTTGACAATTTTATCTCCCAATCCTTTTATGTCCATTCCAGCTTTTGATACAAAATATTTGAAACTTTCCTCAATCCTTGCTGGACAATTAACATTAACACATCTAACAAATGCCTCATCTATCAGTCTAACTGTTTTTGAGTGACATACAGGGCAAAATTCAGGCATTTTGAATGGTACAGTATTTGGAGGTCTTCTTTCTAAATCTACTTTAATGATATCAGGTATTACATCACCAGCTCGCTGCACTACTACAGTGTCCCCGATTCTAATGTCCTTTTTCTTTATTTCATCTTCATTATGTAAAGTAGCCCTACTAACTGTTACTCCTCCAATTTTAACTGGCTCCAAAATTGCTACTGGTGTAATTGTGCCAGTTCGACCAACATTTACCTGAATATCTTTTATAACAGTTTTAGCAGTACGAGGAGAAAATTTGAAAGCTACAGCCCATCTTGGACTTCTTGATGTTTCTCCTAAAATCTTCCATAGCTCTAACTTATTCAATTTGAAAACTGCTCCATCTATCTCATATGGAAGAGATTCCCTTTTTTGCTCAAGGTAACTATGATATTTGATAGCTTCTTCTACACCATTAATTATCTTAATCTCATTGTTTACTTTAAAGCCGAGGTCTTTTAAGAATTGCAATGTTTCATAATGAGAGTCAAATTTTAATGCACTATAATCAACTAAATAATAAAAGAAAGCATTTAGTTTTCTACTTGCAGTAATAGATGGATCAAGCTGTCTCAAAGAGCCTGCTGCTGCATTTCTTGGATTTGCAAATAGTGCCTCTCCATTTTTTTTCCTTATTTCATTAAGCTCAATAAAATCTTTAATATACATTATAACTTCGCCTCTAACTCTAAACTCGCTTTTTTCCTTAACTGACAGAGGTATAGACTTTATTGTTTTTACATTTTGAGTAACATCCTCCCCAGTTATACCATCTCCTCTTGTAGCAGCAGCTGTTAAAAGCCCATTCTGGTAAATTAGCTCTATGCTTAATCCATCCAATTTTGGTTCACCAACATATTCAAGGTCTTCATTTGAATTAAGAAATCGCTTGATTTTAGCATCAAACTCTTGCATTTCTTCTTCTTCAAATACATTGTCCAAACTTAGCATTGGAGATTTGTGTTTAATGGGTCCAAATTTTTCTAATGGTTTACCTCCAACTCTTTGTGTCGGAGAGTCAGGAGTGATGAATTGGGGATATTTTTCTTCGAGTTCTTTAAGTTTTTTAAATAATTTATCATATTCCTCATCACTTATTTCTGGGCTGTCAAGTACGTAATATCGATAGTCATGGTATTTAATCAATTCTCTGAGTTTCTCGATTTCTTCTTTTGGATCCATAATTACAATTTCGCCTCTTTTTGCAAAAAATTAGGTTTAGGATATTATTATATCAAAATGAATGCTTTAGTTATTTTTTTAATTTTTAGAATTACTTTATCTTTAATATTTCCTATCCCATTTAATAATGGAAACGAAATATCTTTAAAAAATGGTGAGATTTCAAAAACTTATAATATTTTGATGTATAGGTGTGATATTTGTTATAGTTATTTTTTAACAAAAGATGATTTGATGAAACACCTTGAACAATACCACCCTCAAGAATATGAAGATATAAATAATATTACCGATAAAGATTCATATTTTTCTCGTTTGCTTAAGAAGTATGAGTCTCCTCTAAAATAATGTTTTCCTCTTTCTCTTCGTCGTTCCCTTTAATTGTTCTATAAAATACTGTTATTGCTGAGGTCTGAAAAGGTACAGTAACCAAAGATGCAAGAGATGAAGTAAGTCCAAATAAATAATTTATCTTTGTAAATTCTTCTCCTTGAGAAAATAAATCTTTCAATAAAATTCCTTTTGATGAGGTTATAGTACTAACTATTAAGTAAGACGCTAAAAATAAAAGAGCAATAAATGCTAATTGTATGAGAGATATAATTATTAAGTAAGCAAAACCTTTTATTCTTAACCCTTTAATTCCTGTAAAACTATTATTTAAAGCCTCAAAAACTCCACATTTCTTCTTTACACATATTTCTGGTTCACCATATAGACTTATTGGAACTCCAAAAATCAAAACAAGCGATATTAGCCCTACTAATGCAATCAATATAATTACAGTAGTGGTTGTTATGCTCATAGGTTCTAAAGAACTCATTAGTGGTACACCTATAAAGATTAATGGCAAAAATACAGTCAAGAAAATCCATACGCATGCAATTATGGAAGCAAGAAGAATAAATCCAATAAGTGGGAAAAACCTTTTAACACCTTTTTTTATGGATTCAGTTATACTCTCCCCTATTGGGTTAATGGATATACTATAAGCTGAATTAAGAAGAGCAGCTGTAAAAATAACTGAAAATACTAAATTAATAATAGTAATTACAATAAAAGTTATTATAACCCTCGGAGTTAGTTCTCCTAATTGTCCAACTTTATTATAATAGTAGTAGAGTAAGAACAATGAAGATAAGGCACCTGGAAGAGCAAGAATTACAAATTTATTAAAACCTGACACAAATAAGTTAAATGTTTTTGAAACCATGCTACTAATTCTTCCGTCGGTATACTCAGTATCACTCATTTAAATTCCTCCAATCTATAATCTTTATACAACTTTTATAAAGATTATTCAATACAAGAATTTTAATTTACACTTCCGGAATGAGAAGACTTTTGTCATCCTCGAAAGTACACCCACCGTCATCCTCGACTCCTTTTTGTCATTCAGAGCGATTGCGGGAATTCACAGTAACTGTCATCCTCGAAATCTTTTATCAAGAATCCAGGCCAATTTTTTATAAGTATAATGAAAAGAGGAGATCCTTGCACACCAAAATACAGGAATACCATCTCGGAAGGACTGGTGAGTGTTCTTCGCTCAGAGCGAAAGCAGGAATCCAGGAATTACAGCTACCCCCAGTCATCCTGATGATACATTTTTGTATTTTGCTTCGCGAGGATCTCAGTATTTAAAAACATCGAGGGATTCTCTTTCCATAACACACTCTTACAAAGACAATTTTAACAAACGAAACAGTAAATTGAGAAATATATGTTTTTCTTATACAAAAAACCCGATTAAAAAGAATGACAATAATAATTCTAATGATAAAATAGATAATGTAGGAAAACATATATAGATTTGAAAAAAACTATTATTTAAAATTATTGGAAGAATAAAAATAACTTTTTAGTAACATTAAGAAATTGACAATGGAGGTTAAAAAGTATGAGTTCAAAAAGAGAAGGTAAAGCAACAAGGTTTGGTTATTCTGATGGTCTACTTATTTTAGGTGAAAAACATAGTGATGTAGTTATATTAGATGCAGATCTCTCAAAATCAACCACCACAAATAGATTTAGAGAGAAATTTCCTGACAGATCCTTTAATGTAGGAATAGCAGAACAAAATATGCTCGGCATTGCAGGAGGATTAGCGTTAGCAGGTAAAACTCCTTATGTATCTACTTATGGTGTATTTGTTGCAGGGAGAGCATTTGATCAAATACGGACAACTATCTGCTATTCAGAGTTAAATGTAAAAATTGGTGGGGCACATGGTGGTATCTCAGTTGGTCCTGATGGAGCTACTCATCAAGCTCTCGAGGAGATTGCTTTAATGAGGGTATTACCAACAATGAAAGTTATAGTTCCATGTGATTATATAGAGACAAGAAAAGCAACTATAGCATCCTACTATGAAAAAGGTCCTGTTTATATAAGATTTGGTAGAGAGCCTGTCCCAATAATAACTACTGACGATACTCCATTTACTTTTGGTAAAGGTGAAATATATAAAGAAGGAAATGACGTCTCAATTATTGCATGTGGTCCTCTTGTAAGCGAAGCAATCGATGCATCTGAAGAACTTTCTAAAGAGGGAATCTCCGCAAGAGTTATAAATATACATACTGTAAAGCCAATTGATGAAGAAATAATAGTAAAAGCTGCAAGAGAAACCCATGCAATCGTTACTGCTGAAGAACACCAGCTCTTTGCAGGTTTTGGTTCAGCTGTTGCAGAAGTAGTAGTTAAAAATTATCCAGTACCAATGGAATTTGTTGGAATTAATGACACTTTTGGAGAGTCCGGAGAACCTGATGAACTTATGAAAGCATACGGGCTTACATCTCTTGATATTTACAAAAAAGTAAAGAAAGTCTTAGAAAGAAAATAATAAAAAAGTGAAAATGCTCTATAGGAAATAAAAAGTTATATAATTTTTTTATTCTGAGCGTTAGCGAAGAATCTCTATATCTCTTTTTTGTCATTCAGAGCGATTGTGGGAATCCATAGTAACTCTCATCCTCGAAAGTATACTCACTGTCATCCTCGAAATCTTTTATCGAGGATCCATAGTATCTGTCATTCCCGAAATCTTTAATCGGGAATCCAATGTTTTTTCTTCTTATTTAAGAAAAAGAAATAATTCCTGGATTCCGCATAAAGTGCAACATAAGTGACAGGCTGTTTGCCAAACCTTACCTATACTGGACTTTAACCAGTAAGAGACTACAAGCTTTGCTTGGCGCACGCATAAAAAGATTGACAATACAAGGAGTTATTATTTTCGGAGGAATACTTTGTCCAGTTTTTGGGGGGAACTTCAGATCACCTTTTGCTGAACCACCCTGTCCAGTACCTGGAGGAGTTGTGTATAAAGTTTGCTTTCAAGCAAAGATTGGAAATTGTGTTGTTACTAACGCAGATGGCACACCTATAACTTTTACAGCGCAAAATTTTGAGATTTTTTTTACTCCAAACCCTTACAGAGACGAAATAAATTGTTTAGACCTATATTATGATAGTTTTCTCATTTGGAAGTTAATTATAGAAGATCCTGAGACTGGGGAGGGTTATTATAAACCAATGTTGTATACTGATTTAAGACTCTCTAATCCCCAATCGCCTGAATACCAATGGTTACTTGAGCATGCTAGAAAGGATCCATTTACCTATATTAGAGATGGAGAGTATCATGAGTGTGACCTTTTTCGTCCCGATATACCTGCCAGAGATAGTAGTGGAGAACAAATCGATTCTAAAGGAGTTTTGGAATTACTATATGAAATAACAGCTGATATTAAAGATCAAATTCCCAATGGAGAATTTGTCAGATTAAATGCAGTTCCATGCCCTGAAGAGGAGGATGAATCTGCAAATGACTTCTCAGATGTGGGAGGACTTGACTGTGACGAAGATGGAAAAATAGATATTCCAATCGATAATCCCTACAATGAAGAACCCTAAAATTTGTAACTACAATTAGAAGACTCAGGGGTTGAATTAAATTTTAAGCAGTATAAACTCTTACAGTAAAGATAAAACCTAAAAATTTAAAAAATTAGTTTGGTGATGTTGTGAAATTATCTAATACAAAGTTTTTTTTTAATCTTACTTCTAATAATATTATTTTTCTTTCCTCCCAGTGAAATTGTGCTTACATTACAAAAAACAAATTGGATTTGTGTTGGGGGAAATCAGGAAAGAACATTTTGCTCACCTATTGAACTAAATTTTCCTCTATCTAAAAAATGGCAACTTTGGAATGAGAGAATTATAGATTTTGTAGTTTCCGATGAATATATGTTTGTCTTCTTATCAAGTGGAGTAATTAGAAGGTTCGATGTAAATTCGGGTAAATTGATCGACCAGAGAAAACCTATTTCTGGAAGTTTCTCAATCGCAATGAATCATTACCCAATAATAAAAGAATATGAATTAAAAGAGGGAATTCATCCATCAATTGTCCCTAAAGTTAGATATACTCTATATTTTATTGAATATGAAACTGGAATATTGTACTCCTATTCATATTTTCAGGATGAAATAAAATGGATTTGCAAGCTAAAAAACGAAAAAGATATACTTCCACCACGTTATTATTACTTTACATGTAAAAATGAAAATCTATATGTGGTCATCGAAAGCAATAGAATCATAAAAATTGATCGTGAAAGTGGAAAAATATTTTGGCTAACTAATCTTGGAGCAAATAATGAAAGTGGAAATTTTACTTTTCTCGCTCCTTCTTATCAATATGCAACTTTTTATTTAAATGAAATAAATGGACGAGTAATTTTTACACTTTCACCCGGATACACGCTTTTATTTTGGATTATTAATGCAGATAATGGAGAGCTTACAAATATGTTTGAAGTTGGAAGAGGAGAGGTTTGTGGAGTTACTTCCTATTTTCAATGTCCATCCACATTCTGTTGCTCAGAAGATTTAAAAACAATGTATGCATTCGTTTTAGAAAAAATTTACGAAATTGACTTAAATAATTCAATGCTACCACAAGAAATTCTTTTTTTACCAAAGGATTTGGAAATCTATTTACCCTCTTTATTAATAGATTCATACCCTTATATCACTTTAAATGAGAATATTCTATCAATCCTAATTCTTGAAGGAGAAAAATCAATAATAAATGGAGATGATCCTAAAATCCATTTTATTAATATAGACATTGAAAACAAAAAACTTCTTTCACATGAGATCTTTGATGGCATTCCCTCAGTTTCTGTAAAACCTATATTTGGTATAAAAGGCATAGAACAGTATAAAGAATCTTTAATAATCATTGAAAGAAGTGGAGTTTATAAGTTAAATAACGAATCAGGTTTGGAAGAGATACATTTATTTAAAAATTATCCTATTGATACTTATGAACAAGTAAATCCATATATAAGATATCATAATACTTTGTACATCTATCACTGTGGTGAAATTATGTCTCTAAATTTAAAGATAATGGAAGTTAACTGGGAAATATCAGTAGGAACAGAAAATATATTAGAGAATGGAATATATTATTCTGATGGAATTATATACTGTAAAGCAAACGATGATTCTGCAATTCTTGCAATTGACGCATTGACAGGCAAACAAATCTGGAAAACTCAACTTAGAAGAGAGCTCTCTAATAATATTCTCATTACTGACCAATATATTATTGCAGGAAATGTTGATCAGTGCCTTCCATTTAATCTTTTTAATAATGGTTTGGAAACTTCTATTTGGCTAATAGACAAAAAAAATGGGAAAATCTACTGGGAAATCAATTCAAAAGAGTTAAAAAAAGAATGTTGTAATGACTCAGACTCTGATAGTAGAAGGAAAGGATTACTAACTCCACCAATACTATTTGATAAGAGTATCTACTTCTTTATGGACGATAAACTATACTCTATTCCTTTATCTTCCGCTAAGAATTTAGGCTCATTAAAGGTTATTGAGCTTTCCAGTCGTGACAATATATTCCAATTTTGTCCAAGACTTCTTCTTGCAGATAATAGAAAAGCATATTATCTGGCAGGAAGACTTATTTATTCTATTGAAAGCAATTACAGATTATCTTCTGATAGATTTGAACTACCATTATCTGCGGAAAATACTATTACCTCTATTTGTCTCGATGAAGAAGGTTTATTTGTTGCAGCTTATCTTGAAAGACCGAGAGCGGAAGCAATGCGTATTTACAAATTGGGGAGAAAATTTGAAGAAATCTGGTCAGTAAACTTATGTAAGGAGATAGAAAATTGCCCAATAACTTTAATGAGTTTATCTTTGGATGATAAAAATGTTTATGTAAATTTTAAAGGTTTTGATAAATTGAGTAATGGTATAATTTGCATAGATAAGAAAAGTGGAAATATTAAATGGAAAAAGGATATAGAGTTTCTGGATTTTTTTAAAATTTTGAAAGAAAGGTATTTATATTTTCCTTTGTGCGAATATTTCCCTTTTAAATTAGAACCGGTGTCAATTAAAAATTCACTAATAATTACTAACCAGAATAGTAAAAGTTTAAGCTTCATAGATAAAGAGAATGGAAGAGAGATATACAATCTATCCATACCATATGCACTACCTACTGCTATTACATCACATTCATTTATACCAATTGATTTAATTTACAAGGATAAATCAACACTTAAAGGACTTTTATATCAAAATTCAAGCGGCAATCTGATCTTTTATGAAGAGCATAATAATTAAACTGATCGAGTTTTCACATCAATTTCTATAAGGCAAGACAATATGGATTTATTGTAATTGAAGCATAAGCATGTAAAGTAGAATAGTTTATTTGCAGGAGCATCAACTACAGCATGGTGCTTTTCTAAAGAAAAAACAAAGGCAATAGACGAATACATTATAAAATACAACCAATATGCAGGCATAGGCTCAGGCGCATTTGGACTCATTGGAGGGACCATATACTCAAACACATTCTCTATAAAGGAATATATTGAAACTCTTTCTAAAGGAAAACTCCCATTGAGGACAAAAAAGAGATTTTTACCAAGGGTGCTGGCACAGTATGCATTTCTTATGAAGCTCTTTGGCCTTGAGCTGGAAAGAGATTATTTTAAGAAAAAATTGGTTGTAATCTATGGAACACTCTTTGGCTCGAATGCCTGTTCTTTTTTCTCATAAAAGGAATTACCATAGATAATTACAAACTTCGTCTCTCAAAAATGCTCCATAATCTTATCTAATATTTTGTTCATAGATAATGCAGTTGAACTCTGTTTCTTAAAATGCAAAAAAGGATTTCCTGAATCACAAGACTCCACAATTTCAGGTTCAATAGGAATTCTCCCTAAAAATGGAACATTTAAGTCATTAGCAGCCTTCTCTCCACCACCTCTGCTAAACAGGTTTATTTCCTTTCCACAATAAGGGCAAATTAAGCCACTCATATTTTCTATAATACCTAATACTGGTACATTTAGCTCTTTTGCAAACAAGACACTTTTTCTGGAATCCAAAATAGCTACATCCTGTGGTGTTGTAACAATAATCGCTCCATTTATATCTGGAATAAGCTGACATACACTTAATGGCTCATCGCCTGTACCGGGTGGAGAATCAATAATTAGGTAATCAAGTTCACCCCAGTTAACATCACTTAAAAATTGCTTTATAGCTATCATTTTGAGTGGTCCTCGCCAAACAACTGGTTGATCTTTATTTTCTAAAACAAAAGCAATACTTACAACTTTTAGAGATGGGTTAACTTCAATTGGTTCAATACCAGATTCAGACATAACGAACCTTCTCTCCTCAATCCCTAACATCTTGGGAACATTTGGTCCGTGAATATCAACATCTAAAATACCAACTCTTTTTCCTTTATCAGCTAATCCATACGCTAAATTGACTGCTACTGTAGTCTTACCGACTCCACCCTTTCCACTCATTACAATAAGTTTGTATTTTATCTTGAGCATTCGCTCTTTAAGTCTCTTTTCTTGCTCAATTTTTTCCTCTTCATCTGCTTTTTGCATAGATAATCTCCTTTTAACTTATATTATGATTTTTTAATATTTCCCCACAAATTTATAATCTCTTCAGATATTTCTGTATCTGAATACTCAACAACAGGTATTCCATTTATCAAAGAATGATTCACTTCCTCTGAAAAAGGTAATTGTGCTAAAACTTCAATATTTCTTGTTTCGCAAAACAATTTTATCGCATTAGTATTATTTAAATTAATATCATACTTATTTATAACAACCTTAGTATTGACACCAAAGTGTTTAGCAACATCTGCAACCCTCCCCATATCATGAATTCCAGAAAATGTAGGTTCAGTTACTATTAAAGCCAAATCTACATATGCTAAAGAGGCAATCACCGGGCAACCGATACCTGGAGGTCCATCAATAATTACATATTCCCTACATTGCTCTTCTGCTATTCTCTTTGCATTTTGTCTCACTTCAGTTACAAGTTTTCCTGAATTTTCTCTGGCTACTCCTAATTTAGCATGCACCATAGGTCCATATTTTGTTTCTGATATAAACCATTCACCAGATATATTCTCTTCCATCTTTATAGCTCCAGTTGGACAGATTTGGCTACATATACCACAACCCTCACATGAAATAGAATCTACTATATAATCCTCGTTTATTGCTGAAAACCTACATACATCAATACACTTGTGACATTGCTGGCAGATCTCTTTATTTATATATGCAGTCTTTCCTGATCGAAATTCATGTCTTTCAATAATCTCTGGGTGTAAAAGAAGATGTAAATCCGCAGCATCTACATCGCAATCAGCAATAACTTTATTTTCGGAAAGTGCAGCAAAAGATGCAGTAATTATAGTTTTCCCTGTCCCACCTTTTCCGCTTATAACTACTACCTGTTTCATTTTATCCTCTATTCAAACTTTGAACTGAGTAATTTCATTGCTGAAATAGTGAGCTTTACTTCCCATTTCAAGTCTACACTACTTTTGTCTTGATAAATTCAAATAGTTGTACAAATCTCTCCCTATATTGAGGAATTATCTCAACAATAGTGATTCCTTTTGAATATGCTTCGGCTATTTTTCTATCAAAAGGTATTTTCATTAAAACTTCAATACCTTCCTTACTACAGTAATTCTCAACTTCATTACTTCCTGTATCTGCGCGATTTACGACTACACCAAAAGGGATATCAATCTTCTTTAAAACT
>Ga0255346_1001232_pt1 | contig 37109 bp, 37 predicted proteins | sample wastewater_treat_FD_194410 | JGI IMG/M metagenome (GOLD analysis project Ga0255346, IMG submission 194410) | Wastewater microbial communities from Lulu Island WWTP, Vancouver, Canada - plant22 | ecosystem: Engineered > WWTP > Wastewater > Unclassified | place: Canada: Vancouver, British Columbia...
GGGAGATAGGTTAATAGACAAAGAAAAAAGGTCCCTATAACGATAAGAGGAAGCATTTTTCGTACAAATTGCATATCGATGTATGATAAAATAAACAAGACTATAAAGCCAATAAAACAAGAAATCAATTGTCTTTTTATAAAATAAAATGAATCGTCAAAAACACGATTTGCATAGGAGGCTGAGCAGGTAAATAAAGTAACTAAACCAAGCCCCAACAACAAAAGCATCGCTGCAATAAAATACATGTCGCTCGTATTTTCTCCTACTGCTTTTTCTGGTACAACATTCATTTCTAACATTCTACACACCCCTGCATATTAAAAGTTTTAATAAGTTTTTCACTTATGCGTTCGAGTTTCATTCCACGCGAACCTTTAAGCAAAAGTAAGTCGCCCTTGTTGACATGTACCAAAATATCGTTTACCGCATTTCCAAAATCAGCATCCGAGATAAAGGCATTGTAGTATATTTTCTCCTCGTTTTTTCCATCACCATCTTCATCTGTATCGTGCCCCTTCAGCAACTCTTCGTAGGCCCAGTCCATTTGACTACCCAATAAAAAAATCATATCAAAGGAAAGTGTTTTTAATTTTTTCCCCACTAAACGGTGCTGTGTTTCAGAGTCAAAACCAAGCTCAAGCATATCGGCAAGAATCAAGATTTTTCGCCCTTCCCAATGCAGCGTTTCAAAATATTCTATCGAAGCGTTCATCGATTCAGGGTTTGCATTATAACAATCTTGTACAATGGCAATTTCTCCGTTAAATATTTCTGCACGACCAAAGGATGGGCGAAGCTCTTCTAAACCACGCTTAATCTCATTTATAGCCAAGCCGGCAATTTTTGCACAATGAAGAGCTGCAAGCGCATTTAGAAAATTAAAGGAACCGTATAAGGGAAAGGATATTTCTTGGTCTTCCATTAGAAAAACGCTCCCTTCTAAACCACGATCTTTTACAGCCCGAATTTGCAAGGTTTCATAATTGCCATATAAAACAATTTGTCCCTTTGTATTTATTTGTAAATATTCGCTATATTCATCAAAAACAGGAATGATTGCAATAGAACTCGTTTCAAAAAAACTAAATATAGATTTTTTTTCCTCAGCTATGAGGTCCTTTGTGCCGAGATTACCGATATGGGCAGAACCAATATTTGTAATTATAGCAATGTTTGGTTTAAGAACCTGTGCAAGTTCTCGTATTTCGCCTCGGCGATTCATACCCATTTCAAAAACAGCCCATTCATGCTCATCACGAATATTAAAAACAGAAAGAGGTAAGCCCGTTTCTGAATTTAAGTTCCCTTCGTTATACACAGTCTTGTATTTTTTTTGTAAAAGCGAAACAAGGATTTCCTTTGTCGTTGTTTTACCACTTGAGCCCGTTATAGCAACTTTTTTTAATTTTGGAAATTTTTCTACATAATACGCTGCCATGTTTTGCAAGGCATACATTGTGTGGCTTACAGAAATAAGGCAAAGACCAGAATTTATAAAAGAGGCTATCTCTTTTTCATGAAATTTCGCATAAAAATCGCTAACAAAAACGCTTTTTGCGCCATTTTCAGCAGCTGAAAGGATAAAATCATGCCCGTCTAGATTTCCAACGAGTGGGACAAAAAAGCTCCCCTCAACACAATTCCTGCTATCAATTGTAATTGAAGTAAAAACAAAATCTTCTTCATTATATGTAGGATTTAAAAGCCTACCCCCAGTTGCAAGAAGCACTTCACTGAGACTTAGAAGATTGGCCAATGTGTTTTCGTTCATCTTTCTCATCGCCCAACCTCGACACGCATAATTTCACTACTTGTTGCCTTTCGCATGGCAAGCTCATTTACCGCAATTGCTTCGATACGACTTGTTGAACTCAAGCTACTAATATCAGCAATCAAAGTTTTGTTTTTTTCGATAAGTTTTGCCTCTGTTTTTTCAAGTTCTCGAATTTCCCTCTGAATTGAAACATATTTAAGGGACTGCATACTATCGAGACATAAAAAAGAAGGAATAAGCAAGGCTATAAAATAAATACTTATCCGAGACACCTTTTTTTCTTTTTTTAAAACCATTATTTTACCCCTATCATTCCTAGTCTTATATTTTTTCTATAACTCGCAATTTTGCTGATCGCGACGGAGCATTTTTTTCTATCTCTTCACTCGTCGGCTCAATAGGCTTTCGCGTGAGGATTTTTGCACGAGGACTTCCTCCACATTTACATATCGGCATATCAGGGGGACAGACACAGGTTTTCCCCAAATCTCTAAAAGTATGTTTGACAATCCTATCTTCAATTGAATGAAAACTAATAACAGCCATACGCCCACCTGGCTTAAGCTGGAAAAAAGCATCTTCAAGCGCTTGTTTTATGCGATCAAACTCGTGATTTACTGCAACACGAATAGCTTGAAATGTTTTTGTAGCAGGATGCGTAAACCCACGACGGTATGCAACCGGCACAGCCCTATACACAATGTCTCGCAAGGCAATAGTTGATTCAATTGGAGCTTTTTCACGCTCTGTAACAATTGCCCGAGCTATTCTTCTGCTATAACGCTCATCTGCATTGAAAAAAAGAATAGATGCAAGTTCTTCTTCTAAACTTTCATTTACAATCTCGTAGGCAGATATTTTTTCATCATGATTTAGACGCATATCGAGTCGTTCGTCTTTATTAAAACTAAAACCCATCTGTGAAAGTTCATAATGAAAGATAGAAATGCCTAGATCAAAAAGAATCCGGTCAGGTTTTGGAAGTTCTTCTGGATAATTGCGGTAAAAATCATTGAACCATCCCCTAAAAAACCGCATCCTTGGGCCAAACTCTTTTAAGCGCTCTTTGGCTCTTTTTTGAATCTCTGCATCAGCATCAAGACCCAAAACCTGTAGTTGTGGAAAAGCCTTTAAAAAAGCAAAAGAATGCCCTCCCTCGCCCAAAGTAGAGTCAATCAAAAAAGGATTTTCTAGATTTTCTCCATGCCGTGGATCTAAATAGTCGAGAACTTCTTGCAATAAAACCGATGTATGAACAGCTTCCACCCCTTCATCCCCTAAAAAAAGATTTGGCTCAATTCTTCTGTTGCCTCATCAAATGAACCCTGCGTTTTATCTAAATATGCCTTGTATTTTTCCGCATCCCACAACTCAATAAATTTATTGATACCCAAAATAACACAGTCTTTTTCAAGACCTGCATATTCACGTAAACTTTGTGGTATAGAAAGTCGACCAGACTTGTCGAATTCAATCTCTTGTGCGGGTGCAACTAAGCGCCGTAAAACAGAGCGTGAATTGCTATTAAATGGAGAAGCGGATTCCATCAGTTTTGATGAAAATCCTCTCCATTCGTCGGGAGTAAAAAGCCACAAGCAACCATCGAGCGCCTGTGTAATAATGAGATGTGTTTCCTTAAGCTCTGAGCGTAATCGAGAAGGAAAAAGGATTCGCCCTTTTTCGTCTAAAGTATTACGATATTCACCAGTTATAAGATTCATTCCACTATTCACCACTTTTTACCACTAATTCCCACATAAATACATTTTATAGCAGATTATGCTAAAGTCAACAATGAAAACCAAAATTTATAGCCCTTTAGAGCTATTCTTTACTTTTATGCTAAACAAATGTATAGTATAGAAATGATTCAAACCTATAACGAAAGCTCACTACATAAATCTCTAAAAAAAATATACAAAAAAAAATATAAGGCAGAAGAAGAGGTGAAAATCGAGGGTTTTATTTGCGACCTACTTACAAGCGACAATGAAATTATAGAAATTCAAACACGACATTTATCTGCATTGAATAAAAAAATACTAAAACTCAGTAAAAAAGGATATTCTTTTCGCATTGTCCATCCTCTCATAACAAAATCAATAATAAAAACAATCGATTCATCTGCTTGTCTTCTGTCAGAAAGAAAAAGTCCCAAAAAGGCAGATATCTACAGCTTATTTTCTGAACTCCTTGGATTTTATCAGAGCTTTGCTGTGAAAAACTGGGTTTTAGAAGTCCTCTTTGTTGAACAAGTAGAAATTCGAGAAAAACAAGCCCAAAAAATACAAAATAAAACAAATACCCGCCGCTATCTAAAAGACTGGATTTCACTCGATAAACAATTACTTGGAATAAATGATCACTTACACATAAAAAACAAAGAGGACCTTGTCCAGCTTATGCCCGAACTCCCTACTTTATTTTGTGCAAAAGATTTGAGTAAAACTGCAATAAAGAAAAATGCTCACAAAGTGCTATGGGTTTTGCATAAACTGGACCTCATTAGGCTAGTTGAAAAAAAAGGAAATACAAAATACTACCAATACATTTAAGAGTTTTTAAATAAAAAAAAGCTACCCCCATAAATGAGTGATAGCTTTTTTTATCTATAATTAACAAATAGTGACTTAAAGAATCTTACCAGTTATCATCCATGTCATCTTCGTCGCGATTTTCCATAGCATAAAGATCTGTTACTGCGCGTAAATCATCTAGATATAAGTAATATGAGCCACGAGCGAGTTCTGGATTACAATCAACTCTAAAACCAACGATACGTAAACCAGGTCTATCTCCATGATAGGCACTTGTTTGTACAATGCCATGAACACCATCTGGTGAAGGTGGAACAGCAACAGTGAGCTTTTTCCAACCAGAAAAATTTAACTGTCCCATGTAAAGCTCAAAATTATTTCCAAAATAATCTTGAACTAAAACAGTTAAATTATGAGATTGATTTCGTCCAACAACCCAAACCGAAATAGTTTTTGTTGTACCTTCTATAGCGATAGGTCGGGCAGCAGTGATAAAGAAAGAGTTTATACCCCTTCTAAAAAATTCAACCTTTACACCTAAAACGCGATCATCGGATATTTGTTGATTTTCTACATCATCTAAAACTTCTTTTCCCGCAGGAGAACCTTCAAAAAGACGAGCAGAAATAACACCATAGTCTGGTGAAATTTTTGCATTCCAAGCGCCTTCTCTTTCAAAAAGGTCAACAGATACTTCTCGTAAAGATTGTTTTGCAGAATCAGCACCAATCATCGTTGGATCTGGATCTGACAAACTTGTATTCCCATTTTGCTGTGCCACCACTAAACCTAAAGAAAGAAGACAGCAGACTAATAAAACGATCTTTTTCATTATTTTCCCTCCTCATTAGCAGAATCAAAGTCAATATCACGAAGGTCAAATCCGTCGTAAATCGTACTAAGCGTATGTGTTGTATATTTTAGATTGTCAAAGTAAATGTTAAAGTTGTCAACATACTCATTTGGATCGGTGCGTACTTTAAATCCTACAAAAGTCATATTCTTTGGACCACTTCTTAAACGAGATTCTTGTCGAATATGTCCTGGGATATTCACTACAAAGTTTTTCCAACCATTAAAAAGCAATACTCCAACAGGCAGCGTATGAACACGACCATCAGCATCACGAACAAGTACCTCTAAAACATATTTGTAGTTCGAACCCCAAACCCAAAAATCAATTTGCGATACAACACCCTTGAAAGGAATTTCATAATTGGCAATTTCGCCGTTTTCATCGGTTATTGTTGGAAATATTTCAAACCAGTTATCGCCCTTGCGATTAAAACTAGTTTGCACACCTAAAACCAAAGCTTCAGTACCACCATCACCATAAAATCCCCTCAAAGAATTGGGAATCCCTTTAAAATATCCTTTTTTGGGAAAGCCGTCTGCAACGAATCTGCTTGCTTGAACATCCCATTGATAATTGCTTCCTTCGGGAGAATCAAAATCATCGATTAAAATCGTCTCAACACTCTTTGTACTTGGCTGTGCAAAAACAGGCACACAGAACAAAAACACACAGAAGAGACATAATAAGACCATAACGCCCTGTTTCATTCATAACTCCTTTATAAAAATCAAAACGTAGATTACATTTAGTATCGGTTAAATTATATTTGTTCACGAGCGCTTTGTCAAACTCTTTTATTATTATTTTGCACTTTCTATTGATTATTTTCATAGAAAAGCTTAAAATCGATATATAAATATCTAAAGGAGTCTTTATTATGGTTAGTTATAAAGATTTAGGTCTTGTAAACACAACGGAAATGTTTGCAAAGGCAATGAAAGGCGGTTATGCAATTCCTGCCTACAATTTCAACAATATGGAACAAATGCAAGCTATTATTCAAGCTTGTGTAGAAACAAAATCTCCTGTTATCTTACAAGTTTCTTCAGGTGCCAGAAAATATGCAAACCAAACGCTTTTACGCTACATGGCACAGGGTGCGGTAGAATATGCAAAAGAGCTTGGTTGTAAAAACCCAGAAATTGCACTACACCTCGATCATGGCGATACATTTGAGCTTTGCAAATCTTGTATTGATACAGGTTTTTCTTCAGTGATGATTGACGGATCACATCTCCCCTACGAAGAAAATGTTGCCTTAACAAAAAAAGTTGTTGAATACGCCCACCAATTTGGAGTAACAGTAGAAGGTGAACTTGGTGTTTTGGCTGGAGTTGAAGACGATGTTTCACATGAAGTAAGCCATTATACAAAACCAGAAGAAGTAGAAGATTTTGTAAAAAGAACAGGTTGTGATTCTTTAGCAATTTCTATTGGCACAAGCCACGGTAGACAAAAATTCAAACCCGAACAATGTACAGTAAATGCTGACGGCGTACTTATTCCACCTCCACTCGCCTTCGATATTCTTGAAGAAATTGAAAAAAGAATTCCTGGCTTTCCAATCGTTTTACATGGTTCATCTTCAGTTCCAGTGGAATATGTTAAAACTATCGAAAAATTTGGTGGAAAACTTTCAGATTCTGTCGGTATTCCTGAAGAGCAACTTCGAAAAGCTGCAAAATCTGCTGTTTGCAAAATCAATATTGACTCAGATGGTCGTCTCGCTATGACCGCAGCAGTACGAAAAGTCTTTGCAGAACATCCAGAAGAATTTGACCCACGAAAATATCTTGGTCCTGCTCGCGATGAGTTAAAAAAATTGTATATGCACAAAAACAAAGAAGTCTTAGGTTCTGCGGGAGCTATCGCTAACTAAACGTTTAAACCTAAATAAAAAAAGCTAGAAAAGGATTACCTTTCTAGCTTTTTTTTGCTCTATTTTTTACCAAATTTTTTTGTATAAAAAAATCAATACACCAGCACTCGTTAAATAAAGCAGCACAAATACAGCCAATAAAAGCGCGGAAACGCCAATTACCCATAAAGCAAGTAAAAGGCTCGGAAGTCCCAAGGCAATAAGTATAAAAAAAGCAACGAGGATAAAAGAAAGAAGCCTTCCTCGTGTATTTATCAATTTAATAAAGGCAGATAAAGAATAGCTAAGGAGAAAAAGACTTGTCGTAAAAAGAACTGGAAAAACAATCAAAGAAAAAAATGTTTGTATAGCAAAATAAGTTAAAACATAGAAGGGAATAAAAATCGTATAAAAACCAGCAAAGAAATCTGCAGCAGACTGCAATTTCTCAAAAAAAGATTTCACAGAAACAAGAAAGTATAGAATAAAAACTATAACGAGTGGCAATACAAAAAGAAGTAAGTTTCGGTAAGAAAGATACCAAAAGTTTGCAGGGGTATATTCACGAGGCGAATATATGAGCATGATAAGAACACTGTAGCCTATCGCTAAAAGTAAACCAATAAAATATCTCAAGTACGACTTTTTATTTTCTTTTTCTGGTTGAAAAAAATCAAAGCTAAATAAGATAGGTATTAAAAAAAAACTAAATAACCACATGTTTGAAAAATAGCATGAAATGAAATGAAACTCAAGATGAAAGACAAAAAAAAAGCGTTTATACTAGACAACTATAGAGGTTTTTGGTATGATTAAATATGAATTTAAATAGACCATAAAAAAACATCGAGAAAACTTCAGTTTTCGAAGATTTTTTTTATAGGAGTAGGAGGATCGTTGGCAGATAATAAGGGTTTACGGGTTAATGAACAAATCCGTGTACGAGAAGTAAGGCTCATTGATGATGAGGGTGAACAAAAAGGTATTGTCCCTACCTTGGAAGCCCTCAAACTCGCTAGGGAAAAGGAGCTCGACCTTGTTGAAATTGCTCCAACAGCAAATCCTCCTGTATGTAAAATACTTGACTATGGTAAGTATCGTTTTGAAATGGAAAAAAAGCTCCGTGATTCCAAGAAAAAACAAAAATTACTTAAGTTAAAAGAAATTCGAATGCAACCAAAAATTGGTTCAGGAGATTTAGATTTTAAATCAAAACACGTAAAGGAATTTCTAGCAGAAGGGAATAAGGTGAAGGTTACCGTTCGGTTTAGAGGACGAGAACTTGCTCACACAGAACTTGGTTTAGTTGTTCTTGATGAAGTGTTAAAAAGGCTCGATGAAGAATACGTTTTAGAAAAACCTGCCGCAATGGAAGACCGATTTATGTCTATGACACTTGCACCGAAGCCAAAAAAATAAAAAGGAAATAAAAATGCCAAAGATGAAAACAAAAAAAGCCGCTGCAAAGCGTCTTTCTTTAACAGGTACCGGGAAGGTAAAATATAAAAAAATGAACCTTCGACATATTTTGACTAAAAAGGCTCCAAAGCGAAAGCGACAACTACGTAGCGCCGGTATTCTAAGTCCAGCAGATTCTGCAAAGGTGAGAAAACAACTTTTACCCTATGGATAAAAATCCGTATAATACAGGGTAAAAATATAAAAACACATATTAAAAAGGTTTATTTGCCTTTTTATAGGAGATATTATGTCTAGAGTTAAAGGTGGCACAAAACACAACACCAAACGAAAAAAAATATTAGGACTTGCAAAAGGCTTCCGTGGAAGAAGAGGTACAAACTTTAAAGCTGCAAAAGATGCAGTAATGCAAGCACTCACTGACTCATATGTCGGACGAAAAGATAAAAAAGGTGATATGCGAAGCCTATGGATTTCTCGCCTCAATGCAGCAGTACGTGATCAAGGACTTTCATATTCTCGTTTTATGAATGGGCTTACAAAGGCTGGTGTTATTATTAACCGCAAGGCACTTTCAAATATGGCTATCGAAGACCCTGTTGCATTCGAAGCAGTAGTCGATACAGCAAAAAAAGCTATTGGAGCATAGTCTATGATTACACTTGGTCAGATTCACTTACTGGAAAAAAAAATTGAAGAGGTTTTAAAAAGACTACAAAGTCTAGAAGAAGAAAACAAAATACTTCTCGATAAAAATAATGCTTTAAAAAAAGAAAAAGAAAACTTAGCCTATCGAATTTCTACCTTTGAAGCTGACCAAGAACAAATTGAAAAGGGCATTCTAAATGCCCTTGATAAGCTTAACACAATAGAATCTGCTGTTATAAAAGAAAGTATCTCTCATACTGTAAAATCACAGGATGTAGAAATTTCTAAAACAAATCAAATTATAGATGAAGTGCAAACTCCAGTTGAACGCGAATTACAAAGCTCAAAAGCTGAAGTAAAAAATGACGAAACTATAAGTGAACCAAGCACAGAAATAGACGATGACTTTAGTTTAGAAATTGAAGAAGAAATAGAAATTCCTTCTTCAAAAGACGACAGCACCGAATTCGATATTTTTTAAAGGTAAGTATGGGTACACTGCAAATAGATATACTAGGTACCTCCTTTGCAATTCAAGCAGATGAAAGCAACGATTATTTAGAAACCTTGCTTGCCTACTACCGACAAATGGTAAAACAAGTGGAAAATGTCGCAGGCGCTGACGCTCTTAAAACCGCAATTCTCGCTGGTATTATGCTCTGCGATGAATTGTACAAAGAAAAAATATCTGGTAAACAAAAACTCCCCTCTGAAGAATTAAATGAACTAGAGAGAATAACACTTTCTTTAATTCAAAAAATAGATACTGCTATAAAATAATGTTTAAAATATGGGTCGATGCAGACTCTTGCCCCGTTGAAATAAGAAAACTCCTCCTTCGCTTTTCTAATCGCTTAGAAATTCCACTCTATTATGTTGCAAATAGAATGATACCCCATGAGGGAGCAAAGTACTTCAAAATGATAATTACTTCAAATGACGAAGGTTCAGCAGACGATTATATTGTTGAAAATGCATCTCCAAATGACCTCGTTATAACACGTGATATTCCCCTCGCAGCAAGGCTCGTATCGAAAGGTTTGACATGCCTTAACGACCGAGGCGATATTTTTACAGAGGAAAATATAGGGGAAAAACTTGCTTTACGAAATTTGAATTTAGATCTTTTTATGCAAGGGCTAAAAGCAGAGAGTCATACACAATTGGGAAAAAAAGAAATGAACCGTTTTGCAAATGCCTTGGACCGTCTTATTCAAAAAAAGTTAAAAGAAATCAAAACAGATACATAAATCTTTTTTAATCAGGCCACATTGCTTGAATCTCTTTAATTCGAGGTAGTATAGCAAAAAACATAGTTACCAAATCTGGATCAAAATGCGTACCTGAAGATTTACGAATTTCTTCGTATACATCTTCTTCTTTCCACGAATCTTTATAGACACGCTTTGAAGAGAGAGCGTCAAAAACATCCGCAAGGGCTACAATTCGTGCAGAAAGTGGTATCTCTTCTCCGCTTACACCCTGCCTGATTTGATAGGGTGTAAAGGGATTCTCTAGAACTTCAGGTGGAATTTTTCCGGGATAGCCTGTCCCATCCCATCTCTCATGATGACGAAGTGCAACATCTCGTGCCATATTTTCTATATCAGTGTCTATGTCATTAAAAAGAGCGGCTCCTATAACAGCATGCCCTTTTATAATATCATGTTCTTCTGGTGTAAATCGTGCTGGCTTTTTTAGAATCGAATCTGAAATCCCCACCTTGCCTACATCATGCAACATAGCAGCAATTCTAAGCGTATCCCGATATTTATGTTGTATTTCAAAAGGGACTTCTTTTTCAAAGGCCCAGCGGTCATAGAGCTCAACTGCAAAACTTGCAACTCGGTTAACATGGGCGCCCGTTTCTTTTGGATCCCGAAACTCGGCCATTTTGATTGTTCGAAGAATCATCGCACGAGTTAATGAAGCTCTTTCTAGTGCAATAGTTGCATTTGCCGCAAAGTGATTTAGATACAATTCAGCATTTTCATCAAAGGCTATCGTATTAGCATGAGAGTCTTGAGCATTTATAATCTGTAGGACACCCAATGTCTTACCTGACGCAGCAACAAGGGGAATGGTTAACATAGATTTTGTTCTATAACCGGTATCTTTATCGGGCTGTGTATTGAATTTAAAGGTAGAATCAGCTGCTATATTGTACACATCGGCTATGTTTAGCATTTCTTTTTTTGAGGCAACATAACCAGCTATTGAGTATTCATTCATTGGAAATGAAAAGGAAACAAAGGGCAATTTTTCGCCCGCAGAAAGCTTTTTTAACTGTGTATTGTTTTGAGCGTACTTGATACGCAGCCTATCCTCTTCCACAACATAAATAGAACCAGCATCTGCATTTACGATAGTACGCGCCTCAGTTAAAAGCGTTTCTAAAAGAACATCTAAGTCCTGTGTTTGATTGAGAAATTTTTCAGACTGTATAATGCTTTGTAATTTTTCTTCTTTAGTAGAACGTTTCAAAACTAACCTCGTACTCTAGTATAAATCAATTTTACATTTAAATCTAGTTTTAAAGTACTTTTTGAATTAAAGATAGATATAAAGGACCAGCACCGTTTGAACTGTCTGGCAAAATATGATAGCCGTATTCTGTTTTTTCAGGGTTTATCTCCAAAGAAAGTTTATAGTTTTTTTGAATTTTTTCCTTTAGTCCTTCAACTTCGATATCTAAAACAAGGGCATCAGCATTTTTTTTAAGAAGTTTCTCTATAACATCGTCGTTTTCCATCTTTGTCAAAGCGCAAGTCGCGTACAAGAGGAAACCTTCAGGTTTTAACATTAAAAAAGCTGAAGAAAGAAGTGCGCCCTGTGTGTATGAAAGATTTTTTATCCTTCCCGTCGACCATTCTTGAAAATGTTTTGGCGATGCAAGAACATGTCGTTCAGAGGAACAAGGAAGGTCGCATAGAATTGCATCAAATTGTTCTTTGTTTCGTTTATACATAAGAGTACCATCGTAAGGAGTAACGCGTACTTTTTCAAGGATGTTTTCTGGCAAGCTTTGTTGTAGAACGGAAAGAAGTCGCTCTCTTCTTTGCATAGATAATTCATTGGCGATAAGGTTGCTCGTATTTTCTAAAGAGGCTGCTAAAACGAGACTTTTACCCCCAGGAGCAGCACAAAGATCGAGAACGGTTTTTGCTTTGTTTAGGGGGAGCGCAGATGCTGCAAAAAGACTTCCTGCATCCATATAGTAAGGGCTCAAGTTTTCGTGAAATTGGATTTTTACACTATAGGGATTTTCGAATAAGGCTTTTTTTAAAACAGCCCATCGCTCACCAAATATTTCTGTATAATATACATCGAAATCTATTTTCGCTTTATTTTTTTTTGCCATCTTGCCCTTTTAGAAGAAATTATTTTGATAAGCCTCTGAAAGTATTTCGGAAGCATTTTTTTTAGCTTGATAAAAAAGCCTCTGTCTTTCTTTTTGACCGATTTTATCTATACTCGTATAAGTATCTTCCTTAAGCAAACGAAGCGATGACCAAGATTCTCGTTCAGAAAATCCAAGTAAACCTGCTTCAATTTTTGCCCGTATAATTCTCTGCAAAGCGATATCTATCTTTTCTTTATATACCGTTTCAGTTGTATAAATTTCTTCCAAAAAAGGGAGAAACTGCGTGAAGACTTTTTTTGAGCTCAATAAGATATGTGCACCAGCATCTAAAGCCAAAAGAATAGCATCTTTTTCTTCTGAAAAAAAACTTTGTAGGGCTGCCATAAAAATATCATCTGTAATAATGAGTCCAGAATAATCGAGGTCTTTTACAAGAAGGTCGACGACTTCTGAAGAAAGACTTGCAGGCAAGTCGCTTATAAAAGGAATAAGTGCATGAGATAAAAGTACCGCATTATTGTTTTTTTGATTTTCCAGCACAAAGCGAAAAGGTGCAAGCATGTTTTTTTCAAAGTCCTCTTTGTTTAGCGCTAAAACAGGCAGGTTTAGATGCGGGTCTACATCTGTGTTACCAGGAAAATGTTTTAAAGTACAAAGCACCCCCTCACTGTTAAAAGATTCAATAAAGGCGAGTGAAAAAAACTTTGTTTTTTCGATGGATCCAAAAGAACGTGTCTTTAAAAAAGCTACATTTTCCTCTAAAAGAGGTTCAACAATGGGTGCAAGATTGAGGCTAAACCCAAGCAAATGACTTTGTTTTGCAATCTCTTTGTAAAACAAAGCTGCCTCCTCTGCTGTAAAAAGCTGACTTATTTCTTTGGCCGAAGGAAGCGGTGAAATAATATTTCTCAGGCGATTCACCTCCCCTCCTTCAAGGTCAAGGGACAAAAAAGGAGGAATATCTGTTTTATAATAATCGAGAATAGAATCGGTAAAACCCATAAGTGTTTCGGCTGTTTTTCCAATATTATATGAAAAGAAAATAAAACCGCCGGGGCAAAAAAGCTCGTTATAATCCTGGCGTGCTGTATAATTACTTGAACCTTCCAGATTGATAATAAAGAGTTGCGAGAGTTTTTGTTTTAATGAAAAAGAGTCTAAGTAGCTATCGATTGCTCTTTGTTCTAAAAATGCTTGAAATCTTTTATTTTGACTAAAAATTTTTTCTGGCGCAGAAGAAATACCTTGTTCAGGACGAGATTCCTTCCCACAGGAAAAGAGAGAAAAAAGAATGATAAGCAAAATTAAAAATCGTAGATATCTCATTATATTAAGGGCATTATAAAAAAACAGTTGTAAACCAGGGTATATATGTAATAAGCAATAAAACAACCGCTTGTACAAGAATAAAGGGTAAGACATTTTTGACAATTTTCATTACAGGGCTGTCAAAGGCATAGCTTGCAACAAAGAGGTCCATACCAATCGGCGGTGTTAAAAAACCGAGTTGAAGGTTTGTCAAAAAAATAACAGCGGTATGCACGGGATGAATGCCAAAAGATTCGCAGATGGGCATAAGCAAGGGAGATACGATAAATATGGCAGAATATATGTCCATGAGACAACCAGCGAGAAGTAAAAAAACATTTAGCAAGAGTAAAAAGAGAATTTTTGAATGAATATGACTTGTTATAAAACTGGTTATAAGCTCTGGAATATTTGCATCTATCATAAAATAGGAAAGACCACGTGCGCTTGCCAAAATAAAAAGGATGCCACCAGTTATGGGAATAGCTTCAGTTATAACGACTAAAGATTCTCGTAAAGAAAAGGTTTTTCGCACGAAGGTTTCTAAAACAAAGGCATACAACAAGGTAAAGGATGCGGCTTCAATAATACTAAAAAACCCACCTAAGAATCCAAAGATAACAAAGAAGGGAAGCAAGATTTCAAATACGCTTGATTTTAAAGCAGATAGTATTTCTCTTCCATTGAAAGCTTCCCGTTCCTTTTGCACATCACGACTCAGCCCTAAAAGAACCATTGAAATAGCGAGAATTAAACCAGGTAAAAATGCACCTTTGAAAATATCGTAGACATCGACAGAAAAATAATTTACAGAGCCAAACATAATAATGGCAATACTTGGAGGAAACAAAAGCCCGATGGCGCCTGAGGCGGTGATCAATGCCTCAGAGTCTTCTTTTTTGTAACCAGAGCCTCCGAGGGCAATTACTAACAATGGTCCCAGAGCAAGTATGGTAACACCGCTCGCACCGGTAAAAATAGTAAAAAATGTAACAACGAGGACGGCTGCTATTACAATTCCCCCCTTAAACCAGCCGAAGAGGGACTTAAAAACGCTTACAAGACGCTTTCCCGTGCTTCCCTTGGATAAAATAAAGCCTGCTATGGTAAATAATGGTATAGCTGCAATCGCCTTATCTGTAAGCACTGCATATGCCTCAAAGGAAAGCACTTCTACATAACCACCGCCTTGGGAAAAGGCAAGATAGGCGATGCCACCAAGGATGACAAAAAGAGGCACCCCTATAAAGGCAAAGACAACAAGAATAAGAGTAAGAGGTATAAACGCATGGGCTGAAAATGTAAGCCAGTAATCATTTAATCTATATAAAAAGCCAAGAGATTCTGTTTTAAAAAGCGAATACAAAACTCCTGACAAGGGACCGAGAGAAATTAAAACACCGATAAGAAAGCCTAAAAGGTTTTGTAGTCTAAACTCTTTTTGGAAGAGGTTTCGTAAAAGCATAGTAAAATAGGCAAGTGGTAGCAAGGCAAAAAAAACAAGGTAAGGAATACCCCAAACTTTTTGACTGGGCAGAAAGGCGGTAAAAGAAGCTGAAAAGGAAGCTAAAAAAAGAGCTGTTAAAATAGTTACTGTAGTAGCACTTCTAAATGAAAGTATAAAAGGCTTAAAACGTTTTGGCAGACCATCCGTTAAACTCGCGAGGCTAATATGATTTCCTTCTCGCCAGGTAATTATACCCGAAAAACAGGCGAAGGCAAAAACAAGATTTACGATGGCGTTTTCACTATTGAGTATTTGGAAATGAAAACGATTCATTATTTTAAACAAAAGGGGCAGGATAATTAAAAAAGCAACTATAAAAAGAGAAAAATAATTTTCAAAATTTCGTACAAATAATCTCAGTCCAATTTTTTTTTTATTCATTTTATTTTTCCCGGTGCTTTTTTAAGATAGCTGAAATTTTTTGATACATTTCATAATTAATAATTGTTTCTGTTTTTGACTCCGACATTAAGAGTGCATCCATTTTTAATGTTTCTTGAAAAACAGCAATTTCTTTTTCTGTCAAATTAACTATATGTAAGCCTTCTTTTTCCATAAGAGAAAGATATTCTTTATCTGTTTTTTGCTGAAAACCAATGAACTTCTCTTCTGACTGTTTAACAGCTGCCAGTAAATCATCTTTGTATTGATTTGGAATTTTATTCCAGCTCGCTTCTGATACCACAAAATTTGCTAAAACGGGACAAATGGCGGTATTTAGAACATAGTTTAAGGATTTGTGATATTGCGAAGCGTAGGCATACATGGGTATCGTGTATAAACCTTGTACACCATTAGCACTTTTTATACTTTGCAATATTTTATCGTTTGGAACATCTTCTGTCATATAGCCTGCTCTTTGAAAGGCTTTACCTAACTCAGAACTTGTTACACCTCCAACGCTTAATTTAATTTTTTTTAGTTCTTCAGGAGTTCGTATTTCTTTTTTTGTATAAAAATTTGCCCACCCAACATTGAACCAGCCTAAAAGCTCAAAACCTTGAACCTTCATTGCATCGCTAATTTCTGACGATAAGGCTTCTAAAACAAGATCAACTTCCTCTTGGTTCTTAAATAAAAAAGGCATTGCTAAAGTTAAGATATTTGACTCTGGAGCTAATTCATAGGCACCAATGTTTGTAAAAATAGCTCCGTCAAGTGGTGCGGGCTGTCCAGGACGTAGCGGGCGCATCTTTTGTACAACTCCGTCTTCGCCACCGAGCGCTATTGTATTGTAAAACTGCAGAACAACCTGCCCGTTTGTAATACGGCTCCATTCAGCGGCCAAAGCCTTTTGTTCTGTTTCCCATGCGGATCGTGCGGGGGCAACAGAAGCAATTTTTAAGGTGATTTTTTTTTGAGCAAAGCATGAGAGGCTAAGCAGGCAAAAAAGAATAAAAACAAAAGTAGATTTTTTCATTATAAAACTCTCCTAATCCCAAAATAAAAAATAATAATCGATTGTATCCATAAGATAATTTGCTTTTTCTTGAGCAATTATTGTTTGTAGTCGTGTTGCAGGATTTTCATTTGCATCGATAGCCAAGGCTTTTTGAAGTGCATCGATAAAACCTTCAGCATCTTGCGCTGCAACACAGATGCTTTCTGCATAGGCTATATACACTCCCGGCGATTTTCCAGATGAAGCTTCCAAAGCTTTTTCATAGGCATAGTAGGCCCTTTCTGTATCGCCACCAAAGTCTGCCGGTGCACTCGCATAAAAAGAAAGCAAGATAGTCCAAATAGCACCCTCATTATAATCTGGCTCTAAAAGGGCTGCTTTTTCCAAAAGGCGCACTGCCGAGTGCACAGTTGGTAAAAGACTTGTGTCGAGAGGGTCGAGGGACCAGGCACCAAGCCAAGCCGCACCTAACCAGTAGGCTGCCTCTACATCACTTTGCTTTAAACGAGCGACATAGTTTTCAATTGCGTCTATATCAAAACCGAGTAGCGCTTTTGAAAAGCCGGGATAGCGTTGTTCAAAAACAGAAAAGACAAGATTTCTAGCTCTCAAATAATGCATTTTTGCCCTTTGAAACTCTGCATTTTGCAAGAGATAGGCTTCTTGTGGAAGCATTTCAGCCTTATGCTGAATAAAGGCATTTGCATACATGACAGATAAGGAGGCTGTCATAAGACTCAAGCCTTGATGTTCAGGATTTTGTGCATGTAAGATTTCATAGAGCTTAAGTGCTGTAGGGAAAAAATCTGCCATTAGAATGCTGTCAGTTTCTCCTGTCAAGGGAAGCATGAGGTTCTCGTTGTTTTTTTTATTCAGCGCCTTTCCTTTTTTATCAGCACCAGAAAGATTCGATGCGAGAGAATTCATAGCTGTTTTTTGTATGGAAGTGCAAGATAAAAAGATTAAAGAGGCGAAAATTAAAGCAAGAAATCGCAGTTTTTTTTGTATCATATAATAAGTATACTCTTAGATTCTTAAAAGTCAATTCTAAACTAAAAAAAACGGATACACCAAAAAAAGTATATCCGTTTTATTATTTCAGTTTATAAAAAACAAAAAATATTAACCGCCATAGGTTGCAATGAATACACCAGCGGCAATTGCGGTTCCAATAACGCCTGCAACGTTTGGTCCCATTGCATGCATTAAAAGGAAGTTTGAAGGATCGTATTCAAGTCCAACCTTATTTGAAACTCGGGCTGCCATAGGTACTGCGGAAACACCAGCTGAACCAATGAGTGGATTGATTTTTTCTTTTAAGAAAAGGTTCATGATTTTTGCCATTAAAAGACCACCGAAGGTTGCAAACATAAAAGCTACGAGCCCAAGAACGATAATTCCAACTGCATTTGGGTTTAAGATTTTATCAGGAGTCATTTGTGAACCAACACCGAGAGAAAGAAGAATTGACACAATGTTCAATAATTCGTTTTCCATTGTTTTAGAAAGTCGGTCTACTACTCCACATTGGCGTACAAAGTTTCCGAATGCGAGCATTCCAATAAGCGGTGCTGCTGTTGGAATAAAGGCAATTGAAAGAACGAGAAGCGCTATCGGGAAAATTGTTTTTTCAACATTTGAAACATGTCGAAGTTGTTTCATTTTAATTTCACGTTCTTTTTTTGTAGTCATCATTTTCATAATTGGTGGTTGAATAATAGGAACAAGTGCCATATATGAATACGCTGCAACTGCAATGACTGCCATCATATGAGGAGCAAGTTTTCCAGAAACATAGATAGATGTTGGGCCATCTGCACCACCAATAATAGCAATTGCACAAGCTTCGAGCATGTTATAGTCAACACCAGGAACAAGGTTCATAAGTGCAACACCGAAAAGTGTGACGAATACACCAAGCTGGGCAGCTCCTCCAAGAAGCGCTGTTTTTGGGTTTGCAATAAGTGGACCAAAGTCTGTCATTGCACCAATACCCATAAAGATGAGCATGGGGAAAAACTCGTTTCCAACACCAGCTTCATAGATGATTCGTAGCATTCCAGTGTGTTCTGCATACATTCCACCAAAAGGAATGTTTACAAAAACAGTTCCAAATCCAATTGGTATGAGAAGAAGTGGTTCAAAGCCCTTTGCAGCTCCTAAGTAAATGATTAAAAAACCTATTGCCATAAGAACAAGACGTTGCCAACCAGGAATAGTCGTTGTTTGACTTGCATCAACTAAGTCTTCAACTTCTTCGCTCCCGCTTACTATAGCTGCAATACCTGTGTTTTCAACAGTGTTTGTTAAAAATTTTGAAAGAGAAATTTCTGGAACATTTTCGCTTCCCTTAATAATAGCAGTGCTCATTGTTCTAAAAGATGCAACTTCGTCTTTGCTATCTGATGCAAAAACTGTTGTCATCAATGAAAAAACAACTGCAATTCCAAAGAGCAATAAAGTTACAGAAAATATTTTTTTTGTGTCTTTTTTTTGACCAAGCATTTTATATACCTACCCTTATTTAATTTCTGCGAGTGCTTGCCCTGCATTGATTGCAGTTCCAGCATTTACTAAGAAATGCACAGTTCCTACAACAGTCGCTTTTATTTCAAGTTCCATTTTCATTGATTCAATCATGATTATTGTTTGTCCTGGGCTCACTTGTGCACCATCTGCAACAGTTGCTTTAAGGTAGGTTCCTGCAACAGGAGCGGGAATTACTGTACCACCACTTGGAGCTTGAGCTGCTTGTGGAGCACTTGGAGCTGCTTGAGGAGCTGCTTGTACAGGAGCTGCAGCAAGAGGAGCACCACCACCAATAGCACCGAGTACTTGACCTGCGGTGATTGCTGAACCTGGGTTTACTGAATATGAAACTGGACCATCTTCAGTAGCTTTTACTTCGAGTTCCATTTTCATTGACTCAATCATAATAACTGTGTCGCCTTTTTTTACAGTTGTTCCTGCAGGCACTACGTGTTTTAAAAGTGTTCCTGCAACAGGAGCGGTAATATCTGCACCACTTGAAACAGCTGTTGCTACTGGAGCGGCTGTCGCTGCACCAAAAGCTACGTTATATCCAACACCATTTACAGTAATAACATCGCCTGATGGGCTTGTTGAAACATTATATGAAGTGCCGTTTACAGAAACAGACATTGGACCACCGTTTGAAGGAGCAGCCTTTGCAACAACAAAGCTATCAGACTTAACAGGACCATTTGCTCTTTCGTTAAAGAATTTTGGAGCAACTTTTGGGAACATTGCATAAGTCAATGTATCTTCAACAGAACCATCTGCACCATGTTCTTTTGCTTCACCAACAAGTTTATCCCATTCGTTTGGAATATGATCAGCAGGTCTTTCGGTAACTGCTTCTGTCATATTGTTTTCTGAAAGTGCTTTCTTTACAAGATCTGCATTGCAAGTAGCTGGAGTTTTTCCGTATCGACCAGTTAATAAATCACGAGTTTCTGCTGTTAATTTATTGTATCGTCCAAAAAGCACGTTAAATACTGCTTGTGTTCCAACAATTTGACTTGTTGGAGTTACTAATGGAATATAACCACAGTCTTTTTGTACAATTGGAATTTCTTTGAGCACTTCGTCAATTTTATCGCCTGCTCCTTGTTCTTTGAGTTGGCTTTCGAGGTTTGAAAGCATACCACCTGGAACTTGAGAAACAAGGATACGAGTATCTGCACCCAAGAAACTTGATTCAAATTTTTCGTAATGTTTTCGAATATCACGGAAATATGCTGCAATTTCTAAAAGTGCATTAATATCAAGACCGGTATCCATTTCAGTACCTTTGAGAATTTCAACAAGAGTTTCAGTAGGGCTATGTGAAGTACCCATTGCCATAGATGAAATAACAGTGTCAAGAACATCAGCTCCTGCTTCCGCAGCCTTTGTTAAAGTTGCCACAGACATGCCAGTTGTGGCATGTGAGTGAATTTGTAATGGAATATCTACCTTTGCTTTAATTGCCTTTACAAGCTCATAGGCTTCGTATGGTTTTAAAAGCCCTGACATATCTTTAATACAGATAGAATCTGCACCAAAATCAGCATAGGTTTTTGCTAAATCTGCATAGACTTCTTTTGTATGATACGGAGTTGTCGCATAAGAAATAGCCATTTGTACATGCTTGCCAGTTTTTTTAGCAGCGTCTGCAGCACGTTTTAAGTTTCGTGGATCGTTCAGTGCATCAAAAATACGAAATACACCAACACCATTTTTTGCAGCTGCTTCGACAAATTTGTCAACAACATCATCTGCATAGTGTCTATAGCCAAGGAGATTTTGACCTCGAAGAAGCATCATTATAGGAGTATTTGGAAGTTTTTCCTTCATACTGCGAAGTCTTAGCCATGGATCCTCATTTAAAAAACGAATACATGAGTCGAAGGTTGCCCCTCCCCATGCCTCAAGACTTTCATAACCGATTTTATCGAGTTTTTCGAGAATAGGAAGCATATCATCTGTTGTCATGCGAGTTGCATGTAAAGATTGATGTGCATCTCGCAATACTAAATCTGATATTTTTACTTTTCGTGCCATAAAATCCCCTTATTTCCTTGTTTTGAGTGCCGCAGCAATAGCTGCAACGATTGATTTTTGATCAGTTGCTTGTTGATTTACACCAGCTACAGTAGCTTGTGATCCAGATTGTTCTTCTTTATCAAGTTTAAATGCAATAACGAACCATTTAATGAGATTCATTGCAAGAATTAAAATGATTAAGAAGGCAAAAACAACACCCATTCCGAGCAAAGTTAATGTAGCACTTTGTCCGAGCATTTGTGTAATTGTCATAATTCCCCCAAAAATTGATTACTATCTAGTAAAATAAAAGCATAATATGACAATTATATAAATTTTGACAATCTTATTCAAGCCAGTAGTGCAAATTTGGAACAATGGGTGTATAATAGGCTCATGAAAGCAACAACAGAACTGAGAAAATTTGTAAGCCCTGAAATTATCACAGGGGTAGATGCTCGTCTACTCATAGACCGGTACCTTAGTTTTTTTGAAAGCAAAAAACCGCTCATAGTAACGGATAATACCGTTCAAAAACAAGCGTGGTTCGCTGACATTATAGAAAGAATCAAAAAACAAGTATCTGAGTTTATTATTTTCTCTGACGTTTCGGAAAATCCAAAAGATATTGAAGTACATAAAGGCTTAACAGCATATATCAACAACAATTGCGATGTCATTGTCACAATAGGAGGTGGAAGCCCCATAGATTGTGCAAAGGGCATTGCCATCATGGCAACAAATACGGGCAATATACTTGACTATGAAGGTGTCGATATGGTAAAGACGCCAGGACCTCCCCTTTGCTGTATCCCTACAACCTCCGGTGCCTCTGCAGATGTTTCTCAGTTTGCAATAATAAATGATACAAAACGCAGTTTAAAAATTGCAATTATAAGTAAAAAACTCATACCAGATATAGCCCTCATAGATCCTGTTCCTCTTATGACTATGGACCCTTATCTTACCGCTTGCACAGGTATGGATGCCCTCACCCATGCAATTGAAGCCTATGTTTCAAATGCAAGCTCTGCTATAACCGATACTCATGCCCTCGAAGCCATCCGTCTTATTTCAGAGACGATTGAAAAAGCAATTACAAAAGAACGCACAATCGAAGATATGCATACAATGATGATGGCATCCACCCACGCCGGCTTTGCCTTTTCAAATGCAAGCTTAGGTGCTGTGCACGCACTCGCCCATAGCCTTGGTGGTCTTTTGGGGCTGCCCCACGGTGAATGCAATAGTATTCTTCTTGAACATGTTATTGATTATAATTTTGATGCTGAACCAGAGCGATACAAAAACATTGCTCTCAAAATGAAGCTCGAAGTAAATAATTTAAACCATGATGAAGTAAAGAAAATACTCATAGAAAAGATACAGGAACTACGAAATGCTCTTGGTATACCTGCAAAAAAAACAATACCAACAAAATCTGAAAACTTACTGTCTCAGTTAGCTCAAAACGCTTATGAAGATCCTTGTCTTGTTACAAATCCAAAAACAATGACTATCGAAACAATGAAGGAATTATATGGGCGAATCCTTGAATAAAAATTATACAAGAGATTCTATAATCGGCCTTGGCGAGGAATCTTTTAAAAAAAATTATTATCCAGAGTTACTCCAAAAAATAACAATGCTCGAGAAGCTACAAAACCGAAACGATACTCTTATCAATGCAATGCGAGACATACTCTTTATTTACGACGCAAAAACACAGATAAAACCCTTCTCCAGTACAAGAATCGAATCACATAGCCTTATGAGCCCAATCCTAGCAAATGCAGAAGCTATGGAAAACTTAAAAATGGGAGCAGAACAAGCGCTAAAACATGCAAGCTATGAGATAACCTTTACCGTAGAAGATAAAGAAAAACTCGTACATCTTGAAGCACGATTTAATAAAACACAGAGTGATGAAGTTATAATTATTGTGCGTGATATTTCTGACATTGTCGAATTGCAAAAAACACATTCTTCTTTACTCAACCTTGACCCAATTAGTAAACTCTACAATAGAAGATGGTTTGATTCAAAAATAAACGAATTTACTAAAGTTACAGCAAAACATATGGCACTTTTTATACTTGAGGTTACCGGCTTACAGTTTATAAAAACAACACTTGGACAAATACACAGCGAACAGCTCATTGTTTTAGCTGGAGAAATAATATCAGTATTTTTTTCGGAAAATACGACAATAGCGCGCATCTCTTTTGAATCCTTTGCCGTCATCATAGAAGATATAAGCGAAATGGAAACCGAAGCCCTTGCTAAAAATTTTGAAACCTTTATGGCCAAACATAATAATAGCACAAACACAAAAAACGTACTTATTTCCTATGGTTACGCCCATCATTCAGAGGGAATCATAAATATGGAAACTATGTTTGTAAATGCAAATAGCTTTTTACATTTGAGTACCTTGACGCAGTATGAACGAGCAAAACGCTTTTACTTAAAACGCTTTTTAAAAACAATAGAACATAAAATTTCAAATAGAGAAGCTTCAAAAGAATGCAAAAAAGTCTTAGTAAATGAATTTTCTCGCCTCCTCAATCTTACATCTTACAAACGGAAAAAATTACATCAACTAAGTCTCCTCTACGACATTGGAGAAATAGGCTTACCTGAACATATTTTTCAAAAAAAAGAAAGCCTTAGTGAAATGGAATGGAGCATTGTCAGATCGCATACAATGATTGGAGAGAAACTGCTCACGGAATTTCCAGAATACAAGGGCTTAGCAAACTTTGTTCTCTATCATCACGAAAACTGGGACGGAAGCGGCTATCCCTATGGATTATTTAAAGAAGCTATTCCCTTAGAAAGCAGAATTATAAGAATCATCGACTCAATTGTAGCAATGGCTCATGACTTACCCTATAGAAAAAAAATTGCTTGCGAACAACTTATCAAAGAACTTGAAAAAGGAGCAGGCAGAGAATATGATGCAAATCTTGTTTCTTTGATTCTTCCGTTTTTAGATAAAAACAAAGCACTCATCAAAAGCTGTCCTTGATTTTAAGCAGCCTGGCTTGTATAATAACTACAATATTCAATTTATGGGAGCATTACATGGAAAAAGAAGCTATAATTCAAAAAGCAAACGAATACTTACAAGAAGAAAGAGATAGCTATTTTAAAAGTGAAATAGAAAAACTTCTCAAAGAAGAAAACTATATAGAACTTGAAGATCGATTTTATCAATCTTTAGAGTTTGGCACAGGTGGCTTACGTGGAATTATCGGTGGTGGTACAAATCGCATAAACACTCACGTTATCCATAAAGTAACACAAGGTTTAGCAAACTATTGTATAAAAGTTCTTCCCGAAAAAGCAAAAAAGAAAGAGCTAAAAGCCGTTATTGCCTATGATTCTAGGCGCTTTTCGGATGTTTTTGCTGAGGCTACCGCCCTCATCTTCGCCGCAAATGGCTTTACAACATACTTATTTTCAAGCCTTCGCCCTACTCCAGAGCTTTCTTTCGCTATTCGCGAACTTGCCTGCGACACAGGCGTCGTTGTTACTGCAAGCCATAATCCTCCTGAGTACAATGGATATAAGGCATACTGGAACGATGGCTCCCAAGTAATAGAACCGCATGACGTAGGTATTATAGAAGAAGTAAACACTGTGAGCGATATAAAATATATCACACGAGTAGAGGCAATCGCAAATGGCTCTTTAGTTATTATTGACAAAGAGATAGATGAACCCTACTGGGCAATGGTAAAATCAAAACTCTTTAGACCAGAGCTTATTAAAGAAAAAGCAAAAGAAGTTAAGATTGTATACACACCGCTTCATGGAACGGGTGCAATGCATGTTGAAAAAGTTTTAGGCGACCTTGGCTTAGAAGTAATCACTGTACCAGAACAAAGAGAACCTGATGGAGACTTTCCAACTGTGGAAAAACCAAATCCAGAAGAAGCTGCTGCATTAAAAATGGCAATCGATCTTGCAAAAAAAGAAAAAGCTGACATTGTAATGGCAACAGACCCAGATGCAGACCGTTTTGGCATTGCGGTACCAGGAAAAGATGCAGACTTTGTTCTCATAACGGGAAATCAAATCGGTGTTCTCCTCGCAGATTATATTATTATCTCTCGAAAAGAGCTGGGACTCATGCCGAAAAATCCCGCCATTATTCGATCGATTGTAACGTCAAGCTTCGTTGACCGCATTGCAAAGGCAAATGACGTCTATCTTGCAGAATGTTTAACCGGCTTTAAGTGGATCGCTTCGGTTATGAGCGACTTTGAAAAAACAAAATCTCACAACTATATCTTTGGCTTTGAAGAAAGCTATGGCTATAACATAGAAACCGAAGTGCGCGATAAAGACGGCATTTCAGCTGCAGCGCTTTGTGCGGAAATGACTCTTTACTGGAGAAGCAAGGGCATAAGCATCCTCGATAGACTCGAGCAACTTTACGAAACATACGGCTACCACGAAGATTTTGCTATTTCAAAAACCTTCCTGGGTTCTTCTGGCGCGCAACAAATGAAAAAATTGATGGATATGCTTCGAAAAGATGGCTTAAAAGAAATAGCTGGTGTAAAAGTAGAAAAAATTCGCGATATAGGTGAATCGATTGAATATAATCCGCAGGAATCAGGAAATAAAACAAAATTAGACTTTCCAAAAAGCAATGTTTTACAGTTTTTTATGGAAAATAATGCAATTATCAGCGCAAGACCGAGCGGTACTGAACCTAAAATTAAGTTTTACGTCAACTGCGTCGTAGAAAACAAGTCAGTGAGTGAAGCAAAAAAAGAAATAGCAGACTTTGTAGAAAAAGTAGAAAAAGAAATCGAAGCTATTTTACAAAATATTTCCAAATAGTTTTTTAACGGGGTGCTTTCGCAGGGTCGATTGCATTCCCGTTTAGAAAAACCATAAAAGTCAAAGCACTTTTTCCACTCAAGGCGTCGATGCCCACTATTCCAAGTCTATCACCCTTGCGGATACTTTGTCCATTTTGCACGATTATAGATTCCAAACCGGTATAAACGTAGATATGCTTAGAAGTCGCTTGCACAAAAACAACTTGACCAAAGCCTCTGTATGGTCCCGTGTACATAACCACTCCCTCTTGCACCGCTTTTACCGCTTCTTTTTCATTTGTCATTATAGAAACACCAGAAATTTTTCCAGATAAATAATGAATATCGAGGGCAGTAACTGGCCACAGAAGCGACTTATTCACTGGTTTTTTGGTATCGTAGGAGCGTGGGTCTATGAGACTTAAATCGCTCGCACTTTGACTAATATCTGGCTGAATAGAAGTCGTAGAAGGTACTGTTAAAACCTGCCCTACCTTTATAAGAGAAGCGTTACTCAATTGATTGAGAATATTGAGTGTTTCAACGCTTACCGAAAGTCTACGAGCAATGCTGTACATTGTGTCGCCAGCTTGCACCACGTAGGTTTCAGTTGCATCAGCTGTTTTTATGGCTTTTGATACCAGTAAAACTTGCCCAATCTTTAAAACTTCAGATTGTTTTATATTGTTTAAATTACAAAGTTCTTCAACTGTTAGCCCATAGGATCGGCTAATGCTGTATAAGGTTTCTCCTTTTGCTACAGTATGCTCTTTTGCTTGGGCAAAAAAAGAAAGAGAGAGAGAAAAAAAGAGAATTAAAAATGCTAAACGTAAAAATTTTTTCATGTCATCTTAGTTTCGGCAGATTTGAGATTGATTCTTAGAGAAATTGTGTGTAAAAATCACCGATTGGAAAACCACTGAGGATTTTGCCTGCGGGATAAAGGTTTCGTATATTATCTCGTCCTTCTTTTAGTTGTTCAGAGCTTATGCCAAATTTAATTGAACGATCTGCTTCTATAAATGCTGCGGCATGATCTGCAAGGCGAACAAGTTCTCCGTCAATCGCCGTTGTATCTGCCTTATTATGAAGTGTATTTATTTCTTCAAAGCTGAGTTTTTGTGTTTTTTTTAAGCACGAGTCGATTGCAATTCTATTTGAAAATTCATCACTGGTAAAATATAAAAGTTCATCTACATAGAAATCTTCCATGAGTGGCACCAAGTCAGACTGAAGGACATCTTCTTCTATTTCTTTTACGATGGATGGGAGACCTTCTGTTGCTTGTTTTACCGGAGAAATAATATCTCGAGTAACCGCTTCAGGTAAGTCGTGAAAAAGAGCGGAGAAAAAATTATTGTACAAGCGTTTGGGATGCATCGAAGGAATACCCTTTGAAATAAAAAAAGTTAAAAGCGCAACATAGAGCGAATGTCCTAAAACCGAGGTTTTTGGTATACGTGGTGTTTGATTCCACCTTGTCTGAAAACGCAGTTGTTCGATTATCATTAAAAACTGATAGGGTTTTTGCTTTGCGATTAAAAGTTGTAAGCCCCGTAAATCCAAATACACTTCTATATCCTTCAGTAGGGCCTGTTGAATATGGTTCACGCGAAATGGCTCATTCACAACGCTTATCATTTCAAATTCGCGCATTGCAGAATATTTGTGGGCACAACGTAAAATACGCTTTGAAAGAAAATTGTCTGGTTTTTCATTAAAAAGATAGTCGCGAAATGCTTCAATGAGACCTGTATTTTCTAGGAGTCCTTCGTATTGCCCGATAACCCATTCGTTAAGTTTTTTATATTCACTCGGATATTTTGAACGAATCATTCTTTGTACGGGAGATTTTATATCGCAGAGTGCTATTTTTCGCAACAAATCAAATAAGGAGGCATGGATAATCCAATCCCAGTCGACCTCGCCTCCCCGATTTTCCTCGTATTTTCCTATGATGTAAGCGAGGACCATTTTTTCGGCAGACTTATCCATTTCATTGAGCTCAAAGGGGCGAACTAAATCATTCCAGCGTTCTATGGAAAAAGCTTCAAATAACTTGAGGGCTATTTCTTTTGTGAGCATTTATTTACTTGTTCCTTTTTTTTGATCTGCTTCCATTTTTTCTTTCCAGACTATCGCTTTTTTCTTAATATCTTCTGCCTCATCTTTTTCATTGAGTAATAAGTGAATGCGTCGTAAAGCAAGCAAATATTGTATAGCAAGTCGCATATCGTCGATTCGGCGTGTAGAAAGCTCATAGCGCTCTCTGTAACCGTCGGCAGATTCGTTTAATAAGCGTTTAATAAGTCGTACATACATTACCGTTGTATCATAATCAGCGGATCGTGGGTTAAAATGATCTTGCATAGCAACTTTTAAGTCTAAAAAGTTTTTTGTAACAGTAGCATAACGACCCTGTAGCTCGGTAAAAGACCATTTCCACTTTGTATTATCTCCAAAACCTTCTAAGATCAGGTCAATTGCTAAACCAAGTTTCCTAACAACAAGGTAGCGTTTGGAAAGCGGTATATTTTGTATTTCTTTTAAGTTATTTTCGTATTCTGAAAAGGCTGCGTCTATAAGATTCGTAACTATCTCTTCTAAATAAATAATTGCCTTGTAAAGTGTTTTTCTTCCTTCATTTAAGGCATCGGTGTTCTTTGGTCCAAGTATTTCCACTGAAAGATTATTTATGGTTAAATAAAGTGTTGTAATATAAATCATCTCTTCTGTCAAAAGCAATTTTTTGTATGCGATACCGGAATTATCACTTTTCATTAAATTGAGAATGCTTTTTTCTTTATCCAAAGATTTTTGTACCAAATCGCGAAATGGTTTGCTTTTCGCGTTAAACAACTCTCTGCTTTCTGCCGCTATTTTTGCCATATTTTTCCCTCTTCTGCTAAGACATTGCCAATAATGAGCGCGCATGATCGATTGAGGCTTGCGAAAATGCATCTCCAGAGAGCATTCGTGCTATTTCTTCAACACGATCCTCACCCATTATAGGTACAACACTCGTAAATGTCGCACCTTTATCGGTTTTCTTTTCTATTCTCATATGAGTATCGGCAAAAACAGCGATGCTCGCTAGGTGTGTTATGCAAAAAACTTGTTTCTTTTTTGAAAGCGCTTTAAGGTGTTTTCCGACAGAAACAGCTATTTCTCCGCCAATTCCCGTATCGATTTCATCAAAAATAAGGCTTTCAATTGCATCTGTTGCAGAAAAAATTGTTTTTAATGCGAGCATAACACGCGATATTTCACCACCGGATGCTATTTTACTCAAAGGACGCAAAACAGAGCCTTCATTAGCTGCAATTAAAAATTCTATATTGTCTTTTCCATAGGGGCCACATTTTTGTATAAACTCAGTACTTTCTTTTTCACTAATCGATACTTGAAAAAGGGTGTTTTTCATACCGAGGTCCTGCAAAATAATAACGAGCTGTTCTGACATTTTTTCTGAAAACGCACGTCGTTTTTCAGTCAAAAATACCGCAGCATCGTAGAGTTTTTTTTCTAAATCCTTTATCTCTTTTTCTAAAAGCTCTCGGTCTTCTTCCCAATTTTGTAAGTCGAGGAGTTCTTTTTCCGCTTTTTTCAAAAATTCCAAAAGCGCATCAGCCTTTTCATTTTGATTTTTTAGATATTTTTTCTTTAGTCTAAAAAATTGTGCAAGCCGATCCTGCACCTCTTCCAGTCTCGACGGGTCAAAGATAAGGGATTGTTGGTAGGCATTCAACTCATTTGCTATATCGGAAACTTCGTAAAAGGCTGATTCGAGACGTTGGGATAAGGTCGCAAGAACCTTGTCGAGGTCTTCTATATGACTTGCAGAAACATGGAGTTTTTTCAAATGCGATACGAGGGCAGAATCGCCAGTGCTGAGCGTTTGGTTCATATCCTGTATTGTCTCATACAATTTTTCAAACTGTGATAAGCGAGAAAGCTCTTCTTCTAGTTCTGTTTCTTCATTGACACGAATATGAAGCGCTTCGATTTCTTCACAGGCAAAGGCAAGCATTTCGATTTTTCGCTTCCGTTCTGCATCGCTTGTTTGAACAGCCTGCATCTTTTGCCGTTTTGTGATTAAATCTGTATACAGCTGTGTAAAATCACGCACTTTATTTTCAATACCCGCATAGGCATCTAAAAACTTTCGATGCTCTGATGGGCGCATTAGAGATTGGTGTTCATGTTGTCCGTGTATATCCACCAAGAGAGCGGTAAACTCTTGCACCTCAGCCTTTGTTACCTGTGCTTCTTGTATCCAGGAGGCAGATTTTCCGTTTGATCGCAAAACTCGTCGTAACAACAAACGGTTTTCATCAAGCTCTATGTGATGCTCAGAGAGCCACTGTCGCGCTTCTATATGTTCTGGAGAAATATACAGGCTACCCGAAACACGAGCTTCGCTTGCACCGTCACGGACAAGCTCTACTCCTCCCTTACCACCAAGCAAAAAAGAAATAGCTCCTATAAGTATGGATTTTCCTGCCCCTGTCTCTCCACTAAAGACAGTCAGTCCCTTGGAAAAATCCAAGGAAAGTGAATCTATGAGAACAAAATCTTTTATACTAATATCTTCAAGCACGAGGTCCTCCTGACCAATGCAGCTTTGTTCGTAAGGCTGAATAAAACACATTTGCATCGCAGCCGAGTAAATGTGCCGAAACTTCAGCCTTTTTTATAAGCAATACGTCGTCCACCGCAAGTTTCATAGCCACCTGTCCGTCGCAGGTAAGCATCACATCGGTATCTCTTGAAGGAAGTACTCGAATACTTAAACTCGCTGTTGCAGGCAATACCAAGGGACGGTTTGAAAGCGAAAAAGCACAGACGGGACTTAGGATAAGCGCATCGAGCGCGGGGTCTACGATGGGTCCTCCAGCTGCAGCCGAATAGGCGGTTGAACCAGTTGCTGTCGACACAATAATTCCGTCAGCTTTAAATACGCCGAAGGGAACCTCATTTGCCTCTATTTCCAATTGTACAATGCGAGCAGCACCAGATGCAGAAATCACAAAGTCGTTTAGCGCTATTTCAGAAAAAACACATTCTTGATTCCGAAATAACAGAACTTCTATCATACTTCGTTTAAGAGGCAAAAAACTCCCTTCTAAAAAAGCCTGCAAGGGCTTTTCCCAATCATTTTTTTGAATACCTGCAATAAAACCAAACTCACCCAAATTTACCGGAAAGATGGGGATTGCCTTTTTTGCACATAATCGTGCTGTGTATAAAACAGTCCCATCGCCTCCAAGACTCACCGCAAAATCGATATTTTCAGGAATATTCGGGTGTTCAGCATCTTCTTCCCCATAGTTTATTATTGTCGCTTGTATACCAGTTTTTTTTAAAAAAGAAAATATTTCTTTAGAAAGCATAAGAGATTCTTCGTTATACGTATTTACTACAATTATGCAGGCTTTCATCCTGTTTTCCTTCACTTTTTTTGATAGCTTACATACCATCTTACCTGTATCTAAGGTAAAGTTGCCAAAACCTTTGCAATTTTTGCCGCTTGTTGCGCACCCAAACGTGGATAAAGGGGAAAATAAGCACAACGCAACAAAAAAGATTTTGCGTGTATTAAATCACTCAATTCTTCTTCTTTATAGGCTATGATAGATTGCGCAAATACTGGCGCTATTTCGATATCTTTTCGAAGCGCATACTGGCGAACATCCTTAAAACCGCTTGAAAGAATCACTGGAAAAGAATAAACCGTCGGTATAGCGTAATCACCTGCTTGTAAAAAGGTTTTATGCTTTCCTTGCATTATAGAACGGGCATATATTTCATACATTTCTTTACGTATTTGCTCGTTTTTATTGAATTCTTTTAATTGTACCAAGGCAAGGGATGCATTGATATCGGGTAAGATATCGGTTGAGAGCGCTTCATCGCTGTGTTTTTTCAAAACAATCCAATTTCGTCGCTCTGGAGCCATGAGAACAGCCCCTCCCCCTCCCGTTATGCTATCTTCTTCTTCTAAACCAAGGATAGAAAAGACGCCAAAGGTACCGAGCATTTTTTCGTTAAGAGACGCACCGGCACTTTGGGAAATATCTTCGATGATAGGAAGCCCAATGTCGAGTAAGGCTTGAATGTTTGGAACGAAGCCCATCGCCGCATGTAAAATAAGAAGAGCAGCCCCCTCTTTTGCCGCCTCCGCAATAGTTTCTGGAGAAAGCAAGGCGGTTTCTGGAGATACGTCAACAACAAGCGGTTCATAGCCCTCTTCCTCCAAGCACACATACTGCCAATACGGAGCGAGAGCTGATACAATGACCTTAGATCCCTTTGGTATATCAAGGGCTTTGAGGGCATATTTTAAAGCGAGGCTTGGACTGCGAAGCGCAACTGCACCGTCAACACCGAAAAAAGCCTTTACTTGTTGAATTAAGCGAATTACCGCTTCCCCCGGTCCAATTTTTTCATCAACCAAGGTGGTAAGCACAGAATCCATTTCTTTTCTGCGAATAGTAGAGCTAAATGTGGGAATTTTCATTGCTATTGCATTCCAATAAGTTTTTGTAATTCTTTTGGGTTAAAGATTTTTCGCGTATCAAGTAAAATAAGGTAGCCAGCATCTTGGCGAATAACACCGTGAACATATTCCGTACCAATCCCAGCCAACATCTGTGGTGGCGGTTTTACCTCTTCGTTTTGTACCAAAACAACACGTGCAACCCTATCTATAATAATACCGATTTTACTTCCATCAATACTGAGTATAATAAAACCTCTTTCAAACGCATCTTCCTCGGCAATTTCAATATTTTTCAATCGAAACCGTTTATGTAAATTGATAATGGGAATAATCTCACCGCGAAGGTTAAATATCCCTTCAACATAATACGGGGCATTTGGGATAGGACGAACTGTCTGAACCTTTACGATTTCTTTTACATCCATAATATCAACACCGTAAAGCTCTTCACCCAATTGAAATGTAACTAATTGAAATTGTGCATCACCTAAAGCCATTGTACCTCCAATAACACCCTCATAGGATACATTGAATTTTCAAAAAATACAAGCATTCTATTATATTCAGCTATAATAATAGACTTTTATCATTTTTAGACTATAATAAAGCTATGTTTTCTCTATTTAATACAATACGTAGCCAAAGAAAAAAAATAGTTTTTTCCATCTCTCTTTGTTTTGCATTTTTATCAATACTTGGAACTCTCGAGGCGCAAGAAAGGCAAAACAATTCCTTTCTCCTTGAAAATGGCTTAGAAATAGAAATTCTTGAAAAAAATAAAGACCCTATAGCACATATCGAGATAGAACTAGGCTCTGGCTATAGCGCAACAGAAAAAAATGAAGCTGGATTTTTTGACCTTAGTCGTCGCCTCTTTTGGCAGAGCTCAGAAAGCGCAAAGGAAATAGAAAAAACGCTCGGCTTATTCGACTTAGAAACAAACTTATTTGCCCAAAGCACTGTCTTTTCTGCCTCCCTCCCTGCGCATAGTCTTGAGCAAAGCCTTGCGTATATAAAAGACTGCATAGAAAATAGCCTTTTTACTGAAAAGTCTTTAGTAGCAGTTTTGGATGAATACTTACAAGAACAAAAAGCCATCCTTGCAAGCCCCTATGGTTTTATTCACGCATCGGTTATGAACCATCTCTACCCCGAAAACCCTTGGGCACAATCTGCCGATATGGGATATTATTATTTTCAAGAAAAAAAAATAGAAAGCCTTGCCCTTGCCTTAAAACTATTCAAAGAGCGCTATTATCAAGTGCAAAATATAAAACTGCGCATTACCAGCCCATACGAGACAAACCTTGTGCTCGCCCTAGTAAAAAAATCAATGCAAAACTGGGAAAATTCTAGCAGCTATCTCCCCAAGAGAAAACTCAGCAAATTGCAAAAAGAACAAAAAAGCCTTGTGCTTGTCTCCGAGGGATTTCCTGAAGACTTTGAGCAATTTATTTTTATACGCACGATCGATATAGGAGACAGTCATCTTTGGGAAGATAAAACAGAAGAGACAATACATCGAGAAGCTGCCTTTCTCAGTTTTCTCCTTGAAGAAAATGTCGATGCTATAAAAACAAAGTTCCTGGAAGAAAAGTCTCTTGGTCTTGAAGATGAACAATACCTTGCATTTTCCTTTGAAAAAGCTGCCGATTATTCACGCCTTATTAGCCAGTACATGACGAAAAAAAACACAACAAGCCTTTTGGATAAAATAGTGGCAATACAAGCACAAGAAAATACACTATCCTTTTCTTATAAAACAATAGAAAAAATACTTCCCTATTTTGAGTTTTATGAACAAGCAGAAAAAAATCAAAGCCAGACGGATACTTTTTTTCTACAAGATGGCTTTTCGCCATTTTCCCAAATAGAACCGATACATATTATTCTCTTGCACCCTAAGACCTATGCAAAGCATAAAAAAATAATAGAAAACGAAAAATGGCTTGTAAAAACTGAAAAAGACTTTCAAGAAGATATAAAAAAAATACTTGCACAAAAAACCGAGATACTTGAAGAAAGCTTCTCGACCCTTCCTCCATACGAAGCTATCTTTGACGATATGAACGATAGTCTGCGCTTAAAACTAAGCAACGATATAGCTGTCTTTATGCGTATCGATTCCAAAGCAGAATATACAGAAATTGATTTTAACTTTCAAAAGAATGCCGAAAGTGCAGACGGAAAAACCTATCTCATAGATGAAATTATTTTTCGCTCTCTTGAAAAAAAATACAGAGAACTCAACCTTGAAAAAATGCTCAAAGGCGAGCAAGGAGAAGTGCTGTTTTATTCTGATAGAGGAAAAAACAAGCTTCGCTTTACGATTAAAGCAAAGGCAGAAGATATAGAAAAAGCCTTTTACGATTTTATCTCCCTTTTTACTTTTTTTTCAATCAGCCCCCTCGAAGCCGACATAGTCAATAAAGAAATACAAGGTGAAGAACGTATAAAAACATCGCTTTTGAAAACACAGCTAGATGGAGTAGCCTTGCAAGAAATCTTCGATAAAACAAAACAGCCCCCTCTTTTTTCTATAAACACCGATGCCATACGATATGAAGATATTCAAAAACGACTTTCAAAACTCTACAATGCACAGGCAGTCTCTCTCGCCTTTATGGGAAGAGAAGAAAGCCTCGTAAGCTTATTTGTCCTTTCTGAAAAAACACTTAGCTTTCTAAAAAACCAAGGAAAAATAAGCACAGAAGTCTATAGCTTTGAAATACCCGATAGAAAAAAAAGAGTTTCACTCTCCCATCTTTTTACGAGCAAGCTCGATGCGAAAGATGCAGGACCACGCCCGCTTAGACTTATACCGACGACAGAATTTTTTGACCCGCTGCATATTTATTTTAAAAGACCCCTCGACGAAAACCAAGCGTATTTTGATGCATTTTTTTATACCCTCTCTGCAATACTCAATGAAACAAATACTGAGAAAAGTTTTTCAAACCTGCAGTATTATATTGATACAGAAATACCAGAACTTGCAAGCTTGGAATTTTCCGAAGTTAAAACCGCAAAAAAAATAGAAAGCTTGTTTTCAAAAACACTCGCTTCCTTCCCAGAATGGATAGAAGACGAAAGCGCACTGGAGCGCATAAAAAATATCTGGATAAAAGAAAAATTTACGCAGTATGAAACAAAATCAATAGATGAAAAAATCCAAATGCAAAAGGATTTACTAAAAATAATAAAGGCTGAAAGCAGTGTTTTTTTGGAAGTTTTTGAATTGCTCATAAAACAAGCACCGAAGCTCTGGCTCATATCCAACGACACAAAATAAGCTATGCAAATCTATAGTAAGAAAGCGATGAAAAAAAATGCAAAACAAGAACTACGAAGTTTTCTCAAAAGTAAAAACCTAGAACGAGGAAAGGCAAGTGCCAATATAAAAAAAATCCCAGCATATAAAAAAGCGCACACTATTTTTTTATTTCTTTCTCTCAAAGACGAAATCGATACAAAACCCCTGCTAGAGCAAGCCCTTAAAGATGGGAAAAAAATCGCCCTCCCTAAAATACTTTCTACAAAAACAAATGAAATGAGTTTTTTTTATCTGGACAAGCAATTTCCCATTGATATGCAAATAGAAAAAGGAGCTTACGAAATATTTGAACCCAAAACGAGCTTAGAAGAAGCAAAACAAGAGGAATTAACAAAAAATGACCTTGTTTTTTTCCCTGGGCTCGCCTTTAGCAAGGATGGAAAAAGATTAGGACGAGGGAAAGGCTTTTATGACCGATACTTTTTTGACTTATGGAAAAACCCAAACCGTCCACAATTGATAGGCCTCTGTTACGAAGAGCAAATTGTCAACACAATCCCAACAGATAGTTATGATATTTCCATGGATGCCCTCCTCACCGAAAAAAAATATTATATCTGTAGGTAAAAAAAACACACTAGTATATTGACTTTTTTTTCTAATTCTTATACTATCAATACTACATTCCCCTGTAGCTCAGCAGGCAGAGCAACAGACTGTTAATCTGTGGGTCGCTGGTTCAAGCCCAGCCGGGGGAGCTCTCCAATTCTTTATGTTATAAAGAAATATACTACCCTCGCAAAGGGCGTAACAAAACTTAAATTAAATGTGCAATGAATGTGCAATAAAAGAAGCGCATTCCGACCCACAGACTAATTGCTTAAAAGTCTGTAGGTACACGTTTTAGGGGTCTTGTTATGTCCTTTTGTATTTCTAAGCGTGCAAATTATCCAAATTATTATGTCTCGTATAAAAATCCTTTGACCGGTAAATATGGTACGAAAAAAAGTACTGGTACATCGGATCGAAAATTGGCAGAAAAAATAGCCTATGAATGGCTATTTGACCAAAAAGAGTTGGCACGGGTACAAAGAAAAGTATTTGAACCTATTATATCTTTGGTGAATTTTTAGGGGGATTGTCGGTTTAGAGGTATTTTTGTTATAGAGAAAATAGGAAAGATGTCAACATCGGTGACGAAAACTATATTGACACAGAGGGCTCTTATGTATACGTCGACCGAAGTTCAGCTTTTTTTCAATGCCCTGTTG
>Ga0255346_1001240_pt1 | contig 36917 bp, 36 predicted proteins | sample wastewater_treat_FD_194410 | JGI IMG/M metagenome (GOLD analysis project Ga0255346, IMG submission 194410) | Wastewater microbial communities from Lulu Island WWTP, Vancouver, Canada - plant22 | ecosystem: Engineered > WWTP > Wastewater > Unclassified | place: Canada: Vancouver, British Columbia...
CACAAGTTGACATTAAGAGCTCTGTGTCAAGGTATATAGGCTTTTTATTAATGAATCAAGATGGTCAATATTTTCTCCATTTCGGCACCATAGATATACATGTAGTAAAGGATTATGAGACTGACTTTATTATCTATTGGAAAAACAATACGAGAGATAGTATTCATTTTAGCAGACGTTATAATCATACCCTCCACGAGGTCGATGATAAATGGCAACTCAACGGCATAGAAACCACTCATCCGATAGTTATTATAAAAGCTGTTGGCCGTTAACTATTGCTGTTAGCTACCTCGCACCTCAGTATCTTAACCACGCAACTCGCACCACCGAAAGAGACCTGACAAAATGTCGGTCTCTTCCGGTGGTATTCTTTTTGCCCATTTTAGGTTAAAACAAATGATAATTTAAACAGTTTTAATATAAGATTATGGCAAAAGGAACAATTGGAGTAACTACCGAGAATATTTTTCCGGTGATTAAAAAATTTCTTTATTCAGACAACGAGATTTTTATACGCGAGCTTGTGGCTAACGCAGTTGATGCTACCCAAAAGCTTAATACGATCGCTAACAGTGGTGAATTCAAAGGTGAATTGGGCGATTTGACCATCAGGATTGACTTGGACCCCAAGGAGGGTACTTTGAAAATCACCGATCGCGGTCTTGGTATGACAGAGGAGGAGGTGGACAAATATATCAACCAGATTGCTTTTTCCAGCGCAGGTGAATTCCTCGAAAAATATAAGGATCAGGCGGCCGGTATCATCGGTTACTTCGGCCTGGGCTTCTATTCGGCCTTTATGGTCTCCAAAAAGGTTACCATCGATACTTTATCCTGGAAAGAGGGTTCTAAGGCAGTCAGATGGGAGTGTGAAGGCGATCCCGAGTATACAATGAGTGATTCAGATAAGGAGGATAGAGGTACAACTATCACTCTTTACCTGGATGATGAGTCGAAAGAGTTTGCTCAGGAGCACAAGGTAAGTGAACTGCTACATAAATATTGCAAGTTTATGCCGGTTCCCATCGCTCTGGGTAAAAAGAAAGAGTGGAAAGATGGTAAATATGTAGATACCGACGAGGATAATATCATCAACAGCATCAAACCCCTCTGGACAGTTATGCCAACCGAGCTCAAGGATGAGGATTATATGGAGTTTTATCGCGAACTTTACCCGATGCAAGAAGATCCGCTCTTCTATATCCATCTCAATGTGGACTATCCCTTCAATCTGACAGGAATACTCTATTTCCCTAAAATCAAAAATCAAATAGACGTAGTTCGTAACAAAATACAGCTCTTCTGTAACCAGATGTTTGTTACAGACTCTGTGGAGAATATAGTACCTGAGTTTATGACACTTCTCCACGGAGTGATCGACTCTCCCGATATTCCTCTGAACGTCTCGAGGAGCTATCTCCAGTCAGATGCCAATGTTAAGAAGATTTCAGGTTATATCACCAGAAAGGTAGCAGACCGTCTCGAGGAAATTTCCAAGAATAATAAGGAAGAATTTGAGTCCAAATGGGATAACCTTAAGCTTTTCATCGAGTATGGGATGATTACTGACGAAAAATTCAACGAAAGGGCTCTTAACTTCGCACTCTTTAAGAATACCGACGGTAAATATTTTAACTACGATGATTACCGCAAGGCAATTGAGAGTGAGCAGACTAACAAGGATGGTAAAGTAGTTTATCTATACGCTACTGATGCCGAGGCACAATATCAGTATATAGAAACCGCCAAAAACAGAGGTTACGATGTGCTTATATTTGATTCACCGCTGGATTCGCATTTCGTATCTATGCTTGAGCAAAAGCTTGATAAATCCACTTTCGCCCGTGTGGACGCTGATTCTATCGATAAGCTCATAGCGAAATCAGAGGTTGAGAAATATGAGATCAGTGAAGAGGAACAGAAACGTCTTGATTCCCTTTTCGAGGAAATGCTTCCCAAGGAGCACAAATACAGGGTATCGGTTGAAAATCTAGGTGATACGGCTCAGCCAGTGCTCATTACTCAGACTGAATTCCTAAGACGTTATCGCGATATGGCGGCACTTGGGGGCGGATTAAACTTTTATGGTGAGATGCCAGAGAGCTACAACATTGTGATCAATGCTGAAAATCCCCTGATTAAACGCATCATGGGAGAGAAAGGCACCGAGGCATTTACTGCGGACAATGTTTTACTTAAACAGGTGACCGATCTCGCTCTGCTCGCCAACAATATGCTCAAAGGCAAAGAGCTTAGCGAATTCATCAAACGCAGTGCTGAATTGCTGTAAAAACTACTCGGAACTCAAAACTCGGAAATCAGAACTAATTATCAAGGAACTCCATGAGTTCCTTGATAATTTTATCTATCTGGCTTTGTGATTGAAGCGTTTCAATTGGGAAGCCCAGGGATACTACACGATAATCCCCCTCATAGGCCACTCCGGCCGAGATATTATTGTCGGAATACCTGAAGATAGTATAAGCATTACTGTCCGCAGGGACAAGTCCGTCAGGATTTTCTATCTGATAACGATGAGGATTGGGCTTAGTGAAGAATGAATAAGAGGATAGTGGCAGTCCGAAAGGATTCTGAACCATCTTAACATCACATCCCACAGTAGCATTGTTGGTCATCCATTTGTATTTGAGTACTCCGGTGATAAAATCACGCATAGGATTAATAACGTCTGCCATCATTAAGGAGTCGATCTGGTAGTCATATATCTTATCCCAGGCATCTGTCGCAATATTGGCACCTGAGATTAGCATATTTCCGCCGGAGGCGGCATATTCTCGCAGAGTCTCCTGCAAATCGGCAGGAAAGACGCTATAGCGTAATGTACTTGCACCATCTCTTCCGGTCAGAGTGGTGATCTGTTTTCCACATATAAGATCGAGTATCGGATATTTATCCGGATTTACAGCACCGGAGGTCAATGCTTCACGGGAGGTCGAGACAAAGTCATAACCGGCACGTATGAGCGCCAGACCATGATAATAGGGATAATCGAAGGTGTTTCCTGCAAAGGATTTGGTCTCATAATCGGAATAGGAGGCGCCAAAGCCCGCAGCATCATCATCCATCCAGGGGATTGCGCGGCGGAACTCATACTGCGAACCGATGTGGGAGATATCGTAGAGATAGGGTACTCCTCGGTCGATATGGTCCAGGAAGCCTCCATAGGTGGAGTCGCGGGTAGCGAAAGAGGAGGGGGCCGCTACCCTGTCGAAATTGTTGACAATCAATACGGTTTTACCTTTGGCAACCACTCTCGTAGAGCGTGAGTCTGCCAGACCCACGGAGAGTATCTCAGAGGGAAAACTCTCGCCACCCTCATTGACAGCAGTTACTTTGAAACTATAGATTTTCCCGGGTTCAATGTTCAGAGTAAAGGAATTGCCGTTACCGGCACTCCATTGTCAAATCCACCGTCGTCCACTCTGGTATAAAGTATATAACTGCGTGTGTTTGCAGTACTCTCCAGACGGTCAACGCGTGGCTCCCATTTAAGCTGCGCCTGATATTTTCTGCCGGATTCGGTGATTTCTGCAGAAAATGCACGTACAGGGAGCGGTTGGACAATATAAGGAGTGTCCCTGAGCCATGATAGGTACTTGAGCATACCTTTGTAAATTGCTCTCGAAACCACAAATCTGAATGCAGGATCAAGTCCGTAACGCATATCGGCCAGATTTTGGTGGGAAAGGAGCTCAAGAAGCATTGCAGGTACCTCCGGTGAACGTGCCTCAGCATAAGCTTTGTCCCACATTCCGCGGCGCGACCATTGAGGTTCGAAGAGGGCGCGGATATCATCCACAATCTGTGTTTGCACTATATCGGCATAGTCACGGGCAATGGATCTTTTCACTCCGTAGGGATATTCATCTTCATCCATAGAGAGACGTGTGTAAATGGCTAGCGTGCCGATGATGGAATCGGTAAGAGTGGTGCCAGCGTCTGTATGGAATGCAAATGAAAGGTCTATTGGTATATTGTAACCTATACGGTCGGGCTTTAGATAAGAGCCATCGGTGAGGATATTTACCCACATTCCGCGTGACTGGTAGTCGTCGTTGTAGTCGGTGTAGTTGCGGTTGACCGAGTAGATGGTATCGTTGAATCCCGCCCATTGCAGCCAGTACCTTGATCCCTCTGTATAGCGCGGATAACCTGAGATTTCGGGCTCTACATCGAAGTCGGGTGTCACAGGATTGCCATCTTTATCGGTATCGGAGGGTTTGCGGGCAATATTACCCATTCCTCCTCCAAATTTAACAGCATCAGCTGTTATAACATCTTTATTACTTGAAGAATTATTATTTAGGAAGACTCCTTGAGAGCTATTTGAGCCTTTGGCGAAGGGAAATGTACCCAGATAAACCCAGGTGCCGCCTCCCATAGTCTGATTGATTGAAAAACGGGTGGATCCACCTTTATGGCGAACCTCGTACTGTGCTGCTTCGGTGCTGTTTTTGAGCGTATGATAGGAAACATATACCGCATAATCGCCATCTTCCGGTATTTCAGGTATCCACTTAGCTGTGCTGTAAGTACCTCTGCGAGATCCTATCACTTTTGCATCTGCCACACGCGCGCTCCCTAGTTTGAAAGGATTCTCCTTATAGAGATAATAGGGTTTTATATTGGCAAAACCGGAGTCAGGGGAGGATTTCCATTTACCATCCTCAGAGTATCCGGAGCCGGGAGTATCATTGTCCACAATCACTTCGTGCAATTGGTAATCACGTTCGCGTGGCAACAGTACATTGGCACCGGCATTCTCGAGCATAGGGACAAGGAAGGGTAGGACGTAACTCTGAGTGTAGAGATCTTCTACCGTCTCAAAAATCCTCGCTCTCTGCCATTCCCAGCGCTTTAATGACTGCTCATAGTAATATCCGTGGCTTTGCCATAGGGCGATATGGCTTTCTTGAAGTCCTTTAGTTACCTTATATCCTTTGGAGAGGTTGGTTACCAGCGGGACAGAGGGCCTTTTGTTATTATCGGAGACCTTACGGCGGTACTCTCTGAGCACCTGGCTGGAGGTTTCCCCACTAAAATAACCGGAGGCCAGCTCCTCGAGAGGAAGTCCGATAGCAGTGAGAGTGAATGAGGATTTGTAGGCAGCGTATTTAGCCGGCATAAGAAGCTTTACGATGGCATAAATATCTTTTACATGTCGCTCTCGGAGTGGATACTCGCTGATTGAGGGTTTGAAGCGAATATTTAGCCTGTTTTTGCTTATTATAGCCTTATCCACAGCGATAGGAGCCATTATAGAGGCTTCCGTCGAGAGATAGCTCTGGATTGAATCGGTTACATTTTGGAATATTTCAGCAGTGGAACTGCGCTGTGCCTGGCTCACAAAGGGGAAAAGTAGCGCACAAATAGTGATGGTGATTAGTTTTCTCATTTCATTGAATAATTGGGGCAAAAATAGTTATATTTGTCCAGACTTAAAATAACCTACAATGAGAAAATTATCACTTGCAAATCTCCCTACCAAAATCGAAAAGCTCGTGCGTTGGAGCGCAGAAAAAGGGGTCAATATTTATATTAAACGCGACGACCAGACAGGAAGCGAATGGAACGGCAATAAAATTCGCAAACTTGAATTTGCCGTTCACGAGGCACGTGACAGGGGTTGCAACCTGCTGATTACCTGCGGAGGCATACAGAGCAACCATTGTAGAGCCACCGTTGCTGCGGCCACAAGACTAGGCATGAAAGCCGCAGTGTTGTTGAGAATAGAAGAGGAGCCCCTTGTGGAAGGCAATTATTTCCTGGACCGTCTTATGGGTGCCGATGTGCGTTTCTGTACCCGTCCCGAATATAGTAACAGCCGCACAGAGATAATGGAAGAAATGGCTCAGGAGTACCGTAAAAAAGGATTTAAGCCCTACGTTATCCCTGAAGGTGCCTCTTATCCGGTGGGTGCGCTGGGATATTTCTACTGTATGAAAGAGATCGTAGAGCAGGAAGAGAAGATGGGTATTACTTTTGATACCATCGTTGTGGCTACCGGTTCAGGAGGTACCCATACCGGCCTTACACTGGCTAATATGCTTCTGGGCTTAGGAAAAAGGGTTGTAGGTATGGCTGTTTGTGATGATAACGCCTATTTTCAGAATGTCGCTATGCAAATGACTCCGGGAACGCTGGAGTATCTTGTGGAGCAGGGAGAAATCACCCGCAAACAGGCTGAGGAGTTTGCATCAAAGGTGAAACCTTCCGATTTTGAATATATTGACGGCTATGTAGGCATAGGATATGCTAAGAGCCGTCCGGAAGAGTTGGAGCACATTAGGCGTATTGCCACTCTGGAAGGGGTTGTGTTCGATCCCGTTTACACAGGAAAGGCTACATATGGTCTGGATTGTGAGTTGCGCAAAGGCGGAGCATTTGAAAAGTCACAGAATATCCTCTTTATCCATACCGGAGGAATCTTCGGACTCTTCCCCGTATCACGCTCATTTTCGTTTAAATAAAAGAAGTACTGCTGTTCCAATCAGGATTGCAATCACATTAGCTACCAGATCCCAAATATCTGTTACACGGTCCGCTGTGAACAATCCTTGTGACAATTCGAGGAGGAAAGCTATGATAATTCCTGTCATTCCGACATAGAAGAGAGTTCTCCAATAATTCTTTCTCGGAGAAGCAAAATATGCGAGAATGGGATAGGGGAGGAACATCAGAAAGTGGATGCATTTGTCAATCGGTATCCCTAAAATATCAGTACGCTCAATACCAAGGTCTATGCCTGCAAAGCTCGCAAGGGAGAGAAACAGCAAAGCTGCTATATATAAGAGAAAGAGTATTTTTGAAAAGATTCTCATATTAGTACTTAATTATAACGACCTGTTGCGCATCTTGCGCTGCAGACGTGTGAAGTCATCTTCCATTTTGACTTTGTCTATGATGCTGGTCACTACAGTCCAAATCTCGCTCTCCTTAGAATAATCAGCCTTGCAGATAAAGTTGACACGTTCCTGACGTAACAATTTCTGAGCCGTCCGGAATTTTTCTTTTCGCGCCGGCTGGTATACCGCAATCGAGTTACCTCCAAACATCTTCACTATCTTCATACAGGGGATATCTGTCTCGCCGTCACCGAAATAGATCATATTATTAAAGGGGATAAGCTTAGTTTCATCCTTCTGACTCTCATTGACTCTGGTCTTATCGCTGATATCCAGGATTCCCTTTGTGATTTTAAAGAGAAATTGTGTTTTGCCTGTGAAATCTACTGCCACTGCGGGCCATACAGCTACATTGTTCCGGTCATACCAGAAAGAAGAAGCGAATATCTTCTTAAATTCCTTTGCAATCTCAGTTCCTTCAATCATTTCTGTCAATCCGGAGGAATTGATGTAATGCTCAACGACCACTCCTTTTTTACGTCCATATTCGTTTATAAGTGAAAACCACTGCTTCACTCCGGGAAATAGTTCTATCGATTTGCCAAAAGAGACGAAAGATTCACGCTTAAGCGAAATGCCTGCACTCTTTGCTTCATCTATCATCAGCTTCATATAGGCAAGAATATGGCTCATTTCCTGTCCGGCTGAAACAGCATCACTGTTTTGCCAAAACTCTTCCGGAGTTTTTCCGATGGCTTGTATAAAACCGAATTCCTGCATATTGCCCGGTGAAAGCGTGCCATCAAAATCATAAATGAGAGCTACAATAGGTTTTTTTCTTCGCATAATTATTGTTTTTTACCCCATATTCCATAAAATTACCCCAAGGGGTGCAATTTCGCCACTTTGTCGCTAATTCTATCCCTTAATTTTTAATATATAAAGGCGCTAAGATATCTTAGCGCTCAAATTAATGAGAAATGGCGAGGGACAAAATTACACACTTTTTCACTTATTTTCAAAATAGTGCAGGTTTGTATTGGGATCGAGAGGTTTTGAGCAACATCGACGGTATCTCATATACTTACGGGCAGATCTGCGACAACATTGAGAGGCTACATATACTCTTCGAGGCTGCAGGCCTTAAAAAGGGTGATAAAGTTGCTATTTGTGCAAAAAATTCCGCACAGTGGTGCGTGGCGTTCCTTGCTTCTACAGCTTATGAAACAGTAACTGTGCCTTTGCTCCATGACTTTCATCCCGAGAGCATTGCTGCACTTGTAAACCATTCGGAAAGTAAATTACTTTTCACAAATACAGAGATCTGGCAGAAGCTCGATATTAAGAGCATGCCCCTTCTCCAGGTAGCTGTAAATGTGGAGGACTACACAATATTGTATAACACAATCGGAGCCGGATTGGAGGATTGTCTTGCTAATCTTGAGACTCTTTTTTCTACCAAGTTCCCCAATTTCTCAATCAAGGATGTACGTTATCCTACAGACAATTTGGACGATCTGGCTCTGATTAATTATACATCAGGTACTACCAGTGACCCCAAAGGAGTGATGCTGACTTACGGCAACATAAGTTCAAACATAACCTATGCTGCTGATACAATTCCTAATTCGGCGGATGACACTATCGTCTCAATGCTCCCGTTGGCCCATATGTACGGTATGGCATTCGAGTTTCTCTATCAGGTCGCCGGAGGTTGTCATGTCTATTTCCTCGGCAAGATACCTTCACCAAAAGTGCTTCTTAATTCCTTTGCGGTAATACGTCCATATTTAATTGTTACCGTTCCCCTTGTGATTGAGAAAATTTTCCGCAATACAGTCTTTCCCACAATTCGGAAACCGGTGATTAAAGGTCTGATGAAGGTTCCTTTCTTCTCACGTCTAATAAAGAATAGGATAAGGAGCAAAATACTTGATGCCTTCGGTGGAAAGATCCAACATATTATCATCGGCGGCGCCGCAATCAACAAAGAGGTGGAGGATTGTATGAAGGATATTCGTCTGCCCTATACAGTTGGTTATGGCATGACCGAATGTGCTCCCATACTCGCATATGAGGACTGGAGAAAGTTCGCAAAGCAATCCTGCGGTAAAGCGGTTGATAGGATGAAGTTAAGGATTGACTCTGAAGATCCGGAACATATTGTAGGGGAGATCCAGGCACGCGGTGCCAATGTAATGATGGGCTATTACAAAAATCCTGAGGCTACTGCTGCTGCATTTACAGAAGATGGCTGGATGCGTACCGGCGACCTCGGATTGATCGACAAAAAAGGCAATATCTTTATAAAAGGACGCAGCAAAAATATGATTCTCAGTGCCAACGGACAGAATATCTATCCAGAAGAAATTGAGGACCGTCTCAACAACCAGCCCTATGTGGTTGAGTCGGTTGTCGTAGAAAGAGACAAAAAGATTGTGGCCTTGGTCTTTCCTGATTACGACAGGGTCTCACAGGCATCGATGGATGAAAATGATCTGGCTAAGCTAATGGAGGATAATCGTATCAAACTCAATCTGATGCTGCCTCTCTATAGCCGTATTGCCAGGATAGAACTCCGCAAAAACGAATTTGAAAAGACACCGAAAAGATCTATAAAAAGATTCTTGTATAAATAATTTTAGTTGGGTTTCATTAATGGTGGCAGAGGGTTCGGCTAGTTCCGAATCCTCTGTTTTTTTAGTCTCAACTAATAATCATATTTTTTCCAGAGGAGCTGCAGACGTCTCCGGATCTCATTTTCACGGGCATTTAGCCCTGGTTCATAGAATTTGCGCCCCTTGAGGGCGTCAGGAAGAAACTCCTGATCGACAAAATTGCCCTCGAAAGAGTGAGCATACTTATAATCTTTAGCATAACCGAGCTCCTTCATCAGTTCGGTAGGAGCATTCCGCAGGTGCAAGGGAACAGGCGGTGCCTCACTGGTACTCTTTACGAGCGCCATAGCCTCTTCTATAGCCATATAGGCACTATTGCTTTTGGGTGAGGTGGCCAGATATATGCAGGTCTGTGCCAGTATTATGCGACTTTCAGGCATTCCAATTTTGTGGACGGCATCAAAACAGCTCTGGGCAAGCAGAGCAGCGTTGGGATTGGCCAGCCCCACATCTTCAGAAGCCAGAATAAGCATTCTTCTTGCGATAAAGAGAGGATCTTCGCCTCCTGCTAGCATCCTTGCCATCCAATAGATAGCGGCATTGGGGTCACTACCGCGAATACTTTTGATAAATGCGGAGATAATATCATAGTGCTGCTCACCATCCTTGTCATACAGAGCTATATTTTCCTGAAGGCGATCGGTCTCTACATCATTGTCTATTATGATTTCACCCTCTTCAGGGAAAGTTGAGATGATAATCTCGAGGATATTATAGAGTTTACGGGCGTCACCACCGGAAAATCTGAATAGGGCTTCGCTCTCTTTGACCTTTATCTTGCGTTGTTTCAGAAACTTGTCTTCTTTCAGAGCTCTCTTGAGCAGTACCTTGAGGTGCTCAACATCGAGGGATTTGAGTACATATACCTGGCAACGGGAGAGGAGTGGGCTGATTACCTCGAAAGAGGGATTTTCAGTGGTAGCGCCGATCAATACGACTGTGCCGCTCTCAACCGCACCGAGCAATGCATCCTGCTGTGCTTTGTTAAATCGGTGGATTTCATCAATGAAAAGGATTGGCGCACCTTTAGCGAACATTCTGCCGCTTTCAGCGCGCTGAATCACCTCACGCACATCCTTAACTCCTGAACTTACAGCGGATAATGTGTAGAATTCTCGATCAAGACTACCGGCAATAATACGTGCGAGAGTGGTTTTTCCCACTCCCGGGGGGCCCCAGAGGATAAATGAGCTCAATTGTTGACTCTGAAGCATATTTCGTAATACAGCTCCGGGAGCCACTAAGTGCTCCTGTCCCACAAAGTCTTCAATCCTGGAAGGCCTCATCCGTTCTGCCAGAGGTTGCATCATAAATCATTTGTTTATTATGCAAAGATAACGAAAGAGTTGGAGTTTGTTAGCCTTATTTTGCCTAATAATTGTTAACTTTAAATTTTGAACTAGTCGAAAAATAATATTGATAATTAATCGAAAGGAGATATTAGACATATAATATATATAGGTAGACATTAGATACAATATGAAGATATTACATACCAGCGACTGGCATATAGGCCAGACTTTTTACGATTATGACAGGACGGAGGAGCACAAATATTTTTTTGAACAATTAAAAAAGATAGTTAGAAAGGAGAAACCGGATCTGCTGCTTGTCAGCGGGGATTTATTCCATACCTCTGCGCCCTCTATTGCCGCTCAGGAGCTCTACAACGAATCTTTGCTTCAGTTGCGTGATGAGGCTCTCGCCTTCGGGGGGATGCATATAGTTCTGATTGCGGGCAATCACGACAGTAGTTCCAAACTGGATGTTGATGGGCTGTTGTGGAAATATTTCAACACGGATGTGGTTGGCACTGTGCCCAGAGATAATGACGAGTCACCTGCAAATACTGCATTCTATGATTATATTTTCTCCAAACACATAATTCCCGTTAGGAAAACCAGAGAAGGGGATATCCTCGGCTATGTGATAGCTGTGCCTCACTGTTATCCTCAGAATTTTCCCAATATCAATCCTGAAGATGGTAAGCAGGAGAGGATGAAACGATTTATCGGGCTGCTGTTGGAAAAGTGCTCTGAACTCAATATTGAAGGGCTTCCGGTGATATTGACAGCTCATACGCTGGTGACAGGAAGCAATATAAAGGGTCACGACGCGCTGATAATCGGAGGACTCGACAACTCCGATATCGGCACCTTTGGCAGCGGCTGGGACTATCTGGCGTTGGGACATATTCATTTCCCGCAGGAAATCAAAGGAAGCGGTGGCAAAGCGAGATACAGCGGATCCCCCTTTCCAATGAATTTCGAGGAGGATTATGATCACTTTGTAAATATAGTGGAGATTGAAAAGAGGGGAGAGGTGCCGCAGGTGAGGCAAATCCCAATTGAACCTCTCTACAAGATGGTGACGCTCTCCGCAAAAGATCTCCCTGAGGGAAAACGCAGTTGTACTGATCTTCTCCCTATATTGAAGCACTATCCTTCCCATGAAAAGGCTTATATCCGGCTTGAAGTTCTTGAGACGGGCGAGCTTCCCCCGGACTATATCCAACGTGTTAAAACTGCTCTGACGGGCAAAACGGCTCGATATTGTCTTGTAAAGCAGGAAATCCCAGATAAACCGGTCGAAGGCGAAGGAATCTACCTGACAGCAGCACAAGTCGGTGCACTCTCACCGCGTGAAATGGCTGAAATCATCGCACCGGAACTCTTCGAGGACTCTGAAGAGGAAATTGCCGAACTGTTTGATAAGGCAGTGTCAAATGTGAGTGAGCAGATAAATTAGGCTGATATGAAACTTCTCAAATTAAATATAAGAAACATTGCTTCAATCTCTGAAGCCGAAATTGACTTTACTAAGGATATTTTCGCTACCGAATCCATCTTCCTAATCTACGGTGAAACAGGTTCCGGCAAAACAACGATACTGGATGCCATCTGTATTGCACTTTACGGTCGTACTCCGCGTCTGGACAACTCCAGAACACAGAAAACAGTGCCGACTTACACACTTGGAGACGGCGTTGTCAACATAATGGACACGAAGCAACTTCTCAAGGCGGATGCCTCAGAGGGGGAAGTCTCACTTCTTTTTACCGCTGCAAACAGTAAAAATTATACTGCACAATGGAAAGTGAGCCGTGTTAGAGGTAGTACCGGAATAAAAGACCCTGAATGGACTCTGATAGATGGTGGCCGCTCTATTTTAATCAAACCCAATGCTCGCAACGAGGCGGAAAGACGCAATCTGGATGACCTTACAGGTCTTTCGTATGACCAGTTCTGTAAGACTGCAATGCTAGCCCAAGGCGAGTTTACTCAGTTTCTCAAGTCAAATGATGAGGAAAAATGTGAAATTTTGGAGAAGATTACCGGCAATACAGCTTATCGAATTGTAGGGAGTGAGATTAACAGGCTTAAAAATAAGGCCGAATATGATGTTAAGCTTGATAAAGATGTGTTGGGAAGAACCGTTATATGTGGCCTGAAATACAATCCGGAAGAAAATAGTTTTGAGGATTATACTAATATCGTCAGTAATGAGATTTCCAAAATTGAAAAAGAGGCAAAAGGCTTTGAAGATAAAGCAGCTGCGGCTACGGAACTTATTGGTGCAAAAGAGGCCCTAGAGAGCATTCAAGAGGCAGATGAAGAATACAATGCCCAGCTTAAAACGGAAGCTTCGTGTGTAAAAACGGTTGCCGCACTGATAATACTCCAGGGTGAGCGTCAGAAAGAGTTTGAAGCCCATAAAGCCTCTTATAAAGAGATGCAGAGTCAATTGGAGTCTCTTTCTGCGGATGTGCCGATGTATGACAACTGGATTCTTATAGAAAACAGCTTAAAGCAAGTTCCTGTTTTGGAGCAAAAAATAGCTCAGAATAAAGAACAAACCCAAAATGCCAAATCGCAACTAACGGCGATAGAGACTGACAAGAAGGCAAAAGAGGATGAGCTTGGTGCAATCAGAAAGAAAATAGCCGGTTTAGAAGAAGAGTACGCTAAAAAGGAGAAAGAACTTGCTAAACTGGAGCCTGAGAAAAGGAAAACTCATAAGCATCAACTTGAAGATTTGCGTGTCAAGCTAGGGGAGGTGGAGAGAGTGGTTAGTGTTCTGGCTGAGAAGGAAAAGGCTCTGAAAAGCCGACAGGAAGAGCTTGCAGGCAAGAAATCGGAGTTAGAAAAGAGAGAGAAGGTGCTCGCTTCTCTGCTTGAAAAATATAACATCACTGTTACAAAAGAAAAGGATGCTAAAGGGCTTTATGAGAAAGCTGCTGCCACATTAAATCAATTTGAGAGACTAAATAAAAACGGTGCTGCACTCAGAGCGCTTGTCAAGGTAGATGATAATTGTCCTGTTTGTGGCACAACTGTGACTCAGGCAATCCTCGATTCTTTTGATGATAAGGCGGTTAGAGAAACTCTTAAGCACCTTGAACAATCGCGTGATAATGCAAAAGCGGCCTGGGATGATAGTTTAAAGTCATTGAACGATGCTAAAACGGCATACGGGACTGAATACCGGCTTCTTGATGCTGACAGCAAAGCTCTGCAAAAATTGGAACTTGAGGTAAAAAGTGAATCCGAAAACATTTCCAGATTCAAGGGAACAAACCGTAGTATTCTGATTGATTGTCAGTTTGATTGGGAGATGGAAGATCTTACTGCTCGTATTAGCAAGCGCAAAGACGAAACACTTTCTGAGCTGGAAAAGGCCACAAAAGCCCTTAAAGGAATAGAATCTCTGGAGAATGAGATTTCCACTATGCGTAAAAACATCGATGGAGTTAGGAAAAATGAGGAGAGTCCTGCATTACTGTTGGTTCAAAAGGCTGAGAAGGAAGCCAATGATACCAAAACCAGCATAGCCGCTCTGGAAAGCGCACTTACTGGGCTGGAAAAGGAGAGGGACAATTACATTGATACGGCCGGGAAGTATATCACAATCGAGAATTGGAAAGAGAAATGGAATAGCAATAGGGAAGAATTTCTCACACAATTATCAGAGAAAACCGCCGGATATGTTAAACTGAAAAAAGATTCTCAGGATCTTAAAGTTAAAGTCGACAACATGGGTGACGAAATTCAGAACATCACGTCCAAAAGAGAAGAGTATTTCAAAACTTATCCCGATATTCAAAAGAGAACCGACGAGTTTGATGAGAATGAGTTTTCCCCCGAAGATTTGCAAAGAGTCGCTGCAGAGCCGATTTTAAACAGGTGGGTAACCGTTATTTCCCGTACTGAAACCGCAAGGGAACAGATGGAGAGAATCCAAAAGAAAAAAGAAGAGGCACAGGGGCGTTTTGATTCATTTCTAAATAAATATCCGGATGCAGAGACTCCTGATTTCTATCTAAAGGGAGAGCCACAGCTAACTCTCCGGACTCCCAAAGAGGACCTTGAGGGTCTTAAAAATAAATGGCTCGAATCAAAAGGCAAACTCACTCAGAGTGCTATATCAGAGCGTAAAGAACTGGAAAAAGCAAAGAAACTTGAGAGAGAGATTGGGAACAAGATCAAGCTTGCAGCGCGTTGGAAGAGTCTCGATGCCGTTTTAGGAGGTCCGGATGGCAAACGTTTTCGCGACGCAGCCATGCGGATGCTCTTCAGGGAAATTCTCGGAAGAGCCAATGAAAGTCTTAGGCACATTGCACCACACTATCAGCTCCATAACGAACCCGGCTCAATGGTTATACTCGTGAGGGATCTGGAGCAGGGTGGCTATACCAGAGCTACCAGTACGCTCTCGGGAGGAGAATCCTTTGTGGTATCACTGGCGCTGGCACTCGGCCTTTCAACTTTCGGTAAAGAGGGCCTTGCGGTCGATACCATATTTATTGATGAGGGATTCGGCACCCTGAGCGAGGATATACTCGAAAGGGTAATTATAACACTTGAAGATCTCAAGAGATATGGCTGCAGGGTAGGATTGATCAGTCACGTCCCTGCCTTGCGCAATCGAATCAGTGCGAAACTGGAGGTCAGGGATGGCAGGGTGAGGAAGGTGAACTGAAATTAGCTGTTAGCTGTTGGTTATTGGCTCCGAACCACTATCGCGTTGGCTACTACTCTTTCGCCTTGGTGATCGAATTTCTTGTTGTCGGAAGGGTGATTTACAATATTGCCATCGAAAACCATTGTCGAGGAGCCGCCGCCATCAAGATTGAGGGCATCACGGCATCCCAGCCAGCTCATTATCAAACTCAATTCGGTAGTGGAGACTCCTGCTGCTTCAGACAATCTGCCATCTACAACCACGAAAACCACTGTGCCATTACTGCGTTTACCAACTGCAGTACGGGGATGCCTGGTTGTGTTGAATTTATCCGGAGCCTGTGGTTCCTTTACTCCATTGACTAGAAGAATGGGGCCCGAAGTGAGCACATCTTCAGAGAAAATGTACTTTTCCCAATTCCTTAGTTCATCAGCTTTAACCACATAGAGTTCGCCATCAAGTATCGCTACGGCTCCATTCTGCCTTATGCTTCGTGACCAGAAGGAGGTGGGCACATCTTTGTTGTTTTCGGCTACAATAGTTCCGTCCACACGTGTATAGGTAACCCCTCCATAGGGAGGTCTCATATTGAAAAATGAACCGTTTAGGGCGGCGACCGCATTTGCTCCTATCGAAAGTAGAGATGTCCATACGAGCGTCCCATCGGGTGCTGTCACTACGTCAAAATTGAATCCGGAAGGTATTTCGAGTACTGAAATGCACTGGTTTGATTCAAATAAATTCCCTTCGAAAAGATAATTATTGAATACTATTCCATCTTTCTCAACTGTGGAAGCAGCATTTGCGGTAACAAATGTTAGCGAATCTGGATTTTGTGCCAAAAGTGTTAGCGTGAATAGGGCTACCAGCAAGCTTAGGGCTATTTTGTTGAGTATTTTACGCATAGTTTTTTTTTATTGAGAGATGTGTCTATTTAGTGTTATTCTAGTACGAACAATGTGATCGTCGAACAGGAACAAATCTCTCTAGTGTCACAAATATAAGATTTATTTGCCTTATAATTCATAACACGCAACTCGCAACCTGCACCACGCAACACTTCTTAGGTCGTGCTTTTTATGCCGAATCGGCGCATCCAGCCCAAAATAAGGTAGGCCAGAGGTGTTCCCATGATGGCCTCGATGGCGAGTTTAGCTACAAATTGAAAAGCTATCAATTTCAGAATGTCAATCCACGGCACCACACCTGCAAAAGCGATCAGCACAAAAGGAACGGTATCGAAGAGATGGCCGACAATAGAGCTGCCGATGGTACGCACCCAGAGCCGGCGCCCCTCGGTCCACTTTTTGATTTTCACCATAAGCCAAGCGTTGGAGAGTTCTCCGCAAAGAAAACCAACCAGAGACCCAAGAACAATGCGAGGGACATAAGTGAAGACACGATTGTATGCTGAGGCAATGGCATCATTGTAATCGGGCACAGGGAGAAATACACCTATCCAGGTGCAGAGCACCAAAAGGATGTTGCATGCCAAAGTGAGCAATATTACCCGTTTGGCGGTCTTGTAACCCCATATTTCAGTGAGTACGTCACCGAGCATGTAGGCGAATGGAAATGTTATGGTGCCGGCATCGAAATAGATCCATTTGCCGATACCTACGATTTTTACTGCCATAATATTGGACACCAGATAGAGTGTCACAAAGACCGCAGAGACAATCACCAATGGAATGGGATAGGGGACTGTGCGGTTTTTTGAAGGGTTTTCCGCTACCTTATTCATATTCAGTTAAATATTTTGTGCAAATGTAATAATTTCGGTGGAATTAGAATATAAGATATGATTCTACTTAGCACCAGGCCAAATGACATATACCTTCAATAAATTCAATCTGGTTTCAAGCAATTCAATATATTTTGCCTGATTCCCGGAAGAAAGGAATGAAGACTTTATCTCATTTTTCATCGCTCCCTCGGCCTCGACAAATCGCTTTAAGGTATTGAAAATCTGCTTTTCTGTTAATTGGAAGCCTAATCCCAGTTTAATAAAGTCAGACTTTGTCAGCTTCCCCTTCTTACCATTGATGGTGAGTGCCATTTCTTCAGTATCTTCTGGAAGATGCAGATTGACATTCAATAAATCATACGCAGGAGAGAGCATCCAATCTTCCTTTTCCAAAATAAGCGAAAAGTTTTTCAGATGCATATCATTATTGCCTGTGATATAGCTGAAAAGTACTACTTCAAAAAGTCTAAGTAAATCCAGTAATGTGTTGGAAGAGTGTTTTGCAACGGCTCTTCCAACCTTTTCTACAGAGCTTTTATATTTATCAAAGGCTTCCAAAATCTGAAACATGTCCAGCATATGTATTTTTTCTCCCGTCTCGGTGCGATCTATGCGCTTTGTGAGGTAGGAAAGTTCACCCGACTTTAATCTAATCAGAGTTGATGGGACAACGGAAATGCCGCAAAGCTCAGCCATTCTCATAGTTAGGTGCTCATTTTCCGGCATTTGGGGAAACATTTCATTTTGAGGTTTGAGAATATAATTGCCTCCCAAAGCACCCATTACGGTCAATCGTCCCTTACTACCATCTTGCAAAACCTCTCGAATCAAGCCTAGAGATAGTTTAGGCTGCACCCCTGGAACGGTTATAGATTGTTCAACAACTTCTTTAGCTAATTCTGCCATTTCCGACATTGTGTAATCCAAGGTAGGGGGCTCATGAGTTCCAAAAAAATGAGCACTGCAAGAGGGGTGGAAGTCACCTTCCGCATTCAACGCTTTATAGCAATATATACACTTCTTACTCATTGTTTTCATTGTTTATAGGAATTACACTCACCGCACCAATGCAGTTTTTACAGCAGGCCAAAAGCAAGCCCATACGGTCATTCTGATTAAGCTTCCAACTCTTGGATGCAATTTCCAGCAGCCAACCCTCCGGAATCAGCCCATCAAAAAAGGGGAATAACCGTTTTTCCTTATATTTTTTATTAGAAACCGGCATTGAAAAGGTAATCGGCTGATTGGGGAAGAGATCGATATATTCCTTATCGTACTCAAAGAAATAATCACCGTCATCCGTTTCAGTGATTATTCCGGCAAAATTCTCTTTATAAAACACTTTTCCTTGTCTCATAACTCAATTTCTTTATGGTTAACAGGGGCGAGTTTATGCCCGAACATCATCAGGACCTGATTGACTTTCTCCAAACTGAGGTTTTCTTTCCCTTGCTCGATTTTTCTGACAACGGTAAGGGCCACACCGGCTCTATCGGCAAATTCCTGCTGAGTAAGATTGGCCTCTTTCCGTTTGGTTTTAACAAATGCAGCTAAACTCAATGTCATAATTATATGCTTTTGCAGTTATTTTTGGCAAATATAAGAAATTATATGTAAAAGCATATAAAAATAGCAAAATAAGTGAAATTATATGTAAATGCATATAAAATGAGTTAAGTATTCGGAACTATATGCAAATGCATATAGTTTAAGCTTTAGAAACGATTTTGTATGTGTTAGGGTATAATTAATGAGCAAATAAAGAGGAGGAGCCTTTTTGGTAGCTAATTTATCTTCTATTCATCCAAAACTTCCGTTCTTCCTCATCTATCTTTTCGATAGCATATCTCAAAGTGATGCGGGGCATCCTGCCGGAGTGTTTGCTTAGGAAATCACGCAGCAGGGAGAGATCCCTTTTGCCCATTTCACGGAGCATCCATCCTGTCGCTTTACGGATCAGATCGTGAGAGTCTTCCAGTAGCATCTCTGATATAGCTATAGTATCTTCAAATTGTCCGTTTCGAATGAAAGTCAAAGTGCTAACAATGGCAATGCGCCGTTCCCATAGAGATTCGCTCTTAGCAAGACGGTAGAGTAGGGAACGGTCACTTTTATCCAGAAAATAACCGCCCACAATCTGCGGAGCACTCAGATCCACCAGATCCCAATTATTGATCCTATCGGTATTGCGCAGGTAAACCTCGAGCACCGCCTCCTCCTGTTTCTTAAACTTCTCAACTAACAGCAGCACGGCACACATTCGCACCTCGTGCCACTCGCTCTGAAGCAGCTTTTCCACCAAATCCAGCGAAACATCCTTGTTACTCTTTGCCACCTTGCGGATATTCGGCACCGTCACACCCATGAACCTATCGCCCTCACCGTACTCACCCTTTCCGGTCTTGAAAAACCTCGGCAGGATCCTAGCCTTTTCGGGATCTATATAAGCCTTTATTTCATTAATAATCCGTTGCATTTTCCATTCTTGGTTGAAGAGTTGTTTGACGGTGGAGCGGGATTTGAGGAGGGTTTGGAATTCTTTCAGTTTCGCTGCGTTTGGAGATTCGGGGATCCAGAGTTTCAGATAGCCACCTTCTGCATATTTTTTGGCCATGTGGTCGAGAAATCTCTCATAATGTCCCTCTTTATCGAGGGTAGGATAGTGTTTGAGGCCGTATTGGATAGTGCGCCTGATGATTGTCGGGCCATCGATATCCCTATCTGCTTCTGCAATGATTTTTCCATAGATTGAGCGGGGTTCATGTTCATTAGAGGCTCGGTGATCCTCCACTGCATCAGCCATAATCTCAATTTGCCCAGGCGAAAACCATTTCTGTAAAGCCCTATCCTCGCGAATAATACACGCAGACTCAATATGATGCGTCTCCCGATCAACTTCCAGTCCAAGGTCGTGATATGCTGCTATGACATATAACATATCAGCATCCACATCATAATGCTTCGCTAGCTCAGAGCTCTCCTCAATTACTTTCAAGGCATGATCCCTCTGATGTGCCGCATCAAACGAGTCATAGCGAGGAAGAATCTTTTCTTCGATGTATTGTTTTAGGGAAGAATTCATGGAGTAAAGGTAAGAATAATTTGGTTTTGGTAGGTTTTAAGTAGATAGCGGCTATTTTATTTTACCTCCCCTATAATTAAATTATTGCTAAATTATTTCAAATAATATTGCATAATTACCAAATGTTGGTAACTTTGCAATATAAAATTAGATTTTTATGAAAACAACATCTGTTGCACTTGGCCCGTATTTCGAGGATTTTATCGCAAATACTATCCGTAACGGGCGCTACAACAACGCTAGCGAAGTCATTCGTGCCGGACTTCGTATGCTTGAAGCGGAGGAAATAAGAATTAAGCAACTATCCGCAGCAATTAGAGAGGGAGAGGAGAGTGGCAGGTACGATAACTTTGACCCTCAAGAGCATCTAAAACAACTCAAGGGGAAAAAAGTTAATGGCTAAATATTTTATTACCAAGAAAGCGGTAGAAGATCTCAGCTCCATTTGGGATTATACATTTGAAACATGGTCAGAAAAGCAGGCAGACGAATATTATAGTTCGTTGATTCGTGCATTTGAATCAATAGCTATGCGCCCTTGCTATCTTGACCGTGAATATTCTGAAATCCAATCCGGTCTTTTTAGGCGATTCTGCCTTAAGCATATGATATTCTATAGACTACTGGAAGATGGTAGTGTCGAAATTATCAGAATTCTCCACCAAAAAATGGATATTGAGTCGCAACTCAAGTAATTAAGACCTGTTAATTGACTCCATACTCCTTTAAAAAATAAAAAGCCGCTACTGGAGCGGCTTAAACTATACAAGAAAGTATAGCGATGTTTTGTTTGTACAAAGTTACACAAATTTCAATTAATACAAAATTATGTTTGATTTTTTCTCAATTTTTGTCTTTGTAAACATGAAGGACGACTCTATTTAGAATCACCCCAATACCACATCCAATACCATCATCAGGGCGAAGCCAAGGGCGAAACCTATGGTGCCGATATTGGAGTGTTCGCCTTTGGAGGCATCGGGAATCAATTCTTCCACCACTACATAAAGCATTGCACCGGCGGCGAAAGAGAGCATATAGGGCAGGATTCCCAGAATGTTGGAGGCCAACAAGAGGACTAGTGCTCCGCCTATCGGTTCCACAATTCCACTCGCAGCGCCAATTAGGAACGAGCGCCACTTGCTGTTACCGGCGACGCGCAGAGGCATAGAGATGATAGCACCCTCCGGGATATTTTGGATCGCTATTCCGACGGAGAGGGCCAAAGCACCTGCAATGTTGAAATCCGAGAGAATAGCACCGGCGATTGCTACACCCACCGCCATACCTTCGGGGAAATTGTGAATAGTGACTGCCAGCGCAAGCTTAGCAGTCTTTGAAAGCCCGCTCCTGGGGCCCTCCAAACTGCCGCTCGCATGTATATGAGGGGTTATATAATCTATGAGCAGAAGGAATGCAAAGCCTAGCAGGAGCCCGACCACCGCAGGAACAATGGCCGTCTTGCCGCTTCCCATCTCTATCGAAGGGATCAATAGCGACCATACGGATGCTGCCACCATTACCCCCGAAGCGAAGCCGAGCAATGCCTTTTGCAGCAGCGCCGGCATCTCCTTTCTCATCACGAACACGAATGCTGAGCCCAGGATTGTGCCCAGCAGGGGGATTAAAAGTGCTATAATTATAGATGACATAATGGTTGAGTGTGCTGATAGAATCGTGGGGTAAAGATAGGGAATTATTCGGCGATGGGAAATTTCATCTTCTTAAACTTATAGATTTCAGTAAAACAGCAGGATTTTCAAACTGTTATAATTTGTAACTATTTTGTAACCATAAGATAGCGGATTATTGGAGTAGGTTAATTAGTTTTTTTGTAATTTTGAGCCATTGTAATGAAGCTTTTACGGATGACCATTATCAGTCAGGATCATTATTGCTCATGGTCATAAAACATACGAATAAGTTTAATTTTTAACCTTTACAATATGAAAACGAGTAATAAAAACCGAAAAAAATGTTCCAGGTGCGGTAAAGTTTGGGGTATCATATTATTGGTGATAGTCATTCTTGCCGTTCTTGTGTTTGGATTCTTCTTTTGGGCAAGATCCGCTAATGTTAAGAAATCGGAGTACAATACTCTCTATCAATCCGATGTGACTCACGAAGCGATAGAGGGTGATAGTACGATAATAGTTGCTACCTACAACATCGGTTACCTGTCGGGGATGACCAATAACCTTCCCATCTATGCTTCGCCTGAATTTATTGCCAATAACGAGGTGAGAGTTATAGAGGCTCTGAGAACTCTGGATGCCGATATTGTCGGATTCCAGGAGATTGAATTCGGCAGCAGTCGCGTATATGGCACCAACCAGGGCACAATGATATGCGACTCGCTCTATGCTTATGGGGCTTTTGCCATCAACTGGGATAAGCGTTACGTACCCTTCCCTTATTGGCCCCCAAAGGTGCATTTTGGAAAAGTTATCTCAGGACAGGCTGTTGTGAGCAAATTTGCTATTTCAGACTATAAGGTGCACATGTTTGAGGGAGTGAAGGGCAGTTCCTATTTTTATAGAGAAATTTATGCCAGTCGTTTGGCACAAGTAGTGACCCTGGATCATCCTGTGAAGCCGATTGTTGTAATCAATATACACGCGGAGGCATTTGAAGCTGAAACCCGCGTTAAACAGCTTGATTTTGTGTATGAGCTATTTTGGGAGCTGGACAAAGAATTCCCTGTGATTCTTATGGGCGATTTCAACTCCAATCTTAAGGATCCTGACGCTAAAATATACCTCTTCCTGAACGATGAAAGATTGGTTTCCTGTGCAATCGATGAAAACGACATTCCATCGTCACCCAGTTCATTCCCAGCAGATAATCCTGACAGACGTTTTGATTATATTTTCTTCAATCCTGACCATTTCGAACTGATTGATTCGCGAATTGCCACCGAATTTGGCGACATATCGGATCACTTCCCTTGCGTAGCTACGCTTAAGATTAAATAACTCAATAGGGAAGAGGCGTTGAACTAAAACCATTATTCTTAAACACATTTATTTAAAATGAAGAAAATATATTTTGTGCTTATTGCTGCCACAGTCATTTTATTTTCCGGCGGTTGTAAGGAATCACAAAAACCAACTTATATTCCGCAAGAGCCCGATTATACCCGGGAAAGTATGTGGTACAATGTACTCAATGACACAACCGGGGAGGGTGCGGATGTTTTCTATATTCCTTCCACCTGGGAGTTTGATTGGACGACTGAGGATGGTAAAATCTCTCATTATGCCGATGTCTATAATCAGGCACATACCGATAATATGACAATCGAAATGAAAGGGGTTTCGGATTATATGGCTGAAGGGAATAACTTCTACTCACCATTTTACCGTCATATGACACTTGATTCGTGGGCCACTCTCAATAACGATACAATAGCGAGGAGATACAATAGCATCTCTCTGGTGGATGTACAGAGTGCTTTCGACCATTTTATAGCGCACTTCAACAATGGGCGACCATTTATATTGGCTGGGTTCAGTCAAGGTGCAAAATCAGTTGTGGAATTGATGAAAACTATGCCCGAAGATTTGAGGGAGAGAATGGTGGCAGCTTATGTGCTTGGTTACAAGGTGACTCCGAATGATACAGCTATTGCACCATGGATTGTGCCGGCAAAAGATTCTCTCGATACAGGAGTTACTATTTGTTATAATTCCGTGTCGGATATAAAATATGTAAAGCCGATTATATGTGATTCCAATATTATGTGCATAAATCCGGTTAATTGGAGCACCGATTCCACTCCCGCAATCTTACATGATACCATTACCGTTACGCTTGATCCGGAATATAAAGTATTGGTTCTGGAGGGTTTTGACGGCAGTTTTCTGCCGAACATTCTTAATATGCTGAATGTCGGCGATTATCATGGCATTGAACCCTGGATTTATAGTGATTGCTTGCGAAAAAATTTCAAACAAAGGATAAAATCTTACCTGGAAATGAATTAGTGAATGGCTCCTAAAAGGGTGTTGCCAATAGCTGTGAAGTCCGATATATACTTGACTGTGATGTAAACCGTTTTGGTGTATTTATACAACAAAACGGTTTTTTTCAAAAACTTCAATTATCTTTACTGCCGCTAAGTATAGTTTAATTGAAGTCATATATTATTATTATGAACAAGTGTGAAGAATATAAGATGAGGCATTTCCCTCGAAAATTTGGTGACCGCCGTGACGGTTGGAGGTTGCGTAATGTTGACCCCATATTTTCAATAATGCCCTATTTCATGCGGAAAAGATTGGACTCACAGGTTTACTTCGATGTTCTACTCCCAATTGATCAAATTGAAGATTTTATAAAACAACACAAAGAGGAGATCCCCGGCTTGTCTATTATGCACATAATAATTGCCGCTATAGTGAGGGTTTTTTCTCAGCGTCCCAAATTGAACCGATTCATTGTACGGAATAAATTGTATGCCCGCAATTATATTAACATTTCACTTATGATAAAACGCTCTATGACTGATGAGGGTGAAGAGACGGTGATTAAACTTTTCTTTCTGCCAACAGATACCTTGCAGGAGGTTGTCAGAAAAGTTCAAGAAGCATTGGACGAGAACAAGTCGGAAGGAGAGCCAAATACGATCGATAAGCTAAGTAAATTCCTATCCGGTCTGCCCCCTTTCTGGATGCGTTTTCTCTCCTCTACCTTGATCCGCATGGATAGATTCGGGATTTTACCGCGTTCTCTGGAAGAGATCAGTCCCTGGCACGCAAGTTTCTTTTTGAGCAATATAGGTTCTATCGGGACAGAATCGGTATTTCACCATCTTTACGAAGTTGGAACTTGCAGTATGTTTATGGCTATGGGGCAAAAATTCACACAGCACATAACCAGACGTTCAGGCGAAGTACAAACATTTAAGACCATACGACTGAGATTTACCTTTGATGAGCGGGTTGCCGATGGCTTTTACTTTGCTTCTTCTATCAGATCAGCCCTGAAACTTGGTCAGCAGCTGGAACAGTTGCTCTCGCCACCCGAAGAAGTGATCGCCGATGACGGAGTAGGGAGGAAGAGGATGTATCAATCCTGATTAAGTCTTTCCATTATTCCCATTTCTTTGCTAAATTCGGTCCTTGAAATTAACCGATACCCCTCCATGAACCTACTCTGTCCATACTGCGGTGAGGAAATAAGCGATAAGGCAATAAAATGTAAGTATTGCGGGGAATGGCTGACCTATGATCAGAATAAAAGGGATTCCACAGTACAGCCGCAGGTTGTTATCAGACCGGTTGAGCGAAAGACCAATGGATCAGGGACTGCGGGCTTTGTGATTGCATTGATTTCGGCTATTTTCTTTTGGTTACCGTTTGTGAGTCAGATTCTCTGGGTTTTTGGTCTGATCTTTTCCTTCATCGGACTTTTCAAGCGTCCCCGAGGTCTTGCTATTGCAGGATTCATAATCTCATTTGTTAATCTAATCGTTATTCTCGTCATTATTTTGGCGTTCGGTTTGGTATTGGGCGGGGTTTTTGCTAAATAGTCTCTTTTAGTGGTTAGCGGTACTAACTGGTTGGAGTCATTTTTATAGCTGATATAAATTGGTCTAAAGCAGAACATAACACTTCATATAGGAGCGAAAATTTAATCTATTTGAACTTGTGAGCTCCACTCATGAGTTCATTTTTATTCTGCACAAAAATATTATTCAATTCCTCACAATTTTTTTTCAAAATAATATCTGTTTTCTACAAATAAATGAGTAAATTTGAGAATATTTATCACTTTAAAAATTTCTCAGGTATGAAGACAAAATTTTATAACGCGAAAATCTATCGCAACAAGACTGCAACAGAGTTTATTGTTGAAAAGGGCAAAATTACCCAAATTGGGGTAAACCTCCCTAAATGTGACAAGGAGATCGATTTGAAGGGCAAATTGGTTCTTCCTCCTTATGTGGATCCGCACCTGCATTTGGACTATGTATATACATTAGGGGAGATGGAAGGAATCGGAGCAGCATCCGGTACTCTTTTCGAGGCTATCGAGAACTGGCCCAAGTACAAGGCCACTATGACCAAAGAAAGTGTTAAGAATCTGGCTAAGAAAGGTATTCTCGATGAGGTTTCTCAAGGTGTTCAGATAATCAGGGCACAAACTGACGTTACAGACCCCAAATTCACCGGTTTCAAGGCTATTATGGAGCTGAAAGAGGAGTTGAAGCACATTGTGGATATCCAGGTAGTAGCTTTCCCTCAGAATGGAATGTACACCTATAAGGGCGGCAGGGATTTGGTTGAAGAAGCTCTGAAGATGGGTGCCGATGTAATCGGTGGTATTCCACACTATGAGCCTGCAAGAGAGTTTGGAGAGAGGTCGATTCATGATATTGTGGAGCTCGCTCTTAAGTACAATGTGTTGATTGACGTTCACTGCGACGAGACAGACGACCCGATGGCAAGATTCGTTGAGATCTTGAATGCGTTAGTTTATCTGGAGGATTATGGTACGAAGACGACTGCGAGCCATACCTGTTCGTTCGGTTCCGCTGATGATTCGTATGCTTATAGGATGTTTGATATGTTCAAGAGAAGCAAGATGAACTTTGTTTCTTGCCCTACGGAGAATGCTTATCTTCAGGGAAGACAGGATACCTATCCGAAGCGTCGCGGTCTGACGAGGGTTAAGGAATTTATGGAGATGGGAATCAATGTGGCATTTGCACAGGACTCCATCAATGACCCCTGGTATCCTCTTGGAAGCGGTAATATGATGAATGTCCTCGACAATGGTATCCACCTGAGTCAATTTGCCAGTCCGGAAGAGGTAGAAGTAGCTTTCGACCTGATTACTTATAATGGAGCAAGATGTTTGAACATCCATGATAAATATGGCATCGAGGTAGGGAAGGATGCCAACTTCATCGTATTGGATGGCGACAGCCCTTGGGATTGCATACGCAGACGTGTTGGCGTTGTAGCCTCAGTTAGAAAGGGAGAATTCCTCTTCAAGAAGAAACCGACCGAATTTGAAATTCCTATTGTTAAATTCTAATTCCTAAGATTATAAACAGAAAAAGCCACCTTTCGAGGTGGCTTTTTCTGTTCAATATAACCCAACTTTATCCCATCGGACGCAATGTGTGTTTCGCAAAGTAGGAAATAATTACTCCCGGAACCGCCAATATTATTGCATACCAAATCAGACTCATCGCACCATAATTTACCAGCAATACACCTGCAATCCAGGTGGTAATCATAATGGAAAGATTAAACATACATGACTGTACCGACATTGCCACGTCTTTTGCTTTTTCTACCTGATTGCCGACGGCTGCCTGGAAGAGTGTAACCAACGGTCCGAACGACAAACCCCACATAAAGAAGCCAATATGGGAGATAACCATCGTACCCTTGAAGAAATAGAATATCAACATTGCTATTCCTATAAAGGCAAACATCAATACGGTGAGTTCACGCAGATATTTGTCGATATGCTTTGTCGCTATAACAATAGAGATCAAAGAACCGATACCAAATACAAGTAATGCCATCTCAATGCCACCTGCGATTTCAATCTCCGCTACCAACTGGGTGATATAAGTATAAACTCCGTAGTGTGCACAAACGCCCAGGAAAGTAAGGAGAATGATCAACAAAATGGGCTTGCTCTTCAGCATAGCAAAAGGAGAGGTGCTTCTTGTAAGCTTTTCGCCCGGAGTAGATGGCAGCATAAAGATTGAAAGCACAGCAATTAGAACAACAATAAGTCCTAATACTATAAACTCGATACGCCAACCGAATTTTTCACCGATGGAAGTCATTAAAGGCATACCCAAACTGATACCCAACGTATTACCCGCCATTATCACAGCCACTGCTTTCCCCTGCTGATTAGGCTCAACCAAGCGCATACCGTATGCAGCAATCATAGGCCACATTACTCCGGCAGCAATACCTCCGAGAAAACGAAGCGCTAAAACCAGGTGATAATTGTGCACCAGAGCTGAGGCTATGTTACAAATGGCAAAACCGAGCAATAACAGCAGCAACAAGAGCTTACGGTTGAATCGCATGGTCGCTGAAATTAGCGGAATACCGAAAATAGCCGAGGCAATTGCATAAAAGCCCACTAAACGACCGGCTTGTATCTCGTTAATGCCCAGGTCAGCCATCATTTGAGGTAAAACGCCTGAAGGCATCAACTCTGACAAAATTCCCACAAAGGTAACGGAAGACATCAGAATCATAAGTACCCATGGGAAAATTCCTGTAGATTTCTTTTCTTTTATCATAGTTTGTTTTTTTAAAAAATATTTGGCGTTAAAGTTAGTAATAATTGTTAGTATTTAGATTATTTTTAAAAAAAATAATATCCTTTGCGGGGCTTATAAACCATTCTTTTTACACCTTAGCCAAAATAAATATTTGAGGAAAAATAATTATATTTGTGAAGGATGTTTTTGACAAAGGGCACGACTTTCTCTAAAGATATATGAAACATAATCTATTCATTCAATCATTGCTGAAATTATTATCCGGCATTCTCATTATCGGATTATTGTTGTTCCTCCCGGCAGGATCTTTCCGCTATTGGAATGCATGGCTGCTTATGGGTGTTTTATTCGTGCCAATGATCATTATTGGGCTGATTATGCTGGTATTTGATCAGGAATTGTTGCGCAAACGTTTGAATGCAAAGGAGGAACAGCGGGAGCAAAAAGCGGTTGTGGTGCTGAGCGGCGCGCTATTTATCGTTTCATTTGTGTTTGCAGGATTAAATTGGCGATTTGGATGGTGTTTAATGCCGGACTGGGTGGTGTGGCTGGCTACAGGCCTTTTTGTAGCTTCATATCTAATGTATGCGGAAGTATTGAGGGAAAACACCTACCTTTCCAGAACCGTTGAAATCCAGCAAAACCAAAAAGTGATAGACACCGGACTGTATGGGATTGTGCGGCATCCTATGTACACTGCAAGTACGATCATGTTTCTAATGATGCCTTTGGTATTGGGTTCTCTCATCTCATTTCTGATAATGCTTCTATATCTTCCTCTTATCGTCAAGCGAATCCGCAATGAGGAAATCCTCCTTGAAAAGGAACTGACCGGCTATATTGAATACAAGCAACGAGTTAAGTATAAAATGATACCTTTCGTCTGGTAGATTTCGATAAAACTATATTTTTACTTTCCAGTGACCCCCTTTGGGTGGGCCAATACGTTCGATAACACCATTTGCTTTTAACCTTGCAAGATGCTTTTCCACTGCTTTTGCTGTAATACCAATCCTATCGGCAAGAGCCACAGCACTAAGTTTACCGTCCTCAGCGAGAAATGCGACAATTTTATCTCTGGTTTTAATAGATTTTTCCCTACCTCTTGAGGTTTTCTCCCAACTTTTGTCTTTTTCGCCAATGGACTTGAGATAAGTGTCGATTTCGGCAAATAAATTTCTTTCCATCATCGATGTCATAAACTCACGAAAAGTGTCAAGGTCGCCATCTTCGCGTGTTTCAACTAGAGCTTTGATATACTCCTCTTTATCCTCTTTTAATATTAATGTTGGAATAAGATTAAATTCAAACTGCAACATATTCATTACCAACCGTGCCATACGGCCGTTACCGTCAGCCCAGGGGTGTATTGTTACCAAATTATAATGAGCATCAAATGTTATCTGATATAGCTCATACATTGTCTTTTCGGCTGCCGTTTTACGAGCAGCATTTAATTGCTCACAGAATTCGGCCAAATTAGCCGGTACTTTGCTATAGTTCATATAGGAGCGACCACCAAATCCGGCTGTTACATTGAGCAAACGCAATTCTCCACGGGCAGATGAAAAATCACCAAGCGGAGTTCTATACTCCTTGCCTGTATTCTTCATTACCAGTGCAGATAGTGAAATTAGTGTCTCGGTAGTGATAGTCGAGTGATTACTGGCAAGTTCAATCGCTTTTTCGTATGCAGCCTTCAGATCAAGGTTCATGCACTGTTCCTCAATGCTCTTTCCTTTAAGACTCACCCCCTGATCGAACAATATCTGATTTTCTACCTCTGTGATAGTCGACCCCTCAATTGCCGTTGAGTGAGTAATCAAAGAATAGAGTTGGAATTTGTCATAGTTTATCTGCTTGTCAATACCTAATGCTCTGTATCTGGCCACAAGTTTCTCTAATTTATTTTCCATGATTTATATTTTACTCCCTACTTATTATTGCAAAAGTAGTACTTTTTACCCTACCATTTACATGTTACTCCCTACTTTTTAAAAAATATTACACTTTTCTCCCTACCGTTTTTCTTTTTATCCCCACCCTAATTAAATATTGATTCCAGATTACTCTAAATACGAGGCCGTTATCAACCAAGGCATCGATGCAACACAATATCAACTTCTTCTTGTGAAAAAAGCTGTGGGAGCCCTGCGCTTCCAATTGGCCAACGGCTTTAATCACGCGAAACTAAAAAATCGTATTATAATGATGCAATCCACAAAATCCAACAAATTTAAGAGACTTCTCTATCTCGACTGTCTGCCGCTTATAGCGTTAGGCCTCTCTTTTTGCAATCAGCAGAAGGAGGAGCTGACTGACCCCGTTATAGAGATTGAGATTTCTGAGGAAACTAAAGCTCCTGCTCCTCAAGTAGAACCAATCCCATCAAATGAGGCAGACGAGCTACCCTCTTTCGATGGGGGAGGAATTAATCGCTTTGCGGAATGGGTGAACACCCAGCTTGTCTATCCTGAAGAGGCAATGAAAGCAGGCGAGCGGGGCAGGGTTTTACTAACTTTTACGATAACGCCCGATGGTAAACTTACCGATTATAATCAATTTACGAATCCGCTCTCATTCAACCACTTTGCTGAATATATTCTCACGAGAGAGAAAACGGTCGTAAATGAATAGTAAAAGATCGGTCAGCAGCAGAACAATAAGACCGGCTAAGCCGGGACCACCGATAAGGAGGTCATTATGCGGCGTAACGAGCAAAGGAGTGATACCGACTACGGCATTGAATGTACCGTGCATGATGGCAGGTACGATGACCGAACCGGACTTCTGCCGAAAATACAACAGCATTGGCGTGAGTGCAACGCACATCAACACCATCATAAAGACTCCCGCAACGGGATGGTCAGGATAGTTGTGCCCGTTCAGTATAATAGGGAAGTGCCAGAAGCCCCAAATGATACCGATTAAGAGAGACACTGTGAGAAATTTCTTACCCTTAAACTCCTTTACCAGGAATCCACGCCAGGCGATTTCTTCGCCGAAAGCAAAAAAAGCGTTGATTGTAGCTCCTGAGAGGAGCCCACTCAATAGACCTATAGCAATAACTCCCCAGGGGCCAATACCATCCGGCATCTGTATCAAAGCCATCTGCATCGCCTCGCTTTCCGTTGTCCAATGCACACCAGGCATCAAAAGTGAAACGCCCAAAACAGCCAGGGCAATTACAGGCATAAGTAACCAGCCAATAAACCACCAGCGGTTGATCTTGAAGGAAATACCGAGCCCCCTTATTAGGGGCTCTTTGAATATCAATTGAGTAAAAATGACAGCCAACAGGGGGATAAGCATGGCACCGGTAAGGAATAGTAACCCCATTAGTGCGCTAGCCGGACCGGTAGTTGTCTGTTCAGCTGACCCACCATTAAAATGAAGGAATAATCCCACACCAACCATCGGTAAGAAAGCAAACAGAATGAAAATAATAAGTTTCTTATAATTCATATGATCGCGATTTAGCGATGCTAAGTTAACGAAAATATGGGGTATGCGAAATACCCTGCATTGATTAACTTTGCAAAAAATATTTAACTCCATGAAACGATTCACTACGATAATATTATTGATTTTAACTATTCTTCTTGCTTATTGTGCAAATAATGATACTGCTAAGATTGAAGATGCCGTAAATAGCCAGATGTCACTCTATCCTGAAGCGCGGCTACAAGACCTTTACAAGGCCTTTTTCCAAGCAGAATTCGGTCCTGAACATATTATCTCCGATACACTCTCCGCAGGGCGCTATCTTGACTCGGAATTGCTGATTCCGGACAATTCAGATATTATGTATGAACCTATCGGGGCTGACAGTGCCTTTTTCAGGGTACACCTTTGCGCAGTTCAGTCTGGCAGGATTTCCAGAAATGAACTGTTCGATGCTTTCATTTCAGGGGCAAGAAAGGTCGAAGCTGACGAAATCGCTGAATGGGCGGAGAAATGGCGCAAAATAGAGGGTGTCATAACTTCTATGAATCTGCAACTCCCCGGTTATGAAGCCGACCGAGCTGCAATCGACAGCCTGCTTAATGCCAGTCAATACGTCCTTCATCATAGCCAACAATTCCGCGACAAATACGACCCCCACTACAGAATAGTACGAAAAGATCTGTTTTATGAGAGGTTGTACGAGGCATTAAAATAAGGGCAACTACTTGCCTATACAAAATGTTTATTTCCCCACGCAAACGATATTTGTATTGTGTAAATCGCTGTATATCAATGGAGAATTTTTTTGAATGATATTTTCGGGGGACAAACGGGGGACAAAATTTCGCATATAAAAAGAAAGAAAAACAATAAAACCACTTCCTAAAAGCCGTACTGAAATGTAAGGGACACGGTTTGTCCCTCACGATTATTTTTTCTTTATCCCTCCTTGTCCCTCGGATCTATAGTTAGATTCTGTTTTATTTCAGAAATGTTAAAAGCCGTAATCTTGCACACCAAAAGAAAAAAGCTATAAAAACATTCCTGAAAAACCATGCTGAAATGCAAGGGATATAATTTGTCCCTCGTTGTATTGTTGCTTGTCCCTCGCCTGTCCCTCGGACGAAAGTTAGGTTTGATGCCGTTTCCAATAACGTGAGTAAAGTAATGATGGAATAGGTTTAGTTTGGTTTTTGTATATCTAATCAAGTTCTAAACTAAACTACTTGATTTCCTCAATTTCTAAACTCTTGATTGCTTTTTCTTTTCGTCAGCAAATCCTTCTTTTTATTCGCTATTGCTTGAAATGCGTTTTGCCGTTTATAGTGTTTCTGTTGCACACTTACTATCCTTTCTCGTCTTCACATCATCTTTCGGGTTGGCAGATAAGAATTGTGTCGCAAAGGTATATATCCCGTCTTTCTTCCTTGCAAGGTCAAGCCTATCGGTTCAAACCAAAATCTCCACACTCGGTTTTCAACTGAGGTCGTATTTTGTCTGTGAAGCCTTGCAGGAAGAGCCGGGACACCTTGCAGAGCGACATAATTTTAATCAAACCCGAAAGTAGCTGATGCTAACAGAGGGAAAAGTAAAAAATCAAATCAATAGCGATTATGGCAAATTACGCGACTAACATCTTCTATGCAAGTACGGAGAACGAGAAAGACCTTGATAAGGTGGAGAACTTTTTGGAAGACACATTTTGCGACTGTTACCTTAACAGGTCGGAAGACTGTATCGAGGGCGAGTTTTCGTCAAAATGGGACTATCCCGAAAAAGAGATAAACAAGATGATTTCTCTTTTGGAGAACAAAGACAAAATCTACATTCGAGTGCTGACGCACGAACTATGTAACGAATATGTGAACTTCCAAGTGTTCTCTAATGGAGAATGGTCATACCGATAACCCTTAAAAACTCACTGACTATGTATTACGAAGACGAACAAGATACGGACATTATCGGGTGCTTATGCACGTTACTGACTCCTTACAAGGGGCATACAGAGGGTGAAGTCGTGGGAGACTACGGCAACGAGATAGTGGTAAGGCTCACCAACGGCAAGGAGGTGGTGGAATACCGGGATGAAGTGTTAATCTATGACTAATGGAGGATTGCTTTATGGTGACACCGATAGCGACAAGGTTTGTGGATTGGGATATTCCCGAACTTTCAACCCTGCAAGACAGCAAGGTCTATCAATTAAGAGTGCAACTCAATGAGGGTACGCCAATGAGCCGACAACAGAAGAATTGGCTTACGGACAACGTAAACAGCAACACCTATTTCAAAAGGGCTGTTCCGCTAATGGGCTACCGTTTTGACTTCTCGGACATACTGAAACGCTACTTTGTCAAGCAATACGGACATATAGCCGAATACTATGCCGTGGACAAGACCGCTTTACGGACATTCCTTTGCGGTCGGATTGATGAAATAATTGAGATAACAGATTAAAAGAAAGATTATGCTGTACGATTACAGAAAAGAAAGCAAATCGCCTATGCTTCTGACTTTGGCGAATGGCAAGACAATTGAGGGCGAATTTATTGATTTGCGGATTGCCACCGAAACCTTACCCAAGGGTAAACTGTGGTATCATATCCGACATACGGACGATGATTGGAGTGAACCGGCCTCTCTGAAAAACGGCTGTGTAGTAGTCAATTTCTGTGGTACATTCATTTGTGACCCTATCATTGATTTCCCTTGTGGCGAGGAACTGGAGATAAAAGAATGGTCATACCTGAACTGACCGACATCTGGCTGGAATGACAATGTGGAGCAATGCTCCACATTGTTGTGTCCACGCCATTTGGAAATACATTTCCAATGGCATCAACTTTTATAATTGGGGCTTGCAAGGCAAGCCGTTCTTCCTCTTATATATTCATCTTTGACAGTCAAGTCTCCTTTTGTATATATGGCATTTCATATTTCGCAATGGTGACCGGGCTGCTTTGTTCAACGAGTACCGGACTTCTTGCCTTTGTTTTCTTTGCCTTGATTTCTCCGGTTCTGTCGGTAAGGTAGAACGCGGCTATTCTGATGCCGGTTTCCGCGATCGTCGTGCCATTCTGTTCTTCGGCTATCCCTTTCATAGCAAAATACCTTTGGCTGTGCAGCGTCATAACGGATTCAGTATTACGGCATCCACATTGAGAGGACATACCGGATTCCTCGCTTCATCACTCTGCTTCTTTTGGATTTACAGCCGAAGCGTACCTGAAACTTTGTGTCTGCGAACGGATACTGTCCTTTGTCTGCGAACCTCGCTCACTTGTTTATTCACCAATCCATATCGTTACAGCTTTTGGTCGTGTTATTCCTCATTTTTCCGTTGCAAAGTTAGTATGCAGCCGGGTACGGCTGAAAGCCTTGGTCAATGGTGTAGCTTCACAAATCTTCCTTTATCGGGCCGGAGGTTTTGACGGCTTACGCTGACAAAAATAAAGAGTATTTGATTGCTAACCTTGTCGCAACCCTGTAACTGCACTCACTTATATTGGCAGCGTAAAAATAATTTAATTAACAACTTAAAGCATTGTAACATGAAACAGATTGAGAACAATTTCGCAGTATCAGGATTCGTAGGTAAGGACGCAGAAATCCGTCAGTTCGCAAACGCAAGCGTGGCACGCTTCTCATTGGCAGTAAGCCGTCAGGAGAAGAGTGGCGAGGAAACAAAACGTGTGTCCGCTTTCATCAACGTGGAAGCCTGGCGCAACAACGCCAACACCGATTCGCTTGCCCAAATCACCAAGGGTACCCTGCTCACAGTGGAGGGCTACTTCAAACCTGAAGAATGGATTGACAAGGACGGCGTGAAACACAACCGCATCGTCATGGTCGCTAACAAGTTCTACCAGACACCCGACAAGGAGGAAACTCCTGCGGAGCCGGAAAAGAAAACGAAAAAAGGCAAGAAATAACTCCTGCCTCGTTCCGACAAACAAAGCGGCTTCGGTCGCTTTTGTTTTTGCTCGTATGTTTACCTGTTATACATCTATGGGTTGCCCATTATAAGTTTTCACCCATCCCGTAAACGGCTTCTTCTATTTTTCTTCGAGAGACTTGCTCGGCTGCGCAATGTTGCACGTTGCTCCTCTTTCGCAAGACACTCTGCCGAAATCGCCCGATACAAAAAGATTTGCCAACCGCTCCAAGACTTCGTTTTCTCCCGGTAGGCAAAACATTTTGTTATTTATCGGGCTTGCAGAAGAAACTCGTTTACTGCCCGCCCTTTGCTTGGGTTGATATTTTCGACAAGAGGGAGAATTAAATACTGATTTTTAAGTCCCTCGCTATGCCAGACATGAACGACTGTCATAGGCTGCATTCTGTTGGTTGAATCTTACCTGTCCCGCTGGTAGTCGCTTTTGCTCCAGCCTCCGAATATCACTTTCACGATTTTGATGAACACCCACAATCCCAATACTGTAATGATTACGTCTCCCATATCACTGATTTATTTCTGATTACTACTTGTAAAGATACGAAAAAAACGCGACATGAACGAATGTATAATGTTAAATATCAATAGGATGAAGCATTTTTTTTGAGTGGATATGTAGTCGTTCTTGCTTTATGCAATTCCGAAAAGTTCTATCTCGAAGATGAGTGTTGAACCACCGGGTATGCCGGGTTGCGAGAACTTGCCATATCCCATTTCGGCAGGGATGTAAATCTCCCATTTGTCCCCGATACACATCTGTTGCATTGCGATAATCCAACCCTCAATCAGTTCGTTCAGGCGGAATGCAATCGGAGTGCCACCCCGACTGCTGTCAAATTTCTTTCCGTTTATGGTCCACCCGGTATAGTGGGCTGTGACGATACTGCGTGGTGCAGGGTGCTTGCCATCGTT
>Ga0255346_1001243_pt1 | contig 36898 bp, 30 predicted proteins | sample wastewater_treat_FD_194410 | JGI IMG/M metagenome (GOLD analysis project Ga0255346, IMG submission 194410) | Wastewater microbial communities from Lulu Island WWTP, Vancouver, Canada - plant22 | ecosystem: Engineered > WWTP > Wastewater > Unclassified | place: Canada: Vancouver, British Columbia...
CGGCACGCTTCCGTCACCGGTCGTCACCCTGTCCAACCGCGCCAACCCCGTCTGAATGAGCTCAACCAGCATGGAAATGTTCTGCAGAGGACCATTGATATTATGGATGAGACCCTGAATGAATCCTCCATAACAGCTCTGCATTTCTCTTTCGAGCATCAAGTTGCGCCAGCGGGGGTCTAAATGCTGCGTTTGATCTTTCTGGTACATCCCTTTACCCGGTTGTCATTTGGAGTGAAGGCAATGGGCAACCAACCCGGAACCCGGGCAGAATCCCGATCCGGCTCACGAATCGCCAGACCACGCATCGATCTACGACCTTCTGATAGTTGGCAACCCTTGGAGAAAGGCGGCAACGACCCTGGGGTCAAACTGGCGGCCCAGGTTTGCACGCAATTCCTCGATGGCATCCGCATCCCGCATGCCAGCCCGGTAAGCCCGCAGGGACGTCATCGAATCAAAGGCATCGGCCACCGCCACAATTCTTGCCAACAGCGGCACCTCCTCTCCCGCCAGGCCATCGGGGTACCCTTTACCATCCCAGCGTTCGTGATGATGCCGGATAATGGCCCGCTGCTCGGCATGCAGTCCCAGTTCGGACACAATGGACTCGCCAATGATGGGATGGCGCTTGATCAGCTCGTATTCTTCGGGAGTGAGCGAGGCTGGTTTGTTGAGAATGCGATCAGCAATGCCGATCTTTCCGATATCGTGGAGATAGCCGACCGTTCGCAGCGATTCAACCTGCTCAGCCGAGCAATTCAACCGTTCGGCAATGGCAATGGCATAGGTTGTCACTCGCTCAGAATGGTGCCTGGTGTAAGGATCTTTTGCTTCCAGCGCATTCACCAGGGATTTGAGGATACCGTAGAAATTGCTGACCAGGTTTTCATAGAGAGCCATATTCTCGATGGTCAGGACCGCCTTTTTCACCAGCATGTCCAGGAGATTGGCATCACTCTCGGAAAGCAGGCGCGATTTGCCATTGTAGCAGGTTATCAGGAACCCGAAGAGCTGTCCTCGAATGCGGAAAGGCCAACACGCAAGGGTCCCGCCATGATCCAGCAGCTCCTTGAATTGCCCTTCGCTCTGGAGCATCTCCGCATCCATCAGCACGTGGCTCAAATCCGGACGGCGAAGGCTCTCCATCAGATCATTCTGCAGCCGGTATATTCTCTCCGTCTGTTGCTGCTCACTGAACCCATGATCGGAGATGAGCATCAGCGTGTTGGTCTCGCCGGATAGGATAAAAAAGCCTGCCTTTTCCGCTGCAGTCAAGCGGGAGGCCAGGCTGACAATGCGATGATAGAGACTCTCGCTCGACCGGATTGATTCTATTTCTTTAAAGATATCAAATAGCTTGGTCTGCTCCTGAACCTTCTCCTGTAATTCCTGATTCAATTGTTCCACATGTCGGCGTGCCCTCGATTCCAGCTGCAAACTGAGGTTTTCCAGCAGCAACCTCCGTTCTCGAGCCACGCGTTCAACCGTCAAGGCCAGATCCTTGAAGTTGAAAGGTTTTGCCAGAAAATCGCACGCTCCTTTACGCATGGCCTCGATGGCGTTCTCGGTGGTCGGGTAGCCGCTCATCATGACCACGGGGAGTACCGGATTGATGATCCGGATTCGGTCGAGCAGTTCGAGACCATCAATGTCGGGAAGCCTCAAATCGAGAAAGACACAGTCAAAGCTCTCTTCCCTGATGGCACTTTGAGCCGCTTCGGCAGTCATGCAAACCTGGACCTTTTCGTGGGAGAGATCCAGCAGGAAGTCCCGGAGGCACTCCCCCAACAACATATCATCTTCCACGATGAGAATTCTCATAGAGCACCGGATCGTGGGCGATCCAGCCGATCAAGCACCCTCTTCTTCAAAAGATCCAGCTCCCCGTCATTGATGATGCCCTGTTGCCTCAAATCCTTCAAACGCTCCAGGACCGCCAATACCCCTCCCGATTCTTCCGGCAGCTTTTCAAAGAGGGCGAGCGGCAGCGTATGCCGGGGAAAAAGGGAAATGGTATTCAAGGTGTGCCCCAACCCGTCATCGCTCTCCCTGGCCGGAGAGGATTCTCGTGATCCTTGTTCCGCTTCGATCTGATTGAGCTTGTGGTAGGCCGATCTCAGTTCTTCGAGAATCCGCTGCTTCTCACGGACCAACTTGATCTTTTCAATGGCATTGCGCGTGACAATCTGGATTTCTTCAATCTTAAACGGCTTCTGGATGTAGTCGTAGGTCCCTTTTCGAATGGCCTCGATGGCCGACTCGAGACTCCCGTAGCCGGTGATGATGATGGTGAGGATATGCGGGTAATGCTCCCGAGCTTCCTGCAGCAGGGTCAGACCATCCATGCGCGGCATGTTGAGGTCCGTAATCAGAATGTCGAAAGGCTCCGTGGAAAGCTTGTCCAGGCCTTCAAGGCCGTCGCCGGCGAGAGCCACCGTGATTTCCTGAGACTCGAGCGTCTCACGCAAGATCTCACGGCAAATCTGATCGTCGTCTACTATCAGCACCTTAATGGAAAGATCCACAGCAAATCCTCGATGAACTCCTGCAAACGGCGCCCTTCCCTGTTGTCAACCGGTCATCGGCGTCCCCACTCACCGGATACCCCGAAGCCATCGCCTGACACAAAATCATGGTGCTCCAAATCCATACATTTTAACAGTTACCAGCAATACGGAACACCACGTTTTCCACTCTCCGCCAACCACCGATCCTGCCCCGGTGTCGCAACTTCGCTCTCGTTGGCAAGGCGCACAGGATCAGCCGCCGCTTCGCCCGGCGGTCGCGGTTCCCGCGACGAACCAGGGAATACCTTAGGTTGAACCGAGTACTCAGAGAGTGGTCAGTAAGCACGGGAATCTTTGGTCTCATGCCTTGCCGGCAAAGAAGACGCCTCGTAGTTCTTCCAGTTTGTTGCGAAGGTCCAACAGGTCCTCTGGAGGGATCTGCCGAATTGCCTCCCGGGTCTCCCGGTTGATCATCTTAACCACCAGATCTCCCATATTATCGTAAATCTCAAGGCTGATGCCGAGCTCCATATCCGAAAGATACTGCTCAATCTGTTCGCCTATCTGCCTGGCCTGATGAGGTTTCAGAAAGCCCCGCCGGTCCTTTTGCTCCCTCCTCGGCTCTTTCTGCAACTTCCGGAAAGCAGCCCCTTCGTTCCTGGCAACCGGTCTGATCAAAGCGGGCTCTCTGACAACCGTATCCGGCATCACCCAAGGCTCCAGAGCCATCGGTTTGATCTCGGGGATTTTGCTCTCCATCATCCTTCTCCTCTCTCTTGGAGATCAAGCCCTATTCCCATACTCAACACTTCGGAAAGAATTGACTCCAACTTGAGTGAATTCAACACCACCAAGAAATCATTGGCCGAGGCCTGCCCGGTGATGTGGTACGCTTCTTGCTGTAACAATCCTCGGAAAACCGACGTTTTACCTGATGGCGCTGCCTGATCGTTTCCCCAGCCGCCTGGGGCATCCGGTCGTCTGCCACTTTCCCGGCTCAGCCCAACAAAGGGCCGGATGAGGAGTGATGTTTCGCGCAGCACCAACCGCCAGGGAAGGAAGGGAGCCGCCTTGTGAAGATAACCGAAAAAGCAAAATTTGCCGCCACCGTCAACAACCTGGCCAGTCGGCAGAAATTGCTGCCAAACGCCGAGAACCGGTCAAAGTTTGCCGCTCTGGTCGGAGCATTCGGCAAACAGAACCCGCCAAAAGAAACACCCGAAGTCAAAAACATGACTCCCATGACACTTGATGATTATCGCAATCAGGCACATCCGGTGCGCCTTAGAAATTTCAGGGCCAAGTTCGCCGCGGCCAAAAGCGAACGGCCGCCCAAGGAGGAGCTCGATGCGCCCGAACACATCCAGCAGGCCATCGAACAGAATGCCCGCCGATTCAGACTGCCCGTGCAGCTGGTCACCGCAATCATCAAGGTGGAATCCAATTTCAACCCTCAGGCGATATCACCCAAAGGCGCCCGGGGGTTGATGCAGCTGATGCCCTCAACCGCCGCCAGCCTTGGGGTCAGGAACGCTTTCGATATCGCCCAGAATATCTCCGGCGGCTGCCGTTACCTGAAGGATATGCTGGAAAGGTATGACGGCAACCTGCGACTGGCTGTCGCAGCCTACAATGCCGGCCCGGGGGCGGTTGAAAAATACGGTCGGGTCCCACCCTACCGGGAAACCCAGGAGTATGTGAAAAGGGTCCTGGCCTACTGCTGAGGATAGGCCTGCGCCCGCTTCTCCGGGTTGCCTCCCGGCGGCCCCGTTGGTGATTGAGGGTTGTCGGTCGGTATGGGAGATCTTGAGGCATCGTCATTCCGCACTACCGGTGAGTGAAAGCAATGAGTCGAAACCGCATGGAGGACCTCAACACCCCAAACGCACGATGATTTTCCAGAGAAAAGGAGGGAAAGGGCAAAACCATGAGAGAAGATCTGCAAGTGATGGACCAGGCAGTCAAAAAGATGGCCGACCGGGAAGGCAAGTACCTGACTTTTTCGCTCGACCGGGAGGAATATGGCATCGGTATTCTGAAGGTCAAGGAAATCATCGGCATGATGCGCATCACGCCGGTCCCCCAGACACCCGAGTTCGTTAAGGGGGTGATCAACTTGCGAGGCAAGGTCATCCCGGTCATTGACCTCCGCCTGCGCTTCGGGATGGAATCGATCGACTATAATGAGCGCACCTGTATCATTGTGGTCGAGATCAATACGAACTCCGGCAAGATTCACACCGGGATTGTCGTGGATTCCGTCTCTGAGGTCCTCAACATCAAGAGCTCAGACATCGAGGACACCCCAAGCTTCGGCACCAAGCTGAATACCGACTACATCCTCGGCATGGCAAAAATGGGCGGAGGCGTCAAGATCCTCCTCGAGATCGACCGGGTCCTGAGCTCCCAGGAACTCGATGCCCTGGAAGCCGTAGCCTAGCTGGCCTTCGGCCGTCAAACCGGACCTCCGGACCGGGGACTCCATGGTCTTGCCAGGGAACCCCGGTCTCACTCTGGGCCTGTTTCTTGCCCTTATCGTTGTGACTGCCTTTTATGGCTTCTCGGCAGCGGGCAGCACCGGCTTCGCGGCAGCTTCCCGACCTGCCGTCGCCACTACCGTTACCTCCCTTCGACCCTTCTCCCTTCCACCATTCGAGGGGTGTGCCAGAAAGCGTGAGATGCCGGCACCCGCCTGCTGGAGTTTCTGCTCCTTCTTGCCATTGGCAGCATGGTTGCTGCCATTGACCAAAACCACTAATTCCCCCACATAGTGCGAGGTTTCTTCCGCCTGACCGCTCAAAGCCACCGAAGCGGATGCCGACTCCTCAGCCTGAGCCGCATTCCGCTGGACGATTCCGTCCATTTCCGCAACGGCTTTGCTGACCTGGTCGATGCCCTGGGCCTGCTCATTGGAGGCGGCCGCAATCTCAGCCAGCAGTCCATCCACTCGGGAGGTTGTGCCACTCACCTGGAAGAGTGCCTCTCCGGTCTTCTTCACCAATTCCGAACCATGATGGACGCGACTGACCGTGCTCTCGATCAGAACCGCCGTGTTCCTGGCGGCGTCCGCAGCGCGCAGCGCCAGGTTCCGCACCTCCTCGGAAACCACGGCAAACCCTGCACCCGCCTCTCCTGCCCGGGCCGCTTCAACGGCCGCATTGAGTGCCAGAAGATTCGTCTGAAAGGCAATTTCATCGATGGTCTTGACGATCTTTTGAGTTTCCTCGCTGGCTTTCGAGGTTTCATCCATCGCCGTGATCAGGTCCTGCATGGAGCGGTTGGCTTCCTGCACCACCTGAATGGCTTCCTGCATCAGTTGCTTGGCCTGGCTCGCATTGCCCGCATTCTGTTTGACCATGGAAGCCATCTCCTCGAGAGCCGAGGAAGTCTCCTCGAGCGACGCCGCCTGCTCGGAGGCCCCTTCAGCCTGGGTCTGACTCGCCGCTGCAATTTCGCGCGAAGCATTGGCCACCTTCGCACCGCCAGCTGACAACCCCCCAATGATGCGGGTAAGCGGGGCGGCGATGCTTCTGCTGAGAACCAGTCCCAGCAGCACGCCGAGAAAGGACATCACCAGGGTGGCCACCCCAATCAGCATGGCCGACCTGGCAGCCCCGGTGTCCGCGGTGTACCGGATACTGTCCACCAGTTCGAGCACTTCTCCGGTGGGGCAGGTGGCAGCCAGCGAGTAGATCCTGGCACCCACTTTGAGCGGTATGAAATGAGTGTAGGTTTCCTTCCCATCGAAGGTGTACTGGCCCGATCCCTCCTCCCCTTTCAACATGCGGTCGCGCACCAGTTGCGCGAGGGCACCGAACTGGGAATCGCTCAGGTTCAACGAGGCTTTGAGGTCGTACTTGGGGTGGGAGATGAGCACGCCCGTTTCGTTGATGATGAAGGGATAGCCTGTTTTGCCATAAATGTGGCTGCTGAGTTGCTTCCAGACCAGTTGCCAGTCAGCACTCAACACAACGATTCCCTTGTAGCTCTCACCCAGAAAAACCGGCGCCGCGAGGCGCATCTCCGGTAACCCGGTGTTTGCGGCCAAGACCGTCCCGGAATTGTAAAGGTCCCCCTTCTTGAGCGCCAGGCACTCCTTGAACCAGGTCTCCCCGGCTTTTGAGACCAACTCGGGCGAAAACTCACCAAGCTTCAAATTGAGCCGCTCCTGCCCGGTTTCATCGATGTAGCGGACCTGGTTGTAGATGGGGTGACGCTTGCCATCGAGCTCCAGCTGGCTCGAACGGTATACATCCTGAACCTCGCGCCGAAAGGCGGCGAGGGAAGCATCGGTCGATTCCCGGGTTAGCTCAGCCCAGTTGCCCAGGCCACAGACCACCCAGTCCCATTCCGGGAAATAGTAGTAGACGAGGAGCATCCTGCCTTGGTCGTTGCCGAAACTGACGGCACGCGTCTCCCCCGCCTGCTTTCGGCTCAGCGCCTCATCGAGATTGGAAATGCCAAGAGTCTTGCCGGCGTTTTGACCCACCAGGTCGGCCTGGGGATGAATGACCAGCGTTCCTTTGGAATCCATCACAAAGGTATACCCGGACTGACCAATCTTGCCGCCGGCGATGGCATTGTTGAGTCTTTCTCCCTCGCGTTCCTTGACCCCGTTATAGAGCATGCCGACCAACTGGTGGTTAGCGTCAAAGAGCGGTTTGTAGACCGTAATGTTCCAGGCATCGACGACAAAGGCGCGGCCTTTGAAGATCTCCCCTCTCATCACCTTAGCCACCACCGGATTGGGCTTGCCGTCAGGGTTGGTGGCCGGGATGAAAGTGCCGGTGCCGCGTTTGCCGTCGCCTCTTTTCACGTTGGTGGTTACCCGCAGCATGTCCCCACGGTCATTCATCTTCTGAAAGATGGTGCAGGTTCCTCCCACCATCTTCTGGACTTCATCGACAATCGGAACGAATTCATCCTGAGCCCGCTCCGAGGCCAACGAGACCTCGCCCACCCGCATCACCGGCAGGGAGATTTTCTGACTTTCCTGGGAAAACTGATTGCTCGCAACCCACTCCGAACTGGCCCCCAGCAGGACCGGTTTGCCATAGGCGGCCAGCACATGCTCCGTAACGGCAAGGTCACCGTCAAGTTTCTTTCCGAGCAACTCCTGCTGGACCTTACACATATCGACAATGCCCTCGACGGTACGGGCGACTTCCTTTTCCACCATGGCATTCAGCAGCTGGTTCCGGCCATCTTCATTTTCCAGATAATTGACGAGACGAAAAGAACCGGCAAGACTTCGGGCGTCGCCCTCAGTGCGGGCGATGAATCCTGTCACCTTTTCGCTATCGATTCTGATGCCGCTCGAGAGAAGATCGAGGGCCTGTTTTTCCAGACCCGAGAAAGACTGGTTCACGGTTTCGCGGGAAAATGACATCAATTGATAATAGCTGAGCAATCCAACGATAACGACCGGCACTATGACCATCAGCAGGGAGACCAATAAGAGCTTGAGCTTTAGTGACAGTTTCTGCTTCATGTTTCCTTATCCTCTTTTTCTCGAGTCATCAAGAATGGTGAGGTGAGCGTCCTTCACCCCCGGCTCTCCTCGGACGGAGAACCGGGGCGCCTTCGCGGGCGGACTTCGACACGGCCCTGTTGCGACCAGATGAGTAAGTAGCATCGGTGCCTGAATCCTTGAAGAGGCTGGGGGCAGTCTCACGGTTCGCTCCAGCTCGTCCACCCAACAGTCTCCTAAAACTCTTTCAGATGCGCTTCCTCAAGCGGGATCACCTTCTCTGGCGGAATCTGGCCCTGCTTTCCCGGTGACGCCGGATTCTGCCATGACGATGCCCCCGCACCTGCAATCATTGGGGCGTTCTGTGCCTGGTTGCGGGTTGCCAGCTGACGGAGCCTTTTCGACATGGTCCGGACCTCGCCATTGCCATTTCTGTTGTCTGTGGTGGTTCCAACCAGACTCACCAGATCCTTCACGTAGACCTTCATCTGTTCCGCCTGAGCGCTCATCTGCTGCGCCGCCGCCGCCGATTCTTCGGCATTGGCTGCATTCTGCTGCACAACCCGGTCCATTTCCGCCACCGCCGTCGAAACTTGACCAATCCCCTGGGACTGCTCCTGCGACGCGGCCGCAATCTCGCCGACCAGTTCTCCCGACTTGGTAACGCTCACCGAGACCTTCTGGAAGTCTTCATTGGTCTTACCGACAAACTCGTTTCCTTCTTTAACCTTCTTGACCGTGCCCTCGATCAGGATGGCGGTATTCTTGGCCGCTTCAGCCGCACGCATGGCGAGGTTGCGCACTTCGTCGGCAACGACCGCAAACCCGGCCCCCGCTTCCCCGGCCCGCGCCGCCTCGACGGCGGCATTGAGCGCCAGCAAATTGGTCTGGAAGGCAATCTCGTCGATGGTCTTGATGATCTTCTGGGTCTCCTCGCTGGCCTTAGAAATTTCGGTCATGGATGCGGTCAAGTTGGCCATGGTCTGATTGGCATGCTGCACGATCGAGCCGGACTCCATCATGAGTCGATTGGCCTGGACTGCGTTGTCGGCGTTCTGCTTGGTCATGGATGTGATTTCTTCGAGTGCCGAGGAAGTCTCCTCGAGGGACGCGGCCTGTTCCGACGAACCCTCCGCCAGCTGTTGGCTGGCCGACGAAACCTCGCCGGAGGCTGCCGCCACCTGGTCGGAAGCCTCATCAAGACCGCTGATGGCGCGCTTGATCGGTACAATAATCGCCCTCCCCAGGAGAGTTGCGAATACCAGCCCGACCGCCAGACCAACCAGGATGAAGCCGATGATGGCAGCTTTTCCCGTGGTTGCGGTGCTGGAAAAAGCGGCCATGGCGTCGCCGCTGACTCCGCCGGTAATCTTCTGAACCTTGCCCGCCACCTCGTCAATCCGGGCAATATCCCTGATGCGAGCTTCATTGTTCTTCACACGAGCTGTGAACCGTTCCAGATAGGAATCGGCATTCGTTTTCAACGCCTCGGTAACCACAGGGAGGGCTTTCAGCTGGCTGAGATACTCACCCACTTTGTCGGCATGCTGGCCGTAGGCAAAGTAGTAGAGCGCATTGACTCTGGCCTGCTGGATCAGCTGCTTGATCGCTTCTGCCTGATGAATTCGGTCAAGACCCGGTTCAATCAACTTTGCAGCTTTATCCACCTGTTTTTCCACATCATGGGTATAAACCCCGGCGCAGACAATCACTCCCCATGGCTTGAAGCTCTTGGCATAGGTCACTTTGGGAAATACCGCATCGCCCATCCCAGGTTTGGTCCAGAAGTACTCAGTGAAGGAAGCGCCGTCTTTCAGTGCGCTGTCGACGAGTTCTTTCATGAAAGTCTTGCCGGTCTTTTTGTCCTGGATCTTGCCGAAGTCCTGTCCCTCGAGCTTCCGGTTACTCCCGTGGGCAACCAGGAGCAGATCTTCCTGGACCACAAAGAAGTAATTATCACCCTCGAAGTGGAGGTTTCTCAAAGCCTCCAGGGCCGCTTCCCTGGGCAGCGACCGGTCGTGATGGAACTTCAGGACATCATAGGCCACCGCTACTACGTCTTTGATCCGCTCCCGAGAATAATCGTTCAAAGTTTTGGCATTGGTTTGCAGAATATTTTCCTTTGTGCTCACCGCCGCCTTCGATGATTCTTCGTCAGCAATGGTCGTGATCACACTCGCCACCTGCTCCAACTCTTTCAACACCGCGGCATCATTCTCCTCCAGGCGTTTGAGGTTTGTTGCAGCAGTCCGGTAGACCTGCACCGCCTGGGCAATCTCGTCGGCTTCTTTGGTCCGATCCATGCCGGCCTTGAGGACATTGGTCAACGCTGCCAGTTCGTCAAGGGTCTTTGTTAGCTTTTCAAAGGATTCGTCATTCTTTTTGAGGATGTAGTCCTTCTCGAAGGCCCTGGCCTCGAGGACCCTGCCCTGGGTCTCCCTGGCCGTTCCATTCAGCTCCCCGGCAGCAATCACTCGATTGAGGCTGAAATAGCCCGCCGCCCCGATGATCGCTCCAATCACGACCACACAAATGAAGCCTCCGAAGATCTTCGTCCCGACTCCCGCATTGAATCTCTTCATCGTTTTGAACCCTCCCACCAATCAGGTGATCACTGCTAATGTCCTCCAATTCCCCCATCCACATCATGCCATTGGTCTCGCTCCTGTTCGAGACCACCTCCTGCTTCCATCTCCGTTCATCCTCGGCAGACCGCCTCGCGACCCTGCCGCCTTCTGCCAATTCAAGTTCTGAGCCATAATCGGAATGCAACCGGTGACGGAAGGAGGATACCACCCTCCCTCGCTGATCGTTTTCGCATGCCACTTCTACCAGCCGTCCCCGCCTGGCCGGCGCGGTTCCCGTTCGAATATCCCAGCCTGTAACGCCAACTCTCGGAATCTGCAGCATCAGAAAGAGTCGATTCTGCCCTCACCTGTCCATTTCTATCGGCATACTGGTTGGTTATCATTAAGAAAAAGTTGCGATCGGCCACCATTTCCAGCAGCCTCGGCAGATTATGGCCTGTTCATTGCATGTTAGTGCATATGTAGGAATTGTACGCCGCCCGGGATTAGGCGATATCACTGGCACTGCTGCCGGCTGCCTCGGAAAGGGGACGCACCATGCACCGTCTTCACTTCAGATGGAATCTGCTGCTGTTGGCCGTTATCCTTCCGGTTCAGACCGGCTGCCTAGCAACGCCCATGAGCATGCTGACCCAGCCCAGGACCACCATGGAGACACAGGTCTTTCTGAAACCCCCATTTATCGGTCATGAGCGCTCCAGATTGCTGATTTATCCCTTCACCCATCCAATGTATGCGCCCCGAACCGGAAGCATCGTCACCCGCGAGTTCTACCAGGAACTCATGAGGTCGGGCCTGTTCCGTCAGATTGCGCTCAGCAATCAACTTCAGCATGATCCAGGAGATCTCCTGGTCGCCACGGAGTTAACGGATTATGATCTGGCGCTGAGGGGAAAGATCGTTCACCTGTTGGCCGGTTCAGGTAATACCCCCAGTCAACTGACGGTTGAAATCCAGATCATGACCGCATCGACCGGATTCCTGGTGTGGTTCGTGAGGCTCGACGCAACTTCGGAGACAGGTGCCGATGTCGATCTGGTCTGGCATACCTATGAGGGGCAGGGCGCTCAGTCCTATCAAGTCCTGGCCCGTGCCCTTGCCCAGCAGCTTGTCAAGGCTATGACTCCACCTCCCGAACCTCCGACTCAGCCTCTTCCTGTCAAGAGCCCCCTGAGTCCGCGCCCGCCTGAGAACGAAAATTAGAGTGGAGATCAGTCCGTGGGTAGACAAATTTCGGTAAGGCTGATAGTGTTTTCCCGTAATGGGAAGACGCATGCATGGGCATTGTCGGTGGCAGGTTTGGGAACTGTTGTTGCCGGCTCATCACCCAGAAGACAGAGGACAAGATTATGACAGAACCCTCTTCAACCGAGATTCTGGAGAAAGTACTTGCATCGGCGGAGAAGCTCCCTCCCTTTCCGGATGTGGTCGGCAAAGTTTTGCCTTTGATCCAGAGAATGGCTCCGGTCAATGAAATCGAAACCGTTATCAAGCTTGATCAGGCTATTACCGCCCGCGTCCTGGCCGTGAGCCAGTCTCCCTACTATGCCGTACGGCAGCCGGTGCGCTCCTTGAGGGATGCCATTATTAGCCTGGGGCAAAGGCAGCTCATCCAGATCATCACCCTCGCCTGTTCGTCCCGCTATTTTCGTGGTGACGGCAGCGGCTATGATCTCCGTGAGGGCGAACTATGGCAGCACGCCGTAGCCGTTGCCCTGATGGCCGAGCTGGTTGCCCAACGCACGGGACTGGGCGACCCGTTTGCGGTCTATACCGCGGCATTACTGCACGATATCGGGAAGACGCTCTTGAGCCTTTACGTCAAGAACTATTACGACGCGATCCTGCCCCTGGTCCAGAACGAGAAACTGCCTTTTGTCGAGGCTGAACGCCGGGTCTTTGGCATCGATCACCAGAGCCTGGGGGCCACCATTGCGCGCCGCTGGCGCTTTCCTCCGGGAGTCATCACCGCCATCGGCTATCACCACTACCCCAACGAAGCCACAGACTCGCGCGAAATCGCTGCTACCGTGTACGTCGCCAACCGAATGGTCTCCGCGATGGGGATCGGCTGCGGTCTGGATGGTTTTTTGCAGCCCAATCAGGACCGGGTGTTTGTGGAGCTGGGCATCACGACCCGGATGGTAGAACAGTTCATGGCAACCCTTCTGGTGGCACTCGAAGATACCAGGGCTTTTCTGGCTGAAACCGCATGACGATAACGGGAAGCGGAAGGAGGCCCTGCCTGCACCCCCTCCCTCAACCTGACGCCGATGGCGCCTTGTCGTTTTGAAAACGCCGGATGCGGCCGGTTCCCGAGCTGGAGCTCTGGAACCAACCGCCACTGCCTGTCCAAACTCAAAGGACTGACCCTAGAAATCCTTCATGTCGTCATCAAACGGGATCGCCTCAGCGAGCCGCAGCTTCATCGTCTTGGGCACGCCAACCGTTCTGCCTCGCTCCGGTCCCGCTGTCAGGTTCCTGGCAAGAGCCGCCGGGGGCGGGAGGCTCTTGGTCCGTTCGCGGTTCATTTTCATCTTGGCCTTGGCGAGCAAGCCGGTCCCCGCAGCCTTCCCGTTACTGCCACCAATGACTTCGATCAGATCCTTTACATAGCCTTTCATCTGTTCCGCCTGGGCATTCAGTTCTTCCGAGGCTGCGGCCGATTCTTCCGCATTGGCTGCATTCTGTTGCACAACCTTGTCCATTTCAGCTACTGCTTTGCTGATCTGGTCGATTCCCTGTGCCTGTTCATTGGAAGCCGCGGCAACCTCTCCCACCAACTCGCCCATCTTCCCGGTACTGGTCGCCACCAGCTGAAATGCACCGCCAGCCTTGTTCACCTGTTCGGTACCCTCTTTGATCTTGCGGATCGTCCCCTCGATCAGATTGGTGGTATTTTGGGCTGCTTCGGCCGCCCGTATGGCCAGATTCCGCACCTCATCAGCAACCACCGCAAAACCGGCCCCGGCTTCCCCGGCGCGCGCTGCCTCGACGGCCGCGTTCAATGCCAGGAGGTTCGTCTGGAAAGCAATTTCATCGATGGTTTTGATGATCTTGGAAGTCTCTTCACTGGCACTCGAAATATCCTGCATGGAACGGTCAAGCTGCTCCATGGCCGTGTTGGATTCCTTGACCACGCGGGTCATTTCCGCCATGAGGGTGTTGACCTGATTCGCATGATCCGCGTTCTGACGCGTCATGGAGGCCATTTCCTCCAGCGAGGAGGAGGTTTCCTCGAGTGCCGCCGCCTGCTGTGAAGCGCCCTCGGCGAGAGACTGACTGCTGGCCGATACTTCGCCCGATGCTGCCGACACCTGTTCGGCACCCTCGCTCAAGCCATCGGCAACCCGTGTGATCGGCCGCGAGACACTGCCGGCAAAAAACAGCACGATTATGATGGTCAGACCGAGGAACAGGCCGCCAACCACCACGATCCCGTTGCGAATGGCGTTCGCTGAGGAAAGGAACTCGTCGCTGTTCTGAGTGAGCGCGACGCTCCAGCCCGAAAGCGTTACCGGGGCAAAGCCCGCAATCTTTTCGATTCCCTCAAAAACATAGGATTCAACCCCCGTCTTGTGGGACAGCATGCTGGCCGTGATCGCTTCCATCCCTGGCAGTTTCTTCAGTTCCGCTTCCAGAATGAGCTCTTTCCTGGGATGGGCAATGAACAGCCCCTTTGCGTCGGTCATGAAAGCATAGCCGGTCTGTCCCACCTTCGTCCCGGTAATTTTCTCCACTAGGAAGTCAATTTTTAAAAGGAGGGTGAGGTTTCCCGCAAATTCTCGGTTCACTCCGTACAACGGGGCACTGATCGGCACAATCGGGTTGCCGGTAACTTTTGACTTGATCACGGTCCCCAGATTAACCTTTCCCTCTTTGGCGCTCTTGAAGTAGTCGCGCTCGGCAATGTTCAACCCCCTGTATTCCCCATTACTGCCATCCGCCAACACTATCCCGTCGGCGTTGGCGATGATGATTCCCTCGTACTCACTGCCAATTTGCTTCATAACATCGGCCAAATGGCCACTCAACCCGGCAAGGTCGGCGGCAAGCTCCTCCGGCTTGTGGCTCGCCATCCTGGCCGCGTTTTCAGCAACCGTCTTTTCCGCTGCGAGCGCCTTAAGGACTTTGATCTCTTCCGACATTGCCACCTGGGCCATGTCCGCCAGCTTGACCGCAAGGTTGGTCGCCTGCTCCCTGGAAAGGGCTGTCAACGCATCCGATGCCTTCATCACCGCAAACAAGCCAACGATTGCCAACGGCACGACCACCATCATAATGCCCCCAAGTGTCAGTCGCGCCCCCAAGCTCATCTTTCTCATAGCCGCTGTCTCCTTTGTTCTCACCCTTTCTTTCCCATCAGGAGGCTGCGCCCTCGCTCGCCACCTCCACCCAGATCAGTCCCTCGCGCCCCCCACAGCCGGGCCCTGGCCTGCCGCCACACGTCATCGGCAGTTGCGCTTGCTTGATCTGTCGTCACTCGGTCCGGGAAACTTGATAGTGAATGATGAACGAGAAGTTAGCTATGTATTCTAACTAAATCCCCATACTCTTTAGGTGTGCGACAAGATTGATGCCCTTGTTCTTCACGCCCAGTTTGGTACGGAGGTGATGGCGGTGGGTCAGGACGGTATTCACCGAAACACCCAGGATCTCGGAGATTTCCTTGTTTCGTTTGCCTGCTTTGATGAGGCTGGCAATCTGGAGTTCCATGGGGCTGAGGTTGGCAAACTCGCTGGAAAGGTTCCTGAAAAACGGGGCGGCAATATCCTGCAAATGAGCCTCCAGGATCTCGAGATAGCTCTTCTGGAGCTCATTGAGTCTACTGCGACGAAGCTTTTCCAAATAAGGGAAGACCAGTTCCTTCATATTTGACCACACATTGGCTCCAAATTCCTGCTGGTCCTCCAGCCGCCGTTTGAGGAGCACTTTCAACGCTGTGTTGATCTCCTCGAGCTCGCGGGATTTGGTCTCGAGGTCCTGTTCCCTTTGGCGGAGGGCGGATTCCATCGCCTTCCGTTCACTCATATCGCGAATCGATTCAATGGCACCGACAACGTTTCCCTGCCGATCGGTGAGCAGCGAGGCCGTTCCCCAAACGTACCCGCCCTTCCCGCCGTGAATTACGGGGACAAAGCCTTCACCGCAAAGAATATTGCCCGTTCTGTCGATATGTTCATAGGAGCTTTCCACTTCCGGATCATGGCGAATCAGAAGATCGGCCATCATGGGTCTTGGGAGGCCATAGAAAGGAACGGCATGGGCATAGTTGCTCTTGCCCAGCATCACGTCCTTCCTCACTCCCGACATCTCTTCCATAGCTCGATTCCAGGCGATCACCCGCCCATCCCGGTCAATAACGAAGGTGGCATCGGGAAGAAATTCGATGATGTCGAGCAACCGCTGGTGAGCCGTCAGCAGGGCCTCCTCGCTCCTTTTCCGGTCGGTGGTATCCAGTACCGCCGCCACCCGCATCATCTTACCCAGATAGGGGATGACTTTGGCATGGACTTCCAGGGGAACCCTGACGCCATCCTTGAGGTAGGCAACGATCTCATATACTTCCTCACAATCCCTGATCATGTGGGCCTCGATGACGGGCCCGTACTCCGGGTCAATCAGCTCCAACACATCCCTTCCAATGAGCTCGTCCCGGCTGTAGCCGGACATCTTGGCGAGAGTCTCATTCACATCGATGATCTTGCCATCATCCTGGAAGATAATCCCCTCATGCGAAGCTTCCTCAGAGAATTTGCGAAACCTTGCTTCACTTTCCCGCAGGGTTGCTTCAGCCCGCCGGCGCTCTTTGATCTCCAGTTCGAGTTTTGCGGTTCGTTCCTTCACCAGTTCTTCCAACTGGGTTTGATACCTCTTGAGCTCTTCCTGCGTCCATTTCTGCCGCCGGCATCGCTCGATCCGGGTTTGCAGGTCGCTCATGGCAAAGGGTTTGGTGAGATAATCGAAAGCACCGGCGGCTGTGATATCTTCGTATGAATAGAGCTGACTGAAGTCGGTAACGATAATGAATTCAAGAACCGGATAAAGTATCCGAGCCTCCTGCATCAGGGTGACACCGTCCTTGCCCTCCATGACCACATCGGAGATGACCAGATCAAACTGCTTCCGACCGAGCATGCTCAGGGCAGTGGCGGCGTCACTGGCTTCGTCAGCGGCATAACCGAGCTTCCGGAGAAAGCTGCAGATGGTCTTCCTCATCGGAGGATCGTCATCAACTACCAGTATCCTTCTGAAGAAATCATCCCGCATAAGGCTACCTGCCTGTTTTCTCGACTTGGGCCATTAATCATAACTAGTTGCCATTACTATATTAAAGTATTTATGACAGACACCCGGGAACTACTGAATCGGTTTCAGTCGGGCCAATCTCGATCAAATAGGGAAGGCCATTCGGGCTTTTCCCGATCGCCCCTCCTCGTCGAATCGTCTCCGCCCAGGGGGGATATCCACCGGGGCAGCTGGATCGCCTGTTCAAAAACCGCAGGGAGCGGCTCTTTGACTGGAACACTCTACAACTGGGTGGCGGGGAGTCATCATCCCCGGCATCCCTGTCGCACTGAGATCTCGCCCGGGAGAGAGAATCAAGCGGTGTTGTGACCATCAGCAGGGCGGTCGCGGGAAGAGGTAAGTGCGTGATCTTCCTGGTAGTCCCAACGGGGTTCGAACCCGTGTCTCTGGCGTGAGAGGCCAGTATCCTAGGCCACTAGACGATGGGACCATCTTTGGCTGGGGAACCAGGATTCGAACCTGGATAGGCAGATCCAGAGTCTGCAGTCCTACCGTTGAACGATTCCCCAGCGACGTCGGCAACCTAATAAAAATCGCCCGTCAAGTCAAGCCCAAAGCTTCGAGCTCTCCCCATCCAGCTCGTAAATCTGCTTCTTGAGACTTGAGGGGTTGTTTGAACTGCCACGCTTGTCTAAAATAGCAATTGACAGTTTCCTTGGGGACTCTATGCTATAACAAACCTTCAAGAAAGCTGTGCGATCCCGCAGGGTCACCGAGGTCGGATAGAAAGAGAAAAGGATCCATGGGCGAGGAGATTGCGGCTCTGCAGGTTGCAGAGAGTGAATTGCCATACGCTTTTCCAGCAGGAGCTGGAACCGAACCGCACAGTTTTGACCTGGCTCACTATCGTACCCGTATGGCCAAGTATATTGATGAAAATAAAGAAGAAAACCGGGTCTTTTTCAACGCTCTGGAATTTGCCCACGAACTCCACCAGGGACAGCGGCGCAAGTCCGGCGCCCCGTACATCAGCCATCCCTGTGCGGTGGCGGAAATCCTTGCGCGTGAGCTGAAATTCCGTGATCCTCTCCTGCTGGCGGCCGCCCTGCTCCATGACGTGGTGGAAGACATTGCCACCGTAACCCTGGAGGATATCGAACGGCTGTTCGGCGAGGTGGTAGCCGAATTGGTCGACGGCTGTACCAAGTTTGAGCGCCGTCATCTGGACCGGGCAACGGTCAAGGATTTGACCCACAGCAAGATCTTCCTCAGCGCCAGCCGGCGCCTGGGTGTTCTCCTGATCAAGCTCGCCGACCGGCTGCACAACCTGCGCACCCTCCATCATCTCGCCAAACCAAATCGGCACAGCATTGCCCGGGAAACCATCGATGTCTATGCTCCCATCGCCGCCAAGTTCAACATCTACCCCCTCAAGCGCGAACTCTACCACTTGGCGCTCTCTTATCTCTATCCCCGGAAGAGTAAGAAGATCCTGCACTACATCCAGGCCCTTCGCCACACGGCAGATTACCAGCAGATCGTGCAAACCCTCCAGGACATCTTCGCCCATACCTCCTGCCCGATCCTTCTCAGACCCCGCGCCAAGGGACTGGGCAACTACTATGACCCTCAAAAGCGGACCCTGGAGGTAGCCAACAGCGAGAACAGCATCGACTTCGCCATTATCCTGCAAACCGAAGAACTGGTCCCCTGCTACACTGCGTTGGGCATCGTCTGTACCACCTTTTCTCCCATTCCGCGCAGCCTCAGGGACTTCATCGCGCATCCGAAGAACTCCGGCTACCGCAGCCTGCACGTCCGAATCCACGAAGGCGACCAGAATTATTTAATCAAGGTTCGCACCCCCAGCATGGACGAATGGGCCACTTACGGGATCTTGACTGACTGGAGTGCCCAGGAACCCATGAGCGATGAGATCAGCGATCTGTTGCGCACCATCGGTGAATACGGTGGCGCCGGACCTCAACGCAAAGCCCTGATTCGGCTTTCCGAGGCGGATGAAATCTACGTCTTTTCGCCCAAGGGAGACACTTACCCGCTGCCGAAGGGCAGCATCGTCCTTGACTTTGCCTACAAGATTCACTCCCAGTTGGGGGATTACTGCAGTGGAGCCGTCATTAACGGTCAATGGGCACCCCTGACCCAGCCTCTGAAAGACGGAGAGACGGTCAAAATTCTCACCTCCTCCCTGCCCCTCGAAGTGGATCCGGACCTGGAAAAACTTTGCCGCACGCCCCGTTCCCGGACGGCGATCAATCGGAAGCTCAACCAAAAACGCCAGCAATACGCCCAGCAGGTGGGAAAAGAAATCCTGCTGCAGGAATTCAGGCGCCATGGTTTGTCGGAAGACATTGTGGAAAGAGAAGACTTCCGCGATCTCCTAGAAGTGATCCCGGCAAAAGATCTGGAGGACCTTTACACGCGCCTGGGACAAGATCTCATATCTCCTCATCTGATCCTCTATTACCTTAAACCAGCATTTTCGGCAGCCAATCAGGGCCAGGTCGAGGACGCCATCGGCCCCCATCCATCCGAGCGAAATATCCTTGCGGTTTCCGAGCTCGACAAGGCCGTCCACAAATTTGCCCGCTGCTGCAACCCTTACCCCGGCCAGGATCAGGTGGTCGCCATTTTGAGCGAGCGCGGGACCACTTTTCATCGCAGGGGCTGCCGCGATGTGGTCCTGAAACACGACCTCCAGCCTCAGCAGCTGCTCGATGTGGTCTGGAACAAAGAGCAGCCCTGGCGCCATCCCCTCTCTTTTCACATCCAGGTATCACTCGAAACCGTCCATTCGCTGATTCCCGCCATCGCCCGCGCCCCCTCCAATGTCCTGATCCGCCACCTCGAGAGTGGCGTCGACCGCAATGACCAGCCGCTGGTGAAGCTTACCGTGCAACTCAGGGACTTTGCCGAAGCCCAACGGTTTTTTCTGTGTCTCCCCAAGAACCGCGTTGCCATTGAAGACTACGGGCGCGATGAAGGACGGGGAGACCCTGAGCCAGCCGACTGCTTCCTTTTTGAATAGCCTTTGCCCTGCCTTGCCCCCAACCTAACCTTGCTTTTTTTGTCGACTTGATTATGCTCTTACCGCTCTGCATCGCTGGTCTCAGGTGCCATCCGGCAGCTGCCTTGAGCACGGGTAAGGGTACAATCGGTCACCGGATTATGACAGGGAGGACCCCCAGCTCGGATCATCCCTCGATTCAGAAAGGAGCTCTATGAACTATCGGGAACCGCAGTCCAAAATGGCGAAATTCTGCTGTATCGTGGTCGGTTGCGTGCTCATGCACGCTCTTGTAACAGCGGGAGGAACGGCGACGACCTTCGCCAGTCCGGGCGCCCAGGGCCCGCCTTCGTTTGCCGATTTGGCGGAACGGGTGAACCATGTAGTGGTCAATATCTCTACCACCAAGCTCATCAAAGAGAGTCCCATGCAGCCGTTCATCGGGCCGAACTCACCTTTCAAGGACTTTTTTGGTGACGAGTTTTTCCGGCGTTTTTTTGGAGACACTCCCCAGGGCCCCATGAAGACTCACGCGCTCGGCTCGGGCTTTATCATCGACAGCGAGGGGCTCATCCTCACCAACAATCACGTGGTGGAAAAGGCCGACGAGATCAAGATCAAGACCGAGGCAGGGAAGGAATACGATGCCAAGGTGGTGGCCCGGGATCCAAAAACGGATATTGCAATGATCCGGGTCAAGGCTGGCAGTGATTTCCCCAAACCGGCCCAACTGGGAGACTCGAACTCCCTCCGGGTTGGCGACTGGGTCATGGCTTCGGGCAACCCCTTTGGTCTGGGCCATACCATTACCGCCGGCATCCTCAGTGCCAAAGGGCGTGTCATTGGCGCCGGGCCCTATGACGATTTCCTCCAGACCGACGCCGCCATCAACCCCGGCAACAGTGGCGGGCCACTCTTCAATATGAACGGCGAAGTGGTTGGCATCAACACGGCCATTGTGGCTCAGGGTCAGGGTATCGGTTTTGCCATCCCCATCAATCTGGTCAAGGAAATCCTGCCCCAGCTCAAATCCGGCAAAGTAACACGCGGCTGGCTGGGCGTGATGATCCAGGATATTACGCCGGAACTGGCTGAATCCTTTGGCATCAAACAGACCCGGGGCGTTCTCGTCGGCGATGTAGTTAAGGATGGTCCCGCCGATCGAGCCGGCTTGAAACGAGGCGATATCATCACCTCGGTAGGCGGCAAAGACGTTGACAGCGCTCACGCCCTGTCGCGCCTGGTGGCCTCGACCGCCCCCAACTCGCAGATCACCGTTCAGCTCGTTCGCGACGGCAAAAGCAGAGATCTCAAGGTGACTGTCGGAACCATGCCTGAGGAGACTGCAGAAGCACCTGCCGTCACCAAGGAGAGTGCCTGGGGCATGACCGTTCAGAACCTTACAGCAGATCTGGCACAGCGCTTCGGGTTGGATGAAAAAGAAGGCGGGGTGGTGATCTCTGAGGTTCAACCCGGCAGCCCGGCAGGCGAAGGCAAACTGCGACCGGGAGACCTGATCAAGGAAGTAAACCGTCAGAAAATTCAAAATATCAGAGACTATAACCAGGCCCTCCAAAAGATGAAGAAAAATGAAAGCCTGCTGCTGCTGGTGAAACGCGGCCAGAATACTTTCTACGTCGCGCTCAAAGGATCTTCTCAGGAGCAAGAGTGAGGCGTGAGGAGTCAAGGGAAGAAAGGGGCGGGTTTGCAGCCTGCCCCGGCCAGCACGGTTGGTCGGCAGTTGCAGGCTGTTGCTGAGGGGGCACTGGAAACCGTGGAAACCACATCCCATGAGGTTGTTTTCCTGGTGGATGTCTCGCCCGAGGTCATTCAGCGTGAGAAGGAGAAGGCCAGGGTGCTCCGCCGGAGCCAATGGTGGCAGCGCCGATTGGCCAGAGGGGAATGTTATTACTGCCACTGTAAGGTCCCGCCTCAGGGGCTGACCATGGACCACATCGTGCCCCTGGCGAGGGGGGGCCAATCCACCAGGGGCAATGTGGCACCCGCCTGCAAGAGCTGCAACAGCCGAAAAAAATATCTCCTGCCGATGGAATGGGACGACTACCTGAGGAGACTGACCTCAGCCATCTCATCGCCAGCCGCTGACGCGGCAGCAGCAGAACAGGACAAGGACGATGAAGGAATGCAACGAGTGTGAGCTGGCAACTTACTGTTACTCTGAATCAAGCACCTGGATTTTTCGAACGAAGCAGGAAATGTTGGAAAAGCAGGCAGCGATCAACGCCTGCCCCATCTACCCCAAGACACGACTCACGCAACCCTCTGCTCCGAATCGGGAGTGACCTTCTTGAGCGCCTATTGTGCTTTTTCCGATCCGTTGCCGGAACTGCTGCGTATGGCTCGATTGGACTCCAACCGTCAGGACCGGAGGTGCTCCCGGCCGCAGGGAACGAGCCGAAACCCCAAACCTTTTAGAGGAGACTGTCAGTCTTCACAGGATGCAATGGATGGAAAAGCTCGTGAGAAATGCAGGTTGTCTTGCTCATGCTCTCTGCCAAAGCCTGGCGCAACCCGGCAAAGTCTTGTTCACTGCGATGGTGATCGGTTTGCTTCTCGGGGCAGCGGCCCTCGAGGTGGCGTCAGGCACTCCCAGCGGCCAGCCAGCGCCGCCGGCCGCCGACGAAATGCAACCCCCTCCCTCCGGCCGGTCCCTGGCAGACACGCTGGCGCCACCTCATGATTCAGAACCACACTTCATCCAGTTCATGCAAGAACAGCGTCACGAAGATCCCGGGTATCTGGCGCAGCGCTATGACCGCTTCCTGCAGCTGGTGGAGCGCAGGGACGTATGGCAGGAGAAAGAAATGCGGGCGTTTCTGCTGACTCCTCGCGAAAGATTCTGCCGCAAGTGGAACCTGAAAAGGGCCTACGAACACGCCTTCCTTGACATCAGGTACGGGGTAACCATCTCCGGCCCCCACCTGGTCAGCCGGATGACCTCCTCCCTCGATGTCCAGCCGGGGGACAAGGTCCTTGAAATTGGGACCGGTTCCGGCTACCAGGCAGCGATGCTTTCCTATCTCACCGACAAGGTGTACACGATTGAGATCATCGAGCCGCTGGCGGCTGAAACGGACCTGCTCTACCAGGAACTCGCGGCTGCGGGCTATCCTGAATACAGTCAGATCAAGCGTAAGGCCGACGACGGCTATTATGGGTGGGAAGAACATGCCCCGTTTGAGAAAATCATCGTCACCTGCGGGATCGACCACATCCCCCCGCCCTTGTTGAAGCAGCTTAAGCTGGGAGGCACCCTGGTCATCCCGGTCGGTCCGCCAGGTGCTCAGATTGTCATGAAAGTCACCAAGAACACCGACGCCGATGGAAATGTCGTGATCACTCGGGAAGATATATACCAGGGCCAGCGAAAGGTACCTTTTGTACCGTTCACCAAAAAGGGAGGTGGGACTCACTTTAACAAATGAAAGACCCTGCCGGTTCCGTAAAACACGATGCCATACCCGCTACCGCCTATCTGGCGGTAGCATTTGTCTCAGGGTCGATTCTCGCTTACGAACTGTTCATCATGCGGGTGTTCGGGATCGGTGGCTGGTCCCACTTCGGTTCCACTGTTATCAGCATTGCCATGTTCGGATTCGGAGTGTTCAGCACAGCCCTCTGTATCTGGAAGAACTTCTTCGCCAAAACCCTGGTGGTCTGGATCAACCTGGCACTCCTGCTGCTCGGACCGGCAATGCTGGCGGTCAACTCACTGGCACAGGAAATCCCGTTCAACCCAATCTTTCTGGTTTCTGATCCGGCCCAGAAATTCTACCTCGCGTATTACTTTCTTCTGTATTTCATCCCCTTTCTGCTCGGCGCCATGTTCCTCGGGCTGTTCTTCTTGATGGGACAGGCTCATTTTGGAAAGGCCTACTTCGCCAATATGACGGGGTCCGGCATAGGCAGTCTGATCCTCTTTGCGGGGATGTATCAGCTTCTGCCCGAATCCCTCTATCTCATCCCGGTAGCGCTCTGGCTGGCGGGAGCGCTGTGCTGGTTCATCAGCATGCAGCAGCTCAGACTCATCCCGGCCCTGCTCGCCACCGCAGCGCTGTCACTGGTGCTGGGCTGGCAGTTCAGCCAGATCACCATCTCCCCTTACAAGGGGGTCAGTTATGCCCGCAACTTCCCCGACGCCAAACGAATCTACCAGGCCGCGAGCCCCTTCGGCTACGTCGAAGTTTATGCCAGTTCCTACTTTCATTTTGCACCCGGCCTGAGTGATACGGCTGCTCTGTATCTCGACCGGATGCCTGAGAACGCCTACCTTGGTTTATTTGTCGATGGTGACGGCCCCATCGGCATCATGAAGGATCTGCCGCCGGATGAAAGTGAATATGTGAGATTTCTGCCCCTCTCCATGCCCTACCTCCTCAAACCCCATCCCGAGGTCCTGGTGGTCCAGTTTGGGGGTGGGATCTCCACCAGTGTTGCTCTCAAGCTGGGAGCCAGCCGCGTCACGGTGGCGGAAGGCAATCCCATGATCATCGACGCCGTGAAAGACCCGCACACTATCGCCCCCTTTACCGGGCATATCCTTGACCACCCCAGGGTCACTCTGGTTCCCAGTGACGGCAGGATCTACGTCAGGGCCGCCGGGAAGGAATTCGAGATCATCGATCTGAGCCTGGCCGACTCCACGGGCCTCTCCATGCCCGGCGGTTCTTCGATCCATGAAAAATACACCTACACCGAGGAAACCTACCTCGCCTGCATGCGGGCTCTGACCGGGGACGGCATCTTTTCGATCACGGTCTGGAACAAAGAGGATCCTCCCAAATCGACGATGAAGCTCATGACCACCCTGATCGGCGCCGCCCAGGCCACCGGCGCACCCGCTATCTCGCGGAACTTCTTCATATCTCATACCTATCTTTCCACTTTCTCCGTGCTTTACAAGAACAACGGGTTCTCCGAGGAAGAGGTGCAGAAACTCACCCGCTACTGCAAACGGATGAGTTTCGAGATTGTCTATGCGCCCGGTCAACAACCCCCTGCGGGGGACCTCGACAAGGTATTCGAAGCATATCGCAATATGTACTTTTCGCCCCAACCGGGTGAGAGCCTGGGGGACGGCCTTGACGTCTCGGTCGGCACCCTGTACCGTCTGGTTGCCGCATGCCTGATCGGCGGCGATCTGGAAAAGGTTGCCAACGGGTATGTTTTCAACACGGAACCGCTGACCAGCGAACGTCCGTACTTTGCCGGTTATCTGAAGGTCCCCGATATCCCAAAATTCCTGGACAAGCTGGAAGCGATCTCCGATGAATGGGGCTACCTCCTGCTCTGGGCAACCCTCTTCCTGTCACTCATCCTCGGTTGCGTGCTCATGCTCCTGCCCATGATCTTCGGCTGGCGGGTCTTCTTCCAGTGGCATCGAGGCAAGCTGGGCGTCATGGTCTATTTTTTCTGCCTGGGAGTCGGCTATATCTTCGTCGAAATCGCCATGATCAGTAAGTTCATCCTCTGTCTGGGCAATCCCACCCTGTCGGTCACCATCCTGGTAACTGGAATGCTGTTGTTTTCGGGCCTGGGCAGCTATCTGTCGCCGCGGTTTGTGCCGAATGCCGGGAAGGCGATGGTCATCCTCTGTTCTTCGATAACCTTGTTGCTCCTTCTTTGTGCCGCCTGGCTGGATCGGATCCTGGCCCTGGCCGGATTGTGGCCCTACGGCTTCAAGATCGTGTTCTGCCTGTTTCTGCTCTTCCCCCTGGCCTTTCTCATGGGATTCCCGTTTGCCATCGGAATGTCGACCCTCTCCCGGTTGCGGAAGGAGCATTTCTTCGTATGGGCATGGGGGATCAACGGTTCATTTTCGGTGGCTGGTTCGGTGCTCGTACCGATCGTTTCCGTGAGCCTGGGGATATCGACCGTGATCGTGATCGCTGCGGTTGTCTATCTCCTGGCCTTGCCCGCGTTCCTGCACCTCAGGGTTCCTGACAGTGGGTAGAGCGTTACCCGGGGGGGCCTGAGGGGCCGACAGCGGTGGCGGGTCGAGACCCTGGAATTGACAGGAAAGAGTCAAAGCACTTGCTAAGAACCAACAGCGTCTTCCTTCCAGAGCTCCTATGGCTGGTCTTCGTGGCTGGCATCGCCGGCCTGATCCTGCTATATCCGTCTTCCCCGGAAGCGGACACCCGATCCAAGCCGGTTCGGCCAGCCAATCCGCGCCCCACATCCGGCACTCACTTCCCCTTGACCTTTGTGGAGGGTCTCAAGACTGCCCCTTTCCCCTTGACCGGCAAGGACGCCAATCCCCGTTTTTTTGACATGGTTGATCCGAAAACAGGAGAACGCTTCCGCACCTCACGCTCCCTGGAGCCTCTGTCGGAAAGGGAACACTACCATGACAACAGCGTTCTGTTCCATCTCCCGACGCAGTTCAAACCACACCAACCCTTCTCCTATGTGGTTTTCTTCCACGGCAACCGGAGTGATGTGCGGCAGACCGTTACGGAATACCATCTCACGGAGCAGGTCAACCGCTCGGGAAAGAACGTGGTTCTGGTGCTGCCGCAGCTGGCCAGGAATGCTGCCGATTCGAGTCCTGGCAAGTTTGTCACAGCACAAGCCTTCAGAACCTTCATGGCGGAAGCAGCCCTCGTACTGACAGCCAAACTGGGCAAGAAGCATCAGAAGCGACTGGAGCAGGCCCCCATCATCCTGGCGGCCTTCAGTGGCGGATACAAACCCCTCGCCTGCACCCTGGACCGCGGTGGCACGGATAAGCGAATCAAGGGGGTGGTCTTATTGGACGGGTTATACGAAGACCTCTACATCTTCGGCGGGTGGCTGCTCAAGCGATCAAGGACGGGTTTCTTCGTCAACATCTACACGGAAGGATCGCCTTGCGAGGAAAAAGCCATGGCCCTGGCCCGATTCCTCCGAGAACATCGGCTGCCATTCCTGGAAACATGGCCCGGGGAGGTCAGGAACGGCCTGATCGTTCTTCTCAGAAGCCCGCACGACCACCTTCAGGTGCCCCTTGAAGGCCCTCCTCGCGAACCTCTCGCAGAGCTGCTGCGCAATCTCAGGAACTGAGTCGTTGAAACATGGGTTTGCCGATCACGGCGATAGTCCACCGCAGGTCTTCAGTATTGGACAAAGCTGCCGATTACGGCGGCTTCCTGGAGCGGCAGAATGCGAGGTTGAAGGTGTTTCAATTCGTCGACATTCCACTTCTCTTCTCCGGCGATCAGGCTCAGCGCTTCCGCTTCCGTGTTCGCCAGCACCATGATCTCCGCCTGGAGGTAATTATCCTGGTAGACGTGCGGTTCATCAAACATGGACCAACTGGAAAAGAGCTTGCTGTGGCGCCAGATGAAAATCTTCATAAGATCGACCTGCCTTTTCCCTACCGTATTACCATCACGAAAATACTTGTTTCACCCCATTGCCGCAGCAGCCAGGAGGGCGATAGAAGAAGAGTCATAAAGAGTTGGTTTCTTCCTTCTCCCAAAAAGCCAGGAGCATTGTCCTGGCTTCTTTCCTTCTTGGACAGGCATTTCAGCTCTTCCAGCACCTGGGAAAGGCGTTCTCACTCCGGCCGCTCGGGTTTGAGCTTCCAGCTTACGCTATTCTGCGGCCTTCTTGCTGCGACGGCCCCTGGGCGCTTTCGCTGCCTTTTCCGGAACTGCCTCGCCCGGCATTTCCAGGCTCTCCTGAAGCGCCAATTCCTTCCGCCTCTTCAGTTCTGCTTGATAAAGCTGCAGATTCTCCGGCAATCCCCGTTCCTTTGCCGCTTTGCTGCGAGCCTCGGACAAGGACCGAGCCGACAGTGACTGCCGCAGAGGAAACCCGTATTTCCGCTTATACTCACGGATGGTCAAGCCATGTGAATCGAGATGCTTGGCCGTCAGCTGCCGCATTTCCGCACCACACTCCAGGCAGATGACCTTGTCGTACTGGATTGAATCCCTGGGGTCCATCTTCTCGCCGACGGTCTCCTCCATCATCCCTTCGCCGAAGGATATGCCCGCATCGAACGGCGCATCTTCCAGTTCCGCTTTTTGCATGTCTTTGAGGACGCCGAAGACTTGCCTGAGGGAAAAGACAATCTCTTCGGTTGCCAGCTGGTTGGTGGAAACCTGTGCCTGCACAATCTCAGCAGCAATTTCCAGGAGTTTCTTGGCCATAGTCTTTCTCCAATGCTGTGATGAATTCGTTCTTCTATTTCAGATTTGAAATTACAGCAATAAAAGCATCAAACCACACCTTTTAATCCTCTTTTCGTTAATTCGATCTAATTTACTATAACCGAATGAGTTCAAGGTCAACAGAATATTCGCGCTCGTTGTTGAAGATTTCTCTGGGAGGCGTAATGATATTCTTCTTGATGAAGGCATTGACAAATAGCCACAGCAGGCATTTCTATCAGCCCTTGAGGAGCTCTGTTCTTTCCAAAATCAAGCATCCCTGGCAAGTGTCATGGTCATCCAGCCATCGATCGTCTTTCGTCCTCGGAGATAATAGGCGGAGGGAATATACTCCTGAAGCTTATGCCACTGGTTTTCGAGGAACCCGCTCAAAATCACTTTTGGATAGGCAAGCCACTCCTCGCGAGCCAGCAGCTGTTTCAGGATAGGCAATTCGAGATTCATAATGAGGAGGTCTGAAGATCCCCGGAGAATCCCCAGATCCTCGGCCACCAGCAACGTCACCCGGCCCTGCAGGCGGTTCCGTCGAACATTTTTCGCTGCCGTCCGAACTGCCAGGGGGGTCCTGTCGACAGCAACAACCCGCGTTGCCCCCAGCATTCCGCACGATACCGCCAAAATCCCGGTTCCCGTTCCCATATCGACCACCCTTGCGGGCCGTTCCCGGCGATAGAGGTCGGCAACTGCCAACAGACAACCTCGGGTCGAGCCGTGCACGCCGGACCCGAACACCAACCCGGGGTCGATCCACAAACTGATTCCTTCAGCCCCTCCGGTTTTCGAGGAAGACATGGCCTCCGGCCCCAGGGCGATGCTGAAGAGACCAACTTCGACCCACCCCCGGCCGACCTGCTGCCAGTCCTCATAAGCAACCCGATAGGTATCCCGGACCACCCAGCCCTGCTGCATGCTCACCCACCGGCAAAGAAAAGAACAGATAGTAGTAGGGGGTTTCCGGCCAAATTCCCAGGAAGGCACTGTCATCGGGTTCATCACGGGGCGGCTGAAGGCCGTGGAATTCATAGACCAGGAGTTCTTCCCGTCTTCTGTTCGAGGTTGTCATTGGGCTCTCCCCATCGGTGTCATGGCACTGTGGCTTTGACTTTTTTCCCAAGATGGTCCATTTTGAGTGCGACTTGGGAACCGGCCACCACCTGGCCCGCTGAAATCTCTGGAGGAGATGATGAAAATTGAACAGATACTTGTCGGGCACATGGCAGTATTCTGCTATCTGGTTTACGACGAAAAGCGCAAGGAGGGTATTTTAGTCGATCCTGCAGGAAATGAGGAGCAACTCCTGCAACTCCTGGAGGAGCGCGGCATCACCCTCCGCTACATTGTCAACACTCATGGCCATCCCGACCATACCTGCGGCAATGACCGTCTTCGAGCAGCTACGGGAGCCAAAGTCGTAATGCATGCCCTGGACGACGACCTGTTTCAGAAACCCGAGTTTTCGGGATGGGCGCGAATGCTCGGGGTGGATCCTGCCGGACCGGCCGATGTGCGGGTCCAGGATGGAGACGAACTGACCTTCGGGGATCTCACCATGAAATTCATCCTGACCCCAGGTCACACTCCGGGCGCATGTTGCATCCTCATCGACGGCAATCTTTTCACCGGGGACACGCTGTTCGTCGGTGCCGTGGGTCGCACCGATCTTCCAGGGGCTTCCTTCGAAGCGCTGCTCCATTCCCTCCAGCTTAAAATCACCACCCTTCCTCCCGAGACCGTTGTCTGGCCCGGCCACGATTACGGGGACCGTCCGCATTCGACCGTAGCCCATGAAATGAAGACCAATCCCTACTTCACGGATTTCACGGATGAATAATCCGCTTACCACACCGGCTATCGCCTTCCAGCCCTTGCCGTCAGCCCTGGGCTGGTTGCTGCTTGCCGCCAGCAACCGGGGCATCTGCCTGGTTCATTTCTGGGGGTCGCTAGAGCCATCCCGAGAATCTTGCCGTGCCCTTATCGAGCAAGCCAATGGCGGCCTCAGCGCTGTTTTTTCGCCGGACCACGCACTGTTGCAGCGTGCTGAAGCGGCGATCCGGGACTATCTCCATCACTGCCAGCCGCTTCCTGAGCTGCCGCTCGATCTGTCGGCCGGCACTGCCTTTCAGCGGCAGGTCTGGGAAGCGTTGCGCCGGATTCCTTTTGGGGAGACGCGCTCCTATGTGGAAGTCGCCCGCGCCGTCGACCGGCCCCGGGCATCGCGGGCCGTGGGGCAGGCCTGTGGCAGGAACCCTTTGCCGCTTTTCATTCCATGTCACCGGGTGATCTCGGCGACCGGCACTCTGGGAGGTTTTTCCGGAGGCATTCAGATCAAAGAAGCACTGCTCGCCCTGGAACAGGGCAGGGGAGTCGCTGACACGCTGTCTTGAAATCAAACCCTTCATTGCCAATCGCGGAGGTTCAACCTTGAAGGAACAAAATCTGAAATTTGAAGAAGAGATCGAGGCGCCGGCAGGCAAGCTCGGCGTGCTGGTGCCCGGCCTGGGTGGGGCCGTGAGCACGACTTTCATTGCCGGCGTGGAGCTTGTTCGCCGGCGCCTTGCCGAACCTGTCGGCTCCCTCACCCAACTGGGAACGATTCGTCTGGGAAAACGCTTTGAACGCCGATCGCCAAAGATCATGGAATTCGTCCCGCTGGCTTCCCTGGACGACCTCGTGTTCGGAGGCTGGGACCTGTATGCGGCAAACGCCTACGAAGCTGCGCTCTACGCGCGTGTGCTCAACCGCGACCACCTCGAACCCATCAAGGACTTTCTCACGGAAATTCGCCCCATGCCGGCGGTTTTCGACGGTCGGTTCGTGCGTAATCTGGACGGGACCCATGTGAAGAAGACCTCGTCGCTCCGCGACCAGGTCAACGCCCTCAAGGATGATATCGCCCGCTTCCGCTCCGAACAGCGCGTGGCTCGGTGCGTCATGATCTGGGCCGGCAGCACCGAAATCCATCTCACTCCCAGGACCGTCCACCAGTCCTACGCCAGCCTCCAGGAGGCCATTGACCGGAATGACCAGGACATCCCGCCCAGCATGCTCTATGCCCTGGCCGCCCTCGAGAGTAATATCCCCTTCATCAACGGGGCGCCAAACCTCACCATCGATATTCCAGCCATGATCGAGCTGGCTGCTGAAAAAGAAGTACCCATTGCCGGGAAAGACTTCAAGACCGGGCAAACCCTCATGAAAACTATCCTGGCACCTGGCCTCAAAGCCCGCATGCTGGGCCTGGAAGGCTGGTATTCCACCAACATCCTCGGCAACCGTGACGGCCTGGTACTGGACGACAAGGATTCTTTCAAAACCAAAGAGGTGAGCAAACTGGCCGTTCTCGAATACATCCTGCAGCCGCATCTCTACCCCACCCTCTACAAGAACTACCATCACAAGGTGTCCATCAACTACTATCCACCACGGGGGGACAACAAGGAGAGTTGGGACTGCATCGATATTTTTGGATGGCTGGGGTACCCAATGCAGATCAAGGTCGATTTCCAGTGTCGCGACAGCATCCTGGCAGCTCCCATCATTCTCGACCTGGTGCTGTTCATGGACCTCGCCCAGAGGGCCGGCATGAGCGGTATCCAAGAGTGGCTTTCATTCTACTTCAAGAGCCCGATGCATAAGGAAAACTTATACCCGGAACACGATCTTGCCATCCAACTGATGAAACTTAAGAACACCCTGCGCTACTTTATGGGTGAGGAACAGATCACCCACTTCGGGTTGGACTATTATCTGAATAGCACGGAGTGATTTCGGATGTCGGGTTTCCGATGTGGGATGTCGGATTTGAGATGTGGCATGTGGGATGGGACACGACTTCATCAGGAGGTTTAAAGTGGCGCGACATCAACACCGGTTTGTCGATGAGTACGATGGTATAGTGGCGTTCGGCCTGTCCCGGGAAGTGGACGAGAAATCCCTGATCTTTTATCTCCAAAAATTCTCGGACGATACTATGGCGAAAGCCCTGGTGCCGCGATTGAGTGACAATGAGATCAACGAGCTCTTCGAGCTCATGAACCGGCTCATGCACAATCACCTGGTCGAAAAGGAATACCATAACCTTTTCCTTAAAGACACCGGTACCATGGACGACCACTGCTGAGGATAGCGTCAGCCCTGAATCCGCATCCAACGGTCAAGGGCCGCAAGGAGCCGCGCGTTCTGGTCGGGCCGACGGATGGCAAACCGCACATAGTGGCCGTCAAGGCCCTCAAACGAACTGCAGTCCCGAACCAGAATCCGGTCCGAGGTCAGCAGATCCTGCTGCAGCTTCGCAGCCGGCGCCAAGTCTTTCCCCAGTCCCAACAGGAGGTAGTTGGCTCGCCCGGGAAAGACCCGGCACCCAGCCAACGCCTGCATCCGTTCCCTCATGTGCTCCCGTTCCTGGCCGATCAAGGCCAGCGTTTGCGCCCGATATTCCTCTTGTTCGAGGCAATAGGGCCCCGCCACCTGGGCATACGTATTGACCGACCAGGGCGGCAGAAACTGCCCCACCCGGTGAGCCAGATGCTCCGAAGTGAGCAGATATCCCAGGCGCAGCCCGGGAATCCCATAGAATTTGGTCATGGACTGGATGATCACCAGCTTATCGGACTCGCCCAGCAAATCCGTCAACGATTCTTCTTCGCAGAAATCGATGAAAACCTCGTCAACGATAGTAAAGACCTTTCGGGTTCGGCTCTTGTCGACCAGCCAGGCTCGCACCTCAGGGGGCAGAAGGGTCCCGGCGGGGCTTCCGGGATGGGTGCAAAGGATTGCTTCCGGGGAGAACTTCTGGAAAAGTTCTTCCAACTGCTCCACTTCCGGCTGAAAATTGCTTTCAGGCCCGGTGATCAGCTTCGCCAACTGGACCCCTTGAAGCTCAAAGGCCTTCTGATATTCGGAGAAGGTGGGGAGCACCATGAGCGCCTTACGGATGCCGAGCACTCCTGGCAGCCAGTAGATGAGTTCGGTCGAGCCGTTGCCAACCACCACGCGATAGGGGGGAACGTTGTGGTAGCGCGCAATGGCATTCACCAGCAGCCGATTCTGGATATCGGGGTAGTGTTCCAGACGATGAAAGCTCTGCGTGAAGAGCTCCGCCAAACCTGCCGGCGGTCCCAAAGGATTGATGCTCGCACTGTAATCCAGCACATCCTCGGGAGCACACCCCAACTGCGACGCGATTTCGTAGACATTGCCACCATGAACGAGAGTCATAGGCCTCACTCGATTTCGGATGTCGAATCTCGGATTTGAGATGAATTCTCTTTTTCCGGGTCTTCCATTATCGCATGATGATCAGATAACGCCCCCCGAGCGCCAAAGCGAAAGCCAGCAGCGACGCCAGGTACATGAGGCGGATCATGAGCCGATAGGTATCCACCGTCATTGGCGCTCCGGCCTCCCCCAGGGTAGGCTTCTCAACCACCTGCCCAAAATAGACGTTTCTGCCTCCAAGCTGCACTCCCAGGGCACCCGCTGCAGCTGTCTCCGGATATCCCGCGTTGGGGCTCTTCATCTTCCCGGCATCACGCCGCATCATCCGCCACCCCTTGCGCCAGTCGAGCTTGAGACACGCCGCCGCCGCGACCAGCAGGAGGCCGCTCATTCTGGCCGGAACCCAGTTGACCAGATCATCCACCCGCGCTGCACACCATCCGAAATAGCGGTATTGCTCGTTGTCGTATCCCACCATGGAATCCATGGTGTTCACAGCTTTGTAGAGCAGCGCCGCCACCGGCCCCCCCAGAACCAGGAAGACCAACGGTGCGACAATCCCGTCGGAAATGTTCTCCGCCACGGTTTCGATGACCGCACGCAGGATGTCCCGTTCTTCGAGTTCTCCCGTATCCCGACTGACAATCATGGCCAACCGTTCCCTGGCCAGCACCAGATCACCGTCGCGCAAGGCTGCGATTACATGGGAAGATTCCCGGTGGAGACTCCGGGTCGCCAGAGTCGTATAGGCCAGCCAGACGGCAACCGCCTGGGCAACGATCAGGTCAAAATAGGCCGCGAGTTCCATGAGCGACATTGCCCCGAAGAATACGCCCGCCACCACGATAAGCCAGAAGGCACAGCCCGCAAGGCGCTGGACGTCTGGGGAAGCCGCTTTGTCATAGAAAATGCGCTCCACGCGGCCGATCCAGCGCCCGATCCAGCGGGTCGGATGGGGCAGCCATCGAGGATCACCGACGGCGAGGTCGGCCAGGTAGGCCAGCGCCAGATGCCAGGGGAGAAAGACCATCAGCACAGTCCCACGAGCCGGTAGATGCGCTCGACATCGCAGTGCCGGCGTACCGCTTCGGCAAGATGGTCATACTGCTCTTCCTTCCATTGTCGGTAGGAAAAGGCTGAGGCGGCATGAGCGGAGGTGCGTCCTGACCGCTCGTGCAGGTCCTGCAAAAAGCTGCGGCGGAATTGATCGTTGTCAAAAATACCGTGGATGTAGGTTCCCCACACCCGCCCATCGGGCTGAGCCAGCCCGTCCAGCTCATCTGCCCTCCGGCCGCTGCGCCGGCGGATGTGAAAGAGTGGTTGCGCTGCGCCCCGGGCAACGCTCCTTCCCATGTGGATTTCGTATCCGAAAAGAGGCTCCGCAGGCTGAAAGGAAAACCTGCTGTGAGCGAGGAAGACGGCCTCGACCTGGGAGGTGATTTTGTCGAGAACCATTTCGGTATCCATTTCCAGCAGTCCCAGGCCGCTCACCTGCCGCAGACGACTTTCGACCCCGAGGGGATCCGTCACGCGAAGACCGAGCATCTGGTAGCCGCCGCAAAGCCCCACAACGGTCCCGCCCGCTTTGTAGTAGGCAACAATGGCTTCCGCCATTCCGGTGCGCGACAGGCACGCCAAATCCTCGATGGTATTCTTGCTCCCCGGCAGGATCACGGCATCATAATTGAACACCTGCTCCGGGCGGTCGAAGTATTCGAGATCCACTTCCGGTTCCTGTTCGAAACAATCGAAGTCGGTATAGTTGGAAACAAACGGCAGTCGCACCACCCCTACCGCCAGGTTGCTGCTGGCGGCGGCTCCGGCCCTGGCCCGCAGCCGGCGCGAAAGCGCCACACTGTCCTCCTCGGGCAGGGACAGGTGATCCAGATACGGGATTACCCCTAAAACCGGGCGCCCGGCATGGCCCTCGATTATTTCAACCCCCCTGTCAAACAGTTGCGGATCGCCCCTCAGTTTGTTCACCAGAAAACCGATGATCCGTTCCTGCTCGGGTGGGGCCATGAGCATGAAGCTGCCCAGGAGTGCCGCAAAAATGCCGCCCCGATCGATATCGCCAACCAGGATACAGTGAGCATCCGCCATGTCGGCCATGGCCAGGTTGACCAGGTCGTGCTCCTTGAGGTTGAGTTCAACGGCACTCCCCGCCCCTTCCAGCACAACCACCTCGTACTGCCGGGCGAGCCGCTCGAAACTCTCGCGAACCGCCGACACCAGGCTTTTCTTGTGTTCGTAGTATTCTCTCGCCTGGAAGTTGCCAATGACCCGACCGTGCACGATAACCTGGGATCCCATCAGGGAGGTCGGCTTGAGGAGAATCGGGTTCATATCCACATGCGGCGCAATGCCGGCGGCTTCCGCCTGCACTACCTGGGCCCGGCCCATTTCGCCCCCTTCGGGAGTGATGAAGGAATTGAGCGCCATGTTCTGGGCCTTGAAGGGCGCCACGCGATATCCATCCTGTTTGAGAATCCGGCAGAACGCCGCAGCGAGTATACTCTTTCCGACATCCGACCCCGTTCCCAGAAACATCAACCGCTTCGCCATGGTCCTCCTGCCCGTCACTCAACCTCGATACTCCCTCGCCAGGGGTGGACCCTCGAACCAACGCGCAACCGACCATCGCATCTCATTTGCCGTCCGATTATCGACATCCGCTATCCGAAATCCGAAACTGTCGACAGCCCTCGACGAACGAGGTTGCCGCCCGCCCCGCACTCCCCCAGTGGAGATGGACATAACTTGCCAGCACCGATCCCATTCGGTAACCTTCCAGGCGATCGCCCCCGGATTTTCGCCCGCGAACCCGGTAGACCATGGTCAGCGCCGGGTCATCCTCCTCTTCGATAATCTCCGAGTAGTGAAACTCATGGCCGCGCATCAGCTGGTTCGGCCCGCCGAGCAGACAGCCCCCGGTCAGGCGCACCTCCGTATACCCCAGAGCCTTAAGCTTTGGCAACATACGAGTGCCAAAAGGCAGAATCCCTGCCATCGGGTAGCGCCGGCCGTCAAGCAGGTCGATAAACCGGCTGAGGACCATCAACCCCCCGCACTCGGCATAAACCGGCATACCGCGGGAAACGGCGGCACGGATGGCCGCCAGGAACGCTTTCTGGGAGGAAAGGGGTTCCGCATGGACTTCCGGATACCCCCCGCCGAGGTAGAGCCCAGCCGCATTCTCTGGCAAGCTCTCACCCTTGAGCGGCGCAAAAAAAGTCAGTTCCGCCCCCGCCTGCTGCAACAGCTCAAGGTTGTCAGGATAGTAGAAGCAAAAGGCTGCATCCCGCGCGACGGCAATCCGCACTTTCGCTTCCGCCGGGGAACCATCGCGGACAGCCCCCTTCGCGCCCACCGGGGCATGTCCCCCGCCTTCTGCCCGCTCTTCGCGCCATGCAGTCTGCCGCAGGATGGAATCCAAATCCACATGTTGCTCGACCAACTCTGCCAGACGCTGCTGTCGAACCGGGTCAATGACGACTTCATCAGCCGTCACCAGGCCCAGGTGCCGTTCGGGGATTCGAATGGGCTCCTCCCTGGGCAGACCGCCCAGCACCGGCACCTCGGGAAGGTTTGCCGCCATGGCCTCCTTGAGGTATGTCAGATGCCCTTCCCCCCCGATGCGATTGAAGATGATGCCG
>Ga0255346_1001244_pt1 | contig 36895 bp, 32 predicted proteins | sample wastewater_treat_FD_194410 | JGI IMG/M metagenome (GOLD analysis project Ga0255346, IMG submission 194410) | Wastewater microbial communities from Lulu Island WWTP, Vancouver, Canada - plant22 | ecosystem: Engineered > WWTP > Wastewater > Unclassified | place: Canada: Vancouver, British Columbia...
TTGATTCCGGTTTCCTTAGCCACTGTTTAACCCTCCATGACGGTTTCATCGAAGGCGCGTGCACAAGACCTCACGTTCTTCTCGGCAATCGGTCCGAAGCGATTATCGATCGGGTGTTTCAAGGATTCCATCGTAATCAGCCCTGGCGCCGCTTTAATAAAAGCCCCCAGCATGGTGGTGTTGGTGATGGGGACGCGCATCACTTCCAGCGCGATTTTGCTGGCATCGACCACGGCGAGCTTGGCCTTGATCCCGGTTTCCTTGCGGATCTCGGCGGCGGTCTTGTTCGAGTTGACGATAACCGTGCCACCTTTTTTCAAGCCAGCTTCCACATTGACCAGTTTCAAAAGGGTTGGATCCAAGACGATTACGTAATCAGGCTCATAGACCTTCTCACGCGTAACAATGGGTTTCTCACTGATCCGTACGAATGCCATAACAGGGGCACCTCGCCGCTCCGGGCCAAAACTCGGGAAAGCCTGTGCATATTTCCCTTGCTCGATAGCAGCCAGGGCCGCGAGTTCGGCGGAGGTTACGGCCCCTTGGCCCCCGCGTCCATGAAAGCGTATCTCAACCATAGTCTGTCACTCCACCTTCAACGTTTCAAATCAACTCGCTCACCTCAAGAAGCCCCTCAGATTTCCCCTATTGAGCATACTCGCGGCGAACCCACCCAACACACCCAAACTAAGCTAAAATGGTATACCAGTATTGTGCAAAAAAGGTCAAGGTCTTTTTTGGACTTCTGGCGGGTTTGTTTAAGGGTTTGAAAGAAAAAGGAAGGAAAAAGTGGTTCCATTTAGACAAAAAATCAAAAACCGGGCCATCGCCACAGACAAGTTCAGACCCGCTTCGGTCAGCGAAAGCTCAGCCTTCCCTGTAACGCCCGCTCGAGAGTGATGCGGTCGGTGTACTTGAGATCTCCTCCCATGGGGATGCCGTAGGCGATGCGGGTGACCTTCACGGGACGGTCCTTGAGCAGCTGCAGGAGGTAATGGGCCGTGGCTTCGCCTTCGTTGCTGGGATTGGTGGCGATGATCACCTCCGTGATCGGTTCCGTTTCGAGGCGCTCCATGAGTTCCCGAATCCGGATGTCGTCGGGGCCGACCCCGTCGAGGGGCGCCAGGACCCCCTGCAACACGTGATAGCGCCCTTTGAAGGCGCCCGCCTGTTCAAGGGCCAGGAGATCCGCCGTGCTTTCCACGATGCAGAGCTCACCCGTCTCCCGTCCGGGATCGGTGCAGATGAGGCACAGTTCGCCGTCCGTGAAATGGAAGCAGCGCGGACAGGTGCGCACCCGCTCCCGCAATTCGTGAATGCCCTGAGCCAGCTTCTCCACCTCTTCCCGAGGACCCTGCAGGAGGAACATGGCGATGCGGGTGGCGCTCTTCTCGCCCAGGCCGGGAAGCTTGCTCAGCCGGCGAATGAGGTCCTTCAGGATGGGAGGATAGGCGTTCATGGATCGTCCCGACCGGTTACGAGTTACGAGTTGTGGGTTGCGGGTTATCCCCGATCCGCTTGACGGCGTCGATGGCACACGGGCAAGGGTGCTCAGAACAAGCCGGGGATCTTCAGGCCCGGAATATTGAGTCCCCCCGCGAGCTTGCCCATCTCGCCCGCAGCCAACTCCTGGGACTTCCTCTGGGCGTCGTTGACGGCTGCCACAATCAGGTCCTGGAGCATGTCGATGTCTTCCGGGTCGACCACCTGTGGTTCCAGCTTGAGGCTGATCAATTCCTGCCGTCCGTTCATGACGACGGTGACCATGCCGCCGCCGGCGGTCGCTTCGACCGTCATCGCAGCCAACTGTTCCTGAATCTTCGTCATCTTTTCCTGCAGCGCCTTAACCTGCTGCATGGGGTTGAAACCTTTCATCATGCCGTGCTCCTGAAGGGGTGGGTGGTTCTCAGTTCTTGGCGGTTAGTGGTTCAAGGAAGCTCCGGACCATTGTCTGACGGCTCCTGATGATCCTGCTTCAGAGGACGAATGTCAACCAGCTCGGCTCCGAGTATTTCCAGTGCCTGCACGATCACCGGATGTTCCATCAGGGAACGGCGGAGACTGCCTTTGCCGGGCGTTGACGGCAGTGAGTCCTGGGCGGGGGGGAACGGGGCGGTCTTGGCTCGCACCACCCATTGAAAAGTGACTCCGAAAAAGGCGCGGGCAGCTTCCGTGAGTTTAGCCAGCGCCTGCGGCTCGTTGATCACATGTTCAAAGATCTCCTTGACTTCCAGGCCGATCGTCTCCTGTGACGCAAGGGTGATCTGACTGCCGGCCAACTTGGCCGCCAGGATGCCATCATGGGTTTCGAGCCAGGAGAGGAACCGCGGCCATTCTTGAACGGTCTTCGCCGGATCGACGGGACGCAGGGGAACGGGGGGAGGTTGCGCAACGCCGGGAGACGGTGCCAATGGTTGCTCCTCAACCCGCTCTTGGGAAAGCGGCGGAGCCGCAGGGGGGGTGCGGGGTGGCTGGTGCCCGGGAGGCTCGGCTACCGGCGGTATCGCCATGGAGCCTGAGGACTCCGACCCCAGGCGAGTCTCCATCAGGTTAAGCCTGGCCAGAATTTCTTCCAGGGATTCGAGGCGAGGCAGCTGGGTCAGGCGCAGCAGGAGCATCTCGAGGGTGGTGCGGGGAAGGGAAGAACGCCGGATTTCCTCTTCAGCCTTCAGCACCAATTGAAAAATGAGGTGAAGCGATTCGGCACTGGTTTTGCCGAGCGCCTCCTTGAGCAGCTGGATCTCATCGTCCGGCAGATCCAGGAGGGCTTCCAGACTACTCCCGCCGGTGGCCAGAACCAGCAGATTGCGGAAGCAGTCGCACAGTTGCTGGCAGAAGCGGCGGCAGTCGATGCCCCGCCGGTAGAGGTCGGCGACGACTTCGAGGCAGACCCTGGCGTTGCCTTCGAGAACCGCGGCCACCACCCGGTTGACACTCTCCCGATCGACAATCCCGAGGATATCCAGGATTTCTTCCCCACTCAGGTCATCGCCGCTGAACGCCAGCACCTGTTCCAGGAGACTCTGGGCGTCGCGCATGCTGCCGTCTGCTTCCCGGGCGAGGGCGTAGAGCACCCCATCGGGCAGACCGGTCTGTTCCTGGAGCGCGATATGCCGCAGGTGCCCGATCAATTCCGGGGTGGGAATCCGGCGAAAATCGAAACGCTGGCAGCGGCTCAAAATGGTTGCAGGAATTTTGTGCGGTTCGGTGGTGGCGAACAGGAAAAGAACATGTTCGGGGGGTTCTTCCAGGGTTTTGAGCAGGGCGTTGAAGGCCTCGGTCGTGAGCATGTGCACTTCGTCAATGATATAAATCTTATAGTGGCTCTTGGCCGGGCGATAGCGCACGGTTTCCCGGAGATCGCGGATGCTGTCGATCCCGCGGTTGGAAGCACCGTCGATTTCCAGCACGTCCACGGCGTTGCCCTGAGTAATCTCCCGGCAGTTTGAGCACTCGTTGCAGGGTTTGGGGGAATCGGTCGCCAGGCAGTTGAGGGTCTTGGCAAAAATACGGGCTACCGAGGTTTTGCCGACCCCCCGGGCGCCGCAGAAGAGATAAGCGTGAGCGATGCGGCTCTTGCTGATGGCGTTTTGCAGGGTTCGTGTCACATGAGGCTGGCCAACGACCTCAGCAAAGGTTTGCGGGCGCCACTTGCGGGCTAGGACGAGATAGGACATGGGCAGAATGCGGCAGCAAGGGGTGAGTGGAAAGTGGCGGAGAGAGAGGGATTCGAACCCTCGGTACACCTTTTGGGCGTACACACGATTTCCAGTCGTGCCCCTTCAGCCTCTCGGGCATCTCTCCGGCGCAACTAAGCGATATGGTTACCAGGTTCTCCGGTTATTGCCAATGGCGGAGAGGGTGGGATTCGAACCCACGTGCCCTGCTCTTCACAGGACAAGTCGATTTCGAGTCGACCCCGTTACGGCCTCTTCGGTACCTCTCCCCGGTCACTCGGCTCCCGGCGGCGTTCGCGAAAGAAAGCGGTCAGCAAGGCCGCCGCCTGATCGGCGAGAACGCCCCCGATCACTTCCATATAATGATTGAAAACCAAAACCCTTGTCAAGTCCGCTGCACCACCCAGGGCTCCGGCCTTGGGATCGCCGGTTCCATAAACCAACCTGCCGACGCGTGCCTGCATCATTGCCCCCAAGCACATGACGCAAGGTTCGAGGGTCACATAGAGGGTGGTCCCCGGTAGTCGATAGTTGCCGACGGCCCGGGCGGCTTCTCGCAGCACCACGATTTCAGCGTGAGCCGTCGGATCGCACCGGGCGATGGGAGCGTTGCCGCCGCGGCTGAGGATTGCTCCGTCACTGCCAATGAGCACCGCCCCAACCGGAACTTCTCCTTGCTCACAAGCCTTGCGGGCTTCCACGAGCGCCTGTCGCATATAGAAATCGTCATCATGCACTTGTGAAACCTGTTTCTGCCCGGTGTTCCCTGAGAGGGCTGCCCCTTTTAGCACAATTCAAAACCTGGCAGGAGATTTTTTTCAGTTTCTGAACCTCGACCGATGTGACCTCTATTGTAACTTTATGTATTATAAAGTATTGAACCTCTTGCGGCGAGTTTGAGAATCTTCCGGGAATAGCGCCGTGCGATGGCGAATCAGACCGCGTCATTCGCCAGCATTAACATCAGAGGGCGGGCCCCGGGGGGTCGGGTGAGGGAGCCATGGATGCGCAAAAACCTGGCGAAGGCCTTTGTTTCAAGCGATTGGGTGGGGTGGACCTGGTATATGAACCCGGCTGCGGCAGGGAGTGGAAGGCGAAGAAGCATCCCTGTCACGATTGCAGCTTCTGCCAGTTTTGTGCCGAGACCAGGTGCCTTGCCTGCAGGAGCGAGAGGAATCGCGGGAAGGAGGCAACCTGTAAGAAACTGAGTCTGCAGGAACAGGTTTTGCTATACGAGAAAGTGAACGCCGAAGCGGGCTGACGGGTTTGGCTCAGGATGGTCGGAAATCTCGAACGTTAACAGCTTCAGGTATGCAGGGGATGATGAAGAGAAGAGGTTGGGTGGGGGTGTTGGGGGTGGTGATCCTCACGCTTTTGGTGAGCGTGGGGTACAGTGAAGAACCGGCGCTTACAGGGGTGGGACAGGTCGGTGAACAGCCCCCGGAGCCGTCGGCGGTTGCCTTTCCCGCGCCCGATACCCTGCCGGCGCCCTGGCATACCTACATTTGGGAGTCAATGCCGGCAGAATGGCTTCAGGATAGCAGCAAGGCCGTCATTCTGGAGGCCTACCAGGAAAATGACTGGAAGCCTTTTTTCATCACCGGCAAGTTCGAGCTTGACGCGGCCGGGCATCTCCTCCTGGAGCGGCTGGGGACGCTGCAGCAAGATGCGATCGACCCGCGGCCCTACCAGCTGGAAGACCTGAGGTACCGGCTCGCCAAAATCGCGGCTCTGCGAGGTTCTGTTGAGGGGTTGGATCAAAGGTGCCTGGAGCCCCTGGCGGGTGCCCCGGATGCTGCCGCCCTCTCACGACCGGCGGCGCCGGGCTCGGGGACGGAGGCAAGGCCAGCCGCGTCGCCAGCTTCTGTTGCTCCACCCGCCCCTGCCTCGATAGCGCTGAGAGAGAGCAGCTGCCGAGACCTTTTTCGTGAAACCAGTGCCGTCGACGTCAAGCTGGCCCACAGCTTGATCGAATTTGTCAAGGAAATCAACCCGTTTGCGCGAGAGCTCCAGGGCCGGGTGTTGCTTGGCCAATACCCCATGGACCAGTTTCTTAAGGAGCTTGAACCGCCTGCTCTCCAGTATCAGGTGCTGTTGCAGGCTCTCGGACGCTATGAGCGGCTTGCCGCCGCCCAGGGCCGTCAGCAACGGCTGATCCCATCTCAGAAACTCAGTGTTGGCGCTGCAGGCAACGTGGTGCGTGATTTGCAACAACGACTTCAGGAAGAAGACTGCTACGATGGGAAGCTTACGGGGCATTTCGACGAAGCCACCAGGCAGGCCGTGCAGCGTTTTCAGATCATTCACAACCTGCAGCCGGACGGGACAGTCGGGCCAGCGACCCGGGACTGGCTGAACGTTTCGTTTCAGGCCAAAGCCGAGCTCGTTGCCCAAGCGGTTAGACTACATCGCCAGAGCGAGACGCGTCGGTTTGAGAAATTCATCTGGGTCAACATCCCCCAGTTTACCCTGGAATACCGAAAGGAAGGGAAGGTCAAAGCGGTCCACCGGGTGATTGTCGGCAAGGCCGGGGGCAAGAAGATCAGAGTCCAAGGCCGGTGGGTGGGAGAGAATCAAACTCCGACGCTCGCCAGCAGCATCCAGCAGGTGGTTTTCAATCCGCGCTGGACAATACCCGAGCGCATTCGGATGGAACTGAACGGTGCGATTGAGGCGGATCCCACCTACCTGTCGCGCAATGGCTATATCGAAATATTGTCGAGCAGATATCGCACGGGTGAGCCGCTCCTGGTCCAGATGCCGGGGCCCAGGAACCCGCTGGGACGGGTGCGGTTTGATTTTCCCAATGCCTACGCGGTCTATATGCATGATACGCCCAATCGAGGCCTCTTCAACAGGTCTCGTCGGGATTTCTCCCACGGTTGTATTCGGGTGGATAAAGCCCATCAGCTGGCGCGGGAGCTCCTGGAGGATGACCAGAACCCTGCAGCCTCGAAGACCGATGCCCTCCTGGGAACCTATCGCGAGACCTTTTTGCGGCTCAATGAACCGGTCCCCATTGTCATCGAATATCGGCCGGTGGTGGTGAATGACAGGGGAGAGCTCGTCTTCTGCGGTGACCCTTATGACTGGTTCCAGGCCAGGACTGAGCGGAGATCCTGATACCATCGCCACCGTCAGACATGCTGCCGTGTTACGAAAGCACGGGTGATTGGCGCGAGCGTTCAGTGCCTCCTGCAATCGAGGAACACAATACCCGAAGGTATCGCATGGCGGCTTGTCGATCGGTTTTACGATCCGGTGGCTGGCACATCGCCCTGACAATCGAGCAGCCTTCCTGGTAACAATCCCTGAGAATTGCTGCCGTATCTATAGCATGCTCAGTTTACCTTGTATTTTCAAGTGATTAAACCATAGAGCAAGCAGTTATCGATCCCATTTTCAGAAAAAGCGTTTGACAGCCATTCCTTTTTACGCTAGTGAAGACTCACACATGAACGCATTTTTGAGCAGATATCTAATAAAAACCGATAGATGAAGATAGCTAAGAACTATAAGGAGGGAGAATGGGTGAGAGTGGCTCTTGCTTGAAGCTTAAGCTACCGTTCATCAGCCTTACGCTTTTCGTGATTTCCCTAGTATTCTTCGAAACCCCCGCCTTTACTCTCACCGCTTCCATCGGCCGTCCGTACCAGGGCCGACTCATCGACGGTGTTCCTTTCCCCAGCCAATTTCCGGGCTATCTGCTGCGCGATCAGGAACGGTCCTACGCCACTCCGGAAGCCATCGCAACGGTGCTTGATGCCATCGATGCCGTGCGGGAGCGCCATCCCGACACCTGTGACCTCTTCATCGGGGATTTTTCCCGTGAGGGCGGCGGTCCGCTCAACATGCACCGTTCCCACCAAAACGGCCGCGATGTGGATCTGGGGATGTACGCCAAAGGCAATCGGCCTCTCGATACCTTTGTGTCCATGAACGACGAGAACCTCGATGTGGCCAAGACTTGGGTGCTGATGGAGAGCCTGCTGCAGTCACAGCATATCCAGTACATCTTCCTGGATCGGAGGATTCAGCGGCTGTTGCACCAGCATGCTCTTACCCAAGGGGTAGACTCAAGCCTGCTCGAGCAGTTGTTCGCCGATGACCGGAATTCGCCCATCAAGCATGTTCGCGGCCATCACGATCACATCCATGTGCGCTTCTACACCCCCTGGTCCACCATGGCGGCGCGGGTTGGCGAGGACGACCAACCGCAGCTGGCCGAGATCGAGGTGGCCCAGCGAGCCTACCTTCCCCAGAAAGTGAACTATTATGTCAAGGCTTCGGATCGCAGCCTTGCCGAGCTGGCGCGCAGTTTCGGGGTCAGCCGGGAGGACCTGTGCCGGTGGAACCAGGTCAACCCGCATGATGTTCTGACTCCCGGTTCATGCCTGGTTTTCTACAAGCGCAGTTTTGAAGCAGAACCGGTTCATCTGGCCAGATCGCTGCAACCCGGATCGGTTGCCGATTCGCCGGGCCTGCAGGTTGCTTTCGCCGGGTCCAGCCGCTCCCGGGGCGGGATGGCCAACTTCGCCCGCGCCCGCGCCGGCAGATCGTTCATGCCTGTTGCGAAAACCTACACGATCGGTCGGGGTGACACCCTGGCAAAGGTCGCACAGCGCAACCGGATCGATCTCGCTACCCTGTGCCGGGCGAACGGGCTGAAACCCACGGCAGCCGTCAAGCCGGGGCAGAAGATCCGGCTGGTGAGTACCCGGCCCGCCTCCGGTGTGGTTCAACAGGGGGGACCGAAGATCGAAAAGCAAGTTCAGACAGCTTCTCTGTCCCGAGCCGCCTCGAAGGAATATAAGCCGGCGGTTTACACGGCCAGTAAGCAGGACACCCTGTACAAGATTGCCAAAGAACAGGGGGTTGATCTTGATGTTCTCTGCCGGATCAATGGCCTGAAAAAGAGTGCGACCCTCAAGCCGGGACAGAAGATCAGTCTATGTACCCAGGAACCCTCCGGGAAGGGTTCGGTGACCCCGCCGTCGGCGGCCAAGCGCACTTCAGGGTCGTCAGTGAAGCAAAAGGCTCCATCCCCCAGTACTCTACAGAAGAACATGAAACCTGCCGCGATCGCGACGCTCAAGGCTGCTGGTCAGCAGAAGGTTGCGGAAACTGCGCAGAAGGGTGGCGGCAAGACCGTAACCGGGCAGAGCCGGGTGAAGTTGATCAAGGCCGAGGCAAAACCGGCGAAGAAACGCTGACATTTTCCTCTTTTCTTCTCCTGCGATATCTGTTATGAAACCGTTCTTCGGACGGGCACGGATGAGTGCCCGTTTTTCTTTTTCATGAGGGACGGCGATCCACCATCGGTGCGGTTCAGGGTCGCTCCTTCATCAGCAGACTGACTGGTTCGAAGGAAAGGAGCTATCAGGTCAAGGCTATGGTCGACGATTTTGCAGCAACTCGCAATATTGGTATCAGTGCCCACATCGATTCAGGCAAGACCACTCTGTCAGAGCGCATCCTCTACTACACCCAGCGGATTCATGCGATCCATGATGTCAAAGGCAGGGACGGGGTCGGTGCCAAGATGGATTTCATGGAGCTGGAAAAGGAGCGGGGGATAACCATTCAGTCTGCCGCCACCTATTGCCGCTGGAACGAGTCACCCATCAATATCATCGATACCCCAGGCCATGTGGACTTCACCATTGAAGTGGAGCGAGCGTTACGAGTCCTGGACGGAGCAGTTCTGGTGCTCTGCGCGGTTGGCGGCGTTCAGTCGCAGTCGGTGACGGTCGATCGCCAGATGGAGCGTTACCGGGTGCCGCGGCTGGCGTTTGTCAACAAATGCGACCGCACCGGTGCCGACCCACTGCGCGTCGTGCAGCAGCTACGCGAGAAGCTCAACCAGAATGCGGTGTTGCTTCAGCTGCCCCTGGGACTCGAATCGGGCCACGAGGGAGTGATCGATCTGGTCGCCATGAAGGCCCTGCGGTTTGAGGGAGAACATGGAGATGAAGTCACGGTCGGGGATATTCCTCCGGACCTGCTGAGCCAGGCTCAGGAAGCACGGGAACAGCTCCTGGATGCCGCTTCCCTGTTCTCGGATGAACTGACCGAGGCGATCCTCGAAGGGGAGGTCACGGACCAGCTGATCCATGATGCCATTCGCCGCGGCACCCTGGCGTTGCGCCTGACACCGGTGCTGATGGGGTCCGCCTACAAGAACAAGGGGGTGCAGCCCCTGCTGGAGGCGGTCTGCCGTTATCTGCCCGGTCCTGCCGACACCACCACCTACGCTCGCGATCTCGACCAGGATGAAGCGGAAGTGGCCCTCAAGAACGCTCCTGACCTCCCCCTGGTGATGCTCGCTTTCAAGCTCGAGGTCAGCCGCTACGGTCAGCTCACCTACGTGCGGCTCTATCAGGGTACTCTCAACAAAGGGGATACCATTGTCAACGTGCGCACCGGCAAGCGTTCCAAGGTTGGACGGCTGGTGAGGATGCACGCCGATGAAATGGAGGAGATTGAGAGGGCGGCCGTCGGGAGCATTGCCGCGCTGTTCGGCATCGACTGCACCTCGGGTGATACCTTCACCGATGGTCGGGTGCGTTACAGCATGACTTCCATGCATGTGCCATCGCCGGTCATTTCGCTTGCCATCAAGCCCGCTGATAAGAAGTCCGAGATGAGTGTGAGCAAGGCCCTGACTCGCTTTACCAAGGAAGATCCAACCTTTAAGACCTACCTGGAAGAAGAGACGGGGGAGACCATCATCTGCGGCATGGGAGAACTGCACCTGGAGGTCTACGTCGAACGAATGCGGCGGGAATATCAGGTGGAGCTGACCACGGGCATGCCCAAAGTGGCCTACCGGGAAACCGTCAGCCAGCGCGCGGATTTCAATTATACCCACAAGAAGCAGACCGGGGGGGCTGGACAGTACGGCCGAGTTGCCGGCTTCCTGGAGCCCACGGCGGAAGGGGACTACCAGTTCGTCAACATGATCACCGGCGGGGCCATCCCCACGGAATTCATTGCTTCCTGTGACAAAGGGTTTCAGGCTTGCCTGAAGAAGGGGGCACTGGCCGGAGTTCCCATTGTTGGAGTGCAGGTTGCCATCAACGATGGCGCTGCCCATTCGGTGGATTCTTCCGACCTGGCCTTTCAGCAGGCGGCCATCGGAGCCTTTCGAGAGGCCTACGGAAAGGCCGGTCCTCACCTCCTGGAACCGGTGATGAAGGTGGTGGTGGAAACCCCCTCGGAATTTCAAGGGACCGTCCTCGGTACCCTCAACCAGCGTCGGGGCCTGATCAATACCACTTCGGAAGACCGGGCCTTCTCGACCATCGAAGCCGAAGTCCCGCTGGCCGAGATGTTCGGGTATTCCACCGTGTTGCGGTCCGCCACTCAGGGAAAGGCGGAGTTCACGATGGAATTTTCCCGTTACAGCCCGGTGCCCAAGAGCATTGCCGAGGAGATCATCAAGAGGTACAAAGAGGACCAGCTTTCCCAGAAGAGCAAATAGGTGAAGGGAATTTGAGAAGGAGAAAGCCGATGCAGAGTGATCAGCCCGCGGGTCAGGAAGCCATGGAACTGGTCAGGAGAACCCTTGGCAGCCCCCTCCTGCCGGGCGAACTCGGGGGCCTCATGGCCCGGGCCGGGGTCGGAAAGACGGCCTGTCTGACCCATATTGCACTCGAACACCTGTTCCAGGGGCAGCCCGTGCTACATGTGTGTATTGACGGGGTCGCCGAGAAAATCAAGATCTGGTATCAGGAATTGATGAGAAACCTGGCTTCTTCATCCCGCGATCAACTTGCGGACCTGCAGCGGCGGTTGGAGGGGAAGCGGTTCATCCTGGCCTACCTGCACCACACGTTCAGCGTGCAGAAGCTGGAGCAGAGTCTGCAAAATCTTGAGGAACAGACCGCCTTTCATCCGGCGCTGGTGGTTGTGGACGGCCTGCATTTTGATCATGACCCGAGGGCAACCGTTGCCGAGCTGCATGAGTTTGCGCGCCGGCATGGAGTTGCCGTGTGGATGTCCATCAGGACACACCGCCACATTGCCATCAGCAACGAACATGGCATTGCCTATCCCTGCCACGACAGCGACGACCTCCTTCAGGCCATCCTCTCGCTGGAACCGGGAGGCGGCGCCATAAGAGTGCGCGTCTTGAAGCATGGAGTGCAGTATCAGCCGGAACACCCGGAGGTTCTCCTCAATCCGCAGACCTACCTCCTGAGGTACCCCTGAGTGCCGGTCCCGGCTTCTTTATCCTGACATCCGGCTCCGGTATCGGAGAAAGTTCGAGCAATGGATGAAGACTTGGTCAGCTGTCTGACCCGCCAGGTCAGAGAAGATGTCGTTGAAAATTACCTGACCGAGCGGCGTTTGGTGGGGCTGCAGATCGAGGAGGTCCAGAATCAGGCGGCGGAGGTCAGGGCTCAGGCTCAGCGGACCGGTCGGTGCCTGCACCGCTTGATTCAACTCATGATTCAGCCTGAGATGGTGAAGCGGCTCTTCCTGTACCTGAAGGTCCCACCCTCCTGCTACTGGCATGATTGCACCCAGGAGCGATTCGCTCGGGGGGTGCGCTTCATCCGGGTGCGTGCGCTCACCGACCGGGGAAGGTTTAAAAAGCTCGTCTTTGAAGCCTATTTGAGGTTTTATCGGCGCATGAGAAAATACGAGGAAGCCTATGATGAGTTGCGCGGTTTGTGTGAGGCAGTGAATCTCAACATAAAACATTTTCATTGTAATTTCGATCTATTGACGATACTGAGCTTTTTGAAAAGCCTCGATGTGGGCGCCATCGAGCAAAAGCATTTTCTCGGGGAGAACTTCACTGCCGAAGAACTTGCCTCAGTAGACCAGAAGCTCTACATCCAGCAAATCAGCTTTGAGGCGCTTGAGGTCCCTGCACCCTTGTCGCTGCCCGCTCCCGAGCGGGCCGAACCGGCCATCGCCGAACTGGTGCAGGAGGTCTACGGAAAGTACCAGAAGTTCGTCAAACGACTCCTGAGATGAATCACCTGCCCTCAGGGGGACCGATGTCGATACGCGGCCATGACTTCGTCGCGCGTGAGCAGGGCCTCCAGAGTGGGAACTTCCTGTAAAATGCGCTCCCGGCCCTGCATTTCCTGACGGTCCACCAGGACCACCACTTTGACCACCACCAGACTGCTCTGACGGCAGGCGGCGATGGCCTGGAGGGTTGACCCGCCGGTCGTGATCACGTCATCGACCACCACAACTCGATCTCCGGGTGCCACCCGGCCTTCGATCAGATTCGCCGTGCCGTGGTCTTTTGGCTTCTTGCGCACGACGAACGCCTGGATGGGCTTTCCCTGCAGATGGGAGGTATAGGCTACGGCATTGGCAATGGGATCGGCGCCGAGGGTCAGACCGCCGATGGCGTTTGCCGGCACGTCCCGTATGGCGGCGAAGACCAGATTGCCGATGAGGTACTGGCCCTCGGGATCGAGGGTGACCCGCTTGCAGTTGAAATAGAATTGGCTCAGACCTCCATGTACCAGTTTGAAGGCAGGGACGTCCGAGTACTGGAAGGCATATTCAAGGACCAGTTGCTTCAAACGTTCTTTCATCATCAAATAGTCCACCATAGGTATCAACTCCAGGTGATCATCCGCACCAATCTGGCCCAGAAGCCCTCTTGGTGCCGGGTTGCGGTCAGCATACGGGCGAACCGTTCCTGTTCCTGTGCCAGTTTTTCGGACCAGGCCTGCTCCTGCTGCGCCAGTTTTTCGTTCCAGCGCTGCCGCTCCTGCGCTAGAGTCGTTTCCGCCTGGTCACGCTCCCGCGCGATCGTTGCAGCAGCTTCCTGTTCCATCCGGGTGAGCCGCTCTTCACAGGCCTGCCGCTGATCTTCGATCTCTTTCGCGGCGAGGCGCTGCTGGTAAAGAAGATCGCGGCGCAGCCGTTCGAGCTCGAGTTCCTGGGTCGCCAGTTGCCGGTCCTGGTGATGAAGCCGCTCATGGAGGCGCTGATTCTCGTCCAGCTTCTCCCATTTATCCGCCAATTGCCGCTCCAGGGCGATCAAGCGGGCGGTGATGCCGTCGAGAACTGCAAGCGAGGGGGCGGTCAGGGCCAGGTCCGGCCCCCCTGCTATCCCCCGCTCCCCGTCTGCAAGGCCTGGATCGCGCTCGGCAAATGCCTTGAGCTCGGTTTCGTGAATCAGGATCTGCCGCCCTTTGCGCTCCACCGCCAGTCTGCCGCTGGCAATGGCTTTGCGCAGCCGATTCTCACTCACCCCGAGAACAAGTGCTGCTTCTCTGATGTTTAAAGTCATCAACCAATACCTCTGCCCGGAGACCTGCCGGATGGGCTGAAAGGTTGTTCGAGACGCACTCGGACACCGATTCTCTTTATTCCCTCGGTCCCCTTCCGAGTCAAGCGTTTTGACAGAGGAAGCCCGATGGTGCTTGCGTACCGTTGGCGGGCGGCAATCTGTCGGTTTTTGCAAACACCTTCTTCATTGCGTCGGCGGATTGTGCTATTTATCCAAGTTTCCAGTGAGTCAGAATTGATATTCGTAAGGAATGATCGGAACCATTCCGAGGAGGGACCTGTGGGTTACACCATTGCCCTGGGAGGAAAAGGGGGGACGGGCAAGACGACCATCGCCGGGCTTCTCATTCGATATATGCTGAGGCATGGGATGAAGCCGATTCTTGCCGTCGATGCCGATTCCAATTCGAACCTCAACGAGGTGCTCGGGGTGCCCTTGGCGGCAACCCTGTCAGATGCCCGCGAAACAATGAAAACGAGTGTTCCGGTGGGGATGACTAAGGACGTCTTCATGGAACTGAAGCTGGAAGAATCGTTGGTGGAAAGCCACGGCTTTGACCTTATTGCCATGGGCCGACCGGAAGGGCCGGGCTGTTATTGTGCTGCCAACAACCTGCTCAGCTCGCTGCTGGAACGCCTCATGAATAACTATGAGTACCTGTTGGTGGACAACGAAGCCGGGATGGAGCATTTCAGCCGGCTGACCCAAAAGGATGTGGACCTGCTCCTGCTGGTCTCCGACCCAAGTCGCAGGGGCCTGGCAGCGGCCTGCCGCATTGCCGACCTGGTACGCAGCCTGCCCATGAGGGTGGCGAAGCCGGTGCTGGTGGTCAATCAGGTGACGGCCACCCTGCCGCCGTGGCCGGCCGAGGTTCTGAAGAACTTCGACCAAGAGCGCATTGCCCTGCTGCCAGCCGACCCCCTGGTAGCTGACTATGACTTGGCAGGAAAACCAACCATCACTCTTCCTGACGACGCTCCCCTCGTCCGGGCTTCGGAAGAGCTCTTTGACCGGGTGTTGAGGCCGGTCGTGAAGTGAGGGTCATCTGAAGACTTGCTGGAATTATTTTGGAGACTCTGTCCACGGAGTCACCCGATGACACAGCAGGCAATTCCCCAGGGTCCTGCGGGCGCTTCGGGGAGAAAAGAGCGTGTCTGTTCTGTGCAATCTTGGTTGAAGAATTAGAGGAGGTGTCCAGTGTTTGCCATTCGTCGTGCCCTGGTCAGTGTTACCGACAAAGCCGGGCTGGTTGATTTCGCCAAGGGTCTCCAGGAATTTAATGTCCACCTTCTTTCTACCGGAGGAACCGCGAAGCTGCTCCGGGAACAGGGGGTGGCCATCACCGAGGTGGCTGATTACACCGGGTTTCCCGAGATGCTGGATGGCCGGGTCAAAACGCTCCATCCCAAGATCCATGGCGGCATCCTCGGTATTCGGGAAAATGAGGTTCACGTGCAAACCATGGCGGCTCATGGGATTGAGCCCATCGATATGATCGTGGTCAATCTTTACGCCTTTGCCAAGACCGTCGCCCGCCCCGGTTGCACCCTGGCGGAGGCCATCGAGAACATCGATATCGGCGGGCCGACCATGATCCGCGCCGCCGCCAAAAATTATCTCTATGTGGCCGTAGTAACCGATCCCGACGATTATCCGGTGATCCTCGACGAACTGCGGCGCAATGAGGGGAAGATTTCTCGAAAGACCAGTCTCAGTCTGGCCCGCAAGGCCTTCTGCCTCACTCATACCTATGATGGAAACATCTGCGACTATCTTGAGGGAATGGTCTGAGACGTTAACAAGCTGCCATCGACCACAGAGAAAGAATCCTCCATGAAAGTGCTCGTCATTGGAACCGGGGGCCGAGACCATGCGATTGCCTGGAAGTTCGCCCGCAGTCCTCGGGTGAAGCGGGTCTACGTGGCCCATGGGAATGCCGGGATCGCCGACCTCGCCACCTGTGTGGAGGCCAGGACCATCGACGAGATGGTGGCGTTCGCCGAAAAGGAAAAAATCGACCTCACCTTTGTGGGTCCCGAAAAACCGCTCTCGGCCGGCATCGTCGATCTTTTCACCAGCCGCGGCCTGCCCATTGTCGGTCCTGGCCAGCGGGCGAGCCGCCTCGAATCGAGCAAATGCGATACCAAAGTGATCCTGCGGGAACTGGGGATTCCGGTGCCGTCATTCGAGGTCTTCTCAGACCCCGCTCGGGCTCGTGACTATGTGCGGCGGGTGGGCTACCCGGTGGTGGTTAAAGCCGACGGTCTGGCTGCCGGCAAGGGGGCCCTGGTATGTGACGGGGTTCAGGAGGCGGAAGCGGCGATCCGTGCCATCATGGAAGAGCGGATTTTCGGCGAGGCGGGGGCGCGGGTCGATATCGAACAGCGGCTCTATGGGCGGGAGCTTTCCTTCTTCTGCTTTACCGACGGCCACACCATCGTCCCCATGGAAGCGGCTCAGGACTATAAACGGGCGCGCGACGGCGATGTCGGCAAGAATACCGGCGGAATGGGCGCCTATTCGCCCCATCCGTGGCTTGATGAGGCGCTGGTGCAAACCATCATGACCCAGGTGGCCGAACCGCTCATTCACGGCGTGCGAGAACGCTACGGGATCCTTTACCGGGGAGTTCTCTATCTCGGTCTGATGCTGACCGAGGAAGGGGACAGGGTGGTGCCCCGCGTCCTTGAAATCAACATCCGCCTGGGCGATCCGGAAGCCCAGGTTATTCTCCCGCGTCTCGATACGGACCTGGTTGACGTCTGTGAGGCGATCCTCACCGGCCGTCTGAAGGAGCTGCAGCTTGCCTGGAACCCGCTCTATCGACTCTGCCTGATCGCCGTAAGCGGCCCCACCAAGGGCAAGAAGGGCTGGTACAAAGGCTATCCGGATCGCTATAAGATTGGTGTCCCGATTGACGGCGCAGACCGGATCGATGCTGATTGCCTGGTCTTCCACTCGGGTACGGAACGGGATGCCAGCGGTAAGTTGATCACCACCGGAGGACGGGTCCTGTGCCTGGTCAGCAGTGGCCCGAACCTTGCGGAAGCCAGAGCCGCCGCCTTTCGGGAGATGCAGAAGGTATCGTTTGAGGGAATCTATTATCGACAGGACATTGGGCTGGCCTGAACGGGAGAGGTTATCAGGGATGGGAGAGGAACTGCGTAAGCCGCAAGTCGGAGTGGTCATGGGAAGCGATTCCGACCTTCCCATTGTGGAAGAAGCCTTGCAGGTACTGGACGAGTTTGGGGTTCCCTATGAAGTGAAAATCCTCTCCGCTCATCGCTCGCCTGACCAGACCTCAGCGTATGCCAAAAGTGCGGCCGAACGGGGGCTCCGGGTGATTCTGGCGGCTGCCGGCTGGGCTGCGCACCTGGGCGGAGTGCTCGCTGCCGAGACGATTCTGCCGGTCATCGGCATTCCGGTCAATTCATCGCCCCTGCAGGGTCTTGACGCCCTGTTCGCCACGGTCCAGATGCCTCCGGGAATCCCTGTCGCCACCATGGCTATCGGTAAGGGGGGAGCCCACAATGCGGCCCTTTTCGCCATCCAGGTCCTGGCGTTGCAGGAACCGCAGCTGCGAGATCGGCTGAAGCAGTTCAAGCTGCGAATGGCAGAGGATATCGTTACCAGGAAAAGCAAAAGGCTGGAGGAATACCTCATGAGCCGTTCCGCGGGGAATCTGGAATGAGCCTGACCGATTTGACCCTCGCTGAGAGTTCCTGAATGCCGGTCGATTGTTTTTGTCATGCCTGCTCGCCGCACCCTGCTCAAGCGGGCTTGAGTGCAGCGGATTCGCGAGCTGCCAGGGGCTCGTGCTGCTCTGATGGGCGGGTTGGGAGGCGCTGGCAGGTTGATCCTGACCGTCCGGATAGGGCGACCATCCGCGCCGCCGGGGAATTGCTCTCCCGTGGTGGGGTGATCATCTATCCGACGGAAACCTATTATGGGTTGGGAGTCAGGCCGGAACTGCCGGCGGCGGTTGAAAGAGTCTTTCAAATCAAAGGCAGAGCTTTCAGCAAGCCGATTCCGCTGATTGCCTCGGACCTGGAGGTGGTATTGCGGATTGTGGCGACATGGCCGCCGATGGCGGCGAAGCTGGCGAAAGCCTTTTGGCCGGGGCCTCTTACCTTCGTCCTGGTAGCCGCACCCTTTCTCCTTCCCCAGCTTCATGCCCATACCGGCAAGATTGGAATCCGCATTTCGTCGCACCCTGTGGCGCGGGCGCTGGCCGAAGCCGGCGGTGGCCTGCTGACTGCCACCAGTGCCAATGAGAGCGGCCGGCCTCCCTGCCGGGCACTGAGCGAAATGCCGGGGGCGCTGCCAGCCAAGGTGGATGTCCTGCTCGATGCGGGCACCCTTGGCACCGGTACGGGTGACCTTCCCTCGACCATCGTCGATCTCACCTCAGCGGTCCCCCGGTTGGTGCGCCCCGGGTGTATTCCCTGGGAGATAGTCGAGGGAGTGCTGAGGGGTGAGTGAAGAGTGAAGAGTGAAGAGTGAAGAGTGAGGGGGGGCCGGAGGGGTTCTTCGTGTGTCTTGACGTGGTTTTGTGGATGAAAGCGGTTCCGAACGAGGGCAGGAAGTTTGGGACGGCCCTTTAGAATAGAGAAGAGCAAGTACTGGTGAACAGTATCTGGTATGTCGTGATCGTTGGATTGCTGTCGCTCGGGTGCGGCGGGTTTCTGGCGTGGCGGTGGCGCCGGGTGGCGTCGCGTGAGCCTCGGATCATCCTCACGGGCGGTGGCACGGGCGGCCATGTCAATCCGGCCCTGGCCATCGCCGAGGGGATCAGGAAGCGGGAGCCGGGGGTGCGGTTCCTGTATGTGGGGGTGCGTGGCAAGGCTGAAAGCGTGATTGTGAAGCGGGCGGGCTACGAGCTCCGGTTTGTAGCTTCGGCGGGCTTTCCCGGATTGAGGCCCTCGCTGTCCCTGGCGCGGTTTCTTTGCCTGCTGACCGCTGGAGTCCTCCAATCGGTTTTTATCCTGGTGCGGTTTGCGCCGCGCTGGGTGATTGCCACCGGCGGCTACGTCAGTGCTCCGATCATTCTGGCGGCGCTGCTGCTGCGGATCGTCGGGCTTTCGCCGACGAAGATTTTTCTTCATGAACAGAACAGTATTCCCGGGCAGCTCAACGCTTTCCTGGGGCGATGGGTGGATCGTGTGTTCCTGACGTTTCCCCAGACCCTCTCCTTTTTCCCCAGGAATGGAGTGCTGGTGGGCTATCCGATCCGCCAGTCGATTGTGTTGAAGCCCAGAGAAGAGGCACTGGCGCACCTTCCCTTCCAGGTACCGCCAGGGCGTCGGGTGGTGTTCGTCTTTGGCGGTTCCCAGGGGGCCCGCACCATCAATCGGTCTTTGGTCGAGGCCCTGCCGCACCTGATTGAGCACCGCGAACGCCTGTTTATCATCCATGGTACCGGTCTTGGCAAAACCAGCGAGTACGATGCTGCCGCGGATACCGAAAGATGTCTCGAAAAAGCCCTCTCCCCTGAGCAGCGGGCTCTCCTCGACGACTTCTATTACCGGCAGGATTATTTCCACAACATTGCCGATGTTTACGCCATCAGTGATCTGATCGTCTGCCGGAGTGGCGCGGGCAGTCTGAACGAAATCTCGCGGATGGAAAAACCGGCCATTCTGATTCCCAAGGCGAACCTGCCCGGCGATCACCAGGTGATGAACGCGCGGGCCATGAAGGACAGCGGCGCGGTAGAAATCCTTTTGGAGGACACCATCATCGAGGAGGGCCGGGTTCTGGAAAAATTGGATGGCCGGTTGCTGGCAGAGCGGATCTGGAGCCTCCTCGACAATCTCGAGCGCCTGACGGATCTGGGAGCCATGAGCCGCGAATTTTTCAGGCAGCATGCGGTGGAGCGCATCCTCAGCGAGCTCTATGGTGACCATCGGTTCGACAATGGTCGCAACGGTGCGACCATCCCGTTCAGAGCCCTGCTCAGCAAACAACGACTGCTGCAGGTGCTCGGCAGCGCCTACGGCAAAGCCCCCCGAACTTATGAGCCCCGCAAGGTGGTGGCGGATGAGGATGATCTCGTGTGTTACCGGCATCGCGCCGCCACCCTGCTCACCAGCAAGGGCTGGCCGGACCGGAATATCGGCGTGAAGCTGATCGGCCTGACCCATTATCGCGAGAAGATCCCAACTCTGCTCCACATGCTCGTCGACCGGACCCCGACCAGTCCCCTGCGCCGCTGGTTCGGGGGAGACTTTGAACAGGTCGCATTCATTCGGCGGAACATCGTGCAGGCGCTTCAGGTGATCAATCATTGTGATGAAGAGATCGAAAAGCATCTTCTGATGGCCCTTGACGACCCCTATTATGAGGTCCGTTCCCATGTTTGCGCGGCGGTGGCACACTTTGCCCCGGTGCTGGCCGGGAAAGAGGTCTGGGTCGAGGCCATGATGAAGGGCCTGCGGGATCCATCGTTTGAGGTGGTGGTCGAGGCCGCCGGGGCTCTGGGCGAAATCGGGGGTGACCAAAGAGTGTTGCAGGTTCTGCTCGAGCTGCGGGAATCGCATTACTGGCAGGTTCGCAACGCGGCCCTGATCGCGATTCGGCGACTGGTGGAACGGGCTGTGGTCCAGCCTTCGGAGGCCATGCTGGCGGAGGTGTCGTGCTTCATTCTGACGGCGACCGACTTCCGTCCCCATTTTTCCATCAAACAGACCTACCAGAGCGTTCACAAACGCTGCCGCGAGAATCTGGCCGGGGAAACCAGGGATCAGGAGTTGGCCTCTTCTCATCCCGACCACCGTGAGAGGACGACTTAGCGATGGTGTATGAAATTGGCAACGCGCTGATGCAATATTCGGATGCTTTCTCGTTCTTTCGGCTGGTGAACTACATCACCTTCCGGGCGATCATGGCGGCCTTGACGGCGGTGATCTTCCTGTTCCTGTTCAGCCGGCGTTTTATCCTTTTCGTGCACCGGCGCAGTATCCTCGACCAGATCCGGGAAACGGGAGTGCATTCGGCCCAGGATAAAAGTGGTACCCCCACCATGGGAGGGGTTCTGATCATCGGGGCGGTATTCAGTTCCATGGTGATCTGGGGCAACTGGCACAACCCCTTTCTTATCTGTTCCGTAGCGGCCATGCTTTGGTTTGGCCTGCTGGGTTTTTGCGATGACTATTCCAAAGTACAGCGGCACAGCGGCGATCTTGGCCTTTCCGAACGAAACAAACTATTTGCCCAGGGCTTCTTCGCGGTCGGCTTTGCCTGGTTTTGTGTCGGACCCTATGCGCCGCTGGAAGCCGCGACGGCGACGAAGCTCTATGTTCCTTTCTATAAGAATGCCCTCCTTGACCCGGGACCGATTCTCTATGGTGCCTTCATTGCCCTGTTCGTGGTATTTGTTTCCAATGCGGTGAACATCACCGACGGCCTCGATGGGCTGGCGATCACCCCGTCGCTTTTTGTGGTGGCGGTTCTCGGGATATTCGCCTATGTCGAGGGCAACCGCATTTACTCCGGCTATCTGTTCTATCCCTACCTCCGGGGGGCGGGAGAATTGACCATTTTTGGCGCGGCCTTTGTGGGAGCAGGTCTGGGGTTTCTCTGGTACAATGCCTACCCTGCCCAGATCTTCATGGGAGACACCGGCTCCCTGGCCATCGGCGGAACCATGGCGACCATGTCGGTGCTGCTCAAACAGGAAATGCTCTTCCCGCTCCTGGGTGGACTATTCCTGGCTGAAGCGATAACCAGCCAGATCCAAGACAAGATCGGGGTCAAGTGGCTGGGACGGCGCATCTTTTATCGGGCGCCGCTGCATCACAACTTGCAGCATAAGGGCATCGCCGAAACCAAGGTGGTCATTCGTCTCTGGATCGTCGCCGGAATCCTCGCACTCATTTCTCTGGCTACCCTCAAACTCCGTTGACTCGAGCTGCCGCTCATACCCAACCAGCCCACTTGCCAGTGGGTTTGCCAACGGGGAAGGACCTGAAGGGTACGCAACAAGCGCATCCTGCCATTTCTTCCGGTTGAGGAGCGCCAAGTTGTCTGCTGACCCTGGCCATGATCTTTTTTCTGTTTGTTTTCCTCTATTGAGACAGTAATATGCGCCCTTGCTGCCGGGCTGAGCTGATCTCACCAGGAAGGGAGGCGACGATGCACATCTTGATTCTGGGGGCGGGCGCGCTGGGGAGCCTTTTGGGAGCGAGGCTGTCGCAGGCCGACCGGGTCAGAATTTCCCTTCTGACCACCGACCGGCAGCACGTCCTGGCCATTCGCCAGGATGGGCTGACGGTGGAAGAACTGGACGGCAGCACGCGGTGCTACCGGCTTCCTGCCTTTGACGCCCCCCATACCCTGGAAGAGGCTCCGGATTTGGTCCTCGTCTCCGTTAAGACGCACAGTATCGAAGGGGCGGTTTCGAGTGTGGCCGACCGCTGTCATGCGGCCACGCTCTTTCTCACTCTGCAAAACGGCATCGGCAATTGGGAACGCATCGCTAGGCTGGTGGGCGAGGGTTCCGTGCTGGTGGGCACCACGGCCCAGGGGGCCACTCTGCTGGCGCCGGGCAGGATTCGGCACGGAGGCAATGGTCCCACCTATCTGGGAGAACCTGACGGGCCGCCATCGCCGCGCGTGCTGGCGGTGGTCGAAAAATTTCGGCAGGCTGGCCTGGCGGCTGAATCTCGGGAGGGAATGGCCCAGCTCATCTGGGAAAAGCTCCACGTGAATGTCGGCATCAACGCGATTACGGCCCTGACCGGCATCAGGAACGGCTTCATTGCCGCCATGCCGGTGGCCCGGGAACTCTGTCGAGCGGCGGTCGAAGAGGCCATGTGGGTGGCTCGGGCAAAGGGTTTTGTCATACCGGATGACATGGTCGAGCGGGTTCTGGCCATCGCTCAGGCCACCGCGGTGAATCGTTCCTCCATGGGCCAGGATGTGGACCATCGGAAACGCACCGAAATCGATGCGATCAATGGTGCCATCGTTGCCCTGGGTGAGCAGCTGCACCGCCCCACTCCCGTCAATCAGACTCTGGTACAGCTGGTGAAGATTCTCGAAGCCAATTATTTGGAAAGTGAAACGTGAAGGGTGAAGAGTGAAAGGTGAGCGCATGGCACGACGGGTTACGGTTCCTGAAATCATTGCCGCCAAAGGCAAGCGCAAGCTTACCGAAGTGACCGCTTATGACCATCCCACGGCGCTGTGGGTGGACGAGAGCGGGATCGATATGATTCTGGTGGGGGATTCCCTGGCGATGGTGGTGCTGGGGCATGAGGATACTCTTTCCATCACCATGGACGAGATGCTCCACCATACCCGGGCCGTCGCCCGTACCGCCCAGCGCGCCCTGGTGATCGGCGATCTGCCGTTCTTGTCGTATCAGGTGAGTGTGGAGCAGGCCGTGTTGAACGCCGGGCGGTTCGTCAAGGAAGCCCGCGCCAATGCCGTGAAGCTCGAAGGAGGACGCCGAGTGGCAGCGCAGATCAAGGCGATTGTGGAGGCCCAGATCCCGGTTCAGGGTCACTTGGGGCTCACCCCCCAGAGTTCGGCGGCCTTTGGCGGGTTCAAGATCCAGGGCAAGACGGCGGAAGCGGCCAGGGAACTCATCGAGGACGCCCGGGCCCTCGTCGCAGCCGGCTGTTTCAGCATTGTCCTGGAAGGCATTCCTGCTCCCATTGCGGCAATGATCACCGAAGCCGTCCCTGTTCCCACCATCGGCATTGGCGCCGGTCCTGACTGCGATGGCCAAGTGCTGGTGCTCCATGATCTGCTGGGTCTTTTCGAGCGTTTCACGCCCAGATTTGTGAAGCAGTATGCCCGCCTGAGCGAACCCGTGAGGGAAGCTCTGGCAGTGTTCCGCGAGGAAGTCGAAAAGGGAGTTTTTCCCGCACCCGAACACAGCTTCGCCATGGATGGGGAGGAAGTTGCGAAGCTGAAGGGAGGGAACAGGAAGGCGTAGGGATGGGTTTGAGGGTCCTTCAGCTCCCGGATGGGCTTTGGGACAGGGTCCCGGCCAAGCTCTTCCGGAGGTACTGGCCGAGCGCCATCAGCGGGAAGCAGTTCCGGTAGTTGTGATAGCGGATGTAGAAATGTTTTGGAAAACCTGTGCCGGTGAAATAACGCTCCTCCCAGGTGCCGTCCGGTTTTTGGGTGTTGAGGAGATACTGCACGCCGCGCCGGACCTCCGGACTGTTCTCTTCTCGAGCTGCCAGCAGAGCCATGAGTGCCCAGGCCGTCTGTGATGCGGTGCTGACCCCCTGGCCGCGAAGTTCGGGGTGGGCGTAGGACTCACACGTTTCCCCCCAGCCCCCGTCGTCATTCTGCTGATCTTTGAGCCAGCTCAGGGCCGCTTGAATCCAGGGAGCCTTCGGGTCTTCGCCGATAGTGATCAACCCCATGAGCACCCGCCAGGTTCCGTATATGTAGTTCACTCCCCAGCGTCCCCACCAGGGGCCGTCGCTCTCCTGCACGCCGCGCAGAAACCGGAGCCCCTTGACGGCCCGCGGATGCCCCGGGTCATATCCAAAATAGCCCATGGCTTCGAGCACACCGCCGGTGACATCGGCCGTGGGATAGTCCACCATCGCTTCCGTATCGGCAAAAGGGATTCGGTTCAAAATCACCAGATCGTTATCGCGGTCGAAGGCCGCCCATCCACCGCAGCTGCTCTGCATGCTCAAGAGCCAATCCATGCCCCGCTGCTTCACGCAGTCGAGACCAGCGATCGGGACTGGGCCGAGACGCTGCAGGGCGCTCAACACCACGGCGGAATCATCCACATCGGGGTACTGAGTGTTGACAAACTCGAACGCCCATCCCCCCGGAGGACAGCAGTTCTTCACCTGCCAGTCGCCGCCGGTCATGATCTGCTGGCTGACCAGCCATGAGGCAGCCCGGTGCAATGCAGGATGGTCGGGGGGCAGGCCTGCATCCAGTAGTGCCAGAACGTTCAAAGCAGTATCCCAGACGGGCGAGAGACACGACTGCATCCTTCGCCCCTGTTCATCCTCCATGCAGAAGCCCTCAATTGCCTTCAACCCCTTGACGATCACAGGATGATCCAGCGGATAACCGCGGTAGTGCAGCGCCAAAATGGAATAAATCATGGGCGGCTGAATACCGCCCCAGTCGCCGCTATCCTCCTGGTGTTCAATGATCCAGCGTTCCGCGGCGTGGATGGCGGTGTCGCGCAGAGGGCGAATCGGACGACGCTCAAAGCCCTTGGCAATGCGGTCGAAAAGAAAGAACAGCCGGTGCGTGTACGAGGCAAACCTTTTCGGTTGGGCCGCGCCGGGTTCCGTCACATAGAGTTCCGGGATATGCTGATCGAGAGGCAGGGCGAACCTGGGACGGATATTTAAAACAATCGAGAGGGGAACGGCAGTGGCTCGGGCCCAGCTGGAAAATTCATAAATACTGAAGTAGAGATGGCTTGGCAGCAGGACCAGTTCCACGGGCATCGAGGGGACCTTGTCCCAATCGTACTGGCCGAAGAGCGCCAGCCAGATCTTAGTGAACACCCGTGATGCCTCGATGCCTCCATGCCTGAGGATATACTCCTTGGCTCTCGCCATGGGCGCAGCTTCCGGGTCCTGCCCGGTGAGCTTGAGGGCAAAATAAGCCTCGATGGTGGTGCTCAGGTTGCCTTCATCACCATAGCACAGCCCCCACGAACCATCGCGGCGCTGCTGGGTGAGCAGATACTTGACCATGCCGGCATGGTTGTCCGGAGGAATGAGCCCCAGGAGCACGTGGAGCAGGATGTATTCGCTGGTTATGGAAACATTGGATTCCAGTTCAGCCCACCAGTAGCCGTCTTCGTGCTGGGTCTTGAGGAAAAATTGGGTGGTCTTGTGAAGAGCTTTTTCCAGGCGGCGAGTCCACGAGCTTTCGATGCTGGAGCTTCGGTGAGCAAGACTCACTGCCGTTCCCTTCCTTGCCTGGTCTTGGAAAGTCTGTAGGTCTTCTCTACTTCCGATTGCCTTAACAGCATCCGTCATTACCTCATTCAGCCAGTTTTCGTAGTCCTGTTTGTCAGGCAAGGTCTCAAACGGTGGATCAACTTCAAGCCGTTCGCCATTGACCACCACGAAATCCTCACCAATCTCGTCTACAGTATACATCATTTTCACCTCCTTGTCAAATGGTTTGTTCAGGTTTAAGGAAGAAAAGTCAATTATTCAGAAACTGCTCAAACCTCCGCTCTCCTTCCACGCTTCCCTGCCGTGACTCTGTCCGGAATTTCGGGTTGGGGTCTCAGCAATGGTTCCCCCGGACAGACCAACATGTCCTCCAACAGCTCGGCAACCACTTCCTGATTGCGCCTTGTCAAGTTCATCCAGCCGCACCATATTTCGTAAAAGGGTTCGGCCCGCTCGGTCAGGCCCGCACCCTCGGAAGGAAACAAGAGTCTCCTTAACCTGTTACAAAAATGGCCCTTGGTTTGAAGAACCGGGTTTAGATGAACGGGTCTGACCTGACCCGATGGTTCCTCCCAAAGGCAAGCAGTTTTCTATATCATCTCGAAACTTTTATCAAGAGCGCAGATGGTTCGTCAGAGTATCAGGTGCAGCGGTTCGCCGAGATCCTTGATGCACATCCGCACCCGAACGGTAATGGCATCGATTGCTGGGATGAACTGTTTGCGGATAATGACCTTTTCCTCGGCTGCCCAGACCAGTGCCACCCCGCCATCCTGCGACAGGACGAAGGCTGCGGCCCCCGGAATGGAGGCGCAGAGCTTCAACACGGACCGATGGCGCATGCCGAACTGTTCGATATCGCAGGAGACGGCGCAACTGCTGGAGTGGTGATGGTATTCCTGGACCTGCCAGTGGCCGGGCATCTCACAACGGATCTCGCCGCCAAAGCCTGAAACGTTGAAGGTGTTGGTCAGCACCACGGCGCCATCGACCCCGGCCAGGCCACCGGCAAACTTTGCGTTCATCAGGTGGCGAATCCGTGCCTCATGAGTTTCCTTGCTCAGGCGGCGGATCATCTGCAGTGGCACGGCCCCGCCACCCTCCCGGCTTTCGGGCGATTGACGGGCGGCCAGGTAGGACTCGGCCGACTCGGCCAGGTGGTGGTCGAGTTCCATGAGATCAAGAAAGCTCTGCCTGAGCTGTTGGGGCCTGGACGAGAAGGCATATTTCAACCGGATGGCCTCCTCGGAAGCGTCCTGCCAGCCGTCCGGCATGATGAGCAGGGTGCCGCCGTGCTGGAGAGCCTGAATCGCGTCAACAATCCAAAAGACCGTTTCGAACCAGAGGATGATTTCGCGATCGCTCGCGGTCCATGCTTCAACCGGTTTGGGACGCCCAACGCAAAGCGACAGACTGGTCAGGCCCTGGATGGCGGCAGGGAGAATGCCTTCTACCGGCATCGTGCTGGTCCCGTAGTGGGACTCGATCTTGCCCGAACGCAGCTCGGCGATCAGCCAATCGCCCTGATAGGCGGCAATGCACCCCGGAGCCGAAATCCGCAAATTCAAACCCGCCGGCAGGCTTCTTCCGGTTTCTCCCAGCAGGCGCATCCAGCGCGGCCAGTCGGCCTGGAGGTTGAGCACCCCTTTCAGCCACAGGTTCTCATCCGGGGTCCAGCTCACCCACATGGCGTCCGTATCGGGACTGCTTGCCAGTGCCAGTTTGGAGATCTCTCGGACCGTCAATCGCCGAGATTCCGTGAAAGGCCACCAATCCCCGGGAGCATCAGGCAGAGAGGTGGCAACGATCGGTTGTTCGGGCAGGCAGCAGAGATTGAAGCAGAGACGATGCCCTTCCTCGGTGGCAAGGCTTGCCAGATATGCCGTTTCCAGCAGTTGCCGAAGGAGCCTGGGGGGCGGGAGGCAGGGCGTCCGATCACCCCAATACTGCTGAATGTGACGTGCCAGATCAATGGGAAAGTTGTTCTCCATGTCAGCCCTCCTGGGTTGATGAATAGCGGGGTCAGCAGACCGAATTCGCTTCATGGCAGGGGCAGGTTTCGTTGCTTGCGAAGGCGATCGATCAGCAGCGAAGCGAAAAAAAAGAAGGCGGCGACGAGGATGATGGTCGCTCCCGAGGTCAGGTTGAATAGATAGGAAAGCCAGAGCCCGATGACGGTGAAAAGGGAGCTGAGCGCGACTGAGAAGGTCATCATTCCCCGGAGTGACCCGGAGTAGCGTTCGGCAATATAGGGTGGGATAGTGAAGAGGGCAATCACGAGAATCAGTCCTACAACTCGGATCACCATCACCACCACAAAAGCCGTCATCGCCAGGAGCGCAAAATAGAGAGGCTTGACCGGCACTCCCGTGGCCACTGCAAATTCCTCGTCAAACGACATTGCCAAAAAGCTGTTGTAGAACAGACCAACCACCGCCACTACGAGAAGATCCACCGCCGCCATCGCCACCAGATCGGACCTGGGGACGGCAAGGATGCTGCCGAACAGGTAGCTCATCAGATCCACATTATAGCCCGCCGACAGGTCCGTCAGGATGATGCCGAGAGCCATCCCGACTGCCCATAAAACGCCTACGATGGTATCAGCCCGCTGTTTGTTTGATAAAGTGACCATTGCCATGATGGTCGAAACCACCAGCGAAAACCCCGCTGCGCCAAGCAGGGGGGGAAACCCCAGAAAGAAGGCCAGCCCAACTCCACCGTAAGCGGCATGGGCAATTCCCCCCGAAATGAACACGATACGATTGACCACCACCAAGGTTCCAATGATGCCGCAGGCGATGCTGGCCAGGAGCCCTGCCAGGAGCGCATGGCGCATGAACTCGAACTGAAGCGCTTCAATCATTACACCCCCACCCTCTGGCAGCCATCACACCTCCCATCTCCGAATTCCGAAATCGAAAATCTCAACGCTCTTCGTGTTTCCGCAGGACCCGATGAGGCAGCCCATGGGCGATCAGTTCCACGGGACAGTGATACGCCATATCGATCATCTCCTGGGTGATTTCCGCCGCATCGTGAAAAAAGAGGGTCTGATTCAGGCAGGCCACCGATTTGACGTAGCTCGACAGAACACTCAGATCGTGGCTCACCACCACCACGGTCGCCCTGGTGTTGAGTTCTTTCAAAAAATCGTAAAGCTCCGTCTGGAAGTCCTTATCCACACTGGCGGTTGGTTCATCCATAAACACGACCCGGGGGTTGGCGGCCAGGGCTCGGGCAATGAGCACCCGCTGGCGCTGGCCGCCCGACAGCTTGCCAATCGGGCGATGGCGATATTCCCACATGTTGACCTTTTGCAGGGCCTCCTTTGCGAGTACCCGATCCTCAGTGGCATAGCGGCGGGAACGGCCGGGCTGCCCAAGTCTTCCCATCAGGGCTACATCCATTACGGAGACGGGAAAATCCTTGTTGACATTGGTGTCCTGGGGCACGTAGCCGATTCGGTCCGGAGCAGTCCATGGCTCCTGTCCGAGAACTCGAATCGTCCCTCTGGTGGGCTTGAGGATTCCGAGCATGAGTTTCAGAAGCGTGGTCTTACCACTCCCGTTAGGGCCCAGGATGGCAAGAAACTCCCCCTGTTCAATGCGGAGGTTCACTTCCCGCAGGACCAGTTGCCCATCGTAGGAAAACCAGACGTCGTTGACCTCGATTGCCAAAGGTTGCACCGTCCCTCCCGGTTTCTGGTAGTAGCAAGACCAGCACACTTTCGCCTTCCCTATACAAAAATATCACGCTCCAGGCAATTCCCGGTCGCAAAATCCCCCGGGTTTGGGGTTTCTGTGGGCTGCTGCCACTTTCAATTTGATGTCCATTGAGCTATATTATCACCTTTGTTCAGTTCGCCGGATACGCTGGAGACTTACATGAGGCTGATGTTCCGCTGGGAGGGAAAGAGGGTCTGCAGGCTGCTTTCCGTTATTGTTTTGTGCTTTGGGATGACTGCTTCTGCAATCGGAGAGGAAATCCCGGTTCTGGGGCTGGATGAAATGATTCGGATGGCGCTGGAGAAGAGCCCTGAGATGCGAGAGGCGGAGCAGGATATCGTCGCGGCTGAGAGCGACCTGGCGCAGGCCAGGGCCGGCCAATGGGCTCAGCTGGAGGTGGTCGGGGTAACCGGTCCGGCCCGGAACGCCGATCTGCCGATGGTGCTTGTGACGCAGCCCCTCGGAGGCGGCCAGTATCTGGGGCAGCTCCAGGACCGTGATCATGATTCGGTGAATATTTTCGGATTGTTAGATTTTGCCGTCATCCAACCGCTCTATACCTTCGGCAAGATCTCACACCGTCAGGATGCGGCCGCCTCGGGAGTAGGCGCTCAGAAAGCTGCCAGGGATAAACGGCAGGCCGAGGTGGTTCTCAACATCAAGGAACTCTACTATGGCACCATCGTTGCCAATCAGGGGATCGGGGCGGCCGACGACGCCGAATACTTCATCAAGGATGCCCGCCAGCGGATTCAACGGATGCTGCAAGTGGGTTCCCCTAACGTCAGCGAGGTGGATCTCCACCGGCTTGAAACCTTTGAATCCGAGGTCCTGCAATTCAAGGCCAAAGCGGAAGGCGGTGCCCGCCTAGCCTATCTGGCACTCAAAAAGAGTATCGGGCTGCGTGAGGGACAGGAATTTCGCCTGGACCGTAAAGAACTGCCCAGCGACGGGCGGGAGCTTGCGGGGCAGGAAGAATATATGCAGAAGGCTCTGGAGAACCGGCCGGAGCTGGAAAGCCTGAAGAAGGGTATCGAGGCGCGGAAGGCACTGGTGGATGCGGCTCGCGCCGATCTCTATCCCTCCTTTTTTCTTGCGGCGATCGGGTCCTTTGCGGTGGCGCCGGGACGGGAGAGGATGGCCATCTCCTATTTTCGGGATGAATTCAACCATGCGGAAGCGGGCTTTGTCCTGGGCACCAGCTGGCATTTCGACCTGGGGGTCGGCACCGGCAAGGTCAAGAAGGCGAAGGCAGAATATCAGAAGATGGTTCATACCCGGGAATACGCTGAACGCAATATTCCCCTGGAAGTGGCCAAGTACTATCAGGATGCCATGGAATTTCGGAACGGCATTCAGGCCTACGATAAGGGGATGACGGCGGCGCGCAAATGGATTGTGGCGGCTTTTTCCGACTTCGATATCGGCCTCGGCACTGCCAAGGATATGTTCGACGCCATCGATCGCTACGGCAAGAACCGGGGCGAGTATCTGGTGGCTCTCTATAATTATCATATCGCCCTCGCCAGGTTGAGCTATGCCGTTGGTGAGCGCTGGACGGAAGCATCTGATCCGGTTGCGCGGAAGCCCTGAGCCTGATGCACTCCAATGCCGCCGAGGAGTTGGGGGGGTGGTCGGATTCGATCGGCGGAGACTGGATGGGACTTCCTCTTGAAGAAGGCGGACAGCATGATGCGAATGGTTGGTGTGACAAGCTTGATCTTGTTATTGATCGTCTGCGGGTTTGAAAATGTGGCCGGCGCGGCGGATGGAACCGCCACCGTAAAGGCGGTTTTGGACAAAGCCATGGCGATTCAAACGCGGCCGGATCTGAAAGGTGAGGAGCACGTCAAGGAACGGAGCCGCCTCATCCGTGAGCTCATCTCGGAGAGTTTCTGGGCCGAAGAAATGGCCCGGGCATCGCTCAAGGAAACCTGGGACAAGCTTTCCGCCGCTCACCGTACCGAATTTCAGAAGCTCTTCACCGGCCTGTTTCAGGATTCCTACACCCGAATGGTCTTGAACTTCCTGCAGCAGGAAACCGTGGAGTATCTGCAAGAATCTCCCGAAGGCGCAGGGGTGAAGGTTACGACTACCATCCTGCGGGCCAACGAGCACATCCCGGTTGATTATCATCTGACCCGGAAATCCAGCCGCTGGCTCATCACGGATGTTGACATCGATGGCGTGAGCATCGTCGAGAACTACCGCAGCTCCTTCCGACGGGTGATCCAGACCAGCTCGTTCGACAATCTTTTGCAGAAGCTGCGCCTGCAAAGCCAGGCCGTTCAAGAGGAGCGTGGCTGATCGTGCCGGGAGTGAAGTGGCAGGCTGCAGGACGCCCGTTTCACTCGGGCTTCATTTTACCGCCCTGGAGGAGCCAATAGCTCTTCCCCCGCCACTCCACCCTCCTTCCCACCTGGCCCAGGGCCCAGAAGATGAAACCGAAGAGATCGCGCAGCGGCAAGAGCCAGAAGAGTCTTGCCAGCAGTCGGTCGTTGAGCTTCCGGATCGCCACATAATAGGCCATGGCCGAGCGGCTGAGCAGCACTGCGGTGAAGAGCGCCAAGCTCATGGCGGAGCCCCCACTGGCAAGGACCAAGAGCAGGGCCAGGATGGTTCCGTGGGTTATGAACGCTCCTCGATGGCCCCAGGGACGACAGGCCCTGATCCCGCGAGCCCAGCGAAGCTGGTGTTTCATCATGCTCCTGAAGGTGGTTGGCGGCAGGATGATTTCGACCACCTGGGGTGAAAGCCGGACCTCGAAGCCGGCCCGGTGCATCAGCTGGCCGAGCATGAAATCATCTGCCAGGTAATCGGCAACTGCCTGAAAGCCCCCCATGGCCTGGAGGTTTGCCTTGGTGGTGGCGATGGTTGCTCCCAGAGCGAAGGAGATGCCTTCGACCAGCCACGCCACCAGGACGCCTGGGGCAAATTCAGCGGTAATGCCGATTGCCTCGATCTTCGCGGCCAGGTTGGAGGCCTTCCCCGCTCGATAGAGGCAGGTGACCAGGCCGGTCCCTTCCGCGGCCAGTTCCGACACAACGGCGGTGAGATAGTCTCGATTGACCCGAATATCGCTGTCCACCAGGACCAGCACCTCATGGCGGGCCTTGCCGAGCATGTTCTGGAGGTTGTTCACCTTGGGATTGTTGCCAATGGCCCCACTATCGACGACCAGGGTGATCTCGTTTTCCGGGAAATCAGCCATGAGCCGGTGGATCACGGGAATGGAAGAGTCGTCGGCGTGGTTCACTCCGAAGACGAGCTGATATTCGGGATAGTCCTGGCGGCAGAAGGAAACATAGTTGTCATAGGCCTCAAAATCCTTGCCGGAGAGCGGGATCAGGATGGATACAGGCGGCAGCCGGGAGGGGTGGTCGGCGGGGGGCCTGGCAAAGAACCGGCGAGCGGCCACGAGCCCGGCAAGATAGAAGCCGATTGAGCCGAGGCAGGCGATCGTGAGCGGGACCGTCAGCATGCCCTGCCGGCCAGTTCGAGGTAATTGGTCAGTTCGATCCCGGGGTGTTGCAGACGTTCCTGGAGAGCACGGCTGGTGAGTGCGGAGAACTCCCTCACCTGCTGTCGGTCACCCCGGGCATGGCCCGCCCCTTGCGCAACCGCGGGGTGAAAATAGATCTCATTGGTTGTGGCTGACAGCTGATCGAGAACGAACAAAACATAGTCAAGGCTCATTGCACCGCTCAGGAAATGCCCGTAGACCCTTTCCGGGAAAAAGAAGCCGCGAGCCGTAAGCTCTATTTTCATCCGGCGGGTCAAGCCTCGAAAGACCGACGCCATCACCGCTCTTGCGGCCAGACCTTTTTTCTGAAAGCGAACGGCCAGTCGCAAGTCATCCCGGGGGACGCGCATGGTGTTCACCCCCCAGCTTTCGGCAAGGTCCAGCGCGGCCGCAAAGATCACCGGATGGACGTGCATATGAAGATGGCTGTCCACATGGGAGAGCTTAAGGCCGGTGGCCTGGAAGCGTTCAAATTGCGCCGCAAGCTCGCGTACCAGCTGTTTGCGGGCCGCTTTCGAGTAGTAATACCTGAGCCCGGCATAGGTCGGGTTGTTCGGGAAATGGCCTTCCCGGTCCACCAGGAGGGGGATTTCGCCGGGAGGAAGGGCCGCTTTGCCCTGGACGGTCACGAGGTGGAGACCGACGGCCAGAGCCTGGTGTTCCCGGGCCAGCCGCACGGCGGCGTCGCAGGCTTCCCCTGTTACCATCAGGCTGCAGCTGGTGAGGGTTCCTGCTCTAAAGGCGCCAATGACGCCCTCGTTGACCTCCCGGGACTTTCCAAAATCGTCCCCGTTGATGATGAGCTTCACTCGCGGTCCCACGCCCCCCTCCCCGCCTTTCTCAGCCGATATCCGAAATTCGAAATCGAAAACCCCGCCTACGCCGTTTTGGCTCTGGAGAACTTCCGTCTCCGGGCCCGCAGCTCGAGGTATTCCCTGGCTTCGTGGAAGAGTCTGACGCGTTCGTTGTGGTCGAACAACGCCCGGCGCAGGATGCGGAAGATGATCCGGGGGCGGAAATAGTAGCGTCCGTAGAAGTATTCGACCGCCTCCACGATCTCCTGCCGGGAGAGCCCCGGATAGTGGAGATTGGGGAGCTGATGACCCAGTTCATCGGCCATGTCATCATCGGTCAGGTAGCCTCGGCTGCGGACATAGGCATCGAAGGCGGTTCCGGGATATGGGTGGGCAATAGAAACCTGGATGGTTTCGCAATCGAGTTCTTCTGCAAAGCGGATGGTCCGCATGATGGTCTCGGGGGTCTCGCCGGGCAGGCCGATGATGAAGTCACCATGAACGTGGATCCCCAGCTGGCGGCAGTGCTTCATGAAGGTGAGCGCCTGCTTCACCGTGGCGCCCTTCTTGATATTCTTGAGAATGGTCGGGTCACCCGATTCGAATCCCACGATGAGCAGCCGACAGCCCGCCTCCTTCATGGCCTTGAGCATCTCAAAGTCGGCGTGCACCCGGCAGGTGCAGGACCAGGTAAACTTGAGCGGTTGCATATGGCGGCACAGATCGAGCGTTCGAGTTTTGCCCCAGGCGAAGGTGTCATCGTCGAAGAATATTTCCCGGACCTGGGGGAAGAGTTCGAACGCCCGTTTGAGCTCCGCCACCACGTTCTGGCTGCTCCGGGTGCGCCACTTGTGGCTGCCAAAGGTCTGGGGCCACAGGCAATAGGTGCAGAAAGCCGGACACCCGCGCGAGGTGTAGAAGGCAACGAAGGGATGACGCAAAAACGGCACATTATAGCAGGTTATGTCGAGATCGCGCCGGTAGATGTCCACCGCAAACGGCAGTGAATCGAGGTCGGTCAGGAGCGGACGATCGGCATTGTGAACCACCTGCCCGTTGCGCCGGTAGGAGACCCCGCAGATGTCTTCCAGCTTCTTGCCCGACGCGAATTCGGTAACGGTGTAGTCGAATTCCCGGCGCGCGACAAAGTCGATTGCGGAGGAGGCTTTGAGGGATTCTTCCGGCAGGACCGAAACCGGAGGGCCGACAAATGCGATCTTAAGGTGGGGGTGGCTGTCCTTTATGCTTTCGGCGAGCAGGACGTCATTCCTGAAGCCGGGGGTGCTGGTAAAGATCACCGCAAAGTCATAGTCACGGGCAATTCGGATGGTCTCTTCCGGGGTTATCCCGTGAGAAGGAGCGTCCAGCAGGCGGCTCTCTCTGATCAGCCCGGCAGGGTAGGACAACCACACCGGGTACCAGAAGGAAGTGATTTCGCGGCGTGCCGGCCAGCGAGAACCGGCTCCTCCGTCAAACTTTTCGAAGGAAGGTGGATTCAGCAGCAGGGTCTTCATTCAATCTCCCCGGCGACAACACAACCGCCAAGACCCATCCGGCAAGCGCTATTCCGGAACAAACCGTTGGTAGTCGAGCTGGCTCAGGGGTTTCTTCTCTCCCTTATCCACGCGACTCCGTTTGGGTTCCGGATTCTTTCGTTCGTAGCAGCTCGCCTCTTGCTCAATGAAGCTCGTGGCGCTGAGCTTTACGGCATTACCCTGGGTGTATTCTTCAACATCGGCACTGTTGTGCTGCAAGATCAGACTGATCTTGTTATTATCCTTGTCCTTGAAGGACCATTTCCAGGCAATGAAGGCCCGAAAAGCGTCTCCCCGGTACTGGTCCGGTTCCCCAAACTTCTGCTTGAAGCGCTGCACCAGTTCGTCGAAAAAGGCTTTGTCGTCCCGTTCGTATTTCAGCTTGATCTTGGTGATGCGCCCGGGCTTCTCACAGTTGCCAACAAAGATGTAGCCGCTCTGGTAGCCTTCAGCTGATGGCTGCATGGTGATCTCGGAGAGGTACTCCATGTGCCGGACGGGCAGCGCGGAGTCCATCCGGAGCAGATCCCGGTATTGTTCAACGGGTGCTCCCAGGCGGATGCCGGCAATCTGCTGCGGAGCCTCGGCCGCGCTCAAAACCGGAACCAGCAGTACCCAGACCAAAACCCCGCAGCCCAGGATCGTCTTCATGGCAGTAGCCTCCTTGCCCAGCGATGCTCAGCGTTCTCTGACACTTGCATTGTCCTTCAAATGCTTCTTGGTATACCAGTGCCGGAACCGGCTCTCCAATTTGTTCTTGTAGATCAATACGAGAACAATGACGACGGCCCCGATCGCCACCAGGGAGTAGAACATGTCGTAGCGGTGAAGTCTGAGGAAGTTCCCCTGGAGGGTCAGCAGGAGGGTCCCCAGCAAACGCCCGACGCCGCCGATCACGAGGAACTCCGGTCCCGTAAGATGGCCCAGCCCGAGGACATAGCAGAGCGCATCCTTGGGAAATCCGGGGATGAGAAAAAGCAGGAAAATGATGAACACGCCCTTGTGATGAAGGAGATAGTCGAACCGTCCCATGATGGAGGGAGCGACAAACCGCTCAGCGAAAGGCCTGCCGAGATATCTGGCGAGGAGAAAGGCGATGAGCGAGCCGATGGTCAGGCCGATCGTCGAAAGGATGGTGCCGAGGTATGGGCCGTACAGGTAGCCCCCCAGAATCCCGGTCGCCTCACCGGGGATGGGGGCCGCCACGACCTGGAACGCCTGCAGCACTACAAAGACGACCGCCGACCAGGGGCCAAGGGATTCCAGAAAAGCCTCCAGCTTCTTTTTGTGGAGAAAGAGCCGGATGAACTCCATTTCGTAAGCCAGGAAGGAAATGCCGCCGATGAGGACCAGCAGCAAAGCCAGCTTTACCCAGATGTGATTCTTGTGGTTCCTGCTAATGGTCGTGGACCCCTTTTTTCCCCTGCTGGTGCTGACGTTCCGGATCGAGTAAACCACCCCC
>Ga0255346_1001245_pt1 | contig 36885 bp, 33 predicted proteins | sample wastewater_treat_FD_194410 | JGI IMG/M metagenome (GOLD analysis project Ga0255346, IMG submission 194410) | Wastewater microbial communities from Lulu Island WWTP, Vancouver, Canada - plant22 | ecosystem: Engineered > WWTP > Wastewater > Unclassified | place: Canada: Vancouver, British Columbia...
TGTGAGCAGTATCAATAAATCAGTTGATAGCGCCTATCTTGCACTGTTCCTGGCAGATGCCGCAGCCTACGCACTGAGTATGGTCGATAACTGCCTTTCCGTCACGCATTGAGATAGCAGGACAGCCCAGCTTCATGCACTGCTTGCAGCCTACGCACTTGTCAGCGTCTACCTTGAGCGGTGGGTTATGCTTAACGTACTTGAGAAGAGCACATGGACGGCGGGAAATAATTACTGAAGCCTCGTCAGCAGCAAGTTCTTCCTTGATAGCCTTTTCTGTCTCAGCAAGGTGGTAAGGGTCAACTACTCTTACTCTCTTGATTCCGATAGCCTTGCAGAGTTCTTCAAGGTTTACAGCAGCAGCAGGGTCGCCCTTCAGGTTCTTTCCTGTTGTAGGATTCTGCTGATGTCCTGTCATACCTGTGATGGAGTTATCGAGGATGATAACTGTTGAGTTTGAGTTATTGTAAGCTATATTAACAAGACCTGTCATACCGCTGTGCATGAATGTGGAATCACCGATAACAGCTACTGTCTTGTGCTCTGTCTCTGAACCTCTTGCCTTGTTGAAACCGTGGAGTCCCGAAATGGAAGCGCCCATACAGATAGTTGTATCAACAGCAAAGAGAGGTGCAACTGCGCCGAGAGTATAACATCCGATATCGCCTGATACGGTTATCTTGTTCTTGCTCAGGCAGTAGAAAAGTCCACGGTGAGGACATCCCGGACACATTACAGGAGGTCTCATAGGGATATTGTCATCGAGACATACACATTCCTTCTTCTCGCCGAGAAGCTTTTCAGCGATCACGGACTGCGGAAGTTCGCCGATGTAGCCGAATATCTCCTTGCCCTGAACATTGTTTACGCCGATGTTGCGGCAGTGCTCTTCGATGATGCCGTCAAGTTCCTCGATAACGTAAACCTTCTCGTACTTAGCGGCAAAGTCCTGTATAAGCTTTACAGGGAGAGGATTTACCATACCCAGCTTGAGGACTGAAGCCTTGTCGCCGAGTGCTTCCTTTACGTACTGGTAAGCAGCGCCGTTGGTGATAACACCGAATTCAGCCTTATCCGAGATCTCCACACGGTTGAGGGAACAAGTCTCAGCGAATTCGATAAGCTTCTTTGTACGCTCCTCAACGAATACGTGTCTGCCCTTAGCGTATGCAGGCATCATAACGAACTTCTGAGGATTCTTCTCATAGGGCTTGAGGCCAGGGTCCTTTCTGTCCTCCATTTCAACGATGCTCTGAGAATGAGCAACTCTTGTGGACATTCTTACGATGAAAGGAGCGTCGAACTGCTCTGAGAGTTCAAATGCAGTCTTGACGAACTCCTTACATTCGCCGGAATCAGAAGGCTCTAACATAGGCACCTTTGAAGCGATAGCGTGGTGACGGCTGTCCTGCTCATTCTGGGATGAATGCATACCCTGATCGTCAGCAACAGCGATTACCATACCGCCGTTAACGCCTGTGTAAGCGGCTGTATAAAGCGGATCGGCAGCAACGTTGAGACCAACGTGCTTCATGCCGCAGAAGCTTCTTGCACCTGCGATGGAAGCACCGAGAGCAGTCTCCATAGCAACTTTCTCGTTTGGTGCCCATTCAGCGTATACCTCGTCGTACTTTGCAACTTCCTCAGTGATCTCTGTGGAAGGAGTACCGGGGTAGCTGGATACTATTCGACATCCTGCTTCGTATAAGCCTCTTGCAAAGGCTTCGTTTCCTAACATTAACTTCTTCATTATTTTTATGTCCTTTCTTGGATAAATTTATCTGTTTTAAGCCGCTGAGCGAGCGGCGGCGCAGTCACGATCCGGCGCAAGCGCCTTACTCTGTACGTCAGGCATAGTCTGCTTTCGCTCGTTGGCACTATTTGTATATAAAAATTTATGCGTTCATGTGTTAACCGTGTATTTCCATAAAACCGTCAACAGTATTCCGGAATAATTCTTCCGAGAAATCCAGCCGCATCAATTTTGGTCCCTGTACAGCAAAATAAATGGTTGTTTTATCAGTAATGACTTTGAACAGCGACTCTATGCCATGTCCTTCTATATTGAACAGATAGCCGAATTCCACCTTTGTATACGCCAATTCTTCATAGTCCTCACCTTTGTTCAAAATATTCAGCGCCGAATTGGCAATGCCTTCTTTCAATTCAGCATTATTTATAGCATTGACTTCTTTGGGTGAAGTTTTTTTCTTCTTAAATAAAGACATATATGACACCTCCGTAACCAAGACTGTATCTTTATATCACGCTGTTCTCGCCTGCCAGATATTCCGCCACACCGTCATTATCGTTAGTACCGATAACTATATCAGCGGCGGCTTTGACCTCGTCCCTTGCGTTGCCGACAGCGATCTTTGTGTCAGCCTGTTCAAACATAGGCAGGTCATTGAGATTATCCCCGAATGCCACAACTTTGTCAAATCCGTAATTCTTACGCAGAAACCGCAGGGCATTGGCTTTTGAAGCCTTGTGGGAGAAAATTTCCAGATACCACGAATCATCATATACATCCAGGTAAAATGCAATATCCACTCCCGGCAGTTTTTCCGCTTCCAGCTTTACGGGGAGCAGATCGTCATATTTGCCCATGGTTGTGATGTATACAGTATTTTCATCTGCATGATCTTCAAGTCTGCACTGTACGAATGGCTTTTTGTATTCGTGCTTTCTGACCTCGGCAAAACTCTGCATTTTCTTTGTGGCCAGCTCGGAATAACAGCTTATCAGGCACTCTTTTTCTATCCTGTACATGAAGCAGTGAACTCCGTGTTCCCTGAATATCCGCAGTATCTCCGCAGAATCTTCGGGAGCGATGAACTCGTTCTTTATGTAACGTTCGTTCCTGATGTCGTAAATGCTGACACCGTTCATGAGTATGCAGGGCACGTTTATATCCAAAGCTGACGTTATGGGGACAGCTGAATATATCGATCTTGCCGTTGCAAATGTGAACTTCATCCCTTTTGCTATGAGGGAATTGAGAGTTTCAGCCGTGCGTGGAGTGATCTTCGGTGACGGATCGAGAAGCGTTCCGTCAAGATCGGATACATAAAGAGTTTTCAATAAAGAATACATCTCCGAGGGGTATAGGAATACAAAATACATTATAACATATTTTATATTAAAAGTGAAGATGTATTTTGTTAACAAAGGTATATTTGTAAGTTTTCACGAATTTATCACCCTAAACATAGTCAAGTTGTCAGGTAAAAAAATAAAAATCCCGTTCAGTTGAACGTGCATCGGAGTTTCAAAAAAGTCACATTTAATTGTAAAGGGGTATTCTGCATGAATGTTTTTGTAGGGAACGCCGCCCTCGGCGTTCCACAGTATTTTCGACAGACTGAGCCCGTTCATCTGAACGTACATCGGATTGTCAAAAAAGCGTATATTTAAAAAAACAAGCGGGCGAGCGGAACTCGCCCCTACATAACCAAGCGAATATAAACTGATCTGTAGGGGCGCTTTCCGAGCGCCCGTGATAAAAGTCAAAAAAGTAAAGCCCGTTCATCTGAACGGGCATCGGAGTTTCAAAAAAGCGTATATTTTATAAAAACAAGCGGGCGAGCGGAACTCGCCCCTACATAAACAAGCGAATATAAACTGATCTGTAGGGGCGCTTTCCGAGCGCCCGTGATAATAGTCTGAAAAATAAAGCCCGTTCATCTGAACGGGCATATCGTTTATTCTTCGTCCTCGTAGTAGACCATAGCGATAACGGTAATATTGTCCTTGCATCCCTTTTCCAGTGATTTCTTCACCAGACGGTTCATGCGGTTCTTCAGCGGTTCGGGATATTCCAGTATCTCCTCGATATCCAGAGGTGAAACGCAGTCGGAAAGTCCGTCGGTACAAAGCAGAAGCACATCGCCGTACTCCATACCGTCCAGCGGCAGGAAATCTATCTGCGGATCGGATTTAAGGTTGCCGAATACGGGGAAGATTATATTGCGGTGGACATGAGTCTTGCGCTCCTCCATAGTGATGGAGCCCTCCTCATACAGCAGCTGCACCAGTGACTGGTCACGGGATATCTGCTTCAGTTTTCCCTGACGGAAGCGGTAAAGTCTCGAATCTCCGACATTGAAGGTCATGATGTTCTGATCCTCGTCAACAGCGATACCGCACAGTGTGGCCTGCATATTATGAGTCTCCGGATCGGAGCGGCTGTAATCCGCAAGTTTACGGTGGATATCAAGAAGTCCGCTTTGAAGGTCAACAGTGCTGTCGTATCTCAGGTCACGCACCATTTCAAGGCACATAGCGGAAGCAAGTTCTCCCGAACGTTCTCCCGATACGCCGTCGGAAACCGCAGCAATAAACGGAGCGTGGATGGTCTGCTCGGACATTCCCGAGTCAATAACGTCCCTGTTTATGAGAAGAGCGTCTTCATTATGAGGCATAACGCCTTTTTCGGTAATACCGCAGCAGTAAAACATACCACACCTCCTTAAAATATCATAATTTAACAAGCATCGTCAGCGCCCCAGCATAAAAGGATCGGACGGAAGTTTATTTTTTATCTCCTCAAATAATCCGTCGATACCTCCATATTTTATAATAGCAAAAACAAAGATCAACAGATAGAATAAAAAATACAATGCGACCCCGATCAGCAGAACTTTAAGCAGCACACTTAAAATAGCAGATATTTTTTCAGTCACGGAAGTCTCTTTTTCCACGGGACAGTCGTTTACCGACACGTCCTCGTATTCATTAATTTTATCGGGCATATCAGTGACCTCCTGTCAGTATTATCAGCCGTTTATGTCATAGATCTCCATACCGTTGCGGCAAGTGATGTCGATAAGCTGCTGAACATCCATTTCCTTTATTTCAGCGGCTTTTTCGGCAGTATAGGCTATCATCGAGCTGTCGCAGCGTTTTCCTCTGAAAGGAACGGGAGCCATGTAAGGGCAGTCCGTTTCAAGAAGAAGCCTGTCCATTGGCACTTCCGCAAGCGCTTTCAGCGCTTTTTTTGCATTCTTGAACGTGAGAACACCGGTGAAGCCGATGTACATATCCAGCTTTATTATCTCTTTTGCCACCTCAGCCGAACCGCTGAAACAGTGGACTATACCTCTCGGGCGGTGCTTTTTCAGCAGTGCGAGAGTATCCTCAACAGCGTCACGGCTGTGGATGATAACAGGCAGGTCAAGTTCTTTCGCAAGCGCCATCTGTTCCTCGAATATCCGGATCTGCTTCTCTCTGTTGCAGCCTTCGTAGTGATAGTCAAGACCGATCTCACCGACTGCAACAGCTTTGGGATTATTCCTGATTATCGCTTTCGTGATGTCGATATGATCCGCAGGACACCTGTCAGCGTATTCGGGATGGAATCCTGCCGCCGCATAGATGTAATCATATTTCTGTGAAAGCTCCGCATTCATGGCGGAATCCTCATCATCAGAACCCGGGAGAGTGACATATCTCACGCCCTTTTCGGGGAGAGCACGCAATACTTCGTCCCTGTCCTCATCGAAAGCGTGGTCGGCATAATGGCCGTGGGTATCAAATATATTATGGTACATAGTCATTATTCAGCAGGTGCTTCCTCTGCGGGAGTCTCCTCAGCAGGAGTTTCTTCGGGCTGAGTTTCAGCAGGCTGTGTCTCCTCGGGAACAGTAATGATCTCGTCTTCGCCGATAGCCTCGCCTGCTTCAAGAGGAGCGTTGATAGTTGCTCTTTCCTCTGTTATAGGTTCAGCTGCCTCACCGTTTTCGCCGCCGTCAGCAACTACAGGAGGAGCGTCTGAACCGAGGTTTTCGTCAGTGAAGTAATTCTCAACGATGCTCTTGATGAAGTTCTCGCTGGGGAGGAAGTCCTTATCTGCGTCTGTACCGTCGATAGTGATGGACAGAGCGATTGAAGAACCATTCTCGAACATATTCTTTATAGCTGTCTTGTGGTTCTTGTAGTCAACGCTGGTAACAGTTGTATCCGAGATAAGGTTGATGATGGAGTTGAAGCTTCCGTCGAAACCGTCTGCGATACGCTTGCCGTCAGCCTGATTTACCATAGCAGCAAGGAGTGCGGCACTCTGGAGAGCACGTTCTCTTTCTCCGCCCTTGAACATTGAGTAAGTAACGAATGTCTCGATCTGTGAAGCGTTCATGTATTCGCTGCTGCCGTCGCCCTTGAAGCCTGCGATATCAACGTTTACTTCGTAGCTAACGCCGCCGAAGATGTCACATACTTTCTTGAATGAAGTTGAATCGAACTTCATGTATCTGTCGATGGTGATGCCGAATGACTTCTGAACAAAGTCAACAGCTGCATTAGCGCCGCCTCTGTCGTAATTCTCCTTCAGACCCTGCTGTGTGCCGTCAATGAGAGAGATAGTATTTGTAGGAAGTCCGATGAACACGATCTCCTTTTTAATAGGAAGAGAACGCATAAGAACGAATGTGGAAGAACATCTCTGTTCGGGTTCATCGAGTATGAGAAGAACGGTATGGTTATCTGCGTAGGAGATAGTCTGACCTGTTCTGGGAGTTGGCTCAGGCGGAGCGTCAGTCTGTCCGAAGCCGAAATATCGGTAAATTCCGTATGCAGCACCTCCCACAATGATAAGACCTATGAAGATCGTTACGAGAAACGGAACTGCAATTGAGCCCGATTTTCTTTTTGCCATGATGTATGGCTCCTTTCTGTAATGTTTTTTACGGATACCAAATTTCCAGGGTATCTCAACTATGCGTATAAAGACGAAGCAAAAAATTATTCGTCGGGAAATGAATAAAAAAGTTTTCCCAAATGGGAAGTTAAAAACTTATCTGCGTAAATGCGTTTATCAACATAGTTTTCCACATTTTCAACATTATGTTTTCCCCGATGATGTTTAAACACAATATCCAACAGTCTGTTGAAAACGAACAGACATTCCCACAGAAGATGAAAAATGTTGAAATATGATATTGCAAATTCACAGGTTTGTGATATAATATAAAGAGGACATTTCAGAAAATATTGTCAAGTCCCTTGACGATACGTCCGATATCCCTGAAGCTGACTCCTGCCTCATCCATGAGATGATAAACGTCAGAAAGCCCGAAGCTCCGCACTTTTTTGCCTTGCTTCAGAGCGTAGTTGACCGTCTGTGCAGTACCTGAGCGTGGGTTGCGCTCATCAAAAAAAGCAAGCACAGCCGCAGAGTTGTCAGCCATATAATAATTCCGCACCTTATAGAGATCGGCGTCAGTTCCGGGTCTGCCGTTTTTGCCGTAGACCACCGAAGGGGCACTGTTGAGAAGTACGATACAGTCGGCATTCTTTTCAACATCGCAGAGAAGGCTCCGCACATCCTTGCGGAAAAATCTTGAATGTCTCAGGAACGGCATTGCTCCGATGAGCCTGATATCCTCATTGCTCTGCTTTTTCAGCAGAACATATTCCGCAGCCCATAAGTCGGTGCCGTCAGCCAGACCGCTGAAAAAATCGGTATAGCCTTTCTCAATGGCCATATCAATGTAGCGGTAAAGCATGAGCCTTACGACTGCACGGGTCAGATGGATATTCTCAGGGTCATCTTTATAAGGAAGTATAGCCTTTTCACGGTGTCCCGTAATACAAATCGTCCGCTGTGGACGAAGCTCCGCATTTTCAGGACTGATAAGCACAGTCCCCGAATCAAGGGATGTAAGCATGGAACACCTCCACTATAAATAATAATATCGGAAATATCATTACCGATTATACCATATTTTATTATACATTTCAAGTAATTTTTAAAATTATCTATTCAATAGTTGCGCTGTTGAGATAACAGCTGAAAAAATAATGAGAACAAATGAAAGGAAGATAAGTATGAAGCCTTACCTTAAAAGAGCATGGGCAGAAGTTTCGCTGCCTCAGCTGAGAAAAAATGTCGAGATAATCCGCAGTCTCAATTCCGACAAGACCGAGATAATGGCGGTCGTAAAAGCCGACGCTTACGGTCACGGCGACGAACACATCGTCCGCTGTCTCGCCAACGACTGCGGTATCAGATATTTTGCGGTGTCAAACCTTGACGAAGCAATTGCCGTAAGGAAATTCGCTCCGCAGGGAGAGATACTCATTCTCGGCTACACTCCCCCCGAGTACGCACATGAGATATCAATGTACAACATCATACAGGGCGTAGTTTCCACAGAATACGCAGAAGCACTTGTTCAGAACACTCCCCAGCCTATACGCTGCCACATAAAAATTGACACAGGCATGGGTCGTATCGGTCTGAAGCATGATACTCCGCAGCAGTGCGCCGCAGAGATAGCCGAAATGATGAAGATAGACAAGCTTTCCGTCGAGGGCATTTACACTCATTTCGCCGTTGCAGACAGCGACGATCCCGACAATATAGCATATACCGATAAGCAGGAGAAATTCATCACCGATACATATGATGTTCTCGCTGCACAGGGCATAAAGCTGCCCCACCTCCATTTCATGAACAGTGCAGCTACCTGCTACAGAAACAGCGAGAGAAGCACTCTTTCCCGTGCAGGTATCATCCTCTACGGTCTGCACCCCGATGTAAGCCTTGATATTCCCGAAGGACTCGAACCTCTCATGGAGCTGAAAGCTGTCATCTCCCATGTCAAGACCGTTAACAAAGGCGACTGCATAAGCTACGGCAGAACATTCAGAGCCGACCGTGAAATGCGTATAGCTACCGTAACTATCGGCTACGCTGACGGCTATTCACGCCTTCTCAGTTCAAAGGGAGAGATACTCGTTCACGGCAAGCGCTGCAAGATAACAGGCCGTGTCTGCATGGACCAGCTGATGATAGACGTTTCCGACGTTCCCGAGGCTAAGTCAGGCGATATCGTTACCCTTATCGGCAAGGAGGGCGATGACCGCATTACCGCCGATGACCTCGCTCAGATATACGGAACTATCGGCTACGAAGTAGTATGCGGCATTTCCAAGCGTGTACCACGTATCTATATTGAGTGATCGAGTTATTAGTGCTTAGAAAGCAGAAAGTAGTTTGTAAGGGCGGATCTCATCCGTCCATAAAAAGGAGGATAAACCTATGGCAAAAGCAATGACAATATCCTATGAGGTAGGAAACAATCTCTATCTCAATTTCACAAATAAATGTCCATGCGCCTGTACATTCTGCATAAGGAATCACGCAGACGGCGCTTACGGCTCCGATCCGCTATGGCTGGAGCATGAACCGACAATGGACGAGATAAAGGCAGACCTTGACAAGCGTGATCTGACAAAATATGACGAGATAGTTTTCTGCGGCTACGGTGAGCCGACAGAGCGCCTTGACGCTGTTATAGAAGCCGCCGCTTTCCTTCGTGAAAAGGGCTGCAAGAAGCTTCGCATCAATACAAACGGTCTCGGTGACCTCATCCACGGCAGAAGCATCGCTGACGAGTTATGCACGGCTATGGACGTTGTATCCATCAGCCTTAACGCTCCCACAGAAAAGGACTACATGGACGTAACACGCCCACGTTTTCCCGACGCTTTCAGTGCCCTTCAGAACTTCACCAGAGACTGTGTAAAGACGGGCAAGGCTGAGATAATCATGTCAGTTGTCGATGTTATCCCACAGGAGCAGATAGAAGCTTCACGCAAACTCGCCGAAGAATTAGGCGCTGTCCTCCGTGTCCGCACCTTTGACGACTGATAAAATGTCAACTTTGCACAAAAAAACAATGTTATATTTGTGAGATGTTTTATCTGTCCCCTATGGAAATTTTTACAGGGATATGATATAATTATTGTATACGTTACTAATGTAACGTGGTAAAATCTACTTTTGAAGAGGAGAATATCTATGAGTAAGGGAAAAATCGTTATAGCAGCAACCGCAGCCACACTCTGCGCCGTAGGTATATCAGCAGCAACCATTATCGTCTGCAAGAAGCTCTTTGAAAAGAATTACTTCTCCGTGAGCAGCGGACTCAATAACTAAGTTTATAATTTTATAAAAGAAGGTTGAATAAAATGGAAATCAAATTTACAAAAGCAGCATCTTTAAAGGCTAAGCCACAGCCCGGCGACAAGCTTGGTTTCGGCCACATCTTTACTGACTATATGCTCGTTATGCCTTATGATGAGGGTCAGGGTTGGCATGATCCCGAGATCAAGCCTTACGCTCCTATCGAACTTTCACCAGCCGCTATGTGCTTCCACTACGGTCAGGAAGTATTCGAGGGCATGAAGGCTTACAGAACTGCTGAAGGCAAGGTTCAGCTCTTCCGTCCTGAGGAGAACTTCAAGAGACTCAACAAGTCCAACGAGAGACTGGTTATCCCTGAGCTCCCTGAGGATCTCGGCATGAAGTGCCTGATGGAACTGCTCAAGATTGAAAAGGACTGGGTTCCTTCAAAGGAAGGCGAGTCACTCTACATCCGTCCGTTCATCATCGCAGTTGATCCGTTCCTCGGCGTTAAGCCCGGCGAGCACTACCTCTTCATTATCATCCTTTCACCTTCAGGTGCTTACTACGAGAGTGGCCTCAACCCTGTTAACATCTACGTTGAGAGCAAGTATGTACGTGCCGTAAGAGGCGGTATGGGATTCGCTAAGACAGGCGGTAACTACGCTGCTTCTCTTATCGGTCAGGACGAGGCTCACAAGCAGAACTACTCACAGGTTCTCTGGCTTGACGGTGTTGAGCAGAAGTACATAGAGGAAGTTGGCGCTATGAACATCTTCTTCGTTATCGACGGCAAGGTAGTAACTCCTATGCTTCAGGGCTCTATCCTCCCGGGTATCACAAGAAAGTCCGCTATCGAGGTATGCAAGAGCAAGGGGCTCGTAGTTGAGGAAAGACGTATCGATATCCAGGAGATCGCTGATGCTTACGACGCAGGCAAGCTTGACGAAGTATTCGGTACAGGTACAGCTGCTGTTATCTCACCTGTAGGCCACCTCAAGTGGAATGACAAGGTTATGGAGATCAACGGCAACAAGATCGGCAAGATCTCTCAGATGCTCTATGATACAATGACAGGTATCCAGTGGGGCAAGATCGAAGATACATTCAATTGGATCGTTCCTGTTGAATAATAGATTTAACATATCGTCCTTTGCTATGCGGAGGACGGTATTTTTTATTTGTAGTTATACCATCTGTAAAAGAAAATGTTGCCTCAATGTACCAAAAAGCCGTTTCTCCACAATTTATTAATAAAAAATTAAGTAAATATTCACAGTTTTATCAGTCGAATATAGTACAGAACATACATTTTTGCCGTTAACAGTTGATTTCTTAAAGGCACTGTGATATAATTACTATATACCAATATATTTTATCCAAATGGTATAATAATCTCAAACTTATACAAATATTATTAATTTATATTTTTTACCCCTGACAATAAGTTTGAGTAAATAAAATTCAATGGATTATTCCGGAAAGGTGAAAGTCATGAAAAAGACACTGGCAGCTCTGTTCGCTATCCTCTGCGTTGCAGGCGGTATGCGTACAGCAGCAACAACAACAAACGCAAACACAAAGAACAACAGCTACGTGATCACTGCTTCTGCAGCTACTACTCCAGATCCAGAACCTGGTAAATTTGCTGATACATATGGTAAGGAGTATCCTTACTACGATACCACTATGTATACAGTATCAATTGCAACAGTAAATATCCCATCATCAGAGGATCCGACCAAGGCTGCAACATCATGGAAATACAACGACAAATACTACAAGATCGGTCAGTCCTGGTTAGACGAAAAGACAGGCAATTCTTACGAAATATACAAGTTAACTATCAGAGAGAACTTCAGCAAAAAATCAACAGTAAGAACTGAATACCGTGTTGGTCTCGCTTCATTAAAGCCTACAACTCTTGATTTCAAGGGCACAGATGCTGTTACTATCCCTGAAACAATTACTGCTTATCTCAACGAAAAAGATAAGGCATTCGCTACAGCAGGCTTAGCAAGCAAGAACGTTACTATCCTCGGTCCAAGCTCTATTGCTTCTACATACGTTAAGACTGTAGACTTCACAGGTATCGATTATATCGGCGATAACGCTCTCAAGGATTGTAAGTATATCACAGATATCACTATCCCTGCAAACGTAAAGTACATCGGTTCAGGTGTATTCGAGAACAGCGGTCTGAAGAAGCTCACAGTAAACAACGTTATGCCTGTTGTTCCTGCTAAGTTCTGCTCAGGCACAAACCTTACTGAGATCAAGTTCGCTTATCCACAGTACATCAGAACCATCAGTACCGAAGCATTCAAGGGTACTCCTCTCAGCCACGCTATCGTAACAAGTTCCGATTACAAGGGCGACGCTAACTATGAATTCATCGATATCGGTGACAGCGCTTTTGAAGGCTGTGCTAATATCAAGGAATTAAACTTCCCTGACAACGTTCGTATGCTCGGCAAGAAGACATTCAAGGATAACACAGCTCTTAAGTCTCTTAAATTCGGTAAGAACCTTGTCGCTGCCGACAACTCATGCTTCTACGGCTGTTCTGCTCTTACTTCTATCACATGGAATGAAGTAGTTGAGACTCTTGCTGGAAGCTGCTTCACAGGCTGTACTTCACTGAAGACTGTTTCAGGTATGCCTACAACTCTCAGAGACTGGGTTCCTGAAGACGAGACTCTCGGCTGGGGCGTTGGCGATGGTGTATTCTCAGGCTGTACTTCACTTGAGTCTATCATCCTCCCGAAGTCACTCGCAAGGATCCCTGCAAGTATGTTCGAGGGCGATACAAAGCTCAAAACTGTACAGTTCGGTACTAAAGATACTACGTTAGCTGATGTTACCCAGAATCAGGCTTCAGGCGATAATATCACCAAGATCAAGAAGAGTGCATTTGCAGATTGTTCAAGCCTTACAAAGGTTGACTTCGGCAAGACAACTCATATCGAAGACAAGGCATTCTACAATTGTAAGGGCATGACTTCATTCAACGTAGGCGAGTGTATCGTAGTTGGTACAAGCGCTCTTGAAAACTGCTCATCACTCAAGGAGATCACTCTCCTCTCCGATCAGTACGGCGGAACACTTCTTACTGCTAAGTCACCTAAGGATCCTAACAAGACAAATTCATCTGAAGGTTATGTATTCAAGGGCTGTACTTCAGCTAAGAAGATCACAATAAAGACAGACGACAAGATCAAGCTTTCATCAGGTATGTTCCAGAATTGTACTGCACTTACTGATATCGGCGGCGATCTTTCAAAGATCCAGATCATCGGTAAGGACTGCTTCTCAGGCTGTACAGGACTTACACACCTCAATATGCCTATCCTCAAGATCATAGAGGGCAGCGCATTCGCTAACTGTACTGCTCTCAAGCAGATCACAGATGATCCTACACTTCCTATCAAGGCAGAGGACTACGGCGATAAGGCATTCCAGAACTGCTCAGAGCTCAAGTTTGCTCTTACAGGTGATATCTCAACTATCGGCGCAAACGCATTCCAGAACAGCGGTGTAACATCACTCAACATCAACGGAATGGTCGGCGGTACAGTCGTTATCGGCAACTCCGCATTCGCTGACTGTGAGAACCTCACATCTGCTACTATCAACTCACAGGATGCTAAGAAGTTCTCTGTTGGTACAGGAGTATTCACAAATTGTCCTAATCTTACAACTGCTGTTTATGATGGTCCTATCGTTACAGCTTCTATGTTCAAGAATTGTCCTAAGCTCAAGGATATCAAGATCCTTGCAGACGTTTTCAATGCAAATGCATTTGAGAACTGTACTTCTCTCCAGAGCGTATTAAACAAGAATGACGGAACTCTTATCATCGCTAAGGAGATCAACGGTTCTGCATTCAGAGGCTGTACATCACTCATCAACTCTTCAGCAGATGAAAAGACTATCTTCAAGGGCAACCAGCAGTACTCAGGCTGTACATCACTCAAGACTGCTAATGCTTCAACTCTTACACCGGGTATGTTCGAGGATTGTTCTTCACTTAACAACGTTAAGACAACTAATGTAAAGTCTGTTCCTGCAGGCACATTCCAGAACTGCACAAGCCTCGAAAGCTTCTCATTCGCTAATATTGAGAGCATCGGTAACGCTGCATTCGCTAACACAGGCCTCAAGGCTATCGAGCTTCCTGCATCTGTATCATCTATCGGCAACAACGCATTCAACAACTGTGCAAAATCTACATCAGCTAAGATCGGCAACAAGGATGCTACTATCGGAACAAAGGCATTCGGCTTCAATGCAAACAAGCAGATCCCTAACTTCATCGTATCAGGTATCACAGGTTCAACTGCTGAAAAGTATGCAACAGCAAACAAGCTGAACTTCATGAACGAGTCAGGTACTATTTCAACTAACCAGGCAACAACAACTACTAAGGCTACTACTACAACTACTAAGGCAGCAACTACAACAAAGGCTACAACAAAGGCTTCTTCTACAACTACTAAGGCTGGAACTACAACAACTAAGGCTAATGTTACTACAACCACATCAAAGGCTACAACTCAGAAGTTAGAGGGTACATTAGGTGATACAAACGGCGACGGAACTGTTGACGTTTCAGATGCAGTTCTTATCATGCAGTCACTCTCTAACCCAAGCAAGTTCGGTCCGGAGGGTACAGCTGAAGGCCACATCACTGAGGCAGGCAAGAACAGAGGTGACGTTGAGAGCAGAGGTAACGGTCTTACCAACAAGGATGCTCTTGCTATCCAGAAGTACAAGCTCCAGCTCATCCCATCACTCCCTGAGAGCACTCAGAAGTAATAACATCATAAAAGTTTAATACTTAAAGATGTTTCAAGCCGCAGTATTCCACAAGGAATACTGCGGCTTTTTTCATTAAAACTGAAAGATCCCCCGAAGCGTTAACCTCGGTACTTATGGCAACACCGCACAAAGCCCGCCTGACGGCTTTGCGCTGAATCTGCGGACATATTTTCCGTCATCTTGCACAGAAATCCCTTGACATACGGTAGTATGCCTGCGGAATTTCTATACAATCTGACGAAAAAATCTGTCGGCGCATCTTCAGCACAAGCTTTATGCGGTGTTGCCTTATAAAGAAGTTTTGTATTATACTTTTTGATGAAGTCTCTTCTCAAATCTGTTTCCCAAGACTAATAATTTTGCCCCATGATAGGGTACACTTTAAAGACTTGAAAAGTTCTTTATTTCTGTTGTGTACCCTATCATGGGGCAAAATTCGATTAAAAGTCTTTGGAAAAGGGGCTCTGACAGAGAGGACAGGCCCCTGTTTGGCGGAACCTTTCCTCAGAAAGTTTCCACCGATAAATGCGTATAAAGTTTCTATAAGAGTACCGCAGTTACGATACATCCTTTCTTATATCATGAATATACACACCGATGGAGTGGTGTTCGTAGTCGAGATCATACACGCCTGAGACGGGGGCTTTTTCACGTTTGAGAAGTCCGTCAGAGGGATGCATTATCCAGCCGTTATAAGCTATAGTACGTTTTTCCGTATCGATGTCGAAGTCCATATCAAAAGTGATACAGTCCTTATCGTCAGGCTTTTCCACATAGAAACGCAGTTCCGTGCCGTTACACTGAGCGATCCAGTTATACGTGCCGCTGTCATTTCCTTTCAGCTTCATTCTATTGCCCGACACTGTCATTTCCTGTTCATCCGAAACGTTGAGGAAACAGCTGATATCGCAGTTGCTGAGTGATACTTCATGTCCGTCAACGGTTATGTCAACGTAAGCTTTAATCCTGTCGCCGTGGTAGAATGTCTGATACAGCGCCTCGGGAAAGAACAGGAACATCATTCCCGAGAAAAGACCTATCACTATGACGAATGCGAGAATAAACCGTAAAACACGTTTCATGCGTGGATCACTTATCGAGAGTACCGTGAGAGAGTGACTTCAGGTAAGCGTTGATGAATCCGTCGATATCGCCGTCCATAACAGCCTGGATGTTACCGTTTTCAAAGCCTGTACGTGTATCCTTAACGAGAGTGTAAGGCATGAAAACATATGAGCGGATCTGTGAGCCCCATGCGATCTGGTTCTGAACGCCCTTGATATCCTCGATCTTTTCGAGGTGCTCTCTCTCCTTGATCTCGATGAGCTTTGAACGGAGCATCTTCATAGCATAGTCCTTGTTCTGGTACTGGCTTCGCTGTGTCTGGCATGATACAACGATACCTGTAGGCTTATGGATAAGACGTACAGCAGAACTGGTCTTGTTTACCTTCTGGCCGCCTGCGCCGCTTGAACGGTAAACTTCCATTTCGATATCCTCGGGACGGATATCAACTTCGATGGAGTCGTCAAGTTCGGGCATTACTTCGAGAGCGGCAAATGAGGTGTGACGGCGTCCCTGAGCATCGAAAGGAGACACACGGACAAGTCTGTGAACGCCTGATTCCGACTTCATATAGCCGTAAGCGTTTTCGCCTTCGATGAGGATAGAAGCGGACTTCATACCTGCTTCATCGCCGTCGAGGTAGTCAAGAAGCTCAACCTTGAACTCATGGCGCTCAGCCCAGCGATTGTACATACGGTAGAGCATTTCGGCCCAGTCCTGAGCCTCGGTACCGCCTGCACCGGCATGGAAAGTGAGGATAGCGTTAGCGCCGTCGTATTCGCCTGTAAGGAGAGTGGAGAGCTTCTCGTCTTCCAGCTTTGACTTGAAAGCTTCAGCCTCAGCCTTGATCTCCTCGATATCGCTTTCGTCCTCAGCTTCTATGGAGAGTTCAATGAGAGTGATAAGATCTTCAAGGCTGTCGTTAAGCTTATTGAATTTCTCGATCTTTCTTTCGAGGGACTTCTGCTCCTTCAGCACTTTCTGAGAGTTTTCCAGGTCATCCCAAAAGCCTTCCTTAGCGGTCTCATCGCCGAGTTCGGCAACTCTTTTCTTAGCATTTTCTATATTCAGAACGTCGGCAAGCTCTTCCATTTCTTTACGGTAGCCTGTCATTTCGACTCTGAGTTCATCCAGTAAAATCATATGATCCAATCCTTTCACACATAGATATACTCATTATATCATGTTTTCACGAACTTTGCAAGTACCACGAAAAGAAAAAATGATAAGAATGGAGAATTGAGAATGAATTGTAGGGGCGGATATCATCCGCCCGTGATCGGTTTGTGATTTTGTAAGATGAACGACTTTGTAGGGGCGCACACTGTGCGCCCTCTCATTGGCCGCCCTCCTGTTATGAATGCTCTGAAATACAATATTGAGTCTGAACAAAACCTGTGGAACGCCGAGGGCGGCGTTCCCTGCGAAAGCTGACTATTCATGCAATCTTTTGTACGTGCACTCTCCGGGGCTCTTTTATCCAAATGCGGCCCCTACAGCGATAACAAATAAAAAGGACGCACACTGTGCGCCCATGTGATATTACTTATTGTTGTTTCCGTTATTGCCGCTATTATTGTTTGCAGGCTTTGATGAAGGCTGAACAGGGAGACCGCCCTGAAGAGTTGTGCTGAGCTTGCCCTTTACCACCTTGATGCTCTGGAGGTTGCGTGAGTAGTAATTCTCGGTGTCGTTGAGCATTTTTGCTACTGCAACTGCTGCATTCTGCTGGAGGTTCTTGGAAGCTGTCTGAGCCTTCGTAAGCATATCCAGAGCCTTCTTCCTTGCCTCGGTAACGATAGCCTCACGGGAAACTATCTGAGCGGCTCTTTCCTCAGCCTGACGGATGATGGATTCACCGTTGAGCTTGGCTTCGTTGAGGATACGCTGACAGTCGAATTCTATCTTCTTAGCCTCTTTCAGCTCCTGTGGCATATTGAGACGGACATCGTTGATGAGTTCTCTCATACGCTCGCCGTCGATAACTTTTTTATGGTTAACAAAAGGGACGGACTGGGCTTTATCGAGAAGTTCGTCCATTTCTTCCAGAATTTCGTCAATACTCATTTTAATTTACCTCTCCTTAATAAGTCTTTGTTTGATATCCTCAAGAATGGATTCGGGAACGAAATGACTTATGTCCCCTCCAAAATATGCTATTTGCTTGACTACGCTGGAGCTGAGGTACATATTCTCAGCGGCAGTTGTAAGAAATACGGTCTCTGCGCCTGAATACAGCTTCTTATTGGCCAGCGCCATCTGGAATTCGTATTCAAAGTCGCTTACGGCACGGAGGCCTTTTACTATTGCGATAGCTCCTACGCTTTCCACGTAATCAGCAAGGAGACCGTCAAGGATGTCGATAACAACATTGTCAAGGTCTTTTGTGACCTGCTGTATCATCAGCATACGCTCAGTTGCAGTGAAGCTTGGCTGAGCCTTGCCTGCATTTCGTGAGATAAGGACTATGACCTTATCGAAGAGCTTGGAGGCTCTTGTGATTATATCGAGATGTCCGAGAGTGACGGGGTCAAAGCTTCCCGGGCAGACTGCTATCCTTCTCATTCTTCTGCCACCTCCTCAGGGTCAGGCTTTACGAAGATAGTAACATTTATTTTTCCGTAGTGGTAAGTCTTGCGAATCTCGAGACCGTCTGGAGCGGTGGGCTCCTCGGCTTCTGCTTCATATTCGCAGATGATGCATCCGCCGTCTTTCAGCTTTTTAGCGGCAAAGGGGAGGATGTTTGCGATATGGCTGTGACGGTAAGGCGGATCGAGGATGATTATATCGAAGGTCTGGGAAGTAAGCTTGATATAGTCGTAGCTGTCACGGCTTATGACTTCGCTGTAGCGTTCAAAGCCTGTATTTCTCAGATTCTCGTGAACGCATCTGAGGGCTCTGTTAGAGCTGTCCACAAAAACGGCGTGTTTAGCTCCACGGCTTATAGCTTCAATGCCCATTTGTCCGCTTCCTGCGAAAAGGTCGAGAACATCGGCCCCATCTATCTGGAACTGGATAGCGGAGAAAATAGCCTCCTTGACTTTATCGGTGGTCGGTCTTACGTCCATTCCCTCAGGAGCGACCAGACGTCTTCCTCTTGCAATACCTGTAATAACTCTCATGTTAGAAATAGCTCCGTAGCCGCACTGCTTATGTGCGGTTATCCGCATTTACGGCATACGGAAGCCGTAGTGATTCAAATATACATTATATTATAACGTATTTTCGGTAACTTGTCCATATCTCAACGAAAAGATAGGCGGTTTTACACAAAAATCTGCACTATTAATTGTACATTATTTATGGGCAATTGTCGGGAAATGGGTCATATGGTGATTTTCAGGTAATAATACAGGCGGTTCATGATCTGAAAATTATACTTCCGTTCTCCTTGACATACCTCATGCAACTATATTATAATAAGTATATACTGGAAAAATATTGTTTTCAGGGGTGTTAAAATTATGGAGAATATTAAACTGATCCGTCTGGGAAAAGCGAATTGTTCCGTTGATCTCGGTGACGGAAGCGAAAGAGGAGAGTATGTCTCACAGGACTACATCCTCAGCAGGCTGGGCAGACCTATGCGCAGTATCAGCCTGATGTACTGCTACTATCCGCTGGACAAGGAGTGGCCTGCACGTATCTCGGAACTTATGGGAAGAGAAGGAAGAAACTCGGTATGGGATTATCCCTACGATGACTATTTCCCTTACACAGGCGGCATTGGCGGTGACCGAAACAGCGCTGTTTTTCAGCAGATGAGGGATATCCGCCGTCATGGTCAGGACGTTACTCTGACTTTGACTATCGACCCTCGTGTTTCGGATGAACAGCTTGCGGCCATAGGCGACGACCTGAAAAGCTTCGGCAGGCTGTTTCTGCGCATCAATCACGAATGTACGGGCAACTGGTTCGCATTCACGAAACGTGCATCCTATCAGGAAATAGCTGATTTCTACTGCCGTGCAAGCCGTATCATCAAGGAGAAAGCCCCGAATGTGCAGACTATACTCTGTGCAGGCGGTGTGGATGACCTTGAAAAGAACGAAGTCCACATGGAGAAGGAGTTCACTCAGGCTATCCGTGAGACCGATATCTGGTCGGTGGACAAGTACATCGCTCTGCACTGGGGCTGGCCTATGGATGTTTGCGATGAGAATACATACACTTACAGTATCTATCCCGTAAAGGAGAGCTTTGACCTGTTCAAGGCAAGCTATGAGCGTTTCAGATATCTCTGTGGCGGTCAGTCAAAACCTATGGTGCTGTCGGAGATAAACGTTGACGGCGACGTTACAGGCGCTTACGGGCAGGCTGAGATGATGAAGCGTTTCATGGAGCTTATCAGGGACGAAAAAGCTGATTGGCTGGACGGTTTCAGCTTCTATCAGTTCCGTGACAGAGGCAGGCTGGGACTGGAGATACAGGACCCGAACAACGAAAATATAGGCATAGAACAGCCGGTAATGGACGTTTTCAGGGATATCATAAACGACCCTTGGTTCATGCCCGATATAAATGAAACAGGCGGCACAGAGCTTCCTGTGAAGCTGAGATGGGGAAGTTCCGAGGACGCTGAAGGTATAGCTGTGAATATGCATTTCGACGGCGAGCCGTGCTTCTGTGAGCTATATTTCGAGGACGACAGCAACCTTATGCTGGAAATAAACGGCAGATGCTTCTATAAAGCACCTGAGACAAAGTTCGTTGACCTTATGCCTGCTTTCTACAATAAGAAGCTGAACGGTGCAGGCGATGTGCCGCTGAGGATATTTGCTCCCCCTGCAAGCGGCGAGAACGATATCTCCGCAGAGGACGGCGTGTACAATTATTACTACACGCTGGAAAAGCTGCCGAAGATACGCATTTCCTCAAAGCCTGTTGCTTTTATCAGTGAGTAGTAAGTTCCCATTGCGGTTATACCGTGGAACGCCGAGGGCGGCGTTCCCTACAGATTTTTCCGATTTCTGACAAATAAATAAAAACAATATCATCCAAGAAAGGAATAAACATGAATACATCAGTTGTAATTGTTTGTGCAGGAAATTCAACACGTATGGGCGGTGTCAATAAGATACTGCTTCCGCTGGGCGACAGGAAGGTCATAGGTGTCACCATGCAGGCTTTCGAGAAATGCGAGAGCGTTGCGGAGATAATCATAGTATGCCGTGAAGCTGATATGCCTGCAATAAAGGAAGAAGCCGAAAAGGCAGGCATCACAAAGCTGAAAACCTGCGTTACAGGCGGTGCTACCCGTCAGGAAAGCGTTATCAACGGCATCAAGCAGATATCAAAGGAAACGGAGCTTATAGCTGTCCATGACGGCGCAAGACCTCTTGTAAAGCCTGAGCATATCGAAAAGGTAATAAAGGACGCTAAAGTTTTCGGAGGCGCAACTCTCGGAGTGCCCGTAAAGGATACCATCAAGACGGTGGACGACGGACTTATCACCGATACTCCGCCGAGAAACAAGCTTTTCATTACTCAGACTCCGCAGATATTCAAGCGCAGTCTCTACTTCGAGGGCATTGATTTTGCTCTTGAGCATGGTCTGGATTTCACCGATGACTGTCAGCTGGTGGAGGCTATCGGCGGCAAAGTGGCAATGACTGTTGGAGATTATACCAACATCAAGATAACAACACCCGAAGATATTGCTATTGCGGAGATTCTGCTGAAGCAGTGATCTCTACTTTGAGAATTTTATATATAAGGAGAAAATTATGTTCAGAATAGGTCACGGATACGATGTACACAAGCTGGTCGAGGGCAGAAAGCTGATCCTCGGCGGAGTCGATATCCCCCATACAGTGGGACTTCTCGGTCATTCCGATGCGGATGTCCTCGCTCATGCAATTATGGACGCTATGCTTGGCGCACTTGCGCTTGGCGATATAGGCCATCTTTTCCCCGATACAGCCGATGAATTCGAGGGAGCTGACAGCATGAAGCTGATGGCTGAGGTCGTGCGTGTCTGCGCTGAGAATGGCTACAAGATAGGCAACATTGACGCTACAGTCATCGCACAGGCACCGAAGCTTGCCCCACATATAATCACCATGCGTGAGAATATCGCAAAGGTCTGCGGCTGTGACGTTTCACAGATAAGCGTCAAAGCCACAACTGAGGAACACCTTGGCTTCACAGGCGAAAAGCTGGGAATGTCAGCCCACGCAGTAGCACTCATGGTCCGCAGTGAATAACCCAAAGCCCCGAAGCGTTAACGGCGTTACTCTTACAGAAGTTTTGTATGTATTATTGAGGGAAACTTTCTAAATCAAATTCTTGCCAAGACTATTAATTTTGCCCCCTGATAGGGCACACCAAATAAAGTAAGATTTTTCATTTCTTAGAGGTGTGCCCTGTCAGGGGGGCAAAATTCTATTAAAAGTCTTTGGAAAGGGGTTCGGGGCCGACTCCCCACAGTGTGGGGAGATGTCCGAAGGACAGAGGGGACGGGCACCTGTTTGGTGGAACCTTTCCTCAGAAAGGTTTTCCCCGATAAATGCGTATAAAGCCGCTATAAGAGTACAGCAGTTATGATACACCCTTTTTCTGCTTTGAAAGCATATAGCGCCACTTGAAAACGGCTATGCCGACGATTATGACGTAGCCGATAATGCTGTAGATATCGGGGATCTGTCCGAGGAACAGGAAGCCGAAGAATGCGGCAAACAGCACTATTGAAAAGTCGTAGACGGAGATCTCCTTTGCAGGTGCTTTCGCATAGGCCTTGGTAATGAATATCTGTCCGCCTGCCGCTGCGATTCCCGTAAGTATCAGGAACATCCACTGCTTCGCTGTCATTGGCTTATAGTTGAGTATCAGGTACGGCAGGAACATCAGTGATGTGAAGCCTGAGAAGAAAGCCACGATTATCATGCTGTTCTCCCCTCTCATGCCCAGCTTGCGGACGAATGTGTATGCCAGACCTGCGCCCAGCCCTCCGATGACACCTGCCGCCGCAGGTATGACCTCCAGGCCGAATGATGGCTTTACGACGAACATAGCGCCGATAAATGCCACTACGACCGACAGCCACTCAACTCCGTCAGCGGTCTCTTTCAGCACGAAATAAGAGAATACTATAGCAAAGAACGGCGACAGCTTGTTGAGTATGGACGCATCGGAAATGGCAAGATGATCGACTGCATAGAAATTGCATATCATTCCTATTCCACCTGCGATAGAACGTATCAGCAGATACTTCACATTGCCCTTGCCTACCCTGAACTTTGTTTTCGTCCTGATGAGACTTCCTGCCGCAACGAGAAGTGCAAAGAAATTACGGAAGAAGCACTTCTGAAGCGTGGGGACATCTCCCGAAAGTCGGATGAAAAGGTTCATCAGCGCAAAGCAGAATGCCGATATTATTATAAAAAGTATTCCGAGTTTATAGTCGGAGCTTTTTTTGTTATCCAATAGATTGCGCCTTCTTTCAGTTCAGCGTAACAGGGAGACCGTTTATCTCGATGGTTGGATCGTCAATGTCGATAAGGAGACAGCGTCTGCCGTCCACAACGCTGGTTCTCACCTTGTCAGCGGCGTCAGGCTTGATGTTGACGGTGATTCCGGGGGATGTGAGAACTGTCTTGGTCTCCACCAGATTTGCAGCTGTCAGCGGTGCGCTTCCACATATTTTCTCATATACGGGCTCAACCATCTGAACTCTCTCCTCAGGCACACCTATGTCGCTGAGAATGTCCTTGATAGTTGTGTTATCGATAACCACCTTGTCAGTTTCGTCCTTGTTGTCATCAACGACTTCCTTGATCTTCTCGTTTACGCTCTTTATCACCATATAATCAAGGTCATCGCCTACAACATTTTTCAGGATGCTCTGGAAGCTGGACTTCTCATTGTCGGCCGACATAACGAAAGTACAGCCGAGAATATTCTCAACTACCGAGATATTGGGATTCTTCACGTTTTTGGTGTACACCATAACATGGTTGATATCCGAGCTTCTGTTGCTGAAAACAGGATAGAGGAAACCGTCAGACGGCGCTTTGCTGATAATAAGTTCGGTGTTGATCTTCTTGGTTATCTCGTTGTTGAATGAATCGAAAACAAAGCCGTCACTGCTTGTATTCACAGGGCATATAGCCGTCAGCAGATAGCGGTATATCTCGTCCTCGCCTTCTTCGGCAAATTCGTCGTTCTTGTCCTTTTTGCGGATAGTGTACACGCAGTAAGCAGTCAGCACAGCAAACGGTCCTTCATAGGCGATATTGTTAGCGATATGGTTGAGGAATTCCTCACACGCTATCTCGTCCTTCAGTTCAGATTTGAGCAGATTGTAGAGTATGTACTGAGGCTGCCCCTCGTCGTAGGCTTCATTCGGGAATTCATACTCATTGAATGACTTGCCCACATTTGTGTTGAGCACCTTTTTCAGCGTCTCATCATACACATCATGCTCCTCTACGGGCATAGTCAGACATGAGTTGACGTTGTGGTAGCGGACGCTTTTCTCAGCGTCAATGAAAGCGGTGAGCACACGCTCCATGATGAAAAATCCGCTCTTATCCGAAAAATTCTTTTTGATCTCTGCTGTTTCTTTTTTATTCATTGAAATACCCTTTCTTTCGTCAAATTCTATCAATTATTATAATCATAAAAAAGTCTGTCTATCAGTTTGTCATAGTCCCTGCTGTCGCCCATTGCGGCTTTCAGCATTGTCCCTGCATTCTGCACCATAAGCTTGAAATACATCCAATCGCCCATCTCGTCATATTTCCTTGTGGAATTGATAAGATGATTCTTACGCAGTACGGTGTACTTCTTTCCCTTCGCCTTTCCGAATTTTTTCAGCTTCTTCGCAGTTTCGGCATCCTCGAATGCACGCTTGTCCACGAATCCGCCTATAGCCTCGAAAGATCTCTTTTCAGCCCAGAAAATACCGCAGTACAGACCTGTAACGCAAAAAGCGGCACGGCACATAATATCATTCAGCCACAGCGCAAGGGAATACCTTTCAAAGCGGATAGGCGCTCCGCCGCCGATGTATCTGCCGCTTCTGAGAAGCCGCCATGCCTCACGGATAGTGCCTTTCGTCATGCGGTTATCGCAGTCGATAGTCATGACCATTTGTCCCTTAGCCGCAAAAATGCCTGTATTGCGCACCTTGGCGATGCACCTGTCCTCGTTGAAAATAACTCTCGCTCCCAGGCTTTCGGCAATTTCCGCCGTTTTGTCGGTACACCTGTTGCACACCACTATTATCTCAACAATGCCGCCGAAAACGTCAGCCGCATTCTTGATGGACCTGATGCACCTTGCAACGTATTTCTCCTCGTTATGAGCGGGGATGACCACCGACACATGAACCCTTGACATTTTATCACCTCACAGACTTACTTATTAATTATAGCTCATTTCAGCGCTGAATGCAAGAATAATTTGTCTCTTGATTTGTTTATTAAAATATGATATAATGAATGCAAAAGCATTCATTATAAATTATTTCAAAGCCCTTGCAGATACGCAGATCACTGATCTGCTTCCTGCAATCGGGCAATTATATCATAACGCTTCGCTTTTATGATATAATGTTATAAAGAAAAAATGAAAGGAGGCGGAGTTATGTCCATATCGGATATTTTCGATAATTTCAAAAAGCGAACCGCTAAGCCGCAGAAAATTTACATAAGCTACGCCTCTAACAAAGGCAAGGTAAGGGCACGCAACGAGGACGACCTTTACATCGACGGTCTCGGCTCAAGGGCAAAAGAAAATATGTCAGGCGACCGCACACTTTTCACCTCCGACAGCTATGTTTTCGCTGTCTGCGACGGTATGGGTGGAGAGCAGTTTGGTGACGAAGCCGCAGCTATCGCCTCGGATACCATTGCTCATCATTCCGCAGAACTCCGTGAAGCACCGCCCGGCAAGCTTCATGATGCGGTGAACGACCTTGCAACCGAAGCCAATAACCGTATCACAAGCATGGTCTACGCAAAGAGAGCCAACCTCAGCGGAAGCACACTTGTGCATGCTGTCCTGCATAACACCACAGTTTATGTTTTCAATCTTGGTGACAGCCGTGCTTATTACTACTCCGACGGCAAGATAAAGCAGATCACCTATGACCACACTGTTGCCAATATGAAAGTAAAAGCCAACATCTTCACGGAAGAAGAAGCTAAAAACAGTTCCGATTCCCACCGTCTGACATCTTTCCTCGGTGTGGACGACAGATGGATCGGCATAAAAGCTCAGGCATACGAGCCATTCGACATATCCGGAGGAGCACTTCTCCTCTGTTCGGACGGACTTTTTGATATGTGCACCGATGAAGAGATAGCCGAAGTAATGGCAGATGAGAGCGAAGGCTGTGCGCAGCGCCTCGTTGAAATAGCCCTTGAAAACGGCGGACGTGACAACATCACCTGCATGGTAATAAAAACAGCATAAAGACCTGTACTCCACAGCGGAATACAGGTCTTTTTCATATGCATACAAAAAGCGGTCACGCCGAAGCATGACCGCCCTTTAATCGTTTGGACAAAATTTATATCAAAGATTATTCGTTGATCTTTGTAACAACGCCTGAACCAACTGTTCTACCACCCTCACGGATAGCGAAACGGAGTCCTTCTTCGATAGCGATAGGAGTGATGAGCTCAACATCCATAGCTACGTTATCGCCAGGCATACACATTTCCTTGTCAGCAGGAAGTGTAACAACACCAGTAACGTCAGTTGTTCTGAAGTAGAACTGAGGTCTGTAGTTGTTGAAGAAAGGAGTATGACGGCCGCCCTCTTCCTTCTTCAGTACGTAAACCTGACCGCTGAACTTTGTGTGTGGGTGAATTGAGCCTGGCTTACAGAGAACCTGTCCACGCTCAACCTGATCTCTTGTGATACCACGGAGAAGAGCACCAACGTTATCACCAGCCTCACAGAAGTCAAGAGTCTTTCTGAACATTTCAAGACCTGTAACAACTGTGTTGAGCTTCTCGTCAGAAAGACCAACGATCTCAACAGGCTCGTTAACATTGAGCTTACCACGCTCTACTCTACCTGTAACAACAGTACCACGGCCAGAGATAGTCATAGTATCTTCGATAGGCATAAGGAATGGCTTAGCATCGTCTCTCTCAGAGCTTGGGATGTACTCATCTACAGCGTCCATGAGGTCGAGGATTGGCTTGTAAGCAGGATCGCTGAGGTCATCTGGAGCCTCAAGAGCCTTCAGAGCAGAACCCTTGATGATAGGAGTTTCATCGCCAGGGAAGTCATAGCTTGTGAGAAGGTCACGGATGTCCATCTCAACGAGCTCGAGGAGCTCTTCGTCGTCAACCTGATCAGCCTTGTTCATGAATACAACGATTGCAGGAACGCCAACCTGACGAGCGAGAAGGATGTGCTCTCTTGTCTGAGCCATAGGGCCATCAGAAGCAGCAACAACGAGGATTGCGCCGTCCATCTGAGCAGCACCAGTGATCATGTTCTTAACGTAGTCAGCGTGGCCGGGGCAGTCAACGTGTGCATAGTGACGCTTGTCTGTCTCGTACTCAACGTGAGCTGTGTTAATTGTGATACCACGCTCTCTCTCTTCAGGAGCCTTATCGATCATATCGTAAGCCTCGTACTGAGCCTGACCCTTAAGAGCAAGAGTCTTTGTGATAGCAGCAGTAAGAGTTGTCTTACCGTGGTCAACGTGTCCGATTGTACCAATGTTTACATGGGGTTTGGTTCTTTCAAATTTAGCCTTAGCCATTGGAAAATTCCTCCTTAAATAGAAAATTCAGAAATCTGTATATATATTATACCAGATTATTTTGGTAAATTCAAGTGTTTTGGAGAAAAAACTTTCTCCAGAACACATGATTTTGTTGTTTTTGCTCGTTAAAGGGCAAATTAGTTCTTAGCTCTGTTAGCCATGATCTTTTCAGCAATGCTCTTTGGAACTTCCTCATAGCTGTGAGGCTCCATAGTGTACTGACCACGACCCTGTGTATTTGAACGGAGGTCGCTTGTGTAACCGAACATTTCTGAGAGAGGTACGAGAGCATCGACCTGGATAGAACCTGATCTTGCCTCCTGACCCTGGATCTGGCCACGGCGTGAGCTGAGGTCACCGATAACTGTTCCGAGATATTCATCAGGAACGATAACTGCAACCTTCATAACAGGCTCCATGAGAACTGCGTTAGCCTGCTTGAGAGCTTCCTTGAAAGCGATAGAACCGGCGATCTTGAATGCCATTTCTGAAGAGTCAACTTCATGATATGATCCATCGTAAAGTTCTACCTTAACGTCAACTACTTCGTAGCCTGCGAGGATACCAGCCTTCATAGCGCCCTGGATACCTGCGTCAACAGCAGGGATGTACTCCTTCGGGATAGAACCGCCGACAACAGCGTTCGTGAATTCGTAACCCTTACCTGACTCGTTAGGCTCAACACGGATCTTAACGTGACCGTACTGACCAGAACCACCTGACTGCTTCTTGTACTTGTAGTCGATGTCTGCGCTGCCCTTGATAGTTTCCTTGTATGCAACCTGAGGAGCACCAACATTAGCTTCAACCTTGAACTCACGGAGGAGACGGTCTACGATAATGTCAAGGTGGAGCTCACCCATACCTGCGATGATAGTCTGACCTGTTTCCTCGTCAGTCCATGTCTTGAAAGTAGGATCCTCTTCAGCAAGCTTTGCAAGAGCGATACCCATCTTTTCCTGACCTGCCTTTGTCTTAGGCTCGATAGCGAGCTGGATAACAGGCTCAGGGAATTCCATGGATTCGAGAATGATAGGATGCTTTTCATCACAGAGTGTATCACCTGTAGTAGTGTTCTTGAGACCAACTGCTGCGGCGATATCGCCTGAGTAAACAGTTGTGAGGTCTTTTCTGTGGTTAGCGTGCATCTGCACGATACGGCCAAAACGCTCCTTAGTGTCCTTTGTAGCGTTGAGAACAGAGTCGCCCTGGTTAACAACGCCTGAGTAAACACGGAAGAAAGCAAGCTTACCAACGAACGGGTCAGTTGCGATCTTGAATGCGAGAGCTGAGAATGGCTCGTCATCTGAAGAAGGTCTTTCCTCTTCTTCATCTGTATCAGGGTTTACACCCTTGATAGCAGGAACGTCCAGTGGTGAAGGCATATAGTCGATGATAGCATCGAGAAGCTTCTGAACGCCCTTGTTCTTGTATGAAGTACCGCAGGTAACAGGTACCATGTGGTTAGCTATAGTAGCCTTTCTGATACAAGACTTTATTTCTTCCTGAGTGAGTTCTTCACCCTCGAAGTACTTCTCCATGAGAGCGTCGTCCCGTTCAGCAACGTGCTCAACCATTTCGTCGTGGTACTTCTGAGCGATCTCCTTCATATCCTCAGGGATATCCTCAACCTTGATATCTGTACCGATATCGTTGGTGTAGATGTAAGCCTTCATCTCAACGAGGTCAATGATTCCCTTGAACTCGTCCTCAGCACCGATAGGGAGCTGGATCGGAACGGCATTACACTTGAGTCTGTCCTTCATCATGTCGATAACACGATAGAAGTTAGCACCCATGATGTCCATCTTATTTACATAAGCCATACGGGGTACTTTATAGTTATCAGCCTGTCTCCAAACTGTTTCAGACTGTGGCTCAACGCCGCCCTTAGCACAGAGAACTGTTACTGAACCGTTGAGTACACGGAGTGAACGCTCAACTTCAACAGTAAAGTCAACGTGGCCTGGGGTGTCGATGATGTTAAGTCTGTGGCCTGCCCAGTAGCAAGTTGTAGCAGCAGATGTGATAGTGATACCTCTCTCCTGCTCCTGCTCCATCCAGTCCATAGTAGCGGAACCTTCGTGTGTTTCACCGATCTTGTGGTTAACACCTGTGTAGAAAAGGATACGCTCTGTGGTAGTGGTCTTACCTGCGTCGATATGGGCCATGATGCCGATATTTCTGGTATTTTCAAGTGAACAATCTCTTGCCATAATACCCTCCTTGGTCCATTATTACCAGCGGTAATGAGCGAAGGCCTTGTTAGCCTCAGCCATCTTGTGAGTATCGTCACGTTTCTTGCAAGCACCGCCTGTGCCGTTAAGTGCGTCGAGGATCTCACCAGCCAGTCTTTCCTTCATAGTCTTTTCGTTTCTCTCTCTTGAGTACTTAGTGATCCAACGGAGACCGAGAGTCTGACGTCTCTCAGGACGAACCTCCATAGGAACCTGATAAGTAGCACCACCGAGACGGCGAGCCTTTACTTCAAGCTCAGGCATGATATTTTCCATAGCCTGCTCGAACACCTCAAGAGCATCCTTGCCTGTTTTTTCTGCAACGATCTCGAATGCGCCGTATACGATCTTCTGAGCAACACCCTTCTTACCGTCTAACATGATGTTATTGATAAGACGTGTAACGAGCTTAGAATTGTATACAGGATCCTGTAATACGTCACGCTTTGCGATTTTACCTCTTCTTGGCATTTTCGCTTCCCTCCTTCATATAGATTGATGAATTCATAGGTACTCGTACCGTGATCAGTTACTGCCGATACGGCATTGCTTCACCGATCGGTACGTCAGGAGCCAATGCAGAGGATCCATCGTACAGGTGTCAGGTGTCAGGCATCAGCTTTCAGCGACCAGGAAGTAGGAAATGATGTAAAAGGAGACTGTTCAAGAGCAGTTCTTTTGCACCCTGATATATTCTGAAAGCTCATACCTGATACCCGAGACCGTATCTATATGATCTCCGCATTACCCTGCGGTAGTAGTTAGCCTATTTTGATTAATGTGCGGATATAAAGCTTCCGCTGGCTGATTTGTCTGCGTTATACGCTGACGATGTGAGAAGTCTCTTACTTCTGCTTAGGCTTCTTAGCACCGTACTTGGAACGAGCCTGGTTACGGTTAGCAACGCCCTGAGCATCGAGAGTACCTCTGATGATGTGGTAACGCACACCAGGGAGATCCTTTACACGTCCGCCTCTGATAAGAACAACGCTGTGCTCCTGAAGGTTGTGGCCGATACCCGGAATGTAAGATGTTACCTCATATCCGTTTGTGAGCTTAACTCTTGCGATCTTTCTCATAGCTGAGTTAGGCTTCTTAGGTGTAGCTGTTCTTACAGCTGTGCAAACGCCTCTCTTCTGAGGTGAGCTCTGGTTGATCTGAGCCTTCTTCTTTGCGTTGTAGCCCTTCTGAAGTGCAGGAGCTGTGGACTTTGTTTCGAGGTCCTTTCTTCCCTTACGAACGAGCTGGTTAAATGTAGGCATATTTTTCCTCCTTTTCTTGATAATAGGTTTATACGCAGATATTTGCGTACCGATATATTATACCCGAAAAAAGACGGCTTGTCAAGGGTTTCCCCTAAAAAAGCCGTCTTTGAAATGCTATTTCGTTATTTTCACCATTCGTCAGGTGATTTCAGCCGATTATATCAGCGATTATTTGAATCGTACCATGATTTCAGGTCGATCTGAGGGTTTCCGTCAACCGATATATAAGCGTAATATGTGAGAATACTTGTAGCGTCACGTCCGTCGATGATGCCGTTTCCGTCCACATCTGCCACAGCTTTCGCTCTGGGAGACGAAGCAAATGCAGCGCCGCCGTTTGTAGAACTCTTAACGTATTCGGTGAGTATCAGTGTAGCGTCACGTCCGTCCACTATTCCGTCAAGGTTTGCGTCGCCAAGCTTGTCATTATACTGCTGACTGTCGTCAACAGTAATATTGAACGAAGTATAAGCCCTTACTGTATCGCTGATCTCAGGATTATATCTGTGCATCTCAACCGTAACTGTTTTTGTGCCGGGTGTACTCATATCAGGAGTGCTGATATCGAAGCTTCCGGGGAATGCCAGCGGATCTATCGAATCATTTTCAACTGCTTCCGCTTGGTCGCCTCGTGTTATGTACGACGATATTCTCAGGCCTTCCAATGAGAAATTTTCACCAACGTTATAAACTGTCTTATTCGGCATGGAAGCAACATCTATCCTCAGGCTGTATGTGGTGACCGGTACAGTAGTTGTTGTTGTGGTCGTGACAGTAGTTGTCGTTGTAGTTTCCTTTGCATTTATAGTAACATCATATGCAAAATCAACATTATTTAAATTAGCGAATACATCAGGTGTGCGCACCTGACCGCCGTATCCTTTTACTCTTACGTTGTATTTTCCGGCAGGAAGATTTGAGAATTCATCGCCGCCGTATGTCCTTCCGTCCGAAGATGTTATTGTTACTATGTTGTTACCCGGACGGAATTCATATCTGAACTCATCACCTGTGACCCACCAGGAGTTCTCTATACTCTGATAAAAAGTTCTTGTGTTCAGAGTGAGAGCAAGTCCGTCGAAGCTGAGTTCCTCTCCCTCTGTGTAAACAGTTTTTGTAGGATAAGAAGCAACTCCCACAAATGTACACTCCGGCATAGCTGTCCATGTCTGTATTGGCTGAGTCACCTCAGAGGTTGTTGTTACCGTAGTAGTTGCTGTGGTTGTGCGTGATGTGGTAGTTGTGGTCGTACGTGAGGTAGTTGTACGTGAAGTAGTAGTCGTTGTTGCACGGGTAGTTGTAGTAGTAGGCTGCGTAGGCTGTGTAGGCTCTGAACCGTTAAGCACGCTGAAGTTGTGATTGAAGTCAGTGCAATACTGCTGTGCTAACGAGCCCGAAGGAGCGTATATGGTTGCGCTTGCGCTGACAGTGTTTGTACCTCCGTTGATCATACAGTTGGAATTGTATATCTTTATCTCACGTAGCTGACCGCAATCCCTGAAACAGTCAACACCTATCGAAGTAACGCTTGAGGGGATCGTTATGGACTGGATACCCGATCCACGGAAAGCACTGGCTGAAATTTCCGTCACAGTTGAAGGAATGGTAACGGAAGAAAGATTGCTTGCCTTGTAGAATGCTCCTCTTCCCACATTTGTAACACCTGATCCGATAACAACACTGCGTATCTCACTCATGTGATCGTTCCACGGAACATATTTGGTGGTCTGCCACTCTACCATTTTTCCCGAACCCGAGATAGTAAGTGTGCCGCCGCTGAGTGTCCATGATACGTTGGTTCCGCAGGTTCCGCTTGCATCCGTCTTATTCTCGCTGACCACACCAACGGGCGTACTCAGCTGTGCGGCTGATACGCAGGGCATCGCAGCTGCTGAGAAGCATAAAACTGCTGACGTGATGACTGACAAAATTTTCTTCATCTTTTATTCCTCCTGTTTTCTGCGGCATAAATGCCTTTTATCCCCTTTTTCTTGCTGCAAACAGCATTATCAGCGGATATATCTCAAGTCGTCCCAGAAGCATATCAAAGCAGAGAACTATCTTGGAGAATGCGTTGAGTCCGCCGAGATTTCCCGCAGGACCGAAACGTCCCACACCGAAACCTATGTTGTTCATACAGGTTATTACTGCTGATGCAGATTCTTCTATGCTGAAGCCGTTGAGACTTACCAGCAGTACCGATATAGCGAGGAGCATCATAAAGAGTATGAAGTAATTGCTTGCGCCTCTCACTACATCCTTTTCCACGGGCTTGCCGTCCATTTTTACGGATGTGACAGCTCGTGGATTTACGATATATTTCAGTTCCTTGATACCTGTCTTTATGAGTATCATTATTCTCGACACCTTCATACCGCCGCCCGTTGAACCTGCACATGAGCCGACAAACATCAGCACAAGGAGCAGAGTCTGCGAGAATACAGGCCATTGTCCCGTATCAGTGGTTGAGAATCCAGCCGAGGTTATGGTGGATGCAACCATGAAGAATGTATGTCTTACGGTATCGCCAAGACCGTTGTACATATGGTATACATTGGCTGTAATAAGTGCAGTAGCGATAATGATCACCGAGAAGTAAGTCCGCACCTCTTCGTTTTTGTATGCCAGTGAGAACTTCTTGATGATGAGGTAGTAGTAAAGGTTAAAGTTGACACCGAAAAGTATGATGAAAATTGCAACTACCATTTCGACGTAGGTGCTGTTGTAATGTGCTATGCTGTCGCCCCAGAGGGAGAAACCTCCTGTACCTGCTGATGAACAGGCATGGACTATCGCATCGTACAGCGGAACACCGCCAAGCATGAGGAATACTGCTTCCGATACCGTAAGGGTAATGTAGATACCGTAGAGTATTCTTGCCGAGAAGCTGGATTTTGATACCAGTCGTCCTACCTTAGGGCCTGCACATTCAGCCCTCATCATGTGCATTGTACGTGAATCGTTGCTGGACATGATGGCGAGTACGAACATCAGCACTCCCATACCGCCCATCCAGTGAGTGAACGCCCTCCAGAAAAGGCAGGATTTAGACATTGCTTCCACATCGCTTAGTATTGTTGCGCCTGTGGTGGTGAATCCCGATACAGTCTCGAAAAGAGCGTCTGTATATTTGGGTATCTCTCCCGATATGACAAAAGGAAGAGCGCCTATTGCTGACATCGTAATCCACGATGCCGCAACGCTTACGAATCCCTCCATAGAGAATATGGAATTATCCTTCGGCTTTTTGATAGTGAAAATAATTCCCACGGCCATCGTCATGATAAACGGTATGCCGAAAGATGTTACTACATGATCTTCTCCGTATATAAATCCGACTAATATGGGCAGAAGCATGAAAAGTCCCACGACTTTCAGTATCTGTCCCATAATGTAGGATACCATTCTGTAATTCATAATAAAGCTGTTACTCTCCCTTAATCAAAAATATCACTCAGGTCATTGAAGCCCTTATTTGTGGTTATTACAACGACGCTGTCATTCAGTTTCAGGCAGTCATCACCTTTCGGGATGATGAGTTCATTTCCCCTGACGATACTTGCAATAAGGATGCCATTGCGTATTTTCAGCTTTTTCAGCGGAACATCAACGTAGTCCTTCTTGTCACGGACGATAAACTCGATAGCTTCAAGTCTTCCGTTGACAAGGCTGTAAAGTGTGGTAATGTTGTTACCGAGAGAATTCTGCTTAGCACGGACATACTGAAGGATCTGGCTGACAGTGATAGTCTTAGGTGAGATTATACTGTCGAGGGCGAGAGTATCGGAAAGCTGTATCAGCGAAGGACGGTTTACCTTGGTAACTACCTTTTCTACTCCGTTATTCTTGGCAAGAAGTGAGAGAAGAATGTTCTCCTCGTCGATACCCGTAAGAGTAACAACAGCGTCCGCATCGTAAACGTGTTCCTCCTCAAGGATATCGTGGTCTGTACCGTCAGCACAGCTGATGTCCACCTTGTTGAGACGTTCACTGAGTTCGAGGCAGCGATCTTTGTCTATCTCGATGATCTTTACCTTTATGCCCATTTCGATAAGCTGCTGCGCAAGATGATAAGCAACTCGTCCGCCTCCGATGAGAACAGCCTTCTTTACACGCTTCTCACGGTAAGCGGCGCTTATACTCTTGAAGAACTTGACCATATTGCTGTGGGAAGCAGTCATGTGTATCTTATCTCCTGCACGAAGCACGAAATTTCCGTTAGGTATAATGAGTTCATCTCCTCGCTGAACAGCGCAGATAAGGATATCAAGTCTCATACGTCTTGAAAGATGGCTGAGTGCAACACCGTCAAGGATACTTCCCGAAGTAATACGTATCTCGGTGAGGTCAACTCGTCCCTTTGCAAAAGACTCGATATTTATAGCCGCAGGATAACGCATTACCTTAGCGATCTCGTTTGCAGCGTTGTAGTCGGGATTTACCATCATACTGATACCCAGTTCCTCACGCATGAAGACCAGCTGTTTATCGAATTCGGGACTGCGGACACGGGCGATACAGTGTCTTGCCTTCATTTTCTTCGCAATAAGGCAAGAGAGGATATTGACCTCGTCCGAAGCAGTAACAGCTATGAACAGATTCGCTTTATCAACGTTTGCCTCCTCCAGAACATCGGTCTGAAGGCAGTTTCCTGCTATACCCATAACATCAAAATCGTTGATGACAGATTCAATGAGATTTTCATTTTTGTCGATGACAGTGACGTTGTGTTCGTCACTGAGGACTTCGGCAAGTGCACTTCCGACTTTGCCGCAGCCAACTATAATAATATCCATATTTCCTCCATATCAATACTGTCAATAAGCAGACAGTTATTCAATATAATTATAGCTCTAATACATAGATTTGTCAATAGATTTCAGAAGTAAGAGTATATATTTTTATACAATTTGTAGAAACGATGCTCTATTAAACAAAAAACAGCCACTCGGCACGAATGACTGTATTTTTTATATTTTTATTGTAAGATTTGAGATATTTCCGTTTTCGTTGTCATATTCATAAAGAGTCATTTTCTGAACAGGCTCAGTGTCGGGATCGCATATGTAATCATACTTTTCAAGCTTCACATGGGGAAAAAACGAATTGTCAAAGGAATAGAGAATGACACGGAAACGTGTAATGTACGAAAATTCGATAAGTCTGCCCTCATCGTAAATAAAGCAGTAGACTTCTCCCATACTGTAGAATCTGTTCATTATATTTACATAGGGCACTGCGCAGGTAACTCCCTCATAATCAAAAAAATAAGTCTCCTCCGTACAGTTTTCGCCATGCATATGCCTAACACGAAGCGGATCAAAATGCTCGTCAAATTCATAGACGGTATGCTCGTCAAGGCCGTCAGCAGAAGTGACCCACCTGCCGTAATGACCGCTGGAGATCATACGTCTGACGGAAGGATAAAGCTGACCGAGACCGATAGAATCTGTACCGAATTTACGGATAAAAGCAGAATCCGCATTCTTTCGCATAGCGTCAAGGCGCTTATCCGAATAAGCGATTATCTTGCTTATCCTGCCGATAAGGATCTTGAATTCCCACGATTCCAGCATAGCTTCACCCCCAATAAACTAACAAATACATATTTATTATACAATACTTTCGGCAAAAATGCAATATAAAAATACAAACAAATATAAAATCTTATACATTATTATAAATAAGAATAAAATAAAAAACTCCTTCACAAAAGTGAAGGAGTTTACTGTGTCGGCACTGATTTAGTTTCCCGGGCCGTCGCCAGCCAAGTATCTTCAACGTGAATGAGCTTAACTTCCGTGTTCGGAATGGGAACGGGTGTGACCTCATTGCCATAAGCACCGCCTTCTTAAA
>Ga0255346_1001248_pt1 | contig 36819 bp, 33 predicted proteins | sample wastewater_treat_FD_194410 | JGI IMG/M metagenome (GOLD analysis project Ga0255346, IMG submission 194410) | Wastewater microbial communities from Lulu Island WWTP, Vancouver, Canada - plant22 | ecosystem: Engineered > WWTP > Wastewater > Unclassified | place: Canada: Vancouver, British Columbia...
GGTGTTCTTCTCCGGCAGGAACGTAGGCAACCTGCTGAGGCAGATCGCGCCCATACTGCTGATAGGCATAGGGCAGTCCTACGTGCTGATAACCGGCAACATCGACCTCTCGATAGGCTCCGTGACGGGGATGAGCTGCATGCTGTCCGCCACCCTGATGACCAGGGGGATGAACCCATGGGTCGCGGCGGCGGCCACGGTCCTCTGCTGCCTGCTGGTGGGGGTCCTCAACGGGGGGCTGGTGGCGAAGTTCAACCTGCCGCCCTTCATCGCCACCCTCGGCACCATGACGATAGCGCGCGGCATAGCGCAGATAGTGAACAACAACTACAACACCGACTCGATCGGGCAGGCCGCGGAGGGCTTCCGCAACTTCTTCTACTACGGCAGGCTGGGAGGGGTGTTCAACACCATCTGGATAGCCGCGGCCCTCTGGCTGGCCTTCAACTTCCTGCTTTCGCGGACCAGGCTCGGCCGCCACATCTACGCCACGGGCAGCAACAGGGAGGCCGCGCGGCTGTCCGGTGTCGACGTGTTCCGAACGACGACCGCCGCCTACATGGTCAGCTCCTTCTGCTCCTGCGTGGTGGGGCTGATAGTATGCGCCACCAGCGGCATGGGGACGATGGACGCGGGCAACATGTACGAGCTGTACGCGGTGGCGGCGTCCGTCATAGGCGGGGTCAGCACCCTCGGAGGGCAGGGTCTGCTGCTCGGCACGGTCATGGGCGCGTCGATCTGGGGAGTGCTGCAGAACGGGCTCCAGTTCGCCGGCGCGCCGGTGGCGATACGCAACATCGTGATAGGAGCGATAGTGGTTGTATCCGTCCTGCTCGACGTATTGGTCAGGAGCGGAAGGCGCCGCAGAAAGAGGGACGCGGGAGGGGAGGCGAAGGCTTAGGGCGTCCCCTGGAGCGGGCGCGAGGATTTAGGGCGGCCCCCTCGTCGGGCGGGGGCCGGCCTCGAAGAACACGAATATCAAGGAGGAGTTGGAATGAGAAAGTTCACAGCGCTGTTCATAGGGTGTCTGCTGGTCGCGGGGCTGTTCGCGGGCGCGGCGGCGGCGGAGAACCACAAGGTGTACCTGATTACGATGGACCAGATGGACCAGCACTGGGTCACAGTCAACGCCGGGGCCGAGAAGGCCGTGGCGGAGCTCGGCAACATAGACTACAAGTGGCTCGCGCCCGACGTCAAGGACGACGCCAAGCAGATCGAGGCCGTCAACAACGCCGTCGCGGCGGGCGCCGAGGTGCTCCTCGTGGCGGCCAACGGGCCGACCGCCATCAGCTCGGCCCTCAAGGAGGCAGCCGACGCCGGGGTCAAGATCATCTACGTCGACTCCCCCGCCGACTTCCCCGCGATCCAGACCCTCGCGACCGACAACGAGGCCGCCGGCGCGACCGCAGGCAGGGAGATGCTCAAGGCGCTCGAGGCCGCGGGCGTGACCGAGGGCGACATCGGCATAGTCAACGTGAACGCGGCGACCGCATCGACCGTCGCCCGCGAGAAGGGCTTCCGCGCGGCCTTCGAGGGGACCGCGTTCAAGATACTCGAGACCCAGTACTGCGACGGCGACGCCGCTCGCGCGAAGGATATAGCCTCAAACTACATCACCCAGGGGTGTGTGGGCGTGTTCGGCGCCAACGAGGGCTCCACGGTGGGTACCGGCAACGCGATCCAGGAGGCCGGCGGCAAGGTCGTGGGAGTCGGCTTCGACAAGTCGAACATGATCCTCGACCTCATCAGGAACGGCTACCTCGTCTGCACCATGGCGCAGAACCCCGACGTCATGGGGTACGAGGGCGTCAAGGCGGCGGCCAGGGCGCTCGCGGGCGAGCCCGCAGGGCCCGCTTACGTGGACACCGGCGTCTCCGTCCTGAACAAGGACACCCTGTAGGCCCCGCCAAGGGCCGAGAGGCACGACCGATGCGGCTCCCGTCGGCGGACGGGGGCTGTTTTTATCGAGGGCGAGCCCTAACTGGAGGTGGCGTGATGTACGCTGTCGGGGTCGATATCGGCGGGACGAAGTGCGCGGTCAGCCTGGGCGAGACCTCGGGCGACTCGCTGAGAGTGCTGCACAGGGCCTCGCCGCGCAGGAGCGCTGGACGGGCGCCAACGGAGATGCTGGGCGATCTGCTCGATGACGTGCGCGACTGCCTGGCCCGGCTGCCGGAGAGAGCTTCGGCCTGCGGCATAGGCATAAGCTGCGGGGGGCCGCTGGACAGCCAGGCGGGCCTGATTCTCTCCCCGCCGAACCTGCCGGGGTGGGACAGGATAGAGGTCGTCTCCTGGTTCGAGCAGGGGACGGGGCTGCCGGCCTGGCTGTGCAACGACGCGGACGCCGGGGCCCTTGCGGAGTGGCGCCACGGAGCGGGCAGGGGGTGCCGCGACATGATCTTCATCACGTGCGGCACCGGCTTCGGAGCGGGGCTCGTACTGAACGGCACCCTGTACGAGGGGGCGAGCGGGGCGGCGGGGGAGATCGGGCACGTCCGCGCCGAGACGCACGGCCCGGCCGGGTACGGGAAAGTGGGCTCGTACGAGGGGTTCTGCAGCGGGGGAGGCATAGCGCAGGTCGCCCGCACCCTAGCCCTGAGGGAGATCCAGGCCGGCAGGCCTCCGTCCTTCTGCCCTGGCCTGCGGGGGCTCGAGGGGCTCACCGCGGAGTCCGCGGCGCGCGCCGCCAGGGACGGAGACCCTGTCGCCCTCGAGGTCTTCGAGCTCTCGGGCGGGATGCTCGGCAGGGCCCTGGCGACCCTGATCGATCTCTTCAACCCGGAGAGAATAGTGATAGGGGGCATCTTCGCGCGCTGTCGCGACCTGCTCTGGCCCGCGGCCGAGAGGATGATCGGGCGGGAGGCCCTGCCCGGATCCGCCGCAGCCTGCGAGGTGCTGCCTGCGGAGCTATCGGAGTCGATCGGGGACATGGCTGCGCTGGCGGTCGCGGAGTACCGGTCCAGGAAAGGAGGCGGCGCGCGATGAAGGAGCGCACTGCGGGGATCGTCGAGGAGCTGTTCGTCAGGGGGGGGGAACTCGAATGCCTGCGCGAAGACGCCCTCCGCGCCGCGGAGATCCTCGCGGAGAGCTTCTCGCGCGGGGGGAAGCTGCTGGTCTGCGGCAACGGGGGGAGCTGGGCCGACGGCGAGCACATAGTCGGCGAGCTGATGAAGGGCTTCCTGCTCAGGCGGCCGCTCCCGGACGCGGACAGGGCAGCGCTGACCCGCCTGTGGGGGAGCGAGGGGGAGGAGATCGCCGGGGAGCTTCAGGGGGCTCTGCCCGCGATTTCGCTGGGGAGCTGCGGGGCGCTGCTGACCGCCTTCGCCAACGACGCGGACGGCAGGTTCGCGTTCGCTCAGCAGGTCATGGGCTACGCCGCCCCGGGCGACGTCGTGATCGGGATAAGCACGTCCGGGAACGCCGATAACGTGCGGTTCGCACTTATGGCCGCGCGGAGCCGCGGGGCCGCCGCAATCGCCCTGACGGGGCGCACGGGAGGCAGGCTGGCCGAGGTGGCCGACTGCTGCGTGCGCGCCCCGGACGACAGGACCTTCCGGGTGCAGGAGCACCACGTCAGGATCTACCACTTCCTGTGCGCCTACGCCGAGTCCGAGCTGTTCGACGAGTGATGGAGCCGTTCTAGGGGGTATGGGCATGTTCAAACTGGAGCCGGTGTTCAAGGACTACCTGTGGGGCGGGGAGAGACTCAAGGAGTTGTTCGGCAAGAGGACGAGTCTTTCGCCCCTCGCGGAGAGCTGGGAGCTCTCCGCCCACCCGGACGGGGATTGCAGGGTGGCCGACGGCCCCCTGGCGGGGACTCCCCTGTCCGAATACCTCAGCCGACGCCCGGAGGCCCTGGGTGGCCGGGTGCCGCAGGGGAGCGGGCTGCCGGTGATAATAAAGCTGATAGACGCGCGCGAGCCCCTGTCGGTGCAGGTGCACCCGTGCGACGAGTACGCGGCGCGGGTCGAGGGGGGGCGCGGCAAGACCGAGATGTGGCTCGTGCTGGACAGGGTGCCTGGCGCGTTCCTGTACTGCGGGTTCGAGCGGGAGACCGAGGTCGGGGAGGTCCGGGCCCGGATCGCGGACGGCACCCTCGACCAGCTCCTGCGCAGGGTTCCCGTGGAGCCCGGCGACGTCGTGTTCATACCCGCGGGCACCGTTCACGCCATCGGCGCGGGGATCGTGCTGGCCGAGATTCAGCAGAGCTCGAACACCACATACAGGATGTTCGACTACGGCAGGAGGGGGCCCGACGGAAGGAAGCGCCCGCTGCACGTCGAGAAGGCCCTGGACGTCGCGGCCCTGGCCCCGGCAGAGACGCGACCGCCGGGCCGCGAGGCGCCGAGGAGCATGCCGGGGGGCTCGATCGAGCGGCTGACCCTCTGCCCCTTCTTCACGGTGGAACTGCTGACCCTCGACGGCGTGGTGCGCGGCGCGACGGACGACGCCACCTTCCTCTCCGTGCTGTGCCTGGAGGGCGGCGCGACCCTGTCGCGCGGAGATGATCACGTGAAGGTGGCGAAGGGGGACAGCCTGTTCATCCCCGCGCGCGACGGGGAGCTGGCGGTGGAGGGGGAGGGGGCCCTGCTGCTGACCAGCGCCGGCGAGGCTCCCGGCGACGGACTGGTGGAGCGAAGGTCCCCTTTCTGATAAGATACGCCTATATGCAGGGGCGGACATTTTTCGCCGCAGACCCTTTTTATCAGGAGGAACGGTCTTTTGGACAATGTCGTGATTTTGGATTGCGGCTCCCAGTTTACCCAGCTTATCGCGAGACGGATAAGGGAGCTGAAGGTGCACAGCGAGGTGCTTCCCTGGGATGCCCCGATGGAGAGGATCCGCGGCGCGTCCCCCTGCGCGGTGGTGATCTCGGGGGGGCCGATGAGCGCGGGCGAGGAGGGCTCGCCTGCCGTCGCCGGGGAGGTTTTCGGCCTCGGCGTGCCGGTTCTGGGGATATGCTACGGGATGCAGTTCATCACCGGGTTCTTCGGCGGGATCGTGGTTTCGGGCGGCGCAAGGGAGTACGGGCGCATGTCCGTCTCGGTGGAGGGGGGATCGGAGCTCTTCGCGGGGCTGCCTGCGACCTTCGATGTCCTGATGAGCCACGGCGACCACGTGACGAGCCTGGCGCCCGGATTCGTGCGCACCGCCTCCACGTCCGCCGGGGTCGCGGCCGCTATGGAGGACCGGGCCAGGCGGATATGGGGCCTCCAGTTCCACCCCGAGGTCGCGCACACCTCCTTCGGGACGGAGATCATCTCCAACTTCCTGTTCAGGATATGCGGGTGCCGCCCCGACTGGGACCTCGGCGGCTGGGTTGATAAAAAGGTGGAGGAGATCCGGGACGACGTCGGTGACGACAGGGTAGTCTGCGGCCTCTCCGGCGGAGTGGACTCGACCGTGGCCGCGGTCCTGACATCCCGGGCAATAGGGGACAGGCTCGACTGCATCTTCGTCGACACCGGCCTGCTACGGCTGGACGAGGCCAGGACCGTGCTGGACCAGTACCGCTCGCTCGACCTGAGGGTCCGCCACGTGGACGCCTCGGCGGATTTCCTCGGCGCCCTCGCCGGGGTCGCGGACCCGGAGCGCAAGCGAAAGATAATCGGCGAGAAGTTCGTAAGGGTCTTCGAGACCGAGGCGGCCAGGATGGAGGGGGCGAGGCGGCTGCTCCAGGGCACCATCTACCCGGACGTCATCGAGAGCGGGCACAAGGGGAAGGGGGCTTCCCTGATAAAGAGCCACCACAACGTCGGCGGACTGCCGGAGGACATGAAGCTCCGGGTTCTCGAGCCGCTGCGCGACCTGTTCAAGGACGAGGTGCGAGAGGTCGGCAGGCTGCTCGGCATACCCGAGCGGATGGTGGCGAGGCAGCCCTTCCCGGGGCCGGGGCTCGCGGTGAGATGCCTCGGCGAGATCACCGCCGAGAGGCTGGACACCCTGCGCAGGGCCGACGCCATATTCCGGGAGGAGCTAGCGGGCTGGGAGGGCATCGGCGGAGTGTGGCAGTACTTCGTGGTGCTGCTGCCGGTCAGGTCGGTCGGAGTGATGGGCGACTCGCGCACCTACTCCGAGGCCGCCGCCCTTCGCGCCGTGGAGTCGCACGACGGCATGACCGCCGAGTGGGTGCGAATCCCGTGGGAGATCCTCGACAGGACGTCGCGCAGGATATGCAACGAGGTCCCGGGAGTAAACAGGGTGGTCTACGACATAACCGGCAAGCCCCCCGCGACCATAGAGTGGGAGTAGACCGGCGGAGACCAGGCGACCGCCCAGGGGGTGAACCGTGGGTCATCGGGGTACGGGGGACGAGGAAATTACAATAACAACGGCAAGCGACCTCGAAAGAATCAGGCGCCTGCTGGACAGGTGCTATGAATAAAACTGAAAAAGGATGAGAATCTCTGATTAAGTCCCTTGCGTCTGCGGGAATAGCTGATACTAACGGGCCTTGTGACGAGCAAAACACGCTTGATCAGAGCTTCCAATGATCTTGCTATCAGGAAAAAACCATTCTTAGCATACGACGAGGACCCGGGAAGCAACGGGCGCATTTTTCCTCGAAACCTTCGAGCGGAAGCAGGGGTTGTGTTGGCTGATAATGTTTCTTGCAAGGGGAGCAGGATCGTAAACCTGAGGGATCTCGGCGGATACAGGGGCAGGGGCGGACTCAGGGTCAAGAGAGGACTTCTGTTCAGGAGCGGGGACCTGGATCTTCCGACCGGGGTGCTGGACGAGGAGCTCGCCCCGCTGGGAGTATCCCTGGTGTTCGACCTGCGCTCCAAGGAGGAGGCGCGCGCGAGGCCCTATGCCTTGCCGGGAGGGATCAGGTACAGACACAGGCCTGTGTTCTCCTCCCTTGCGGAGTGCACGGGGGGCCGCCACCTTGGGTTTTGGGAGAGGGAGAAGCTGTTCAGGGTCTTGAGCGGCCTCTCGCTGTCGCACGAGGAGCTTCGCCCCCTGGGTCGTTTGATGCTCGGAGTGTACGAAGCGATGGGCGAGGACCCTGCGGTTTTTGGGGGTATAATGAAGGAAATTGTGGAGCATGCCGGAGAACCGCTGCTCTTTCACTGCATGGCCGGAAAGGATCGGACCGGCGTCCTGGCGACCATGATCCTTCTGGCCCTCGGCGTCTCGCAGGAGGATGCGAAGGAGCACTATCTGCTGTCGAACGACTGCAGGAGAGAAGTCGTGGAACGCGAAATGAAGCTCGTCGCCGCGATTGTGAAAGACCCCGCCGTCGTGGGAGTCATCGGGGAGATGATGACCGCCAGGGAGGAGTATATCGAGCTCGTCCTGGATCGCGTGAGTTCATATCCAGCCTTCGAGGACTATGCGCGCGCGCGGATGGGGCTCGCTTCGGCCGACCTTGAGGCCCTGGGGCGAATCTACCTTGAATAGGAGAGCGCGATGAAGAAGGGAACGGCAAGAATGAGTTCGGAGCCTGCCGCGACGTCGAGGGGATGGTTCATCGCCTTCCTCTTCATCTTCGTCGCGCTCGCCTGTCTGTCGTACCTTGTCTCGGCCCCTCTGGTGAAGCCGCTGTCGTGGGCTATGCTCCTGTCGTTCACGGTGTACCCGGTGTTCAGGCGCCTAAGGGACCGGTATTTTCCGCGCAGCACGTCGGGAAACTGGGCCGCCACGCTGGTTACCGGGGTGGTGGTGCTTCTGCTGGTAGTGCCGACCATGTTCGCCGGGTTCGTGGCCGCCCGCGAGGGCGTCCGCTTCTACGAGACGGTGGCCGACGTGATGGCCGAGATGGGGACCTCCGGCGAGGGGGCGCTGTCCGCGCTCCTGCCCGAGCGCACCGTGGAGAAGATCCAGGTTTGGACGGAGCGATACCCGATCCTGCGCACCGGGCTTCGCCAGGCGGCCGAGTTCGCGGCGGCGACCGCTGTCGCAGCGTCAAAGGAGGTGCTGGGGAGCACCCTGACGTTCCTCTACTACCTCGCGATGATAATAGTCTTCAGCTTCTTCCTGATACGCGACGGACACCTGATCATCGAGTACCTCAAGGACATAATGCCCCTGCCGCAGAGGGAGAGCGAGGCGTTCTTCAGACGCGCCCAGCAGGTCCTGCAGGCGGTGGTCTACGGGGTCATAGTGACGGCTCTGTCCCAGGGCGTGGTGGGGGCGGTCGGATGGCTGATCGTGGGTCTGCCCAGCCCGGTCTTCTTCGGAGCGCTGATGGCCCTGTTCGCCATGATCCCGCTGCTGGGGACGGCCCTTGTGTGGGTCCCCGGAGCGATCTACCTGTTCTACACGTCGAGCACCATGAGCGCGGTGATCCTGCTAGCCTGGGGCATTCTGGTGGTGAGCATGGTGGACACGCTGATGCGCCCGATGTTCATATCGGAGGGCGCGCAGGTGCACCTTCTCATAGTCTTCGTGGGGGTGATAGGCGGCGTCGCATCCTGGGGGATCCTCGGACTGTTCATGGGACCGCTGGTGGTCACCCTGTTCGTCTTCCTGCTCGATTACTACCGCACCAGCTGGAGGACCATGTTTCTTCCCTGACGAGGCCCCGCCGGTCGGCGCAGGTCGCATGACCTTCGCCTCGCCCCGGCATGATCCTTGTTTTTCTATGATGCTGTCACTATAATGTACGAGTTGCACCTGGCCGTGCATGTTTTTCTATCTTTTTCATCTATGGGGAGGAGTTTGCGCGATGCTTTTGTTCCTGCTGACACTGTTTGTGGCGGCTACTGGTGTTGTGGCCTTGGGGTATGCCTTTTTAACGTACAAGAACAGGGCCTTCTTCGGGCGCACGTGGTTCGTCTCGGCCGAGGCCCCGGCGGAGGACGGGCTTGAGCCGGAGATGGCGGAGAAGATCTCCAAGGTCATGGAACTCTCCGAGATCATCCACCGGGGCGCCATGGCCTTCCTGTACAGGGAGTACAAGTGGCTTCTTCCCTTTCTCCTTGCAGTAGGCGTGCTCCTCATCTACTTCATCGGCCTCGCGGCGGGCTTCTCGTTCATAGTCGGAGGTCTGTGCAGCGCCGCGGCGGGCTACGCCGGGATGATCGTGGCCACCCGCACTAACGGCAAGACCGCGATCGCCGCGACACGAGGCATGAACAGCGCTCTGATAACCGCCTTCAGGGGCGGCAGCGTCATGGGCATGTCGGTCGTGGGAATAGGAGTCCTCGGCATAGTCGTGTGCTACGCCATCTTCCGCGACCCCAACCTCATCACCGGGTTCGGAATGGGCGCCAGCTCGATCGCGCTGTTTGCCCGCGTGGGCGGCGGAATCTACACGAAGGCGGCCGACGTGGGGGCGGACCTGGTCGGCAAGGTCGAGGCAGGGATCCCCGAGGACGACCCGCGCAACCCGGCGGTCATAGCCGACAACGTCGGCGACAACGTCGGCGACATAGCCGGCATGGGGGCCGACCTGTTCGAGTCCTACGTCAACTCGATCATCGCGGCGATGGCCCTGGGTCTGGCGCTGTTCGGCTGGAAGGGGGTCTCCTTCCCGATGGTCATCTCCGGCGTCGGGATACTTGCCGCGATCGCCGGCACTCGCTTCGTCAAGGTCGAGGATGGCGGGAACCCGGCGGCGGCCCTGCGCAACGGCACCTTCGTCACCGGCGGCATCATGATCGCCGGGGCGCTGGTCTTCTCCGTGCTGATGTTCGGCGACCTCAAGCTCTTCTGGGCGGTCGTCTCGGGAGTCGCTGTCGGGGTCCTCATCGGCTTCATCACCGAGATCTACACCTCCGGCGACTACGCCTCTGTCAAGCACATCGCGCACGCGTCGAAGACCGGCCCGGCCACCGTGATCCTGGAGGGGGTGGCGGTCGGAATGAAGTCCACCATGATCCCGGTGATCCTGATAGGCGCGGCGACACTGGTCAGCTACTACTTCGCGGGGCTTTACGGAATCGCCTGCTCGGCGGTCGGAATGCTCTCCATCACAGGCATGGCGCTGAGCGTGGACGCTTACGGCCCGATCTCGGACAACGCAGGCGGCATAGCCCAGATGAGCGATCTTCCCCCCGAGGTGCGCAAGATCACCGACAAGCTGGACTCGATCGGCAACACCACCGCCGCCATGGGCAAGGGCCTTGCCATCGGCTCGGCCGCCCTGACGGCTCTGGCCCTGTTCGCCGCCTACGCGCATTCGGTCAACCTCAAGGCCATCGACCTCAACGACCCCAGGGTGATGGTGGGGCTGTTCATCGGGGGTATGCTGCCCTTCCTGTTCAGCGCGCTGTCCATCCAGGCGGTCGGCCGCGCGGCCGAGGCCATGATCGACGAGGTCAGGCGCCAGTTCAAGGAGATCCCCGGGCTGATGGAGGGGACCGGCAAGCCCGAATACGAGAAGTGCATCGACATCTCCACCGCGGCGGCGCTAAAGGAGATGGTGATCCCCGGCCTGCTGGCGGTGCTGTCTCCCCTCGCGATAGGCTTCGGCCTCGGCGCCGAGGCCCTCGGCGGCCTGCTGGCCGGCTCCATCGTGACGGGGGTCATGCTGGCCATCTTCATGTCGAACGCGGGCGGCGCATGGGACAACGCCAAGAAGCACATAGAGGAGGGCAACTTCGGCGGCAAGGGGACTCCCGAGCACGCCGCGGCGGTCGTGGGCGACACGGTCGGCGACCCCTTCAAGGACACCGCCGGCCCGAGCCTGAACATCCTCATCAAGCTGATGTCCGTCGTGGCCCTGGTGCTCGCGCCGCTCTTCATCTAGGCGGGAGGGGAGTACAATAGATACGGAGGGGGGGGCGCGCCTCCCCCTCTTTGTTTTCGACGGGGGGGCGAGACGGTGAGCAGCGACGATGTGCGCCGCGTGAAGGAGCAACTGGACATAGTCGACGTGATCGGGGACTACATCCGCCTGAAGCGGTCGGGGGGCGGGTTCGTCGGGCTGTGCCCCTTCCACGACGAGAAGACGCCGTCGTTCAGCGTGTCCCCGTCGCGCCAGACATACCACTGCTTCGGGTGCGGGCAGGGGGGGGACCTGTTCTCGTTCGTGATGCAGAGGGAGAACCTCTCCTTCAGGGAGGCCCTGGAGCTCCTGGCCAGGAGGGCGGGAGTCGAGCTCTCCCGCGACGGCGGCCGTCAACGCGAGAGGAACCTGTACGACGTCATGGAGAAGGCCTGCTCTTTCTACAGGTCCGAGCTGGAGCGGGAGGGGCGCGAGGGCGGGCGGGCGGCGGCCTACCTTGACAGGAGGGAGATCCCTCGGGAGGCGTGGAGGGATTTCGAGCTTGGCTTCGCGCCGAAGGGGTGGGACGGGCTGTGGAAGCGGCTGACCGCGGAGGGCTTCTCCTTCCGCGAGGCCTTCGACGCCGGGCTGGTCCTCGAGGGGAGGACCGGCCCCTACGACCGCTTCCGTGAAAGGGTGATATTCCCCGTGAGGGACATCTCCGGGCGACTTCAGGCCTTCGGCGGCCGACTCGTGGAGGGCGACGGGGCGAAGTACGTCAACAGCCCGGAGGGCGTCCTGTACAGCAAGCGGCGGTCGCTCTACCTGATCGGCAGAGCGAAGGAGGCCGCCCGCTCGCGCGACAGGCTCATCCTCGTGGAGGGCTACATGGATGCCATCCGACTGCACCTGGCCGGCTTCGAGGAGGCGGTGGCCTCGCTCGGGACGTCCCTGACCGAGGAGCAGGCCGCGTTGATCCGGCGCCTGACCGACCTGTGCTACATCTGCTACGACTCCGACGCGGCCGGGCAGGACGCCGCTGTCCGCGGCATGTACGTGCTGCGCAAGGCCGGGCTGGACGTCCGCGTGGTGGAGCTGCCCGCCGGCAAGGACCCCGACGCGCTGCTCTCCATGCCCGACGGGGAGAGACTGTTCGCCAGGGCCCTCGAGTCGGCCCGCCCGCTGGTGCTGCACCACCTGCACATCCGCAGGGAGATGCTGAGGACGCCGGAGAAGCGCAGGAGGGCCTCCGAGGAGATAATATCGGGAGTGGCCTCGCTCTCCCCGGTCGACCTGTCGCCCTACCTTCCAGCGGTGGAGGCGGCGCTCGGGGTGATGCGGCACGAGTTCATCCCGCTGCTGGAGGAGGAGCGCAGGCGACAGTCTTCGAGGAGGGACGCGCACCCCTCCGGGAACGAGCCGGAGAGGCCGGGGCCCGCGCAGGACGCGGCCGACGTCGTGGAGGCGGCGCTGTGCGCCCTGCTCTGGAGGGACGCATCCCTGCGCAGGACGGCGGACCCGGTCGGGATCGTCTCCCTGCTGACCGACCCGCGTCTTCAGACCCTGGCCTCCGCGCTGCTGACGGCCTCCTCCCCGGCGGAGCTGGAGGCCGGGTGGCTCGAGACCGGCGATTCATTCCCCATGAGGGCCATAGCCGCTGGCGGCGACTACTGCGAGGAACTCGGCCGCGCGTCCGACCCGGGGCCCGTCCTGATGGAGATACTGTCCACCCGCTGCCTCAGGCGGGAGTACGACGAGCTGAAGGTGATCCTGTCCAGGGGCGAGGCGTCCGACGCTCAGCTGCTGCGCTTCCAGGAGCTGGCCAGGCAGCTCAAGCGAGGGGGAAGGACCGCGCCCTGATCAAAGTCCCTCCTCCCGCGCGCGACTCCCTGCGCGACTTTGTGAAAGAATTGATATTTCCCTCGGTTTTTTGATATACTTCCTTGGGCCCTGATTACGGAGGAACGTTTTCTTGAGACTGGACAAATTTCTTAAGCTGGCGCGGCTCGTCAAGAGAAGGACTGTCGCGCAGGAGATGATCGAGGTGGGGGCGGTCCGCCTCAACGGGAGGCAGTGCAAGCCCTCCGCCGAGGTGCGCCTCGGCGACCGGGTTGAGATAGCCTACGTCTCCAGGGTGCTGGCGGTGGAGGTCTGCTGCGCGGACGAGCCGGCGCTGAAGCGGATGCAGCCCGGCGACGCCTGGGCCGTCCTGGAGGAGCGCAGGGTCGACCCGTCTGAGAGGCCCTGGTAGAGAGAGGTTTCATAGATCCTGGAACGGGAGATGGTGTTGAATGAGCTGTATCATAGGTATCAACGGAAGAGAGATAATCGACTCGCGCGGCAACCCGACGGTCGAGGCCGAGGTCTGGCTCGACAGCGGCGCCGTCGGTAGAGCGTCGGTCCCGTCGGGGGCCTCGACCGGCAGCTACGAGGCCCTGGAGCTGCGCGACGGCGGGGATCGCTACCTGGGCAAGGGTGTCCTGAAGGCCGTCGAGAACATCAACGAGAAGATCGCCCCCGAGCTGATGGGGTTCGACGCGGACGACCAGGCCGCGCTGGACGCCGCCATGATCGGGCTGGACGGCACGCCCAACAAGGAGTCCCTCGGCGCCAACGCCATGCTCGGGGTGTCGCTGGCGGCGGCGCGAGCGGCGGCAGAGGACCACGACCTGCCGCTGTGGGCCTGGATAGGGGGGCTCGGCCCGTTCTCCCTGCCCACCCCGATGATGAACGTGATCAACGGCGGCGCGCACGCCGACAACAACGTCGACATACAGGAGTTCATGCTGGTCCCCCACGGTGCCGACACCTTCGCCGAGGCCCTTCGCATGGGGGTCGAGACCTACCACGTGCTGAAGAAGTCCATCCTTGCGCGCGGCTACAGCACCGCGATCGGCGACGAGGGCGGCTTCGCGCCCGACCTGAAGAGCAACCGGGAGGCCATAGACCTGATCCTCGAGGCAGTCGAGAAGGCCGGCTACGCCCCCGGCAGGCAGATCTCGGTCGCGCTCGACGTGGCGTCGTCCGAGATATTCAAGGACGGCAAGTACCACTTTGCCGGGGAGGGCAGGGCCTTCTCCGCGGAGGAGATGACCGGCTACTACGAGCAGCTCTGCAGGGACTACCCGATCCTGTCCATAGAGGACGGAATGGCCGAGGACGACTGGGCCGGGTGGAAGCTGATGACCGAGAGGCTCGGCTCCAGGATCCAGATCGTCGGGGACGACCTGTTCGTCACCAACCCGCAGAAGCTGTCCAGGGGGATAAAAGAGGGAGTGGCCAACGCCGTCCTGATCAAGCTGAACCAGATCGGCACCCTGTCGGAGACCCTCGACGTCATGGCAATGGCGAAGCGCCACGGCTACGCGACGGTCATCTCCCACCGCTCGGGGGAGACCGACGACTCGTTCATCAGCGATCTGGCGGTTGCGACCGGAGCTGGGCAGATAAAGACGGGCGCCCCGGCCAGGATAGACAGGGTGGCCAAGTACAACCAGCTGCTGCGCATCGAGGAGCGTCTCGACCGCGCCCCCTACGCCGGGCTGTCGCAGTTCCGCGGCGGCGCGGCCAGGTAGCGGTGAAAAAATCAACTTTCGCGAGGAGGAATATGACATGAAGCGGATATTCTCAACAGACAAGGCCCCGGCGGCGGTCGGGCCGTACAGCCAGGCGGTGGCGGCGGGAGGGCTCCTGTTCTGCTCGGGGCAGCTTCCCATGGACCCGGCGACCGGGCAGTTCGTGCCGGGAGGAGTCGAGGAGCAGGCCGAGCAGGTCCTCAAGAACGTGAAGGCGGTCCTCGAGGGCGCGGGCTACGCCCTGTCCGACGTTGTCAAGGCCACGGTGTTCGCGGTCGACATGGGTGACTTCGCAGCGGTCAACGGGGTCTACGCCAGATTCTTCGACAAGGAGCCCCCGGCTCGCTCGTTCGTCGAGGTAAGCGCACTGCCGAGGGGTGCCCTGGTCGAGATCGAGGTCGTTGCCTGGAAGGGTTGATCTCGGGCGGCCGGGTGACATCGGCCTGGATTTGCTTTTGAAGGGTGTGCGCAGATGAAGGACGTTAAAGTATCGGAGCCCACCGTCGAGCGGCTGGTAAAATACCACCGCCTGCTGGAACGCGTGACCGGCGAGGGGCGCAAGGTCATCTCCTCCAAGGAGATCGGAGAGATGCTCTCCTACAAGGCCAGCCAGGTGAGGAAGGACCTGTCGTACTTCGGCGAGATAGGCAAGCGCGGGGTGGGGTACCACGTCGACAGACTCTACAGGCACCTGGGCGCGGTCCTTTCGTCCCCCAGGCTGTGGTCCATCGGGCTCGCCGGCGTCGGCCGGCTGGGAGAGGCAATACTGGGGTACAAGGGCTTCCGGAGCGAGAAATTCCAGATAAAGGCCCTTTTCGACGTGGACCCGGCGAAGATAGGAACGAAGATCCTGGGGACTCCATGCTACTCGATCGACGACGCCCCGCGCGTGCTGCGCGAGCAGAACATAGAGGTCGTCATAATATCAGTCCCCTCCGGTGCGGCGCAGTACGTCGCCGACAGGGTCACGGCCTCGGGCAACGTCAAGGGGATACTGAACTTCTCCCCGGTGTCGCTGGCCCTGCCGGACGATGTCCTGCTCTACAGCGTCGACATATCGGTTGAACTGGAGAAGCTGCTCTTCTACCTGAAGCACAGGGGGCAGTAGCTCCGTTTATCGTGAAGCCGTGCCGCTCTCCGGGCGGAGAGGGCGTCGGAACCCAATTTAAGGAGGCGTTTTTTTTGGAACAGCAGTGTGGACAGGTGGCGGGCGGCGCGGGCGGACAGGGCAGCGTGATGGGGATGCTCTTCCCCCTCGCCCTGTTTGTGGTGATATTCTACTTCTTCATCATCCGTCCTCAGAAGAAGCGGCAGAGGGCCCAGGACGAGCTCCTGTCGTCGCTCACCAGGGGGGACCAGGTGGTCACGATCGGCGGCTTCTACGGCACGATCCGCGAGGTGAAGGATGACAGCCTGGTGGTCGAGATAGCCGACGGCGTGAAGATTCGCCTGCTCAAGTCGGCGGTGGCCAGCAAGCGGGCCGCGCCGGTCCAGCACTCGAAGGAGGAGACCGGGGAGAAAGCGGACTAACACCGCCGTCCCGGGCGACTCCGTCCGGGTGGCGGGCGACTGATTCGACAATCTGCGAAAGCAACGGAGGGAAAAAACTAATGTTGAGACGAGACCGCTGGCGGCTCCTGCTAGTCGCCGTGGTGGTGCTTGCGGCCCTGTTCATGGTCTTCCCGATAAAGGGCAGGATCAACCTGGGGCTTGACCTGAAGGGCGGGGCGCACATAGTCCTCCAGGCGAAGGATACGGCTGACAGCAAGGTGACCGAGGACAGCCTGGAGCGGCTTCTTGCGGTGCTCAGGAACCGAGTGGACCAGTTCGGCGTCGCCGAGCCGGTCATCCAGAGGGAGGGCGCGGACAGGATCATAGTCGACCTGCCGGGAATTCAGGACCCGGATGCGGCCCTCGATCTGATAGGCAAGACCGCGCTGCTGGAGTTCCGGGCGGTGGTGACGTCCACCTCGCCGGTCCCGCCGGCCGCCGAGAGGAAGAACTACGACTCCGACGAGGAGTTCGAGAAGGCGCAGGCCCGCTGGAACGAGGCCGTCAAGGCTATCGACGCCCAGAAGGAGGAGCTTGAGCGCCAGTCGGCATCGGTGGAGGGCGGAATGGTGGCCAAGTCCGACGAGGGCAGGTTCTACCTGCTCGGGACGGTCCTGGTGGGCGGCAAGGATCTCATAGACGCCAAGACCCAGTACGACCACCTCGGGCGCCCGGTGGTGGCCCTCTCGTTCAGCTCCGAGGGTTCAAAGCTGTTCGACGCGGCCACCTTCGCCAACGTGGGCAAGCAGATCGCCATCGTCCTCGACGGGGTGGTCATCTCCGCCCCGGTGGTGCAGGAGAGGATCACGGGCGGCCACGCCCAGATATCGGGCCGCTTCTCGCCGGCCGAGGCAGGGAGGCTGTCCATCATGCTGCGCGCGGGGGCCCTCCCTGTGGCGGTCGACGTCATAGAGAACCGCTCGGTGGGGCCGAGCCTGGGCGAGGACTCGATCAGGGCGGGGATACAGGCCGGCCTCGTCGGGGCCGCGCTGGTGTTCCTGTTCATGCTGATCTACTACCGCTACCTGGGGCTTGCGGCAGACGCCGCGCTGGCCGTGGCCATCCTGCTGGTGTTCGCCGGGCTCATCTCGCTCAAGGCGACCCTGACCCTGCCCGGCATCGCGGGCATAGTGCTGACGATAGGCATGGCCGTGGACGGCAACGTGCTTATCTACGAGCGCATGAGGGAGGAGCTCCGTTCGGGCAAGACTCCGATGGCCTCGGTGGACGCCGGGTTCAAGAAGGCTCTCGTCACGATACTCGACGCCAACATCACTACGCTCATCGCGGCGGCGGTGCTCTTCTACTTCGGGAGCGGCCCCGTCAGGGGGTTCGCGGTTACCCTGAGCGTGGGCATAGTGGCGGGCGTGTTCTGCAACGTCGTCGTCACTCGCACCATCCTCCAGCTGTTTATGAGCGCGCGTGCCGCCAAGGCCGCGGCCCGTTCCTGAGAGAGGCGGAGAACAGGCTATGAAGACTTTCTACATAGATTTCATGAAGTACCGCAGGCTGTCGTTGATGGCAAGCCTGGTCCTGGTGGTGGTCAGCCTCGGGCTCGTCGCCATCAGGGGGCTTAACCTCGGGATCGACTTCACGGGCGGCAACGTGCTGCAGGTGGAGTTCCCCGGCGGGGCGTCGGTCGGCGACGTCCGGGAAATCCTGGCCTCCGTCGGACAGGAGGGGGCCGTGATCCAGGCCTACAGCGACACCGGCATGATCGTGCGCACGGGGTCCGACGACGACAAGGCCAGGGAGTCGGTCACGAGCGCGCTGAAGGCGAAGTACCCGGACATGCACATCGTGGGCATCGAGAAGGTCGGACCGGTGGTCGGCGCCGAGCTCAGGAGGGAGGCGATGATCGCGCTGGGGCTGGCCCTCGGCGGAATCCTGATCTATATTTCTGTGCGCTTCCAGTTCCGCTTCGCGGTGGTGAGCGTGCTCGCCCTCGTGCACGACTCGATAATCACCCTGGGGATCTTCAGCCTGACGGGCATGGAGATATCATCGTCGTTCATCGCGGCCATACTCACGATCGTGGGCTACTCGCTCAACGACTCCATCGTCGTGCTGGACAGGGTGCGCGAGAACTGGCGGACACTGAAGACCGACGGGATTATCACTCTGCTCAACAACTCCATAAACGAGACCCTGTCGCGAACGATCAACACCTCGCTCACGACACTGCTGCCGCTGGCGGCGCTCTTCCTGTGGGGAGGGCACGTGCTGCGCGGCTTCTCGTTCGCCCTGCTCATCGGGATAATCGTCGGGACCTACAGCTCGATCTTCGTGGTAGCCAGCCTGCTGGCGGGCTGGTGGACGAAGTCGCCGCAGAAGGCCTGACCGGCCGCAGAAGCTCACTTCAAGGGGCCCGCCCTGCATGGGCGGGCTATTTTTATACCGCCGCGCTGATAGTGATATACTCTTAGGCGCATTTCAGCACGGAATTCGACAGGGAGTTGAGATTGGGAGAAAAAGGAGGTACAGCCAGATGACGGAGAATGCAAACCTCGTCCCGTTCAGGTTCATGGACTGCTCGCTTCTCACGACCAGCACCGGCCTGCGCGTCCAGTCGCTTCGCGAGCTGCGCGCGGCCCTGCCGGCCGCGCCGGTCAGCTCGATATACTACCACTTCTGGGGCAGGATGTTGCGCCCCCATATCGCCGAGTCGGAGTACAACAACGACTTCGCCTCCTGGGCTGACAGCGCCCTGGGAGATGCCGAACTCGCGGAGGAGCTCAGCGCGATCAACGCCGCGGACTGCTCCGGCCTGGAGGAGGTCCGCGCCGTGCTGGAGGACATACTGGACGCGCACCTGGACAGGGGGGACTTCCTGAGCTGGAAGAAGGGCGACAGGGAGTTCCACTTCATCGCCTGCACCAAGCTGATGTTCGACACCGGTCGCGAAGTCTCGTCCCTGCGGGACTTCATCGAAGCCGTGAGGACCACGAGCCTGCAGAGCTTCTTTCACCACTACATAGACGGCAGGAGGCGCTCCGCGGAGGGGAAGGACGACTTCACCGCGTGGCTCGAGCAGTTCGGCGCCGGGACCGAGCGCCTGAGGACGTCGCTCCAGTCGGTGGACACCTACCTGTTCTCCCTCGGGGAGCTCAAGACGCAGGTTGTGTCCATCCTGGGCAGGTTCTCAAGGGGAGGGGGCGCGGAGAATGCCTGATATGATCGCGCGTTACGCCGAGGTGGTCGGCCCTCACACCATGGACAGCCTGAAGATCATAGCCGACATGCTCCGAGGAAAGAGGATAGTGCACGTGAACTCCACCAAGGAGGGAGGGGGAGTGGCCGAGATACTGTCCTCGATGGTCCCGCTGTCCAGGGCCCTCGGGCTCGACGTCTCCTGGGAGGTCATCGAGGGGAACCCCGAGTTCTTCGCCTGCACCAAGACCCTCCACAACTCGCTCCAGGGGATGCCGGGGGGGCTCTCCGAGGGGCAGGTGGAGGCCTACGCCGAGACCAGCCGCCTCAATGCCCTGAGGCTGGGCGGGACACTCGAGGACGCGGACTACGTGTTCATCCACGACCCGCAGCCCGCGGCCCTGCTTGGGCTTCTTCCGGGCAGGAGGGGGAAGTGGATCTGGCGCTGCCATATAGACGTAAGCTCCCCCAATCGCTCCGTGTGGCGCTTTGTGAAAAAACACGTGGAGGGGTACGACGCCTCCATCTTCTCGCTCCCCGACTTCGCCCAGCCCCTGCCCCATACGCAGTGCCTCATCACGCCGAGCATAGACCCCCTCAGCGACAAGAACATCCCGCTTCAAAAGGGGGAGGCCGAGAGGGTCTACGGCGAGCTGGGCGTCCCGCTGGACAAACCCGTTGTGCTGCAGGTGTCCCGCTTCGACAGGTTCAAGGATCCTCTGGGGGTGATAGAGAGCTTCCGAATCGCAAGGAAGCACGTGGACCTGCGCCTGGTGCTGGCCGGGGGAGGGGCGACGGACGACCCGGAGTCCGGCGCGGTCCTCGACGAGGTCCAGAGGGCCGCCGCGCAGGACCCGGACATCCACGTGCTGGTCCTACCTCCGGACGCCCACCGTACGATCAACGCGCTTCAGACTGGCGCGGCGGTGGTCATGCAGAAGTCCACCAAGGAGGGCTTCGGACTGACGGTGACCGAGGCCCTCTGGAAGAAGAAGCCGGTGATCGGCGGGGATGTCGGGGGCATAAGGCTCCAGATTATAAACCGCTTCAACGGCTTTCGGGTTCGCTCCCCGGAGGGGGCGGCCATGCGGATACGCTACCTGCTGGCCCACAGGTGGAAGAGGGAGCGCATGGGGGTGAACGCCCGCCAGTACGTGCTGGAGAACTTCCTGATCACTGGACAGCTTCGCCGCTACCTGTCCCTGCTGATCGCCCTCGACTCGCCGGGAGGGGAGTGGGAGCGGTGGATCTGACCTGCGGGCGTCCGCTTGCCGACGCGGTGGAGCAGCTGTTGAGCGGTGCGGGCGGCGATCCGCTGCTGGTCAGCGACTACGACGGAACCCTGGCGCCCTTTCGAAAGGAGAGGAACGAGGCTGTGCCTCCTCCCTCGGTGAGGAGGGCTCTCGAGGCCATCCTCGAGGCAGGGGGGGATCTGCTGATCCTCTCCGGCCGGAGGGCGGAGGAGGTGGCCTCGTTGCTTGGGCTCCCCGTGGAGATACGTGGGTGCCACGGGTGGGAGAGGCTGACCGCCGAAGGCGTCCTGAACAGCCCGTCCCTTCGGGATTGGGAGTCACACGCCCTGGAATCGCTGGCCTCGGAACTGTCGGGTTTTCCACCCCCCGCCGTCGAGAGAAAACCTATCTCGGTCGCCCTGCACTGGCGCGGCAGAGACAGTGTGAAGGAATCCTACGATGTCGTATCCGACCGTCTCGTCCGGGCTGCCAGGCAGGCGGGGCTGGAGGTCCTGCCCTTCAATGGGGGAGTAGAATATCGGCTTCCAGGGTGCACGAAGGGGAGGGCCATGGAGCGCATTCTCGAAGAGCGGGGCGGGCCGGTCTGCTACCTGGGCGACGACGTCACGGATGAGGACGCGTTCAGGGTCCTGCGTGGGCGCGGGCTCGGCATACTGGTCGGCGACCGGGCGAGGACCGAGGCGGAGCTGCGCATAAGCCCCGGATGTACCGAGGCTTTCCTTGGCCTGTGGAGAGAAGCGCTGACGAAGACCGGCGCGGGGGGTAGAAGAAGATGAAAGCACAGGAACGTCTGCTGATAGTATCCAATCGCCTTCCGGTCACGCTATCGACCGAGGAGGGAAGGCTGGCGGGGAGGCCCGCGTCGGGAGGGCTGGTCAACGCCCTGAGCCCGGCGCTGAAGAACAAGGGCGGGGTATGGGCCGGCTGGCCGGGGACCCTGGAGGACACGCCGCCGGCCGCCCTTGGCGGCATCCTCAGGCGGGTATCCGCGGAGAGCGGTTACCGGCTTCTGCCCGTGAACCTGACCAGCGAGGACCTGGACTCCTTCTACTCCGGGTTCTCCAACTCGGTGCTGTGGCCGCTGTTTCACGACCTCCAGGGCAGGTGCGACTTCAACCCGTCCTTCTGGGACGGGTATATGGCCGCCAACGAGAAGTTCGCGAAGGTCCTGCTGAGGCACATGAAGGAGGGCGATTACGTCTGGGTCAACGACTATCACCTGATACCGCTGGGCAGGATGCTGCGGGAGAAGAGGCCGGGGCTCAAGGTCTCGTTCTTTCTGCACATACCCTTCCCCAGCGTGGACATCTTCATGAAGATGCCCCAGAGAAGGCACATACTGTCGCAGCTTACAAGCTACTCGTTCGTGGGATTTCAGACCATGAGGGACAGGAGGAACTTCATCGACTGCCTCAAGGTCTTCTACCCGGAGATGAAGGTCTCCGGCAGAGGAAACGTGGTACGAGTCCGCAAGAAGGACGAGGCCTTCCTGGTCGGCGCCGTGCCCATCAGCATAGATTTCCGCTCCTTCTCGGCCCTGGCCTCGTCGAAGAGCGTCATTGCGCGATCAAGGGAGATTCAGAAAGAGATAACCGCGGACAGGTATTTGCTCGGAGTGGACCGCCTTGACTACTCGAAGGGGATCCCCGAGAGGCTCAGGGGTTTTCAGCGCTTCCTTCAGCTTAACCCGGAGCACCGGGAGAGGGTCAGCATGATGCAGGTGGTGGTCCCGAGCAGGGAGACGGTCGGAGAGTACCTTGACCTGAAGCAGGAGATAGAGCTGCTCATAAGCAGGATCAACGGCGAGTATTCGACGACCAGGTGGGTCCCGGTTCACTGGCGCTACGGCTCGGTGTCTCGAGAGGAGCTGGCCGCTCTCTACCGTGGGGCGGACATGGCGCTCGTGACGTCGCTGAAGGACGGCATGAACCTCGTGTGCAAGGAGTACTGCGCCTGCAAGACCGACGCCAGGGGCGTGCTGATCCTGAGCGAGTTCGCGGGGGCTGCCATCCAGCTTGCCAAGGGAGCCCTTCTGGTCAACCCCTACGACGTCGACGCGGTGGCGTCCGCCATAGCCGAAGGCCTGTCCATGGTGGAGCAGGAGAGAAGGCGGCGCATGCGCTGGTTGCGAAAGACCATAGCCAGGAACGACGTGTTTCGATGGGTGGACGACTTTCTTCGGGCCTCGGTGGGCAAAAAGCTCGCAGAGTTCCCCGAGGAGGAGGTCCCCGCGCTGTGGCCGGGGCTCGAGGGCGACGAAGCGTAGCCGTTACCCCGGCGGGAGTTTACTTATCAAGCCTCTCCGACTACAATGAATAAAAATGAACGGGCGTTTTGTGCGCCTTAATCGCACGCTTTGCGACGGACGCGAGAAAGATGGAGTGAGATACCGTGACAGGAAGACGGACAGGACGACGACTGGAATCAGAGCGCCGCACAAGGGGCGTATCCGCGCACGAGAGGGACTTGGGCAGGTGACGGCCCTCTGCAGCTCGGACGCCCTTCGCCTTTACAGGCCGGACTCGGCCACGGGAGAGCTGGCGGCCAGGATAGGTTGCTCCTTCCTGACCGCGGCCGTGTTGAGGAGCCGGGAGTGCAGCTCCGCCGCCCCTGCTTGCGGGCTTGGTCGGGGAATCCCCCAGTTTTTGGAGGAGGGCGCGCTGGAGGAGATGCTGGACGGACTCCAGCTCGGCGACAACGCCGCCGAGTCGGCGGCCAGGTGGAAGGGGCTGCGCACCCTCGGCAGGGTGCTGGTCTACGGGGACTACGACGCCGACGGGGTGTCGTCCACCACGCTCGCCCTGGAGCTCTGCCGCGGAAGGGCCGAGCAGGCGCGCTTCTTCATCCCGCACAGGCACGACCACGGGTACGGGCTGCACGGGGAGCTGCTCGACCGCCTCATGTCGTTCGGGTGGGACACGCTGGTGGTGACCGACTGCGGGACCAAGGACGCCGAGCTGCTCGAGAGGGTCTCGCGCTCGGGCGTGAACGTGTTCGTCTTCGACCATCACCTGCCCGAGCCCGGAGCGGCCCCGCACCCGTGCGTGGTCAATCCGCACGCCTCGCGGGTTCTTCAACCGACCGAGTCCGGGGGGCTCTCCCTCTGCGCCACCGGCGTGCTGTGGGCCTGGGCCTGGCAGCACGAGATAGTGCCAAGGAGCAGGCTGGCCGGGACCACCGACCTTGTCGCCCTGGCCACCATAGCGGACTGCGTCCCCCTCACTCCCCTCAACCGGGCGCTGGTCCGAAGGGGCATGGACAGGATCTCCAGGTCGCCGCGCCCCGGCCTGGCCAGGCTGCTCTCGAAGCTCGGGATCACCGCGGGGGCGGGAGGCCTCACCGAGGAGACCCTGTCGATGAAGGTGATCCCGTGCATAAACGCCGCCGGAAGGATGGACACGGCCGACACCGCGGTCGACGTCCTGCTCGGGTCGACAGGGCTGGACGACTCAGTCGAGGCCCTTGTCGCGCTTAACCGCAAGCGCCAGTCCCTCTCGCTGCAGATATCCGAGGACGCCTCCGGGATAGTTGCCGAAGGCACCAATGTAATACTGGGCGAGAGCTGGCCCGTCGGCATCCTCAGCGGAGTGGCCAGCAGGATATGCAGCAGGACCGGGGCGCCGGTGGCCCTCGCGGCCCCGGTAAGCGGAGGCATACGCGGCACCCTTCGCGTCCCGGAGGGGGGGGACGCCGTGGGCGTGCTGGGAGCCCTGTCCGCCAGGCTGAACGCGTGGGGAGGGCACAGATACGCGGCGGGTTTCTCCGTGTCGCGGGAGAACTGGACCCGCGTGCAGAGCGATCTCCAGGCCGCCCTCGCCTCCATGAAGATCGACGAGCCGGTCGTGACCGCCATAGCGATGGAGCCCTGCAGCATATCCATGGAGGACTGGAAGGAGGCCAGCAGGCTGGGCCCGTTCGGCAACGGAAACCCGGCCCCGATGTTCTTCCTGCCTCGCAGGGGGTCGGAGAAGCTGCTCCCCCTCGGACGCGACGGCAAGCACATCCAGATAGACGCCGCCGGATCGCGCCTCCTGGTCTTCTTCGCCGAGGAGGAGAGGGAGGCCATTGTCGAGGCGGAGGGGTGGGTCTACCGTCCCAGGCTCGACTGCTGGCGCGGCGAGGAGAGGCTTCAGTACATAGTGGACTTCGCGGTGGTATAGGCGATGAGTTGGTGCCGGGCCCGGAGGGCGGGCCTGCGATGGCGGAGGAACGAATGGACCCCAGCAGACTGACGGAGAGCGTCATAGAGGGACGAACCCACCCGGAGCGGGACGCCGCGGTTCAGGCGCCCGTCGCCGAGCAGGCCGTCCCTCCTCGCGACGAGACGCCGTCCGCCCTTGACAGAAAGACATCCGGCAAGCTGAGGGACAGCTACATAGGCCGCATCCCCGAGGAGGAGCGGGCTATCTCGGTCAAGTTCGCCTGGCACGAGCTCTGGTCCAAGGCCGTGACATATCTGTCCAAGGAAGAGCTGATGCAGCTCGGGGAGGCCCTCGTGGTGGCCGGGGCGGCGCACAAGGAGCAGCGCAGGTCCACCGGGGACCCCTACATAGTCCACACCATCAACGTGGCCTCCATCCTGGCCGACATGAGGCTGGACAACGTCACGCTGATGGCCGCGCTCCTGCACGACGTGCTGGAGGACACGGACGTGACTATGGAGAAGCTCTCCGCCGCATTCGGTCCGACCGTCGCCACCCTGGTGGACGGGGTCACCAAGCTGGGCAAGCTCCCCTTCAAGTCCTTCGAGGACTACCAGGCGGAGAACCTGCGCAAGATGTTCGTAGTCATGGCCAAGGACATACGCGTGGTCCTGATCAAGCTGGCCGACCGGCTGCACAACATGCGCACCCTCGGGGCCCTGAGGAAGGACAAGCAGATGCGCATAGCCAGGGAGACGCTCGAGATCTACGCCCCTCTGGCGCACAGGCTGGGGATATACCAGGTCAAGCGCGGGCTCGAGGACCTGGCCTTCAAGTACGCGGACCCAGAGATGTACTACGAGATCCGCCGCAGGGTCAGGAAGAAGCTCCCCGAGAGGGAGACCGTCGTCAAGAAGGCGCTCGCCATCCTCTCCGCCAGGCTCGAGGAGGAGGGCATCCGCTGCAAGGTCAAGGGGCGCGCCAAGCACTTCTACAGCATCTACGAGAAGATGAACCGCAAGAAGCTGCCGGTGGAACAGCTGTACGACCTGCTTGCGCTCAGGGTGCTTGTCGAGGACATAGCGGCGTGCTACACCGTTCTGGGCATCGTGCACACGATATGGAAGCCCATACCCGGCCAGTTCGACGACTACATAGCCAACCCCAAGTCGAACATGTACCAGTCCCTGCACACCACGGTGGTCGGCCCGGACGGCGAGCAGCTGGAGGTGCAGATACGGACCTGGGATATGAACTCCCTCGCCGAGTACGGAATAGCGGCCCACTGGCGGTACAAGGAGGGGGCGGGCTCGCTAGACGAGCTCGACGCCAAGCTGACCTGGATAAGGCAGGCCATCGAGGCCGACCACGACGGCGCCGAGCCGTCGGAGTTCCTCGAGCGCCTGAAGGACGACGTGCTGTCGTCCGACGTGTTCGTCTTCACGCCCCAGGGGGAGGTGGTGTCGCTTCCCAGGGGCTCCACCCCGCTCGATTTCGCCTTCGCCATTCACACCCAGGTGGGGACCAGGTGCGTCGGGGCCATGGTCAACAACCGCATCGTCGCGATGGGGTACGAGCTGCAGAACGGCGACATAGTCAAGATAATCACCTCGCCGCAGGGGACCCCGTCGCGCGATTGGCTGAAGATCGCCCGCAGCAGCAAGGCCAGGAGCAAGATCCGCGCCTGGTTCCGCGCCATAGAGAAGTCCGAGAGGCTGGAGAAGATGCAGCGAGGGAGGGACCTGCTCGAGCGCGAGCTCAAGCGCCGAGGCACGCCCGAGTACGAGGACTTCGACGAGATAATGTCCATGCTCAACAAGATGGCGCGCGACACCTCCTACTCGAACGGGGAGGAGCTGCTGGCGGCCATAGGCAGCGGCCACCAGGGCGTCTCCCAGATAGCCCAGCGCCTGGCGGGGAAGGCGCCGCGCGATGCGCCGCCCGTGGCGCAGCCCATTCCCGCAGAGCCCGAGAAGCATACATCCTTCTCCGGGGGCAAGGGGGACTCGGATATCGTGGTCGAGGGGGCGGAGGGCGTGCAGGTGTTGCTGGCCAACTGCTGCGAGCCCGTGCCGGGCGACCCGATCGTTGGGTTCTCCACCAGGACCAGGGGGATAACGGTGCACAGGGCGGACTGCGAGAACGTGAAGAACGCCAGGGAGGAGAGGCGCGTCGCCGTGTCCTGGGGGGCGACCCGCAACCGGAAGTTCACCGCCCGCCTGAGGCTCGAGGCGATCGACAGGAGCGGCCTGTTCGGCGACGTGGTCCAGGCCATAGCGGCCGGGGAGGGCGTCGTGACCGGGATCAAGGCGGGGGTGGTCGGGGGCAACATGGCGCGCATGAGGCTTGAGCTTCGCGTGCGCGACCTGGAGCACCTGTATCACATAGTGGCGCGGCTGAACGCCGTGAAGGGCATGATCCAGGTCACAAGGGGGTGACGAGATGAGGGCCGTGATTCAGAGGGTCGGTTCGGCCAGGGTGCTCGTGGACGGGGAGGTCAGGGGAGAGGTGGGCGCAGGTCTGTGCGTGCTCCTGGCGGTCGCGGACGCCGACACGGAGGGCGACGCCGACTGGATGGCCGACAAGCTCGTGAACCTGAGGATCTTCGCGGACGACGACGGCAAGATGAACAGGTCCCTGGTCGACATCGGCGGCGCCATGCTGGCCGTGTCCCAGTTCACGCTGTACGGCGACTGCCGCAGGGGACGGCGCCCCTCCTTCGCCGGGGCGGGCGACCCGGCCCATGCGGACAGGCTGTTCGAGGAGTTCAAGGCCGCGGTGAAAAAGCGGGGGGTGCGCGTCGAGAGCGGAGTGTTCGGCGCGCACATGCTGGTCTGTATTGAGAACGACGGGCCTGTGACGCTCGTCGTGGACAGATGAGCCCGCTCATACTGCATGAAAGGGTGGTAGACGTATGAACTACCGGCGTTTTCCCTCGGGACCTCTGCAGACCAATACCTACCTCGTATGGGGGTCCTCGGGGGAGGGTTTCATAGTGGACCCGGCGGGAGGGGCGGACGCGATCCTCTCCTTCGCGGCGGAGAGGGGGGTCGCAGTTCGGGCCGTCCTCCTGACCCACGGACACCCCGACCACGTGGGTGGGCTGCCGGAGCTGCTTGAAAGGGTGGAGGCGGGAGTCAGCATAGGCGCTGGGGACGCGGGGATGCTTCGCTCCCCCGACCAGGAGACCACCCGGTGGCTGGGATTCGACTTCAGGGGGATCTCCTCCTTCACCGAGCTTGCCGACGGCGACACGATCGAAATAGGCGGCGCGGAGGTCGCAGTCATTGGCACGCCGGGGCACACCCCCGGCGGCGTGTGCTACCTCGTCTCGAAGGAGGAGGGCGAGCCGGGGCTGCTGCTCTCGGGCGACACCCTGTTCGCGGGCAGCGTCGGACGAACCGACCTGCCCGGGGGCGACGTCGAGGAGCTGGCCCGCTCGCTGGAGCGTCTGGCGACGCTCCCCGACTCTCTGCCGGTGCTGCCGGGCCACGGCCCGGAGACCACCATCGGGGCGGAGAGAGCGCGCAACCCGTTCTGGCCGGGGAGAAGGGCGTGAGACTGGCCGCACTGCCGGCCGAGGAGAGGCCGAGGGAGAGGCTCAGGCTCCGCGGCCCCTCGTCCCTGTCCGCGCCCGAGCTGATAGCGATCCTGCTTGGGACCGGCTCGCGAGGGAAGGACGTGCTGGAGCTTTCGTCCGAGCTGCTGGCCGAGTTCGGCGATGTCAAGGGGCTGGCGCGGGCCACGGGCGAGGAACTGACGAACTTCCCCGGGCTTGGCGAGGCCAAGGCGTGCGTCCTGCTGGCCGCCCTGGAGCTCGCGAAGCGCCTCGGGCCGCAGCGCAGCGCGCCCCGGTCCAGGGACGACTGGCTAATAAAGGTCGACGAGATAGCCGGCGATCTGGCCGACGAGGACAGGGAATTCATCTTCGCCATCTACGTCCGGGGGAACGGCTCGGTGATCCACGTGGACAGATTGTCCTTCGGAGGGGCGGAAGGAGCCTTTCTTGATGTAAAATACCTTCTGAGGAGGTCCGTCAGGATGGACTCGCGCGGTCTCGTCCTGGTGCACAATCATCCGGACGGATCGCTTCAGCCGAGCAACGACGATCTGAAGCTGACCGACTTCCTGTCGCGCAGGATGAAGATACTTGACATAGACCTTTTAGGACATTTTGTCGTGGCCAACGGGGAGAGCCGGCGCATCGCCCTCCCCGGCGAGCCGTAGAAAGCGGGGATTGACACAGGTGTTCAAACTATTTTCCGGCGTGCTGGGGGGCGATGTCGGCATAGACCTCGGGACTGCCAACATTGTCGTCTACGTGAAGGGGCGTGGTATCGTCATAAACGAGCCCTCCGCGGTGGCCATCAGGAAGCGCCCCAAGGGCGGGGCCACCGAGGTCATAGCGGTCGGGCGCGAGGCCAAGGCCATGGCGGGCAAGACCCCGGGCGGGGTCTTCACGATATGGCCTTTGCAGGATGGCGTGATAGCAAACTTCGAGATGACCGAGGAGCTGATCAGGCACTGCCTGAGACGCGCCAACGGCGGCAGGCCGTTCGTCTCCCACCCCAGGGTGGTCATTTCGGTGCCGGCAGAGGTCACGGAGGTCGAGAGGAAGGCCGTCATCGACGCTACCCTTGGCGCCGGCGCCAAGGAGGCCTACGTGATAGAGGAGCCGGTTGCGGCGGCCCTCGGAGTCGGCCTTCCGATCCAGGAGCCCAGGGGCAGCATGATCCTCGACATCGGGGGCGGGACCAGCGAGGCCGGGGTGCTCTCCCTCGGCGGAATCGTCGTGACCAACTCGCTGCGGGCCGCGGGCAAGGAGATGGACAACGCCATAGTGGCGATGCTTCGACAGAGGTACGCGCTTCTCATCGGCGAGACCACCGCCGAGGAGGTGAAGATCGCGATCGGGTCGGCGCTCCCGCTGGAGACCGAGCTGGAGATGGCGGTCAAGGGGCGCGACCTCGCCGACGGCCTCCCGAAGGCGGACACCGTGAGCTCCGTGGAGGTCAGGGAGGCGCTCGAGCCGATCCTGCTCAGGATAGAGGACATGGTGAAGGTCGCGCTGGAGCAGACCCCGCCGGAGCTGGCCAAGGACATAGTCGACCAGGGGATATTCCTGTCGGGCGGAGTGTCGCTGTTGCGCGGACTCGCCGAGCGCCTGTCGAAGGCTATGAACACCCCGGTGGTGGTGGCCGAGGACGCGCTGTTCGCCGTGGCCAGGGGGCTGGGCAAGATCCTGGAGAACCTCGGCGACATGAAGAAGGTCCTCCTCTCGGTCGAGAAGGGGTCGAAGTAGCAGGGGCGGGGCGAATCCGTTGACCGAGAGACAGGGCGAAAGAGAGTGGATCCACGGGCTTTTGGCCCTGGTCGCCTGCCTGCTGCTGCTGGCCGCCGCTCCCAGGAGGGAGCTGTTCAGGGGGGCGGTCGACCTGACGGGCGAGCTTCTGGCATACCCGGAGTACCCGGCTTTCGTGATAGAGAGGGCAGCCAGAGAGTTCTCCGTCTGGTTCGTGGACCGCAGCGAGATGCAGGATCGGCTCAACTCCATGAAGGTGGAGAACGACCGCCTGCGGCTGATGTGGTCCGTGGAGAACGCGGGCAGCCTGCGCAGGGATCTCGAGGGTTTCGCCGGATACGCCCGGATAACGGCCAGGGAGCCGCTCTCCTGGTGGTCCGAGGTAAGGATAAACAAGGGGCGGAACGACGGTGTGGCGGTGGGAGCCCCCGCACTTCAGAACGGCTACCTGGTGGGGCGGGTCGCCAGCGCGGAGGGCGGGTTCTCGTGGGTGGAGCTGCTGACCTCCTCGTCGCTCATGATACCGGTGGTCGTGGAGGAGACCAGGGACCTGGGCGTGGTCGCCGGCGACGGCGAGGGCGGCGTCTGGCTGTTCTACGTGCCGGAGAGCAAGCTGCTCCGGGGTGGGATGCGGATAAGCACAGCCATGATCAGCGAGGCACTTCCCCCGGGGATCCCGCTGGGGACCCTGACCGAAGAGCGCCGCGAGACAAACGACGGGTACATAGCCTGGAGGCTGACGCCCGGCGCGTCGCTCTCCCAGCTGTACGCCCTAGAGATAATGGGGCTGAGGAGGCCGGGGCCATGATCTACCTGCTGTCCTGGTACGTGCAGGACTTCTTGTGGATCTTGAGCTCCGGGAAGGTGCTGGTGCCGGAGGTATACCTGCTCGCCCTGGTCTTCCTGTCGATGTTCAGGACCGAGGACGGGGTCCGCACGGTGTGGGCGGCCTTCATCGGGGGAGTGCTGTGGGACCTTAGGTGGACCGGCCTGCCGGGTGCAACGTCGCTCCTCTACGTGACCACCCTGATGCTGGTCCGATGGCTGTGGCGCTCCATACCGGCCACCGGGAGGACCATATCTCTGTTCGGTCTGCTGCTGTGGTTCTCGAACATGCCGATCACCCTCGCGAGGCTTTTCCTGTGGGGGGCGAGGGGACTGTCGATACTGCAGGCCTACCTGGTGCAGCAGAGCCACATAGTCCCGCTGGTGCTCCTCGGGTGCGCGGCATACGCATGGAGGTCGAAAAACCAGGATGTCTGACCTTCGCTCCTTGATGAACAGGAGGCTGGCGCTGTGGCGCTACCTGATGCTGTCCGCGCTCCTGCTTCTCGTGGGGGGGCTCTATTTCTTCCAGATCGTGAACGTCGACACCTACGTGAGGCTGGGCGCCAACAACAGGCTCAGGTTCATCAGGTACCCGCCGATAAGAGGGGAGATCGTCGACCGGAACGGAGTCCCGATGGCGGCGAACGTGACAACGTTCGACATCATGGGCTACCCGCTCGACATAGAGAAGGACGGCATGATCGAGGGCCTCGGCGCGCTGCTCTCCCGCCACGGCATCCCCCTGTCGGAGGAGGACCTGCGCCGCGAGATCAAACGCCAGACCTGGGCCCCCTACCGGGTGGTCTGCGTGGTGTCGAACATCACCCTGGCCCAGATGGCCGAGCTTGTGGCCGACCCGGACTTCCCCCAGCAGCTCTTCCCGATCCCCGTGCTGCGCAGGACCTACCCCGCGGGCGGCGTGGCCTCCAACGTGACCGGGTTCGTGGGGGAGATAAGCGAGAACGAGCTGAAGCAGATGGAGGGGAAGGGGTACGTAGGCGGGGACCAGATCGGGAAGACCGGGATAGAAAGGCAGTACGAGGACATGCTGCGCGGCAGGCCGGGCGGCGAGTCCGTGGAGGTGGATGCGAGGGGGCGCAGGGTGCGCCGAATCGACTCCTCTCCCGCCGGGCGCGGCATGGACCTCCAGCTCACGCTGGACCTGGGCGCGCAGCGCCTGGCGGCGGACCTGCTCAAGGGGTACCGGGGCGCGCTGGTCGCGATGGACGTGCACAACGGGGACATACTCGTCCTGGCGTCGTCGCCGTCTTACGACAACAACCCGCTGTCCTGGGGGGTGTCCTCGAAGGAGTGGAACGCGCTGCTGACGGACCCGGAGAAGCCGATGCTCGATCGGAGCATCGCGGGGCTGTACCCGCCCGCGTCGACGTTCAAGGCGCTGGTGGGGCTCGCCGCGCTCGCCGAGAAGGAGATCACGGCCTCCACCACCTACTCGTGCAGCGGGGCCTTCCCCCTGGGGAACAGGATCTTCCGCTGCTGGAGGCGCTCCGGGCACGGGACCGTGAGTCTGCTCACCGCCCTGCAGAACTCCTGCGACATCTTCTTCTACCAGGTGGGGCTGAAGCTTGGGATAACGAAGCTTTTGAAGTGGGTGGAGATGTTCGGCCTCGGCAGGCCCACAGGGATAGACCTCCCCGGGGAGGCCTCGGGGGTGATCGCCGGGCCCGACTGGAAGAAGGCGCGGCTCAAGGAGGGCTGGTACAAGGGGGACACGGTCAACTACTCGATCGGGCAGGGGTTCCTGCTCACCACCCCGCTTCAGCTGGCCTCCATGTACGCGGTGATCGCCAACGGAGGCAAGGTGGTGCGTCCCAGGCTGGCCATGGTCGCGCCCAAGATGTCGGTCGACCTGAACATCGAACAGTCGCATATAAACATGATCCGCAAGGGGCTGGACTTCGTCGTGAGAAGGGGGACGGCCCAGAGGGCCGGGGGCTTCGGCATAACGGTGGCGGGCAAGACCGGAACCGCCCAGAACGCCCACGGCGCGGACCACGCACTGTTCGTCGGGTACGCCCCCATGGAGGACCCGAAGTACGTGGCCGTGGCGGTCCTGGAGGCCGGCCTTCACGGGGGCTCCGTGGCCTCCCCGATCGTGGGCGAGTTGCTCTCTTACCTGCTGGTGCCGGCGTCCAGGGTAAAACAGCCCTGACGCGGACCGGCGACCATTCCTGTAGGAGGAGATAGGATGGCTGAAGTCGTGGAATCCGTTGAAAACCGCAAAGACCTGCACAATGGCGCCGACAGGGCCGAGATCCTGCTGAAGGGTACCGGCTACGGCGTGCGCATGATTCTTCCGGAGGCCCTCCCGGACGAGAGGCTGCTAGAGGAGCTGCTGCGCTTCTCTGGCGACGCAGCCAGGCTCGCCCGAGGGATAGGCGTGGTGCTGGACCTGCAGGGCAGGTCGCTTACCCGCCCCCTGCTGCTGGCCCTGCTTTCGCAGTTCGTATGGACCGGCGATTTCAAGGTGCTCTCGTGGATGTCCTACAACGTGGACACCCTTGAGCTCCTCCGTTCCTCCGGCTTCTCGATAGGGGAGCCGATGACCGACAAGCCCGAAAGGAGCGCCGGTTCCAACACGCTGGTGCTGTACCAATCCCTTCGATCGGGGCAGAGGGTGGAGCACGACGGCGACGTGGTGCTCCTGGGGCACATGAACGACGGCGCGGAGATCTACTCCTCCGGCAACGTCTTCATCCGGGGCAGGCTCAAGGGCGTGGTCCACGCCGGGATGCGGGGAGGGGAGTACTGCATCTCCGCGGGCCAGTTCGAGGCCAGGCAGCTTCGCATAGCGGGGAAGTTGTGCTCCACCCTGGGCAGCGACGTCGAGTGGTGGGGCAAGGCCGTGGTGATCAGTCTTGAAAACGACTCCCTCGTGGCCAGGGAGCTGAAGCTATAGCCCGGGTTGATCCCGGGCGGGGAGGAAGATATGGAAGGGGAGATCGGCTAGTGGATTCCAGCGGAGTTCAGTCTCGCGTGATAGTCATAACCTCCGGAAAGGGTGGTGTGGGGAAGACGACCACCACGTCGAATCTGTCGGTTGCGCTCGCACGCTCGGGGCACAGGGTGGTGGCGGTCGACGCGGACATAGGCCTTAGGAACCTGGACGTGGTGATGGGGCTGGAGAACAGGGTCGTCTACAACCTCATAGACGTTGTGGAGGGGAGTTGCAAGCTGAGCCAGGCGCTTGTCAGGGACAAGAGGGTGGACAACCTGTTCCTGCTGCCGGCCGCCCAGACCCGCACCAAGGACGCGGTCTCCTCCGGACAGATGGAGGAGCTGTGCTCCATGCTCAGGGAGGAGTTCGAGTACATACTCATCGACAGTCCGGCGGGGATCGAGAGCGGCTTTCGAAACGCGGTCGTGGGCGCGGACGAGGCCCTGGTGATCTCCACCCCGGAGGTCCCGTCCGTGCGCGACGCGGACAGGATAATCGGGCTGCTGGAGTCGATGGAAAAGGCCCCGATACGCCTGGTGGTGAACCGGTTGCGGACCAGCATGGTCCGCGAGGGGGAGATGCTTGACGTCAACGACGTGCTGGACATCCTCGCCATAGACCTCATAGGAGTCGTGCCCGAGGATGACAGCGTGGTCAAGTCGGCCAACCGGGGCGAGCCTCTCACCCTGTCCGACTCCTCCCCCGCGGCCCTGGCCTTCCAGAGAATAGCGGCGCGCCTCGCGGGAGACGAGGTCCCCTTCCCGAAGTTCGATGAAGAGAACGAAAGAGGGCTGTTGGCAGGCCTTCGCAGGCTCTTCGGGAAAAAAGACTGACGGAAAGAGGGATGATAATGGGTTTCTTAAAGAGATTTTTCTCAAACGGAGGGTCCAAGTCGGTAGCCAAGGAGCGACTGCAGATAGTCCTCATACACGACAGGGCCGATATCTCCCCCGAGATGCTCGACGGACTGCGCAGGGACATAATATCGGTCATAACCAGGTACATGGAGATAGACTCCTCCCGCATCGAGATGGACTTCGACAGGGCCGACAGGTCTGTGGCGTTCGTGGCCAACATTCCTGTGATCCGCATCAAGCGCGGAGTGGCCCCGTTGCGGGACGGGGAACAGCTTTAACCGCGTCCTCGCGCCGCGCAGGGTCGGACCCGGCGGCCGTGGAAGCATGGAGGACGGAGCCGCGCAATGGAAGAAAAAAACCGCACCCTGGGCGAGTTGGCAGGCAGGCTTGACAGGATACAGATTTTGGCCGCCGCCGCCCTGTTTGTGCTCGGGCTGCTGTCTATATACAGCGCCGGGGCTGGGTTCGAGGGCAAGGGGGGCTCCTATGCGGGACGCCAGCTGTTGTGGGGCGTCCTCTCGTCGGCGGCCTTCCTCGTCGTCGTCAGAATAGGTTACGAGAGGCTGCTGCAGGAGGGTTACGCGTTGTACGGGCTGTCGCTGGCGCTCCTTCTGTTGAGCATGCTCGCGGTCGGGATGACCGTGAAGGGGTCGCAAAGGTGGATCGACCTTGGGGTGTTCCGCTTTCAGCCCACCGAGTTTGCAAAGATAGCCCTCATACTGGCGCTGGCGAAGCACCTTTGCAGGTACCCGCCGCTGAAATTCGCCTCCTTCCTTGGAGGACTCGCCGTGGCGGGCCTGTCAGGGGCGCTTGTCGTGATACAGCCCGATATCGGCAGCGCGATGGTGTGCGGTGTAATAACCCTGGCCGCGATAGTGGCGGCTGGGGCCCCGGCCCGGTACCCGGCCGGTCTGCTCGCGGCCGGAGGGCTGCTGATGCCGTTCGCCTGGGGTTTTTTGCGCGAGTACCAGAAGGCGCGCATCCGGGTCTTCATAGATCCGTGGAGCGACCCGCTCGGGGCCGGGTACAACGTGATCCAGTCGCGCATCGCGGTGGGGTCCGGCGGCCTCCTGGGCGCCGGGTTCATGGGAGGATCCCAGAGCAAGCTTCGCTTCCTGCCGGAGCCGCACACCGACTTCATATTCGGCGTATTCTCCGAGGAGTTCGGTTTTGTCGGCGCCCTGATCATGCTCATCCTGTTCGGCCTGCTGCTCTGGAGGCTGGTGGAGGCGGGGCTGCGCGCCAAGGACCTGCGGGCCAAGGTCCTTATAGCCGGGGTGTCGGCGTGGCTCTGGTTCCAGGTGGTTCAGAGCGTGGGAATGAGCATGGGCCTGCTGCCGATAACAGGCTTGCCGTTGCCGCTGGTGAGCTACGGGGGCAGCTCCCTGCTCTCCTTCTCGATAGCCCTGGGGCTTGCGCAGAGCGTATACATCTCGACCGTCAAGAGCTACAAGTGACGTCCCGCCCCCGGCGGGGGCGCGGGACGAGGGAGGTTTTTCCTTTATGAACCGCAGTGAAGAGACGACGGCGCGCGAGGCCGGTTTCACCCCGCGCCCCGGTGCGGCGATGCCGGCGGACGCCGAGTACGGCGACAGCGCATGGCCGTTGTTGTCGAATGTCAAGCGCTCCTCCAGGTATGCGGGGTGCGAGTACGGCGTCCTCCCGGAGAAGAGCGGGGGCGGCGTCGTCCGCTACTGCCTGGCCTTCCCCGACGTGTACGAGATAGGGATGAGCTACCTCGGCTTCCAGGTGCTCTACTTCCTGCTGAAAAGCCTGCCCGATGCCGACGCGGACAGGGTCTACTGTCCGTGGACCGACCTGGAGGAGCAGATGCGCCTCCAGGGGGCGGTGCTGTCGTCGATCGAGGGCGGGCATCCTCTGCGTGACTTCGACGTGGTCGGATTCACCCTTCAGTACGAGCTCAGCTACAGCAATATCCTGACCATGCTTGATCTCGGCGGCATCCCTCTGCTCGCCTCCGATAGGGGGGATCGCGACCCGCTCGTGGCCGCGGGAGGCGCGGGCGCCTTCGCCCCGGAGCCCCTGGCGCCGTTCGTCGACTTCTTCTGCGTGGGGGACGGCGAGGCCCTGCTCCCCCCGATCACCGACAGCCTTTCGAGGAGCGCGGGCAGGCCCCGTGCGGAGAGGCTCGCGAGGCTCTCGGAGATCCGAGGCGTCTACGTCCCCTCGATGGTGGACTGCGAATACTCCCCCGACGGCGTGCATTTCACGCCCGTGGACGGGGGGCGCAGCCTGCCGGTGCGCCGAACCGTCGTGGAGTCGCTGGACGACGCCTTCATGCCGAACATGCTGCTGGTCCCCTCCGCCGGCATAGTCCACGACAGGGTCACTGTCGAGGTCTTCCGCGGGTGCACCAGGGGGTGCCGCTTCTGCCAGGCGGGAATGGTAACGCGCCCTGTCAGGGAGCGCTCTCCCGGCCCCCTCGCCCGGAACATAATATCCCTAGTCGACCGCACCGGGTGGGAGGAGGTCGGCCTGCTCTCCCTGGCCTCCTGCGACTACTCCGGCATAACCGAGCTGGTGCGGA
>Ga0255346_1001250_pt1 | contig 36795 bp, 31 predicted proteins | sample wastewater_treat_FD_194410 | JGI IMG/M metagenome (GOLD analysis project Ga0255346, IMG submission 194410) | Wastewater microbial communities from Lulu Island WWTP, Vancouver, Canada - plant22 | ecosystem: Engineered > WWTP > Wastewater > Unclassified | place: Canada: Vancouver, British Columbia...
TGAAATCGGCGTAAACGGCTCCGAGTCCCGTGGCCAGTCCGACAATGGCGGGAACCAGAAAAAAAACGGTCAGGACGGACAACAGCATCATGAAATCCGAAACGTTGAGGAGAATGTTGGACGCGACCACCAGGCCTTCGGCCATCATCATCAGGGGGATATAATAGAGAAAAAATTTGATCCAGAGAAAATTGCCGATGCTTACCGGCGCGGATTGCACAATCCAGAACGCTTCGCTTTCCATGCTGACGGCCGGAAAGACAAACCGGGCCGCAACGGCGGCGAGAACAGCAGCGGCCAGCCCGATGTTCAAAAAAGAAAACACGTTCTGCAGATAAATGGTTTTAATCGGATAACTCTCCAGCGGCAGTACGGAAAAATTGTAGATGTAAATCACAATCAGCGCCGTCATCAGGAAAAGTTGCGGCCACTGGGAGGAATCCCTGAAAAATGTCCGGATTTCCTTGACGGCGAACGCTTTGGATTCACGCGGCAGGAAGTTCAGAAGCGTTTCCCAGGAGAATCCTTTGTACCGCAAAGGCGCAAACAGACGACGGGGTGTCATCTGCGATTTTGAAAATCCCGGAAAATACATGTTCCGGGCAAGCATACTGCTGATAAAAACGAGCATACAGGCAAAGGTGAACACCAGGCCCGCATTCAGAAGCGCCGTTGCGCGGTCGTTTTTCAAAGCGGCGAGGATGGCGTCGGTGATCCACGTTGTCGGCAGGACCGGTGAACTGGGCGTCTTCAGCGCATTCAGATAGAGGACCACCGATGCAAAACTGTCGGGATTGACCAGCTGTTCGGGCCGTGTGAAGCGCAGAACGAAAATCAGAACAATCATCATCAGCGCTCCCAGCAGAATCAGAATGGTTCTGATGCGTCCGGCAGGCAGAACTTTCGATCCGAACAACACCAGGATCCCGCTCAGGGCGGCGGCGATCAGACACATGAAAATCATGACGGTCGTAAAAATGGCGTAATAGAAGATGCCGGTGTGAAAAATGATCCCGTACGACAGGAAAACCGGAAGACTGAAGGCCAGAATCATCCAGGAACTGTCGAAAGCGCTGATGATCCAGCGCGAAAAAAAGATGTCGTTTGCGGATACCGGCAGAGAATGCAGAAGCGGCAAATCCTGACTCAGGTAAAGGTGCGAGAGGCAATTGATGATGTTGCTGAACAACAAAAGCATGAAGAAGGTCAAAATAATCATGGAGACAAACTTCATGGCCAGAATGTCTCCGAAATCCTGCACGCTGTGGAAATACAGCAGGACGCGGTAGAAAATCATGAAGATGCCCGCCCAGAACAAAAGACCGAGTCCGCCGAACATGACAAGGCGCGACCAGACATTTTTCCTGTTGCCGCGGGTCAGACTGTTGAGCGAAGACCGCACGCGCGGTCCGATCAGGGATAAAAGGGTCTTCATAGAAACGTGTTCTCTTTAATGATCGTCAGAAAGACTTCCTCAAGCCTCGCTTCGCCGAGTCGGGCGATCTGCTTTAATTCCTTGAGGCTGCCCTCGGCCAGCAGCGTGCCCTTGTGAATCAGCCCGATACGGTGGCAGAGATCTTCGGCAATACTCAACGTATGTGTGGAAACGAAAATGGTGGTTTGACTCGCCGCGAGGTCTTTCAGAATATCCTTCACCATGTGCACGGCTTCCGGATCCAGTCCGACCATCGGTTCATCGATGATGAGAATCTGCGGATCGTGTAAAAGCGCGGCGGCGATGATCAGCCGCTGCTTCATGCCGTGGGAGTAGGCTTCGATCAGTTCATCCGCCCAGGTCCACAAGGCGAATTGCTGCAGGAGGCGTTTGGCTTTTTCAGGGAAAAGACCGCGGCGGACGTTATACAGATTAGCGGAGAACTCCAGAAATTCCATGCCGGTCAGTTTTTCGTACAGAAAAGGTCTATCGGGAACAAAACCGATCATCCGTTTTCCTTCGACGGGATTTCGGGCCATGTCCACACCGCCGATCACAATACTGCCGGAAGTCGGCGCAAGAATGCCGCCCATCATGCGGATGGTTGTGGTTTTGCCGGCGCCGTTGGGACCGATAAAGCCGTAAATTTCCCCCCCGTTCACCGTCAGGCTGAGTTTGTCCACGGCGACGGTCGTTCCGTAATCCTTGGTCAGTTCGGATAATGTGATCATCTCGTTTGTGACAGCACCTCCAGGTTTGTTTTGCCGATCACCCCGATTAAGCGGATCTGCTGATCGGTTTCGCCGCGCAGCAGTCTGATATGCGTGACATCCGCGGGAATCTGGTTGAACACCGCGTCGGCGGTTATCCATCGGTTGATGTAAAGCACGCACCAGGCGTGATAATAAAATCGTCCCCTCAGATACACCAGACCGGCTTCAGACCGGGCCGGAATGCCGGCTGCCCGCAACAGGGCCACCGTCAGAACGGCATGTTCGTTACAGTCGCCGGATCGGTTTTTCAGAACCTCCAGGGCATTCGGCACCGACAGAGCCGGCTTTTTTTCGATATTCAGAAAAACCCAGTTGATGATTTTCCGTGCTTTGACAAAAGCGGAATCCTCCGGACGGACGATTTTCCCGATGAGCGCCTTGATTTGCGGATCATCGGATTGAATCAATGCGGCGGGTTTCAGAAATACGGCGATATCCGCAGGCCAACCGCCTGCAGGACCTTTATCCGCGGGATCTTCACGCGTGATGGTCAGAACGCCATCGTGATAATGCTGTCTATCGCCGTCGAGATGGAGCTGACGCTGCAGCGGCGGGGTAATCCCGCTGATCCTAATTTGCAGTTTGCGGAGTTTTTCCGGATCGGCGATGTCCACATTGGAGGGGATGGAAGCAATTTGCGTAAAATCCACGCCTGCGCTGCCGTCGATTTCCGCCAGCGCATTTTCCCGGCTTGTTTTTTCCATGGAAAGACCCAGCATGCCGGTTTCTTTTAACACCTGTCCGTCTTTGTCCAGCCATGCGCAGTGTTTGGCGCCCATAAAATCGGCGCAGTATTTTTTCAGAAGCAGGCGATTGCCCATGATCGGAATAATTTCATCGGCGTTGCGCGTGACGTTGATCGTCCGGACCGACATGCTTGACGGATCGAAAATGCTGAATCCGCGGGTTGTGCCCTTATCCATGCCGGCGTGAAAGGCCGCGTCGTAGATGTTGCCGCTGATATGCGGCAGGGCCTGAAGCGGCATTTCATTTTTTTGCTGACGGTTTGGGGCACCGGTGTAAAGGATCAGTTTGTTGTCGGCCACACGGCCGCGGATATGAAACTGAAAGAGACTGGAATTTAATTTGAAAGTGAAGGAGGAAAGGGTCATGTCCGCGTTTAGCTGTCCTTCAGTGGCGAGATTCAGCGCCTGCGGCATCCCCATGGTGCTGATTTCCATAAAAACATTTTCGTTGAAGGCAAATCCGTTTTCATTTTTCGTCAGCATCCGGTGGACAAATCCGATTTTCCGGTCGTTCTGGAAAATCGTCATCCAGATATCCTGCGGTTGTTGCGGCGGGACCATTTTTATCCCCGCGACCGGAGGCGTTTGCGTCTGAAAAAAATCAAGACGGATCAAAAGCAAAACGGCAAAGGCAATTGTGACCAGAATTCCGGCGGCCATTGGCCATTTAAACGGGCGCGTCATGCAAAAAACCTTAAAAAATAATAATCATTATCGATTAATATACAGGAGACACCGGAGCGATGCAATAACAAACATGGGAGGAAATCCAACATGTTTTTGTATAAAAATTAAAGATTTATTGACAAGCACGGTCAATTGATATATCAGAAAAACTCGTTTAACGACAAGACGTCTGACGGGAAATGCAGATCGTGATTGCCGGTTATGTGGATGTGATATTAAAAGCTTGTTTTTATTCGGAAAAGATAAGTATTTATGAAGCATGACAGTATTATCGCCGCTGAAGGATATCCTTTTGTAGTTTTTTCCCTGATTGTCACAGTTTTTGTCGCCTTTCTGGGCGGTAACTGGTGGTTGATCCTCTTTTTCGCTCTTGTGACGGTTTTCATCCTCTGTTTTTTCCGCAATCCGGAGCGGTCTTTTCCGGAAGACGAAAAGGTTTTAATCAGTCCCGCCGACGGTAAAATCATCAAAATCGAAGAGGTGGACGTCAACGGCACCCTCTCGGGGAAATTCAAAAAAATCAGCATTTTTATGAATGTTTTCAATGCGCACGTCAACCGGGCTCCCTATGACGGCAAAATTGAAGCCGTTCATTATCATCCCGGGAAATTCTTTTCCGCGAATCTGGATAAAGCGTCGGAAGACAACGAGCGCAATGAAATTCTGATCCGCACGCCGGACAACCGCGCGGTCTGGGCGGTCCAGATTGCCGGTCTGATCGCGCGGCGTATCGTCTGCTGGGTGACGCCGGGGATGCCTATCCGCAAGGGGGAGCGCATCGGCATCATTTGTTTCGGATCGCGGGTGGAGGTCTATCTTCCCGTGGATTCCGCCATATCGGTCAAATTGAAAGATAAAGTCAAGGCGGGCCAAACGGTTTTAGGATATTTATCATGAACGTGGAAAATGCAGCGCGGAAAATCCGCATGAAAAAGGGCATCTACCTGTTGCCCAATTTATTCACCTCGGCCAGCCTTTTTTGCGGATTCTACTCCGCCATCGCATCGTTCAAGGAACATTTTGTCACGGCGGCGATCGCTATTCTGGTCTCCGTCATCTTCGACGGGCTCGACGGCCGTGTCGCCCGGCTGACCAACACCACCAGCAAATTCGGCGCCGAATACGATTCCCTGGCGGATGTCATCTCCTTCGGCATAGCGCCGGCCCTTCTGGCCTACAGCTGGTCGCTTTCCGTTTACGGCAAGTGGGGCTGGGTGGTCGCATTTCTGTTTGTGCTGTGCGGCGCTTTGAGACTCGCGCGGTACAACATTCAAATAGGCATCATCGAAAGCAAGGTCTTCAACGGCCTGCCCATTCCTGCCGCGGCGTCGGTCATTGCGACCACCGTGATCTTCTTCGACTATGTCGGAGCGGAAGGAAAATTCCACAATATCTTCATCATGGTCTTTGTCATCATGATCTCTTTACTGATGGTCAGCAGCGTCAAGTATTACAGTTTTAAAGACATGTCTCTGCTGGTCCGCAAACCCTTCACGATTTTCTTCTGGTCAACCGTTCTGCTCATCATCATTGTCGCGGAACCGGAGATAATGTTTTTCGTCATCATCCTGGGATACGCCCTGTCGGGGCCCGTCTGGTGGCTGATCAAGTTTGGCTTCGGCAAACCGAAGGCCGTCCCGGAAAACAAAAACAATGCAGCGAATGGAAAACCGTAAGGGCATCATCTTTAAAAAACTATTTTTAAACCGGATATGAGAATTACAGGAGGAAAAGCCAGGGGAAAGATGTTGCTTTTCCCTTCGGGATCAAAGGAAAGGCCGACCACCGATTTTTTACGGGAAGCGCTTTTCAATTTGACCGGTTCTTTGAACGAAAAAACATTTCTTGATCTTTTTGCCGGATCGGGCAGTGTCGGCCTGGAGGCCGCCAGCCGCGAAGCGCGCCAGATCGTTCTGGTGGAGAACAATCAAAAACTTGCCGGCGTGATCAGAAAGAATATTCCGAACGGCTTGCAGGACGGACGGTTGACCATCATGGCAACCGATGTGGCATTTGCCCTTCGCGATCTTTTTAGAAAACAGTGTTCGTTCGACATCATTTTTGCCGATCCGCCGTATCACCGCGGTCTGGTCGCCGTGACCCTGGAGCTGTTGGGCAAATACCCGGTCCTGGCGAAAGGCGGTATCCTGGTGATGCAGCATTCCGTGAAAGAACCGATACCGGAAACGGTCTTAGGAATTTTTCACCGGACCGATCAGAGAAAATACGGCGAAAACGCCTTAACTTTTTTTAAAATGGAGAGAGAATAATGCAGGAAGATTTTACAAAAAGAATAGCGATATACCCGGGGTCCTTCGATCCCATCACCAACGGACATGTGGATATCATCAAAAGAGGGAAACGGATGTTCGATGAGATCATCGTTTTGATCGCTTACAATCCCAATAAAGTCTATCTGTTCAACATTGAAGAACGAATGGAAATGATCCGCGAAATATTCGGGGAGACACCGGGCATCCGCGTGGATTGCTACTCCGGTTTGCTGGTCGATTATCTCAAAATGTCGGGGGCCAACATCATTCTGCGCGGCATGCGGGCGTTGTCCGATTTCGAATATGAATTTCAGATGGCGTTGATGAACCGACGCCAGACCAAACACATTGAAACCGTCTTTCTGATGAGCGGCTTTAAATGGTTTTTTACCAGTTCCAAACTGATCAAGGAAGTGGCGAGTCTGGGCGGGTCCGTCAAGGGACTGGTTCCGGACAATGTCTATCAGCGATTAACGGAAAAATACAATACCAGGGGGTAAGTTGTGCGATTATCAGCGAGAGTAGGCAGAATCAGTCCGTCGGAAACCTTGGCGATCACGGCCAAAGTGAATGCTTTACGGGCTCAGGGAAGAGACGTCATCGGTTTCGGCGCCGGTGAACCGGATTTCGATACCCCCGATAATATCAAAGATGCGGCGATCAAGGCGATTCAGAGCGGATTCACCAAATACACGCCGGTGGGCGGAACGGATGAACTCAAGGACGCCATCATCAACAAGCTCAAACGCGACAACCGTCTGGAATACAAACGCTCCCAGATCGTCGTTTCCTGCGGAGCCAAACACACCTTATACAATCTCGCGCAGATTTATTTTGACGCCGGCGACGAGGTCATCATTCCCGCGCCGTACTGGGTGTCCTATCCGGACATTGTCACCCTCGCGGACGGCACGCCGGTCATCGTCAAAACCGAAGAGAAGGATGCCTTTAAAATGAAGCCGGAACAGCTGGCGGCGTCCATCACCGCCCGCACACGGGCGCTGATTCTCAATAGTCCGTCCAACCCCACGGGAGCGGCGTATTCTCCCGACGAACTCAAGGCGATTGCGCAGGTTCTCCTCGACAAGGATATTCTGATCATCACCGACGATATTTACGAAAAAATCTTCTACGCCGGATTTCCGTTTGCCAACATCGCCAACGTCGAGCCGAAATTGAAAGACAGGGTGGTTGTCGTCAACGGCGTGTCGAAAACCTATGCCATGACGGGATGGCGCATCGGTTACGCCGCGGCGGCGGAAGAAATCGCCTCCGCGATCAGCAAAATTCAAAGCCAGAACACATCCAATCCCACATCGATTGCCCAGAAAGCGGCGGTGGAAGCGCTGTCCTGCGATCAGACGATGGTGGGCGATATGGCGGCTGAATTTAAAAAACGCAGGGACTACATTGTCGCGGCCCTCAACGAAATTCCCGGCATCAGCTGTTTCTCGCCGGAAGGCGCCTTTTATGTTTTCCCCAACGTGTCCGGCATCTACGGACGTTCTTGCGGCGGCAAGGTCATAAACGGTTCGGCCGATTTTATTGACTATCTGCTGGATGAAGCCAATGTGGCGGGCGTGCCCGGAGCGGCATTCGGCAGCGACAGCCACATCCGTTTATCCTATGCCACCTCCCTGAAAAACATCGAGGAAGGCATCAGGCGGATCAGGGAAGCGGTTTCCAAACTCACCTAATTAGGAGCACAAATCAATGGGCGGCATCTTTGGAGTTGTATCATCGGCAAATTGCATCAAAACGCTTTTTTACGGGACCGATTACCATTCGCATCTGGGAACGGAACACGCGGGCATGGCGGTGCTCGGGCCCCAGGGATTTTACAAGACCGTGCACAGCGTGTCCCAGGTTCAGTTCAAATCCCGTTTTATCGATGAATATAAAAAAATGGACGGATTCTTCGGCATCGGGGCCATTGATGACGATACGCCTCAGCCGCTGATTTTCCGTTCGCGGTTCGGCGTCTATGCGGTGGCCGCGGTGGGACTGATCAACAACAAAAATCAACTGGTCAATGAGCTGCTCAAGGAAGGCGCCAACTTCGGAGAAAGGGCCGGCGGAGACATCAATAATGCGGAAGTCGTTTCCTGTCTCATCAATCGCGGCGACAACATCGTCGAGGGCATTGCCTCCATGCGCGCCGTGATCGAAGGATCCATCTGCGCCGTGGTGATGACCTCGGAAGGCATTTATGCCGCCCGCGACAAATTCGGACGATTCCCGCTGGCCATCGGCAAAAGCAAAAATCCGCAGGATCAATCCTACGTGGTGGCCACCGAAGCCAGCTCGTTTGAAAATCTCGGCTATGAACTGACGCAGTTCCTCGGCCCCGGCGAGATTGTTCTTCTGACCACCGACGGCGTTAAGCCGGTCAAACCGGCGGGCACCGAGAAAAAAATATGTTCGTTCCTCTGGATCTATACCGGCTATCCATCCTCCTCGTACGAAGGCATCAGTGTGGAAGGCGCCCGGGAGCGGTGCGGCGCCTATCTGGCCAAACGCGACAATATCCAGGCGGACTTTGTCTCCGGCGTCCCCGATTCCGGTGTCGGACACGCCCTGGGGTACGCGATGGCGTCGGGCATTCCCTACCGGCGGGCGCTGGTCAAATACACGCCCGGTTACGGACGAAGCTACACGCCGCCTGCGCAGGAAATCAGAGACCTGGTGGCCACCATGAAACTTTGCGCCGTGCGGGAAGTGATCAACGGCAACCGGATCATCATCTGCGACGACTCCATCGTGCGGGGCACGCAACTGAAGAATCTGACCATTAAAAAATTATGGGACAATGGCGCGAAGGAAATCCATGTGCGTCCGGCCTGTCCGCCGCTGATGTTCCCCTGTATCTATACCTCCTCGACGCGGACAACCGGTGAACTGGCCTGCCGCAAGGCCATTCGCGCGCTGGAAGGAAAAGAAATCGAACATCCGTCAGAGTATCTGGATCATCACTCTGAGAAACACGCGAAAATGATCGATTGGATTCGCCGGGATCTGAACGTGACCTCCTTGAAATATCTGGCCATTGACGATATGATCGCGGCCATCGGACTTCCGGCGGACCAGTTGTGCCTGCACTGCTGGCTGGGCAAATAAGCGTTTGATGACGGCCTCGTTTCCGCATCGTGACGGACGGTTTACCGGATCAATTCAAATGTCGTCATTGACTTCCGATTCAATCAATGGAAAAATGGCAACTGTGGAACATTCATCGTTTATCAGAAGGAAAAAAACAAAACAGATTCATCTCGGGGGCGTGGCAATCGGCGGCGATGCTCCGGTGATTGTTCAGTCCATGACCAACACCGACACGAGGAATGTCGAGGCGACCGTCCGACAGATTAAAGCCCTCGAAAAAGCCGGGTGCGAAATCGTTCGGATTGCGCTGCCGGACGACAAAGCCGCAGCCTCCGTTTCCGCCATCAAGAAAAGAATCCGGATTCCGCTGATTGCGGACATCCATTTTCATGACCGCCTGGCCCTGGAAGCGATCAGGCAGGGCGTAGACGGAATCCGGATTAATCCCGGCAATATTGCGCCGGGCAAAATGGGCGCCATCATCCGGCTGGCCCGGGAACGCCGGGTGGTTATCCGGATCGGCATCAACTCCGGATCGCTGCAGAAAGACCTGCTGAAAAAATACGGCGGCGCCACGCCGGAGGCTCTGGTGGAAAGCGCCGTGCGCAATTTGGAACTGTTTGAGGACCGCGGATTCGATCTGATCAAATTATCGCTGAAATCTTCCGACGTTCCCGCCACGATCGAAGCATACCGGGCCATTGCCGCCCGGACGGATTACCCGTTGCATCTGGGCGTCACGGAGGCCGGCTCGCTCATCGGGGCTGCGATCAAATCTTCGCTGGGCATCGGGACGCTGCTGTACGAGGGTATCGGCGACACCCTCCGGGTGTCGGTCACCGGCGATCCGGTTTCGGAGATGGGGCTGGCGTACGGCATTTTACGCGCGCTGGGCATCCGCCGTGTCGGCGTGGACATTGTTTCCTGCCCGACCTGCGGCCGGTGCGAAATCGATCTTCCGAGCCTCACGCGCCGCATCGAAAAAGCCCTGGCCGGCCGGAAGGACTATTTAAAAGTGGCCCTGATGGGCTGCGTCGTCAACGGTCCGGGCGAAGCGGCGGACGCCGATATCGGTCTGGCCGGGGGAAAAGGGCAGGGGCTCCTTTTCAAAAAAGGAAAAGCTTATAAAAAAGTCAGAGAAAAAGATTTTGTGAATATTTTACTCGAAGAAATCGATACGATCATTGAAGAAAGGAAAAAGGATTAATGCGTTATTCAGAAATGTTTTTACCGACCGTCCGGGAAGTGCCTTCCGATGCGGAAATCATCAGTCACCAGTTGATGATCCGGGCGGGATTGATCCGCAAACTGACCAGCGGCATCTATTCCTACCTTCCGCTGGGGTACCGGGTGATCAGAAAACTGGAGCAGATCATCCGCGAGGAGATGAACCGGGCGGGCGCGCAGGAAGTGCATCTGCCCATGGTTCAACCGGCGGAAATCTGGCAGGAATCGGGGCGGTGGACTTATTACGGCAAGGAACTTCTGAGACTCCGCGACCGGCATGATCATGAATATTGTCTGGGGCCGACGCATGAAGAAGTCATTACGGGCCTGGTGCGCAACGACGTGAAAACCTACCGTCAACTGCCGCTCAACCTGTATCAGATCCAGACCAAATTCCGCGACGAAGTCCGTCCGCGGTTCGGCGTGATGCGCTGCCGCGAGTTCGGCATGAAAGACGCCTACAGTTTTGATGTCGATGAAGAGGGCGCCGAGAAAAGTTACGAAAAAATGTTTGCTGCGTATAACAATATTTTCCGGCGCTGCGGTCTGCAATTCCGGCCGGTGGAAGCGGATTCCGGAAGCATCGGCGGCAAGTATTCCCACGAGTTCATGGTCATGGCCGACTCCGGAGAAGACGCGATGGTGTTTTGCGAAAAATGCGCCTACGCGGCGAATCTGGAAAAGGCCGAAGTGGCCTGTCCCGAGAAAAAAATCATCTTTGAAGACGACTGGCTGCCCCTGGAGGACGTGGATACGCCGGATGTCCGCACCATCGAGGAAGTCAGTGCCTTCTTGAAAGTCACGCCGCAGAACATCGTCAAAACGCTGATCTTCAATGCCGACGGCAAACCCTGCGCCGTGCTGATCCGCGGAGATCACGAGGTCAACGAGGTCAAGGTTAAAAATTATCTCGCCGCGGCCGAACTGGAACTGGCCTCCGACGACATGATCCGGGAAGTCACCGGGGCGCCGCGCGGTTTCGCCGGTCCCGTCAATATCAAAGCCCCGATTCTTGTCGATTATTCGGTGATCGATATGGTGAATTTTGTCACGGGAGGCAACCGGCAGGATGGCCATCTGAAAAACGTGAATGTCGGCAGGGATTTCAAAGTCGAAGCGTTCACGGACCTGAGAATTGTCAACGCCGGCGATCCCTGTCCGCGCTGCGGACAGCCCATCAAAACGGCGCGCGGCATTGAAGTCGGCCATGTGTTTAAGCTCGGCACCAAATACAGCAAGGCCATGAAGGCGGTTTATCTGGGCAAAGACGGCCAGGAAAAAATCATGATCATGGGCTGTTACGGCATCGGAATCGGCAGAACCGTTGCCGCCGGTATCGAGCAGAATCACGACGATAACGGCATCATCTGGCCGATGCCGCTGGCGCCCTACCAGGTCATCATCACCCCCGTGAATATCAACGAGATCACGATCCGGGAGACCGCCGAATATCTCTATAATGCCATGATCACGGAAGGCGTGGAGGTTTTGTACGACGACCGGGATGAGCGGGCCGGCGTCAAATTCAAGGACGCCGATCTGATCGGTATTCCGCTGCGGGTAACCGTCGGCCACAAAAATCTTCAGGACGGCAACGTTGAACTGAAGATCAGAAAAACAGGCGCCAATGAATTGTGCCCGCTGCAGGACATCGTCGGCAGGGTCCGGGAGATCATCCGGCAGGAATTGAATCCGGATATCGCCTAGCCGCGAAACGAGAGGGTTGAAGAGTTCATGCTTCGGATCAACGACATTATTGAAAAAGCTCAGACCTATCTTCCGGCGGAAGATCTGGAAATGATCGAGAAGGCCTATATTTATTCGGCATCCGTTCATCAGGGGCAGGTCCGGTTGTCCGGCGAGCCCTATCTGACGCATCCGATGGAAGTCGCCGGAATCCTGACGGACATGAAAATGGATGCCGCAACCATCATCAGCGGCCTGCTGCATGACACCATTGAAGACACCCTGACTACGGCGGATCAACTGGAGCACGAATTCGGAAAAGACGTCTCCTTTCTGGTCGGCGGGCTGACCAAGTTGAGCCGCATTTCCTTCGGGTCGCAGGAGGAGCGGCAATCGGAAAACTTCCGCAAAATGATTCTCGCCATGTCGTCGGATATCCGCATTCTGATGGTGCGCCTCGCCGACCGGATTCACAACATGAGAACGCTGCAGTATCACCCCAAGGAAAAAAGGATCTACATCGCGCGCGAAACCATGGATATTTACGCGCCGCTGGCCAACCGGCTGGGCATCAACTCCATGCGGATGGAGCTGGAAGATCTTGCCTTCCAGTACATCGCACCGGACGCCTATAACGACCTGACCGCCAAGATCGTCAAATCGAATGAGGCCCGCAACCGCTACACCGAGGAAGTCAAAAATATCATTCAGCAGGAAATGGAGAAATATTCCGTTGCCTGCAAAGTGGAGGGGCGGGCCAAGCACCTCTACAGCATTTACAAAAAAATGCATGAACAGCACATCAATTTCGACGAGGTTTACGATCTGATCGCCTTCAGGATCATTCTCGATGCGGACAAGGAAAAATCCTGTTATGAAGTGCTGAGCATCGTGCACGCGCTGTGGAAGCCGGTTCCGGGACGGTTCAAGGATTACATCGCCATGCCCAAGGCCAACAATTACCAGTCGCTGCATACCACGGTCATCGGGCCCTACGGCGAGCGGGTGGAAATTCAGATCAGAACCCGGAACATGCACGAATGGGCCGAAAAAGGAATCGCCGCACATTGGCGCTACAAGGAAGGCGGATCCTACAAGGACAACGAAGAAGACCAGATCCGGAAACTCCGCGAAGTGCTGGAGATCCAGCAGGACATCAAAAATCCGAAAGAATTCATGTCCGATCTGAAACTGGCTCTCTTTCCGGAGGAAGTCTACGTATTTACGCCGCACGGCGACGTCAAGTCCTTTCCCAAGGGCGCCACGCCCATCGATTTCGCCTACAGCATACACACCGACGTCGGCAATCAGTGTATCGGCGCCAAGGTCAACCGCAGCATCGTGCCGCTGCGCTACAAGCTGCAAAACGGCGATCGCGTGGAAATCATCACGCAGGCGGGACACCATCCCAGCAAGGACTGGCTCAAAAATGTCGTGACCACCCGGGCCATCACCAAGATCCGCAATTACATTAACCTGGAAGAAAAGAAAAACAGCATGGTTCTGGGACGGGAGCTGCTGGAAAAGGAATTCAAGCGGCATAATCTGAAATTTTCCGGCATTGTCAAATCGGACGACATTAAAAAAATCTTTTCCGCGTTTTCGGTGAATCAGCTGGACGATCTGTTGTTCCAGGTCGGGCTGGGGAGAATTTCCGCCAAACGGGTCGCCCATTATTTCATCGCCGGCGAAGAAGTCGAAGCGGCAGAACCCGCCCGGGAAAAAATTAAAAAGAAAAAAGCGGCATCGCCTTCCATGGGCGTTTCGCTGATCGGCATTGACGACCCTGACGACATCATGGTGAATTTTGCCAAATGCTGCAATCCGATTCCCGGCGATGATATTTCCGGTTACATCTCGCGCGGCCGCGGCGTGATCGTCCATACCAGCAATTGCCCCTATATTAAACGAATGGATCAGGAGCGGATCGTCGACGTGCAGTGGAGTTCCCGCGAAGAGCACACCTATCCCGTGAACATCAAAGTCGTCTGTGACGATATTAAAGGCATCCTGACGGAAGTCAGCTCCATCATTTCATCGTTCGACGTCAATATCAGCTATGCCGAAATCGAAACCGTCAACATGATCGCCACCTGTAAATTTATCATCGACATCAGCAATCTGCCGCAGTTGAACCAAATCATGTCCGCCATCAGGCAGTTGAAGTTTGTCAAGGCCGTGGAATGGCTGCATCATTTTTAAATCATATTGACAAAAAAAATCACTCTGTTATAAACAGGCCCGACTAAAAAAAAGAGAGAAGACGATGTTTCATACAAAGAAAATTCTAGTGCTCATCACGTTTGCCGTTCTGGCCTGTTTTGGCTGGGGCGCTGCGGAGCTTATTGCCGCGGAGAAAAAATACATCATTCTGATCGATCCGGCCCATGGCGGAAAAGATCGGGGGCTGAAACTCAATGACGACGTTTCCGAAAAAGATGTTACCCTGGCGGTGGCGCTGCAGATCAAAAAGGAACTTGCGCAGGAACCCAACCTCCAAATCATCCTGACCCGGGAGACGGACAAAACCCTGGATCGGGAAGCCAGACAAAAAATGATCAAAACCCTCAACCCGGACATGGTGCTGAATCTTCACGTCAACGGCGGATTCGGCAAGGAAGCCTCCGGATATGAAATCTATTATCCGTCCTGCGGCGCCGACGATCCGGCCTCAATGCGGAAGACCGACAAAACCAAACCGCAAAGCCAGTGTCAGAACAATTCTTTAAAAATGGCCAAGCTGATTTCGGATAATTTCAACGCGCTCTTTCCGCGCAAGGCCAGAGGCCTGCGCATGGCCGATTTGTCCGTCACCGAGGGGGTGCTGGTGCCGGCCGTGGCGGTGGAAATGGGCTTTGCCACAAATGCCGTTGACCAGAAAAATCTGATGTCCAAAAAAACGCAGGCTGAAATGGGCAAGGCGCTGGCCGTCAGCATCAAAGCATTTTCCAGGTGAGTTGTGACCGAAAGAAAATCAGGCCGCCGGTTCGATGAACTGAGGCCGATAAAACTGATCAAGAATTATCTCAATACCGCCGCCGGTTCCGTGATGGTGGAATTCGGCAACACGAAAGTGCTCTGCGCCGCGTCGATCGACGAAAAAACGGCGCCCTTTCTGAGGAATACGGGCCGGGGCTGGGTGACCGCGGAATATTCCATGCTGCCGATGTCCACGCAGACGCGCACAGCAAGGGAATCCGTCCGGGGAAAAATCCAGGGACGCACCCAGGAAATTCAGCGTATGATCGGCCGATCGCTGCGCGCCGTGACGGACCTGAGCGCCTTCGGCGAAAAAACGATTTATCTGGATTGCGATGTCATTCAGGCGGACGGAGGAACCCGGACAGCGTCGGTCACGGGCGCGTTTGTCGCCTTGGTGGGCCTGTTTGATCAATTGAAACGAGACGGCGTGGTGCAGAACATTCCCGTGCGCGATTATCTGTCGGCCGTCAGTGTCGGGATCATCGATCAGCAGGTGATGTTGGATCTGGAATATGAAGAAGATTCCCGCGCGGACGTGGATATGAATTTTGTCATGACCGGTTCGGGGCATTTCATCGAAGTGCAGGGCACTGCGGAGAAAATCCCGTTCAGCCGGGAACAAATGACACAGATGACAGACGTGGCCGAGCGCGGCATCCGGCAGATCATCGAACGGCAGAAAGAACTTGTGGGTGACCTGATCGGATGAAAATCGTTTTTGCTTCCGGCAATCTTGGCAAGGTCCGGGAAATCCGGGAAATGCTTTCCTGCATCAACATCGAGCTTGTCTCCCTGAAAGATTATCCCGATATCCCGGAAATCGTCGAAGACGGAAAAACCTTCCTGGAAAACGCCCTGAAAAAAGCCAGAACCGTTTCCGAACGGACAGCACAGGCCGTTCTGGCCGACGATTCGGGACTGCAGGTGGACGCGCTGGGCGGCGAGCCGGGAATTTATTCGGCGCGTTATGCCGGAGAAGGGGCCTCGGACGACGACAACATCAATCTGCTTTTGGAAAAACTCAAAGAGGTTCCGCCGGAAAAAAGAACCGCTTCCTTTTGCTGCGTTCTTGTATTATACAACACCGACGGCACCTACGAATCTTTTGAATCCCGGTGGCCGGGCCGGATCATTGACGACCGCCGCGGCGACAACGGTTTCGGCTACGACCCGGTTTTTTACGTGCCGGAACTGAACAAAACCGCCGCGGAACTGCCGCCGGAAATCAAAAACAGAATCAGTCACCGGGGACAATCCTTCTTGAAACTGAAACAGTCCCTCGGACGGAAAATGAAAAAATAAAACCGGGGCGTAGCGCAGCCTGGTAGCGCGCCTGCTTTGGGAGCAGGATGTCGAGTGTTCAAATCACTCCGCCCCGACCATTCAAAACTCCGGCGGTGTAAAATCTTTTTTAATTTATTTTGCACAGTCCGCTCGGGCAACGCCTGCGGCCGGCCGTTGCATCATCCTGAAAAATGAAACGTTGCAAAACGCATATCATGTCGCATGGAAAAGCGTAAAAATAATTGATTGGAAAATAATCCAATATGGATTAAGATACGCGCCATATTCATAAAAACTTTTTGAAAAGCTGTTTCACGAAAGCTCAAAAACATGGGGGAGGGTTTGCAATGGAGCGTTTCAGAAAATTATGCGTGATCATTTTAAGTTTGAGTTTTATTTTCAGTGTTGCCGCCTGCGATAATTTTTCAAAATTCAAGGAAAAAATGTTAAGCGAGGAGATCATCTCCTTTCCCGTGAAGCAGGGAAACAGCTGGGGCTTTATCGACACGACGGGCAAATTCGTCATCCAACCCCAGTTTGACGGAGCGGGGCGTTTTTCCGACGGATTCGCCGCCGTGAAAATCGGCGACCGGTGGGGATTCATCGACAAGACCGGGGAATACGCCATCAATCCGCAGTTTGATGTCGCTTTTCTGTTCCATGACGGACTGGCATCCGTCGGCCTGGGCGGCGGCAAGGTCAAGGTCGGATTCATCAACAAACAGGGCAAGTATGTCATCAATCCGCAATTTGATGATGCCGGGTGGTTTTCAGAAGGCCTTACTGCGGTGGGAAAAATCGACGGGCAGAAAGTCAAGGCCAAGGTCGGGTTCATCGACAAAAGCGGGAAATACATCATCAAGCCCCGGTTTGAAGATGCGGGCTGGTTTTCGGAAGGCCTCGCGGCAGTCAAAATCGACGGCAAATACGGCTATATCGACAAAACCGGCAAATTCATCATCGAACCGCAGTATGATCTTGCTTTTTGGTTTTCCGAAGGAATGGCTACGGTCAAAAACGGAAATAAATACGGCTATATCGACAAAACCGGCAAATTCATCATCGAACCGCAGTATGATTTCGCTTTCTGGTTTTCCGAAGGCCTGGCCTCGGTGAAGAGCAAGGGGAAGTACGGTTTCATCGAAAAAAGCGGCCGGTACGTCATCGAGCCGCAGTTCGATATCGCGTTTTGGTATGAAAACGGTTTGGCGCCGGTCGGCATCGGACGCGGCAAGGTCAAGGTCGGGTTCATCAACAAACAGGGCAAGTACGTCATCAATCCCCAGTTTGACGGTGTGAATGTTTTCTAAAGTCGGGGAGAAAAACTAAAAAAAGAAAGGGATTGCTTCCGCACACAGATCGAATTGTTTGCTTTGTCGCCGGCGATAACGCCGGCGGCGAGGCGCGAGCGCTCTTTCCATGCGGCCCCCATAACCATGTCCGGCACACTCTATCCGTTTAAAGTCAATGACAGCCTCTGGATACTGGGCAACGGCTATTTTCATCTTTATCTGCTGAAGGGCGCCAAACAATGCGCGCTGGTGGAGACCGGCATATCCGCGACGGCGGACCTGGTGCTTTCGCAGCTTGAGGCGCTGGATGTCCGGCCGGATTATCTTGTCGTTACACATCCGCACAGCGATCACATCACCGGACTGGACCATCTGCGCGGGGCGTTTCCCGGCGCTGTTGTTATGATTGCGGCGGGCGCCGCATCGTTTGTCGCGCATCCGAAAGCCGCGCCGGCAATTATTGCCGAAGACCGGCACATGTTCCGGGCGCTGGCGGCCCGCGGCCTGTTCAGCCAAACCGCCGTCGTCACAATGCCGCCTTCGCTTTCCGGATGCAGAATCCTTACCGACGGGGAAGCCCTTGATCTGGGCGGGATGTCCGTGAACTTTCTTTCTGTCAAAGGCCATTCCCCGGGAAACCTGCTCGCCTGGATTGCCGGCACAAAAACCCTTCTGGTATCGGACAGCCTGGGCAACCATTATCCCGGACGCGGCTTTTTCCCGACGTTTTTTACCGGTTATAACGATTACATGGCAACCATCGATCGTCTGGAGAGCTTCCGGCCGAAAAGAATGGGGCTTGCGCACAACGGATTTTTTTCCACATCCGGAGCGATTGCAGACATATTTTGTTTATCGCGAAAGTCCGCACAGGATGTCCGCCGATACATCGAGGATTGCGCGATGGATGATGAAGACCTCGCCCGCAGCCTTTTCGGATTTTACTATACGGACGAACTGGCCGTTTATTCTCCGGACAATATTTTAAACTGCTGCCGATTGCTGGTTCGCCGTGTCAGAGAATTACACACGGCGTAGCCGGCCCATCCGCCATAGATTATTTTGAGTCGACACCCGTTATTCGGTTCAGCCGCCGCTACACATGGAGCAGCGCCTCCACCTCTCCGCGAATTTTGTTGAGCGTCTTTACAGAGGCGGCCTCGAAGCGCAGAACAATCACCGGCTGCGTATTGGAAGAGCGCACCAGCGCCCAGCCGTTTTCAAACGGAATCCGGATGCCGTCGATGTCCACAATGCCGGGCGTATTTTTGAAATGCTGTTTGATGCCCTCGACCACCTTTGCTTTTTTGCTGTCCGTGCAATCCACTCTGATTTCCGGCGTGGCGAATGTTTTCGGCACATCGGCAAAGAGACCGCTGAGTTTTTTGCCCGTCCGGGACAGAATTTCCAGCAGGCGCAGCGCGGCATAGATCCCGTCGTCGTATCCGAAATAACGGTCGGCGAAAAAGAAATGGCCGCTCATCTCTCCGCCCAGCACCGCTTTGACCTCTTTCATTTTCGCCTTGATCAGAGAATGTCCCGCCTTCCACATGATGGCCTTTCCGGAATGCTTTTCGATATCGTCAAAAAGAACCTGTGAACACTTGACCTCTCCGATAATCGCAGCGCGGGGATGATTCTTCAGAATATGCCGGGCGAACAGCAGCAGCAGTTTGTCGCCCCAGATAATCTCGCCCTTGTCGTTGACGACGCCCAGACGATCCGCGTCGCCGTCGAACGAAATGCCCAGATCCGCCTTGTTTTTGCGCACCAGCCGGATCAGATCGGTCAGGTTTTCCTCCACCGTCGGATCCGGAAAATGATTGGGAAACGTTCCGTCCGGTTCGCAGTGTACGGGAATCACTTCGCAGCCGAACCGTTTGAGCAGCGGCACAGCGAAATATCCGCCGACGCCGTTTCCGCCGTCCACCACCACCTTGATCCTTCGTTGAATTTTAATGCGTTTGAAAAGATAATTTTCGTACTCTTTGGCAATATCCTTTTCCCGGCAGCGCCCGGCGCCTTTCGCATAGCGGCCGCTTTCCATGATTTTGCGCAGGTCCTGGATCTGCGGCCCGAAAATCGTGCTGTGGCCGATGCAGATTTTGAAGCCGTTGAATTCCGGCGGATTATGGCTGCCCGTGATCATCACGCCGCCGCCGACGCGCAGGTGACGGATGGAAAAATAAAGCATGGGCGTGGCGCACATGCCGATATCGATCACATGAATGCCGGCGGCGTTGAGGCCGCGGCTCAGAAACCGATGATAGCTCTCGGAGCTCAGGCGGCAGTCGCGTCCGACGGTCATGTTCCTGATTCTTTTCGCCCTGGCGTACGTGCCGATGGCGCGTCCCAGATGGAACACAAAATCTTCGTTTAAGTCCTTATCGACAACACCGCGCACATCGTATTCTCGGAAAACATGGGGATTCATGAAACGGTCAACTCCTTTGGTAAATTATAATTTGAATTTCAGCGTCAGCTCGTAAACCCCGCTGTCAATTTTCTTCTTGATATCGAAACCGCCCTTTTCAAATACATGCAGCATCGGCTTGTTCTCGACGAGGACTTCCGCGGTGAACCCGAGCAAGCCCTGCCGTTTGGCCAGATACGTCAGGTATTTGAGCAACTCGAATCCGATGCCGTTGTTCTGCTCGCTGTCGCGCACAGCGAAAGCGACTTCGGCGGTATGCGTGGCGTCGTCGATTCCGTATTGGCCGACGGCGGAGATATACGAATTATCGACATCGCCTTTGATCGCCACCAGCACAATCTGTTTGGTGTAATCGATAATGACGAAATTCTGCAGCCGCTCATGCGGCATATCCTTGCGCGTCGAAATAAAACGCCGTTCGATGCTTTTATCCGACAGCGAATAAAAGAAATCCTTCAAAAGACTCTCGTCGCTGATTTTAACCGGTCTGATGAAAACCTGCAGGCCGGTCTTGGTGGTGAGATACGTCTCCAGGTCCTCGGGATATTCGCCGCGCTTGCCGGGAATAAACGCCTGGTCCTTGAAAATCAGGCCGCGTTTTTTCGCCTCATCGATCAGCCACGGCCGGAATTTCGGATGGGCGATGGCAATCAGCGACATGGCGCGTTCGCGGATATTTTTGCCGTGCAGATAGGCGATGCCGTATTCGGTGACCACATAGCGCACATCGCCGCGGTTCAGCGTGACCCCGGCCTGTTCCTTGAGCGCCGGAACGATGCGGGAAACCGTATCGTTCTTGGACGTGGATTTCAGCGCCAGAATGGATTTGCCGTTTCGGGCAAACAGCGCGCCCCGCATAAAATCCTGATGGCCGCCGATACCGCTGTAAAAAATGCCGCCGATGGATTCCGACGTTGCCTGGCCGCTCAGATCGATTTCCAGGGCGCTGTTGATCGCCACCATGTTGTCGATGCGGGACATCATCACCGGATTGTTCGTATAATCCAGCGTCCGCAGCGATATGGAAGGATTATTATCCAGAAAGGCGTACGTGGATTTGTTGCCCATGCAGAAAGACGCAACCGTTTTGCCGTGATCGATGGTTTTTCTGGAATTATTGATCACGCCGGCTTTAATTAAATCCACCAGACCGTCGCTCAAAAGTTCCGTGTGAACGCCCAGATTTTTTTTGTTGGATAAACAGAACATCACGGCGTTGGGCAGACTGCCCCAGCCGACCTGAATCGTATCGCCGTCCTGCACCAGACGGGCAACGTTTTTTCCGATGGTTATAATGACGTCGCCTGTTTTAGGACTGGATACTTCCAGCAGCGGCTCATCGTAAGGAATAATAAAATCAACGTCCCTGATGTGGATGAATCCGTCGCCGTGAATGCGGGGCATATTGGGATTGATTTGAGCGATAACAATTTTTGCCTTTTCCGTTGCGGCTTTGACCACGTCCACACTGACGCCGAGGCTTAAGTAATGATGTTCATCCGGCATGGAGGTTTGTATCAGAGCAACGTCAATCTGGACAACGCCGCTGGCTAAAAGAGAGGGAACCTGCGAAAGGGAAATGGGCGTATAGTCGGCCATGCCGGCGTTGATGGAGCTCCGTGTGCTGTTCCCGATGAAAAAAGAATTATGGCGGAAATTCGCTTTGTATTTGGGCTCGGTGTAAGGAGCGAGTCCCAGCGAGTAAACATGCATAATTTCCGCGTCAAAAAAAGCTTTCGGGTGGGATTCCACATAACGGATCATCGCCTTGACGAGGTATTGAGGTTCGCCGCAGCCGGATGCGACAAAAATATGATCTCCGCGGCGGATATGGCTGAAAATCTCATCTTCCGAAACGAATTTTTTGGGATAGGCTTTCTTGAAGCCGGCAAGATATTCTTCGAAAATTTCAGGTTCCATGGCAGTCTGTAGCCCCGGTTTAAATTAAAAGAAAAACGACGGTATCCCGATGTTTTTCGAGTATTATAAGTTAAACCGCTGCCCCTGTCAACCAGCCTTCTAGTGAGATTTGCTAAGAACGAACGAAGAAAAATCTTGTTTTTTTGTATCCATCGGCTTCGCACAAAAATGTGAAAGGTGAAAAGTGAATAGTGAAGAAAAATAAGACTTCTCACATACGTTCGAAGTGACACAGTCCGCAACCGTTGAACCCTGAACCTTTTTTCACCATCAACTATGAACTATGAACTATCAACTATACCCCGGAGGTCATCCCGTTATTTCAGAAACTCCGCCATGTTCGTATGCTTTTCAATCAATTGCGATAAAAGACTGATCTTGCCGGTGTCCTGCTTTCTGAGCAGGGGTTCCATATCGTCAATCGTCCTGGCGGTCTGGAACGTGTCCGTTCCCACAAGCAGAACAGGAATGCCCCGTTCGTTGGCCCTGGAAATGATGTTCTGATGCGGAACAATGTCATTCGTCAGGATGATGCCCGCGGTATCTCTTTCAAGCGCGGCAAGAATCAGATCGCTTCGGTCGCCGCCGGTAATCATCAGTTGGCCGGTGCCGCTGAGTTCCGGACGGGCGGGAATCTGTTCTTTGTCGGCAACAAACGTCGCAGAGGTTCCAATGAGAATCGTCCTGGCGATATTTTTCAAATGCTCTTCGCCCGCGAGCACTCTGGCCAGAAGCTTGTCGGCGAGAAAATCAAGCGGAAAGTACGTTAAGGGCTCTTCATAGGGAATCGCGCCGATCACATCGAGGCCCATCTCCCGGATGACCGGTGTGCAGGACGCTTCAAACTCTTCAATGTCGCTGATCTTGTTGATAATAACGCCGCCGAAATGGACGCCTTCCAGTTTGACATATTTTTCAATGAACCTCATATCGTCGAGCACGCAATCATCATCGCCGCTCACGACAATCACGAGTACGCCGTCAATGGACTTGGTCATGGACACCGCATCCAGATTGAGATAAGCGCCGGCGGTCAGATCTTTCCCGCTTTCGATGAAGAGCACGTCGTTCTCGGCGCCGATATCCGTCACAATCTCGGCAAGGGCTCTTTCGATGCCTTCTTTATCATACATATATTTCAGCCGGGAATGATCGAACCCGAGCGTGATTTTTTCGCAGTGGCTTTCCATTTCTCCCTGGCGTCCGAGAAGATTGACCATCAGGCTCGCATCGTAATCCCAGCTTCTTTTTTTGCGATAGATCAGCCTGTCGCCCAGCGGCTTGGCGTAAGCGAATTTTTTATCTTTCATCAGCGAGACGATTCCCGCGATGATGCTTGTTTTTCCCGAATTGCGTCTCATTGAAGAAACAACGATCTTTTTCATTGCGTATCCTCCTTCATTCTGCTTATCAAAATCCGCGCGTCCACAGCCTTGATGCCGCTTTTGGCTTCATAGACCTCGATGGGATTGACTTCAATATCAGTGATCCGTTCACACGTCCTGATAATCGAACCGATTTTAATGATCGTATCGATGACAGATTCAATATCCTTCTTCTCTTCTCCCCGGGCTCCGAGAAGCAGCGGATAAGATCTGATTTCTTCCAGCATGGAAAGGGCGATGCTGCGATTGATGGGAACCGCCCGAAACGAAATGTCCTTCATAATTTCCACGTAAATGCCTCCGAGCCCGCACATAATGACCGGTCCGAAGGAGGGATCTCTTCTCGCGCCGATAATCAGCTCGATGCCTTTCTTGACCATTTCCGCGACTTCAATACCCTCGATAACGGCGTTGGGTTTATACATCCTGCAGTGATGCATGATCGCTTCATAACCGACGATCACTTCCTTTTCATCATCCAGATCAAGCAAAACGCCGCCCGCATCGCTCTTATGCAGAATATCTTTGGAGACCACCTTCAGGACGACCGGATAACCGATTTCTCCGGCAAACTGCACGGCTTCCTGAATGCTGCGCGCTATTTTACTTTGCGGCATCGCAATATCCGCGGCGCGCAAAACCGCCGCGCCTTCATTGGCCAGCAGAAAGGTTCTTCCCGCTCCGGCGGCCCGGTCGATAACGGCATTGATCGCGGCGGTGTCGACAGCATACTCGTCAATTTTGCGGGAAACCTCGTCAAGATAGTTGTGATACCGGTAGAAAGCGCCCATGCACGAGACGGCCTGTTCCACATCGTTGAATACGGGAATACGCTCCGCGATCAAAGCGGTGATCGCGTTTTCCACCTGTTTGCCGCCGATCAGGGCGTAACTGATCGGTTTGCCGTTTTTCTGATGGCGGGCGTAGGTCTCCTGGATCATTTGCGCCAGATTTCCGGAATCGAAAGTCGCCGTTTCGCAATAAAGCCCGATGGTCGAACCGATATCTTCAGATTCGGCGGTTACGCTGAACGCGCGTGTATATTCGGTTCCGCCGGCGGCGCCGGTAAGATCGATGGGGTTTTTCGTTGATCCGAACGATGGCGTGACGGCCTCGTAAAGCCCTCTAAGCGCGGCCTGATCATCATACAGAGAGACGCCGTACTTTTCACAGGCGTCGGTTGCCATCACCCCGACGCCGCCCCCGTTGGTCACGATGACGGTGTTGCGGGTCCGGGGCGCCGAACCGGAAATCATAAACTTGCACCAGTTAAACGCATCCTCGAGGCATTCCGCCCGGAGCACGCCGCATTGTTTCATGATGGCGTCGAATATGTCATCCGAGCCCGCCAGCGATCCCGTATGCGAAGCCGCAGCCTGCGCGCCTCTCTTCGATTTGCCGGATTTGATAACGATCACCGGCTTCTTTCCGGTGGCAACCTTGAGGGCTTCAATCAGCCGTTCTCCTTTTTTAACGCCCTCGATATAGATAAAGATGACTTTTGTATCGTCGTTTTGAATCAGATAGGCCAGCAGATCGGCTTCATCCACGTCGCACTTGTTGCCGATGGAAATAATGGCGGAAAGGCCCAGGTTGGCGACGGCTGTTTTCGAAATCATGGCGATTCCCAGCGCGCCGCTTTGCGTCAGGATGGCGACATGCCCCGGACTAATCTTTGCTGCGGAGAACGTCGAGTTCAGCGACGCGGCACGGGAGTACAGGCCGAACATATTCGGCCCCACGATACGCGTTCCCGCCTGCGACGCGATATCAAATATCTCTTTCTCCTCATGGACATTTCCGACTTCTGAAAATCCCGACGTGATGATCTGCAGGAACTTGACCTTTTTCAGGGCGCATTTTTTTACCGCATCCTTGACCAGATCGGCGGGAATCACTATAGACGCGCAGTCGATCTCCTCGTCAATGTCCAGAATATCGGAAAAAATCTTATGCCCGTCAACATCACCGCCTTTGGGACTGACGGGGAAAACATTTCCCTGGTATCCGCCGGAAACAATATTGTTGAAAACGGCATAGCCGATTTTCTTTTTGTTCTGGGAAGCGCCGATCACGGCGATACTTTTCGGCTCAAACAGATATTGGATATCGTACGGGGTGGTGTTGTCCATATCGCTCTCCGGCATATGGATTGAAAAAATGGTTAACGTTTGCCGACTGCCGACAAAAATGATTCTAATGAAATGAGCCGGATATTGCAATGCCTAATATAAAGCCCCTGCACGGCAACTCCACTGAAATGTGCAGGACGAACTATCCAATGGGTTTGCCATTGCAAATTATCCCCGAAGTGTAGCGGATGTTGACGGCGGCACCATGGTCCGCCAGGCTCCCTCCGGAATGGATCCAAGGTTTGTCATGCCGGTGCAGACCGGCATCCATAACCCTGTCGGTCATACCGGCGAAGGCCGGTATCCGGTTTGTCTCTTTTTTCGTCATGTCGGTGCAGACCGGCATCCAGTATTCATTCCTGGTTCCCGGCTTTCGCCGGGAAGACGAGGAGGTGACTCATATTTCATACCTGGATTCCCGCCAGGGGCACGCGGGAATGACAGTTGTGTGGGGTACGCGGGAATGACAGTTGTGTGGGGCACGCGGGAATGACAGTTGTGTGGGGCACGCGGGAATGACAGGGGAAGCGAAGCGGATGGGGGCACAGCGGGGTTGTGTCACTTCGAACAACCATCAACCATCAACAATGAACTGTTTCTTTAACCTTTAACCTTGAACCTTGGACTTTTTTTAAGCGCGAAGCGCATCGGGGCACAGCGGTGTTTTGCCTAAAACGTAAAACCTAAAACCTAAAACCTAAAACCTAAAACTTAAAACTTAAAACTATTATTTTCTTTAACCTTGAACCTCTTTTCACCATCAACCGTCAGCTATTTTCAAAATCGACAAAATCTCCGCTGCGTTATCCAGTACCAGATCCGCGCCGGCGGCGACGAAATTTTCTTTCGGACACCGGCCGGTGAGCACGCCGCAGGTCAGCGTCCGGGCGTTTCGTCCCGTCGTGATGTCGATGGGATGATCCCCGACCATCAGCGTGTTGTCGGGCAGGGCGCCGAGTCTGTCCAGCGCCAGACGGATGTGTTCCGGATGCGGTTTGACCCTGCGCACATCGTCGCGGCAGACCACCACGGGGCAGTAGGTCAGAATATCCGGGAAAACCATGTTGACCGCGCGGACGCAGTTTCGGGTGATAATCCCGCAGGAAATTTTTGCCGCCTGAAGCGATTCCAGTAGATCTTTTGTCCAGCCGAACAGATGGCCGTTTTGCGCCCCCTGTGTTTCGATATCTTCAATCATCCGGTTGGCCCGTGAAAAAAACGCGTCCGCCTGCTGCGCCGATTGCCGCCGGATCAGGTCATGGGCGGCAACGATCGTTTCCAGAACAAAGGTTGTCTTCAGCTCTTGAGGTATAATCCGGTACGACGCAACCAGCGCCTCGATGTCCGAGCGCATTTTGGAAAAGTCGATGGTCAGCTTTGCCAGCGTGCCGTCGAAATCGAAAATGACCGCTTTGATCGTTGTCTGTCTGATTTTCAGCGATGCCATAACATCAGCCCCGGGGAGAAATATAACGGTTGGTCAGCGTCTTGGTCATCATTCGGGCGGACGTCGCCTCCGGAACAGTGCCTCCGGAGATCACCTGAAGAAAATTGCGGATGATATTGAAGGTCGCTCCCCAGAGAATATCGTTATTGCCGCCGGCATCGGGAATCACCAGGCAGGGCGTCTGATAGCAAAACGGCTCGTTGCTTTCACCCACGGTCATGTGGACGTCGAGCGTGGCGTAGTTTTCGCTCTCGAAGAAAAAGCTTAAAGGGATTTCCAGCACCTTTTCCACTTCGGAACTCAGCCTGTATGAATACGGGCGGCGGATGCGGCATACCAACGGGAAAATCGTCCGGGACAGAAACGTCAGAGAGTAGGAGGGCAGGGCGCCCAGGAGTTTTGCGTTCAGCGGATTCAGACCGATTTCCTCCCAGGCTTCGCGCAGCGCGGTCGTCAGAAAAAGCCGGATGAGACGGTCGGTGTCCGCATCGGCATGCTGAATGTGTCCGGTAATTCTGAAGCCCAGCGCCGGCAGCATTTGCCTTTTGAGAAAAGAACTCAGCATATTATCCTGACGGGGTTGCAGCATCCCGCCGGGACAACTGATGTCGCCGCCCTGCGAAATACTTTCCGAGCGCTTGATCAACTGAAAAACATATTCGGAGCGGCCGTTGAATTCTTTGAAATACAAAGGCAGAACCACCGCCGCCTTGAGATGAGCGGACCCCTGTTTGCGGGATGCATCGATCTCGGCATCTTTTTCCTTGAAATCTACCGGCAGCGCCGCCAGTTTTTCGACGATCAGGCGGCTCAACGCAACTTTATTCTGAAAAAGGTTCAAGTCCATAGGCTGTGAAAACTACGAAACGATAGCGGCAATGGCCTTCTGATACCAGCACGACGCAGGGAACAAATCCAGAAACCCGCAGTGCCCGCCGTACCGCTGTTTTAAAATTTTAAGATTGTGATTTGCATCCATATTGAGAAAATCCTGATAAGAAACAATCGGATCGTCTTCGGCAATCAGCACCGTGAGCGGCAGCGACAGATATTTAAACGCGTTATATTTGAGCGTGTACATCTTGAAATAGTGCTGGTAGCTCTGGATCTCGGGAAAATACGGGATCAGCATTTTCGTCAGTTCCATGCAGCTCTCCACGTCCATCAGATCGCTGAAATCGTACCGGTCCGGAAAAAGTTTTTGTTTTTTCATCAGGGACCGCTTCCATTTTTTCAGAAAATAATACCGGTAGAAGGCGCGGCCGTTATCGATGGCCATGGTTGCTTTGTAGGGATTCATCGGCGGGCTGATGGCGAACACGTGTTCGAGATGATTGATCGGTTTCATACCGTGGCGCAGGGCGATGCGCATTGCGAAATTGCCGCCCAGCGAAAACCCGACAAGATAAACCGGCTTGATTCTGGAAAATGAGGCCAGATAATCCACCCCGTCGAACGTTTCTTTCAGGCGGGCGGCGTGGAAGAGATCTTCGTTAAGATGATGCGAATCGCCGTGGTCGCGCAGATTCAGGCGGCCGATCATATAGCCCCGGCGGTAAAAATAATCGGCGGAATCCAGAATATATATGGAAGACGACGAACCTTCCCAGCCGTGTAGGAAAACGAACATGCCTTTCGGCTCGGGATGGCGGGTGAGATAAGACACCAGCCGGGAACCGGTGGACGTTTTTAAAATAACCTCCTCGGTGTTTCTTGCCAGCTCGTTGCGCCAGTGATAGTGCAACCGGAGACGGGAACTGGCCATGATCGACTGGACATGCGGATTGCGCAAAAACAAAGCGGGCTCAAACGGATCATCCGTGATGTTGGTCTTTTCATCCATAAGCAGTGATAAAACATTGAATCCTGATTCATAAAATCAAAAAATTGGAATTTAAGCAAGCGCATAATTTCCCCGGCCCGCTTGCCGGAAGCCGTCGCGCCGCGGGCCATAAACATTGAACTCACTGTTCCCCATCAGCTGCGCTCCTTAAAAAGTTCAAGGTTCAAGGTTCAAAGTTCAAAGTTCAAAGTTCAAAGTTAAAAACACTGTTGTCCCCATTCGCTTTCCTTCCCCTGTCATTCCTCTATGTAAAAAAGCAAGCCCCAATTTAACATAATGAGAATAACGTATGTTCTTTTTCAAATGATCAGGTGCGAAGCAAACTTTAAAATCAATCTTCTATTAGCAGACAGACTAAGCAAAAATCGCTGCATAATCTTGGTCAGGTTTTAAAGTGTGGGCACGCAGTCTCGCATTTGGCAGACAATGAAAAGCTGCAGGAATGACAATGCGTTGCCCACGAATCCATGATTATAAAATTGCCCTAACACCTCCTGTTCTTTAACAACTAAATAACCGCCGGAACATATTTTTGCCGATTCTTTAAAACGAATCGGATACGGTTCAAAAGCTTTCTGGCAATATGCACAATGGCTTGCGTCTTTTTCATTCGTAACGAGAGTTTGTTGAAAGCCATCATCAAGGCCGGATCTTTTCTTACAGCGACCCAGGAAGATTCTATGAGCAATGATCTCAAGGCGGCGTTTCTCCGAAACGTTATGCCCGTAGAATATTCCGTTTCGCCGCTTGACTTTATGTCCGGTATCAATCCGGTATAACTGGCAAGCTTATCCAGGGAGGGAAACCGGGAAATGTCGGCCAGTTCGGTTAGCAATATCATGGCTGTTAACGTGCTGATGCCCGGCACAGATTTCAACAGAAGAACGTCGGCTCGATATTCTTCAGTCTTGGACAAGCTTAATATGGCCCGGTTAAGATTGGCGATAATCTGGCGAAGGTGCTTTAACTCCTCCAGATGTGCTTTGAGAGCAACATCGCCACTTGCCCTTTCCATGTGAATGGATTCCAGCCAATGGATAAACCGCCGAGACCAACGGCTCTCTTCAGGAATGTTGATGCCGTAGAAAAATAAGATCGAGGTAATCTGGTTTTTGCACCGCGTTTGTTTTCTGACCATGCTCTGACGGGTGCGCACCAGGGTGCGATCTTCCACTTTGACTCGCGGAGGAACGTAGATGCCTTTCATGTCGCCATTACGAAGACTGCGGGCCAGTTTCCGGCAATCGACCCGATCTGTTTTACCGGCTCTTTCTTTATCTTTTGTCGGAACATCGGCAGGATTAACGACCATACAATCGATCCCCTGTTCTCTGAAATGATCATGCAACCAGAACCCGCTGAAACCGGCTTCATAAACGGCATGATAAGTCGCTCCCGGAAAGGTTCTTTGTAAATAATTTGTTAATTTGCCGACCTCCGGAGGTTGGGTAAAGGTCTTATGTTCAAACTGCTCAGTATAAATGCTCACACTCCAACTTTTCTTATGGACATCCATGCCGACGTAAATGTGTTGACCGCTGAAATCAAGTTTGTTACCTTTATCCATGGCAAGTCTCCTTTAGGTTTATTTATGTTTTGGCGAACAAAATATACCATTTTCAATTGAGACTTGCCGTTGTATTTTTTTTATCATAAGGTCTCGCATGCCCCTGGCGGGAATCCATAGAGTGAGTCGATGCAATATTACGTTTATATTCTTGCAAGCAGAAAAAAAGGGACCCTTTACATTGGCGTAACATCTGATCTCGTGAAACGCATCTACGAACATAAAAATGATTTACTTGAAGGATTCACAAGACAGTATAAAGTCCATAACCTTGTTTATTTTGAAATTACCGAGTCTATTGAGAGCGCCATTGCTCGTGAAAAGAAACTCAAAAAATGGAACAGGGAATGGAAAATTCGATTAATTGAAAAGTCTAATCCTGAATGGCGCGATTTGTATGCAGAGTTAATTTAAATACTGGATCCCCGATAGGACCATTCGGGGATGACATAGAGTGGTGGCCCATTCGGGGATGACATAGAGTGGTGGCCCATTCGGGGATGACATAGAGTGGTGGCCCATTCGGGGATGACATAGAGTGGTGGCCCATTCGGGCATAACAAAAATAATCTGTCATTCCCGCGTGCTCCGTACCACTGTCATTCCGGCGTGCTCCGTACCACTGTCATTCCCGCGTGCTCCGTACCACTGTCATTCCCGCGTGCTCCTGGCGGGAATCTAAAAGAGCTGGATCCCCGATAGAACCATTCGGGGATGACAAAAGGTGGTGGCCCATTCGGGGATGACAAAAGAATCTGTCATTCCAGGATGCTCCTCTACATGACATATTTATATTTTATTTAAAAAGACACGTTATGTTGCTTGTTAAAATGTGATATGTACACTCATTGCTTTAAAATAATCTAAAACATTCAAAGTCAAATCTGTAAGGATCATGTTGATGACGGAAGTGCTGGTCACAGGAGGTACAGGATACATCGGAAGCCATACGGCGGTGTCGTTGATGGAGGCCGGATATCGGCCGGTCATCGTGGATAATCTTTCCAACAGCGAGGCGTCGGTTGTCAAATGCATCGCCCGCATCACGGGAAAGCAACCGCCTTTTTATAAACTGGACCTGCGCAACGCCAACGCGCTCAACAAGGTTTTTGAAAAGCACAGGATCGATTCGGTCATTCATTTTGCCGGTCTGAAGGCGGTGGGTGAATCGGTTGACGCTCCCCTGCTCTATTACGAAAATAATATTATGGGCGCGCTGTCGCTGTGCCGGGTCATGGCGGCCAACCGGGTGAAGAAAATTATTTTCAGTTCGTCCGCGTCGGTTTACGGGGAAGCAAATATTATTCCGGTGACGGAAGACTGTCCGCCTGCCCCGACCAATCCGTACGCCCGCACCAAGCTGATGATCGAACAGATTCTGCAGGATAGTCACCGGGCGGATCCCGCGTGGCGGATTATTCTTTTGCGCTATTTCAATCCTGTGGGTGCGCATTTCAGCGGGCTGATCGGCGAGTCCCCCCGGGGAATCCCGAATAATCTGATGCCGTTTCTCAGTCAGGTGGCCGTCGGCCGCCGTCCGCACATTAATGTTTTCGGCAATGATTATCCGACGCCTGACGGCACCGGCGTCCGCGACTATATTCATATTATGGATCTGGCGGAAGGCCATATTGCCGCATTGAAAAAAATAGAAAAGGCGGCGGCGCCCAAAGGACAAAAGCCGCTGATTGTGAATCTCGGAACGGGCAAAGGGTATTCCGTTCTGGAGATGATCCGGGCGTTTGAAAAATCGTCCGGTCAAAAAATACCGTATCGCATCGCCCGGCGGCGGCCCGGCGATGTGGCAACGCTTTATGCCGATACTCAACTGGCGCGCAAGGCGCTGGGCTGGAAGGCGAAAAGAAATTTGGCGGATATGTGCACCGATGCGTGGCGCTGGCAGTCTTCGCATCCCGAAGGGTATGCCGGTTCCTCCGCACGCCCGGTGAAAAAAAATCCGGGGTAAAGTTGAAGCGGCAATGTTTGCCGTAAATGTAACAGAAAAAGTATAAGATTCGATGTAGGTGTGTGGCAGTATGGAAGCTTTTTCGACATTGTTGTTGTTGTTTGTGTGTTCTTTGTTTCTTTCTCTTGTTTTAACGCCTGCGGTGCGAGCGCTGGGGATCCGGCTGGGCGCGATGGATATTCCCATGGAGCGCAAGATGCATACCGAACCGATACCGCGCATCGGCGGCCTGGCTGTTTTTCTTTCCTTCACCATCACGGGCATGCTGTTCAATTTCTTCCACCCGTTCATGGGAGATTTATACGTGCTGAATTTCAGTTCCTTCATGGGACATCTGGGCGCCGTTGTGATTTTGAGTTGCGGCCTCTGGGACGATTTCCGGCGTCTTAATCCCTGGACGAAATTATTGGTTCAAATCCTGGCGGCAACATGCGCCTTTATGGGCGGCGCAACAATCAATAGTTTTTTGATCGGAGGCGTCGGCTTCGAGTTTAATACGTACGGCAGTTACGCGATCACGGTCTTCTGGTTTTTGTTGTTTATCAACGCCATCAATCTGATCGACGGGCTGGACGGGCTGGCCGGCGGGCTGATTGTCTTCACCTGCATCGTAATGACAGTTTCGACTTTCATGCACCAGGATTATCTTTCCGCATTTTATTTTGCCGTGCTGGGCGGATCGGTGCTGGGATTTTTGAAATATAATTTTAATCCGGCCACCATTTTTCTGGGCGACGGCGGGAGTTATTTTCTCGGCTATACAGTGGCCATTCTGGCCATCCGCAGTTCCGCAAAATCGCATGTGGGCATTTTAATGTTGATTCCTCTGCTGGCGCTCGGCATTCCGATTTTCGATTCCATTCTGTCGCCGATCCGCCGTTTTATGCTCGGCAAACCGATCTTCCATCCGGATAAAGGGCATATTCATCACATCATGATGAAGATGGGGCTTTCATCGCAAAGGGTTGTCTACATGATTTACGGCATCACGATGGCGCTGTGCATCCTGGCTATTATGATCATTATTTTGCGCGATCAAACGTTCGAAGGGCTTGTTCTCGGCGGCCTTCTTTTGGGAATGCTTATTCTGGTGCGCAAGCTGGGTTATTTCGAGTATCTGGCTTTGGACAAGTTCCAGGGCTGGTTTCAGGATGTCACGGATGTGGCGGGCTTCAGCCAGAACCGGCGCAGCTTTCTTGCCCTGCAGATTGCAACAAGCAAGTCCAAAAATATGGATGAATTGTGGCACAATATTGTCGAAGCGATGGAGATGCTGAAATTTCATCACGCAAAACTTATGGTGATCGATGAACCTGTCCGCGAATGGACGATGCCGGAAGACGGCGAACATGCTTACTTCTGCGCCCCCTCTTCCGAAGCGGACCTGGACGGGATGCTCAGGTTTGAAATTCCGCTTAGAGAATACGGCTCCGATACGTTTATGGGCAAATTGATTTTGATCAAAGATCTGAAAAAAGGGTTTTTGAAATCGTACACGATACGCCGTGTTGAACATCTGCGCCGATCATTGATACCGGTTTTGAAAAAACTGAAACTCAAGGATGGGTGATGGTGAAAAAAAGTTCAATGTTCAAGGTTCAAGGTTAAAAACACCGCTGCTGTCCCGATGCGTTACGCTTCGGGGATAATTCCCAATCCCGACACGTCGTGGATTGGATAGTGCCCTTTAGGGTATTGGGGGTAAATCCAGAAATAAATAATGAGTCACCTCCTCGTCTTCCCGGCGAAAGCCGGGAACCAGGAATGAATAATACTGGATACCGGCCTTCGCCGGTATGACGGACAGGGCGTCATCACCTGGCTTAGAATAATTGCCTAACATTTATTACATCATTAATATAATGTTAGGCATTTTTATTATTGTATTATTGCCTAACATTTAGCATATATTAATTATTATTGTTAGGCATTTTTTAGTCGCTATTTATAGAAAATTTGACTTTTCGGGGCCATCCGGGCTTATTTGCCTAACTTATATTTAATTTAAATATATTTGTTAGGTAAATTTTTGTTGACTTTTTGCCTAACAGTTTTATAATAGCGCATATTTGTTAGGCATAATATTATATGGAAATCATAAATCGGCTTCTGGAAGAAGAACTCAAACGGCTGGGTACGCTTCATGATTTTTATGAAAAGAAAATCATGGAATCGCCCCGCGGATCGTTATCGGTAAAAGCCAGGGGCAAGAATCGATACCTGTATCTGGCGCGCCGCGAAGATAAAAAAGTGGTCTTCGAGTATGTCGGGAAGGATGTCGCTTACGTGCGGCATGCGTTAAATGAACAGATGAAGCAGCGCCGGGAGTATCAGGCGAAGCTTCGCGAGGTGAAAGAAAATATCAAGGAGGTAAAACGGTCGCTTCGCACAAAAAGAAACCGGGACGGTCCGGCAGCCGTAAATTCATCTTAGGGGGCCGCCGGCAAGAAAAGCGTGCGGGCAAGAAATGGAATGTTTAACAAGGAGGGATGGCTTATGTTTCAGATCGTCAACGGTTTTTTTAATGATATCTCAAACATAAACATTTTAAATTTAATCATCAAAAAGGGAGAATGGATTATGAAAAAATTTATCTTTTTAAGCGTTATTTTGTCGTTGTTTGCGGTTTTTTCGGTGGCACAGGCGGAGGTCAGGGACAGGTCCTTTTCACTCACGCCGTATGTGGGCGGTTATTTCTATGAGGGCAATCAGGACTTGAAAGATTCCGCCCTGTTCGGTTTGCGCGCCGGTTATAATTTTACCAGGCATTTCGGGATTGAAGGGTTTGCCAGTTATACCCAGACCGAGATCGATGATTCGTATTATTCCGGCACATCCCCCTGGCAAAACATTTATAATTTCGGCGTGGAGGCGATTTATCATTTCCTGCCGGAAAAACGTTTTGTTCCGTTTGTCGCCATGGGGCTGGGCGGGGTTCATTATGAAGAAGCCAGAAATTACAAGTCGCATTACGGTGCTCCCGACTACGGCAAAATTTTCGAGGCCACCAAACTGGCCGTCGACTACGGCGCGGGCATGAAATATTTTGTGACGGATAATATCGCGCTGCGGCTTGATGTGCGCCATATTCTGCCCCTGAATGGACGCTGGAATAATCCGCACTACATCCACAATGAACTACAGGCGACGTTCGGCGTTAACTTTGCCTTCGGCGGAGGACCTAAGGTTGCAGTGCAGGAAGCCGCCGTTGAAGAAGCGCCCGTACAGCCGGTGGTCAGCGCTGCCGACGGCGATAAGGACGGCGTTCCCGATTTCCGGGATAAGTGTCCCAAGACGCCTGCGGGCCGCACGGTTGATGCAGACGGCTGCATGCCGGATTCGGATGGAGACGGCATTCTCGATTACGAGGATCACTGCGCCAATACGCCGGCCGGCGTGAAGGTTGACGCTGACGGCTGTCCCTCGGATTCCGATTTTGACGGCGTTTCCGATTATCGGGATAAGTGCCCCGGCACGCCCCACGGTTCGCCCGTTGATGAGGACGGCTGTCTTTTCAAAAAGACCTCGATGTTCCTGAAAATCGAATTCGATTCCGGCAAATCGGTGATCAAGCCGAGGTATCATCAGGAAATCAAGAGGGTGGCAGACTTTATGAAGAAGAATTCGAAGGCAACGGCAACCATCGTCGGCCATACGGATAACACCGGCGGCCGCCTGGCCAATATCCGGCTGTCGCAGAACCGCGCCGACAGCGTGCGGCAGTATCTGATCAGCAAGTTCGGCATTGCCGCCCAACGCATCAAAGCCATGGGATATGGACCGGACAGACCGATTGCCGGCAACAAAACAGATGCAGGACGCAAGAAAAACCGCAGAGTGGTCGCTTCTTTTGAATAGATTTTTGCTGTAGTTTTCCGATTCTCCCGAATCAGAGCCTTCCGGTGTCGTTACGATGCCGGAAGGCTAGCTGTCATTAGATTTCCCGTCTCTCCGCTGTTAATAAAGTTCAATGTTCAAGGTTCAAGGTTAAAGAAAAATAGTTTTAAGTTTTAGGTTTTAGGTAAAAAACACAAGGCTTCGCACATGCGTTCGAAATGACATACTCTCGATGTTGTGACAAAGGAATGTTCGAAGGGACACGGTTCCCCTGTAATTCCCGAATGGATACAACATTCTCATCCCTGAGTGGGCCACACCTTTTGTCATCCCCGAGTGGGTTTGTCGGGCCATGGTGCCCTCTGGGTAGATCTAGTATTTATTCTTTTCTGGATTCCGGCTAGGCCCATGCCGGAATGATAATGAGCCAAGCTGATAGTGAGGACTCGTTGAAATCGAGTGCAACGATGATTGAAACGTTAGCCGAACTATCCTAGGAGCGTAGCGACGTAGGGAAGCAAGCGAAGCGCTGGTCGAAGCGTAAGGCGAATTATCCCCGAAGCGTAGCGGATGGGGACGGTGGTGCTGGATTCCCGCCAGGGACATGCGGGAATGACAGGGGAAGGAAAGCGAATGGGGACAACAGTGTTTTTAACTTTGAACTTTGAACTTTGAACCTTGAACCTTGAACTTTTTAAGGAGCGCAGCTGATGGGGAACAGTGAGTTCAATGTTTATGGCCCGCGGCGCGACGGCTTCCGGCAAGCGGGCCGGGAAAATT
>Ga0255346_1001251_pt1 | contig 36792 bp, 36 predicted proteins | sample wastewater_treat_FD_194410 | JGI IMG/M metagenome (GOLD analysis project Ga0255346, IMG submission 194410) | Wastewater microbial communities from Lulu Island WWTP, Vancouver, Canada - plant22 | ecosystem: Engineered > WWTP > Wastewater > Unclassified | place: Canada: Vancouver, British Columbia...
ATATTGGTCAACCACTTGGGCGCTTTCAATTTATCATTTCCTCCGTTCGCCTGCTTGGCACGCTCATATTTCTCAAGTTCCTCACTATATTTCTCGTCAAGACGATCATCCAAATCGTTAATAGGTTTGTAGAGGAAGTTAAGAGGAGGAGTTTTGCCTAAACCTGGTCGCCCAATAAGCATCATATAAAGAGATGGACTGTCTTTCCACTCATTTCTGATATTGATTTGGTATGAATTGCCTATGGCAGCCGCCATCGCAGATATAATAATGGATGCCACATACTCAACATTGAAATTTTCATGTCGAGAAAGGTTCAGAATAATTTCCTGAATTTTATCAGGGAAAACATCCAACGGCAATCCTCCATCAAGATTATGCTCTACCTTTGCTCGGAGCATATTGGTTAAATGCAACTTATCGACCATAGCCACCTCCTCTCCGTTGGGGTAGTTCATCACTTGCCGCAAAGGCATCATAGTGAAAATTACGAAGGAATCGGTCTACATCTTCTTGAGTATACCAATATTTGTCTCCTTGACGTGAATATCCAAGGTAACCATTATCACGCAATTTCTTTAGGTATTTCTCCTTTATACCCAATTTTGCCATCAGTGCCTTATTATCATATAGATGATTTTGGGGCATTTGATGTTGAGCCAAAGCCTTTTCCTGCTTCTCTACAGTGTGGAGGATTTTCTCCAGCAATTCCCGTTCACATAGGGACTCTACATTCTTAATTTTAGCCATATACTTAAACAATTATGGCTTGACGGTCCTGATGCACACTCGGACTTTAAGCCGGGTTATTTCGCTATGGTACGATTGTGCACGTCGTCCATAGCTGCCACGAAAGTAGCGAACCTTTAGAACCTCGAATGTTATGGTAGATTAGTTAGTGTGTTATGAATAATGTTAGGGTAAGTTATGTTGAAGTTATGATTGAGACGCAACTATCTGATTATAAATAAAAAAGAGTAGCCGTTTAGCTACTCAAAAAATTTATCAATCTCTGTTGATTTTACTGGGACTGCTAGGTCTTTCCTATTTTGTCGGGATTGCCCTAGCCCCGAGATGTCAAACAAATTATTTAGCTCTGTGTCCGGGAAAAAAGTTTCTCCAAACTTCCAGGATCCTTTATCATCAAATTTTGAAGGTATTGGTTTGTCCCCACAATAAATACGCCCACACATATACGCCAAAAGAACTTTTGATTCGTTCCATTTATAGTGTGTGCCATCTTCTTTCATATAACCAGCTTCTATGGCCTTTGCAAAAACTTTACGAGCCAATTCTGTATCCAATGTTTCAGAAAGAATAATTTCAGCATCAACAGATACAACTTCTTCCACATTCATAATATTTTTCTCACGAAGAATTTCTGCACCAATAACTAATGCAGCTGCTGAAATCAGAAACATAATTGTGCCCCAAAACTCTGATGAGCCAGTTTCGTTATCGCTGACAGGATTTACAATTCCAAGTCCAACGAGTAATAATGTGCCTACGAATAATGTAATTGCACTTGACCATAGAATTACTCTTGCGTATTTTTTGAAGACGAAGGCAATTGCCAACAAGATAACACAAAGACCAATATTAAGAAATATAATCTGCAACATACTTCATTCAAATTATTTCTAGAGTTTTAAATTCATCTTTTAAACGTGCCACCTCAGTAGAAAGAGTTTCCGGAAGAAATCTTGCATAAACTTTCTCTGTAACATCGGTACTACCATGTCCTAAAAGGCGACTTACTACAGTCATTGACAAACCTTTGTTTAATGCAAACACTGCAAATGAGTGTCTAGCTACATGCATTGACAAATTAAACGGCAGCCCAATCTGTTCACCCACTACCACAAGTGACTGATTGATGCATTTCGTGGCATTATTACGAGCTTTATAAAGGGCTTCAGCATCATCTAGGTCTAATTCTTCTTTCACAAGATTGAATACATATTTGCAGCCTTCCCGTTTTTCTTGCCACTGTCTTAAGATAGATATAGCTTGCTCTGTAAGAGGAATCACATGGCGTTTGTTTGTCTTAATCATAATTTTTCTCAACTCTTTCTTCTCAAAGTTGATATGCCCCCATTGCAATGTCATTACATCCACAACACGAAGTCCGCAAGCATGGAAAGCAAAGAAGAAAATCTCCAGAAACTCTTTCCTGCGTGGTTCAGGGCAGGTTTTGTAGTATTCCAATAGAGCAAGTAATTGTTCTTTATTCAGACTCTTCCCATCAAATTCACTTTCCTCTTCCGACAAAGATACCTTAGTAATAATACGCATATCCTGTATTCGTGCATTGACAGAAGGTTCCAGCATACCCATCTCACATGCGTAAGCACATGCTTTTAATATTGGTGTTAAAGAGTGATTGATTGTTGCATCACTATTCTGCTTTATCTCTCTACGCCACAAAATATATGCATCCAATAATTCAGGAGTGATATCGCCGACATAGATAGAATCGGTACGATATGTACCCTGTTTCGTAGAACGAAGGAAGGTTTGGAATATATTCATTCCGCTTTTACCGTTTTCATATCGACTACGGCCAATCTTGTTTCTTGAGTATTCTGAATAAAGACGCTCCAATGTGAACTCAACAAAATCTTTTCCTTGGTCTGGGCGTGTCAATGGCTTATCTGCAAGGAATCCCGAAATAATGTCAGCAGTGATTTGATTGGGATGCTTTTCATTATACTCAGCAAGCATAGAGTCAATCCGCTCAACACGTGCCAATAACAGTTGATTGAGACGTTTGTACTCAGATCCATAACTGACACGAATTTCTCCACGACCTTGATTGCCGTTCTGATTCCAGTCGGTTTCCTTAACAAAGACATTTGTTGTCTTACGTATAATTTGTCTATTCCAAGTATATTCCAACTCAATAGGGTAGGCTTTATTTTTGTCAGACTCCTTCGGAGTACGGAGACGATATTTGCCCAACGGATATAATCTCTTCGGTCTTCCCATACGCTTCCTTTCGTTTTAATATTCCTGAGGATGCACAAAGGTAGTGTATTTTAGACAAACAAACCCTATTTTCAAGAAGGAAAATTGCATTTTAGACAAACAAACCGCACCATTCAAACCTATAAAACACCAGCGGGACAAACAAATTATTTTTGCTTATCCCGCTGATATTTAAGTGATTAACTTAGATTTTCCTTCTTAATACTCCTCCTCGTCGAAGAAAAAGTCATCTTTTGTAGGATAATCGGGCCAAATGTCTTCGATGGAATCGTAAGCTTCTCCGTCATCCTCGAGTTCCTGCAGATTTTCGATAACCTCCAGAGGTGCACCCGAACGTGTAGCGTAATCGATCAATTCTTCTCTGGTTGCGGGCCAGGGAGCATCTTCAAGTTTCGATGCGAGCTCTAATGTCCAATACATATCTATCCTGAATTTTAATGGTTTCTAAAAATGGGTTGCAAATATATATAAAAATATATATAACAAAAAACTATTTTAAGTAATCCAGTAATCATCTTCTTGTCCAGAGTGATAACACAAGTAACGGGCCAAAGTGAAAAGGTAGTCTGAAAGGCGATTTATATACTTGATAGCGACCAGATCCTGTTCGCTTTTATCTTCAATCTGCACAGCCATCCTTTCGGCTCTGCGACATACCGTACGGGCGATGTGGCATTTTGATGAGAGTGCAGGAGAGGCCGGAAGAATAAAGGCTTTCTGGACAGGAATGGCATCGGTCATTCTGTCTATTTCCGACTCAAGAAATGAGATTTCAGCTTCATCCAGAGGTTTGAGTTTTGCTACCTGATGGTCAGAGGCCAGATGTGCAGAAGCCTGCATTAGAAATATTTGTATGCGTCTCAGCTGGAAATCGTCGCTTACCTCGGAGCGCAGAAGTCCCAGCCAGGAGATCAGTTCGTCCATATCGCCGTAGGCCATTACCCTCCGGTGCGCCTTGTTGACACGTTTGCCGCCCACCAGTGAGGTGGTACCGTTATCGCCTTTTTTTGTATAGATTTTCATTGGAGATATTGTTGTATTTGTTCTTTGTTCTATTATTTGCTGAGCGGATTGGAGCAGTCCTGTTCTATTTTAATTTCTTTTTTTTGCTAGACCTATTCAGAGTGTCCGATCCTATTTTACCATCTTTCATTCGTACTATACGGTTTGCATGACGGGCGATATCCTCTTCATGCGTCACCAATATGATGGTGTTGCCCTGCCTGTGGATTTCTCCGAATAGCCGCATCACATCCTCCGAAGTTGCGGTGTCAAGATTGCCTGTAGGCTCATCTGCGAGGATGATTGAGGGGCGTGTAACCAGGGCTCTTGCGAGCGCAACTCTTTGTCTCTGGCCTCCCGAAAGTTCGTTGGGCTTGTGCTCCATTCTATCCTCTAGTCCTACTTCCGATAGTACCTTACGCGCCCTTTGCTCCCGCTCCTTACGGGGGATTCCGGCATAGGTTAGCGGAAGCGCTACATTTTCAAGTGCGGTGTACCTCGGTAGCAGGTTGAATGATTGAAACACAAATCCAATCTCACGATTTCTGATGCTGGCCAGGTCATCGTCATCCATGCCGCTGATACTCTGTCCGTTGAGACTGTAAGTGCCCTCCGAAGGCACATCGAGGCATCCGAGTATATTCATTAAAGTGGATTTGCCTGAACCCGAAGGTCCCATTATCGCCACAAATTCGTTTTTTCTGATAGTTAGGTCAATCCCGTCAAGTGCCCTGACGGTCTGGTTCCCCATTTGATAGTGCTTTTTCACTCCTTCCGTCCTGATAATCTCTTTCCTCATCTCTCTGCTCTTTGTGTTTCAAATAATAATTCTTCAAAAGCTCAATAGCCCTGAGACCTTCGTCTCCCAAAGATAGGGAATATTTGTTAACGAACATCTCTATATGTTGGTTGAGTACATCTTCGGAAATTTCCTGCGCGTGCGCAGCAACATAATTTGCTGAAGCCTCAGGATGCTCCATTGCGTATAGAATGCTCCTTTGCAACACTATTTCGACCTTTTGTACAAAATCCTCCCCTAAATCTCGTTTAACAGCAATTCCGCCGAGGGGGATGGGAGTACCACTGGTTTTCTGCCACCAACTGCCCAAATCACATACCAGATCCAGACCTTGCTCAGCGTAGGTGAAACGGCTCTCGTGAATCAGAACCCCGAGATCACATTCTCCGGAAAGAACGCTCCGCCCGATATCCGAAAAGAGCATCGGTACCTTGATTCCGCGTCCTTCAAAGGCGAGGTCATAGAGCAGCGCACCGGTGGTATATATTCCCGGAATGGCTACTCTTGGCTCCCTCAGTGATGCAGCGGCTTGATTACCTGCTTTACAAACGCACAACGGTCCGCAGTCGTAGCCAAGGGCCGATCCGCTATTCAGCATCCGATAGTGTTTCATTACGTTAAACCAACCGTGATAACTCATCTTGGAGATGTCGTAAATGCCGGAAACGGCACTCAGATTGAGATCCTCTACATCAGATAGGGTGACATCAAAAGAGAGTCCCTCAGTATCGACTAGTCCCTCCACCATAGCATGAAACATAAAGGTGTCGTTGGGGCATGGGGAGTATGCGAGAGAGACCTTCATCAACGTGCCCCTCCTGCTGCTACTGAAGCCTTGGCAAGCAGCTGTGTGCAAGTATTCTCAAGTGCGGAGAAAGCAGCCAGAATGTTCCATCGGCTCTTGTCGCGTTCACCGACCTCATTGGAGACAGCACGCAACTCTATAAAGGGTACTTTTTCCATCAGGCATACATAAAAGAAGGCTGCTCCCTCCATGCTCTCAATCTGGGGTGAAAAGCACTCAAGGCGGCGGAGATTCTGCTCTCGAATGCCCGTTAAGGTTTGAAAAGTGATGCCGATTGCATCCCTAACTCCTTCAAGAGGACCTGTGACCGGATAGGGGTCGCGAACTTTGAGCAGACCGTCAACAAAGGGTAGTGTGTTGGCGTCAAGCATCGCGTAATCGAAGAGTGTTTGGAATCCTCCACGCGTTTCGATGCCCATATCGCCAAATTGCTCCACCGTTATATGGGCCATACTGCCGATCGGGAATTCCTGCGAATAACTGCCCGCGATACCTATATTAACTACCAGATCGTATGGCTCTCCTCCGGAAAGGAGTGCAGAGTTGAGGATTTTTGTCAGATTGTAGCAGGTAGCTGCTACTCCTATGCCTGTCACCACAAACTCCACTTTAATAAGTGCAGCATCCGTTGACGAGATTCTCTCATAAGCTATTTTTGCACAATGCAATTCTTCTGCAGTTGCAGCTGTAAATAATATTCTCATAGCGGGCACTAAAATAGTTATTAGTTGGAACTTATTCAAATATTATTTGTAATATTGCCTTGTTATAATACTTGATAATGGAATACGATAAAACAGAAGAATTTGATGTGGAGGTGACCGATCAGCTCGCTTCACATTATAGAGAGATTTTAAGATTACTGGGAGAAGATCCAACCAGAGAGGGACTTATAAAGACACCTGAGAGGGTTGCACGTTCGATGCAGTTTCTTACCAAGGGTTATGAAGAGGATGGTTCGGCGATCATACAGTCTGCGATGTTTCGGGAAGAGTACCAACAAATGGTAGTAGTTAAAGATATCGAACTCTATTCTATGTGCGAACACCATATGCTTCCATTTTACGGTAAGGCTCATATTGCATACGTTCCGAATGGATATATAACGGGTCTGAGCAAAATTGCCCGTGTGGTGGAAACTTTTGCCCGCCGTTTGCAGTTGCAGGAACGCCTTACTGTCCAAATCAGGGATTGTATTCAGAACAACCTAAACCCTCTCGGAGTGGCAGTGGTAATCGAGGCCTCTCACATGTGCATGCAGATACGTGGAGTCCAGAAACAGAACTCAGTCACTACTACGTCAGCATTTACCGGAGCTTTCCTTAAGGATAGCAGAACGCGTAACGAATTTTTTGACATAATAGGCACTAAGTTACATTAGTTCTGAGTTTCGAGTATGGAGTTCTGAGTATGAGTTCCGGGTTGGAAGGGGTGGGAGCAATTAGGAATTAAGAATAAGCAATTATTAACAACTAGCCAACGGCCAACAGAAAAAGGCTGATAGCCAAGTCAAAATTATGAAAATTGTTATCGCAGGAGCGGGTGAGGTTGGGAGTCATCTGGCAAGGATGCTCAATGAAGAATATCACGACCTTACAATCATTGATGAGAGTGAGGAAAATCTTGCGCACATTAGTGAAAATATGGATGTTCTGATTGTACAGGGCAATCCTACTTCTATTGGTGTTCTCACTGAAGCGGGCGTAGAGAATGCGGACCTCTTTGTAGCCGTAAGTCCTGCCAAAGATCAGAATATCAATATTATTTCTGCACTTTTGGCAAAACAGATGGGAGCCAAAAGAGTTACGGCACGTATAAATAATGATGAATATCTCGACTATCAGAATAAGTTCCTCTTTAAGGAGCTGGGTATTGATATGCTGTTTTATCCTGAGAAAAGTGCAGCGGATGAGATTGTGGACTTGCTCAAGAAATCAGAGTTGTCGGATTTTGTGGGTTTCGCAAACGGACGTCTGCAACTGGTAGTAATAAGGCTTGAAGAGGGGGCTCCACTTGTGGGCAAATGTCCTGCCGATTTTGATTATCCTACTGAAGACCTTCCTTTCAGGACGGTGGCTATTGCCAGGGGAGATGAAACCATCATCCCACATCGGGAGACCATTTTCAAGGTCAACGACCTGGTCTATGTCATTTCACGTAAGGAGGCTGTGAGCGAAGTAATGTCCTATTCGGGAAAGGAGGAGATAGAGATACGCCGTATTACTATTCTCGGAGGTGGCAAAATAGGCGAGATTCTCGCCAAAAGATTGGAACCTGCTGCTGATTTCATAAAGATTATCGAGATAAATAAGGAACGTTGCGAAGTTCTCTCGGAACGTCTGGACAAAACGCTCGTTATCAACGGAGACGGACGTAACTCCGATTTTCTTTACGAGGAAGATGTCAAGAGTTGTGATGCATTTATAGCCGTCACATCCAGTTCGGAGACCAATATTCTTTCCTGCGTAGCAGCCAAAAGAATGGGTGTGCCCAAGACCATAGCGGAGGTTGAAAACCTGGAATATATACGCCTTGCTGAGGATATAGGCGTAGATTCGATAATAAATAAAAAGCTAATCGCCGCCAGTCGTGTTTTCCGTGTTACTCTTTCCAATCATATCCGTACCATAAAATGTCTCGGCGGTTCTGATGCCGAAGCTATCGAATATGTGGTAAATGCAGGAAGTCTTATCACAACGGCCCCCATTAAAGACCTTAATTTTCCCAAGGATGCCATTATCGGTGGTGTCATAAGGGGGCAAGAGTCATTTATTGCGGTCGGCACAACGATTATCAAGCCTCACGACAGGGTTGCCGTTTTCGCGCTTCCATCTGCTTTAAGCAAACTTGAAAAGTTTTTTGCTTGAATTTATGTTGAGATTAGAATTATTATTATGTTTGCACGCATTTAATAATAATCAACTAATTTCTCATTATGATTCAATACAAATTCAAAACTTCAGGTAAGACAAGGTTAGACCATGACCTTCTTGGTGACAAGGAAGTGCCCGTTGAGGCACTATTTGGCGTACAGACTCTCCGTTGCATGGAAAATTTCGACATTAGCCGTGATCTTCTCGGTGACCATCCCGAATTTATTAAGGCATTCGGTATCGTAAAGAAGGGTGCTATCCTCGCGAATCACCAGCTAGGTTTGGTTTCTGACGAGGTTAAGGATGCGATTGTTGCAGCTTGTGAAGAGCTTATGGAAGGCAAACATTGTGAACATTTCCCCATAGATATGGTTCAGGGTGGAGCGGGTACTTCAGCAAATATGAATGCCAACGAGGTAATTGCTAATAGAGCACTTCAGATTGCAGGGCATCAACCGGGTGAGTATCAGTATATTCATCCCAATGACCATGTAAACATGGCTCAGTCTACAAATGATGCTTATCCTACAGCTATGCAGTTGGGTATGTATATGATCCACAAAGATGTAATGACAGCTCTCAAGGCTCTCATACGTTCAATTCGCTCAAAGGAGAAGAAATTTGCAAATGTTATCAAGATGGGCCGTACACAGCTTCAGGATGCAGTGCCTATGACTCTTGGCCAGACCTTTGGTGCTTATGCCTCAGCTTTGGAGAATGAGATGAAACGTTTGGATGAGGCAGCACAGGGTTTGCTCGTAATCAACATGGGTGGTACCGCTATTGGTACCGGAATCACTGCCGAGCCCGGCTATGCGGAAGCCTGTACCAAGTTTATCAAAAAGATTTCCGGATGGAAGGTTACTCTCGCAGAAGATCTTATTGAGGCCTCAAATGATACATCTGCCTTTGTGGTATATTCTTCTGCTCTTAAGCAAGTTGCCATTCGTCTTTCGAAGATTTGCAACGACCTTCGTCTCCTCTCCTCAGGTCCACGCACAGGCCTGAATGAAAGAAATCTTCCTCCAAGGCAGCCTGGTAGCTCCATTATGCCGGGTAAAGTTAATCCGGTTATTCCTGAGGTAGTAAATCAGGTTTGCTTCAAGGTAATCGGTAACGATTTTACCATCACAATGGCTTCCGAGGCAGCACAGCTCGAACTCAACGTAATGGAACCTGTACTTGTACAGTCCCTGGTAGAGTCTGCAACCTGGCTTATGAGAGCTTTCGACACCCTTCGTACAGAGTGTATTGAAGGAATTACTGCTAATAAACAACACTGCAAGGAGCTTGTGGAATATAGCATTGGTATCGTTACCGCACTTAAACCTTATCTCGGCTACGCCAAAATTACTGAGGTTGCCCAAGAGGCTCAGGCAACCGGTGGCAGCGTATATCAGCTGGTACTGGAAAAGGGTTACCTTACCAAAGAGCAGCTTGACAAGATTATGGATCCCGTCAATATGACTAAACCGGTGAAGGTGGAGCTGTAATGTTAGTTTTGAGTTCCGAGTTAGGAGTTCAGAGTTTACAAAAAGAGTCCTTAAACGGGCTCTTTTTGTGTTTAGTTGTGAGTACAACAAATTCGCCGCGGACCTCACGGCCGGCGGCGAATACAAACTTTAACGATAAAATCTCAAACTCTAAAATTATTTATAAAATCTTCATGGCAATATGTGCGCAGGCTTCGGCATCAGTCAGGGCATGGTGATGGTTTTCAAGGTTGTGTCCGCAGGCAGCGGCAACCGTCTGCAACTTATGATTAGCAATGGTGTCTTCGAAATGTTTACGCGCAGCAGCACAAGTGTCGTGAAACACATAGTCCGGATAATCCATCTGATAAACCCTAAAGACTTCTTTCAGACATCCCTCATCAAAAGGAGAGTTATGCGCCACAAGTGGCAGACCCTCAATCATAGGCGCAATTTTTTCCCACACACGAGGGAATACCGGCGCATTATAGGTCTCCTCTTCGGAAAGACCATGCACTTGCTGACAGAACCATTTATGGTATTCCGGCTCCGGACGGATAAGGCTATAGAACCTCTCCACTATTTCACCACCACGAACTACCACCACTCCGACTGAGCAGATACTGCTTCGGCACTCATTGGCCGTTTCAAAATCTATTGCTGCAAAATCTTTCATAATTAATCTTTGTACCTCTTCAACATTTTCTTAATGGTATTCTTGATTTCATTGCGGTACCATTGAGGCTTCAGGACCTCGATTGAGTCTGATTTGGAAAGTAGTTCCTGCGTGAAGTCGTAAGTGGGCACTATGTGATATCTGAATATAGTATAATCCAAGGTCTCCTCAATTGGAGTCTGCGACTCGTGAAGCTTGAGGGAGTTGAAGTAATGGACCTGTGGTTTATCGACCTTGATTTCAACCTCTTCGGCATACTTGCTGTCCTCAATGCAGGCACCGTAAAGATCCTTGAAATAGCTTTTCGCCGTGAATTTCTTTGGAATCTTATAGGAGCGGCCGGTACGGCGGAGTTCCTTGATACGGTCGAGACCATAGATCCTCGGCTTGTCGCTCGCTGCAGTCTTGGCCACCATATACCAGCGTTGCTTGAATTGTCTCAGACAGTATGGTTCTGCTTCAAAAGTAGTGGAATAATCCTTGGTGAATCCCTGATGTGTTATTTCAATCGCCTTTCTGTCGCGGATAGCCTCTATGATAGGGGAGAGATATTGTTCGCTCGAAGGCACCTCCTCGAAGATAATGCTGTCCCGCATATTGGTGCTTTCGTTTAGAAGATTATTTAGCGAAAGCGACTGTAAAAGCCACTTCTTAATTCCATCACCCTCTATATCACCGCTGTTTGCGATATAATATCCAAGGCTCCTGTCGCACTTGATTTCGATGCCGAAAGTGTCGAAGATGGAACTAATGTGGTTGTGGAATGTTCTTTCCGGAAGGTAACTTTCTCCAAGCTCATTTAGTTGGCTGCGTGCCCAGAGGTCGCTTATATCCTTTCTGGAGATGTGCCCATGGCGGTTAATTACATCTATGAGCCAAATGTAGCGGTTGAAATAATTTATTGCCATAACTTATGGTTTTGTTTTCAATGACAAAGGTAATGAATTAAACTGCCAAAAAGTGGCAGTCTGCTTATTTTTGGCAGTAAATTTATCAAAATCCTATTTTATTTCCGGTTTGCCTGTTGTTGCCTATCATCTCCTCTCTGCATAATTCCACCATCTCCTCATAGGAAGGCTCGGTGCCGGTGATAATTGATTGTACCATCTTTTTGCGGCTGACATTTTCAATCTGGCCTCCGGAAAAATTGAACATTGAGGCGAGTTTGCGCGTCTGCTCTTCATCGAGATCTGGAACCATCGAGTGCCATATTCTCGACTTCACCTCAACCGAAGGCATATCGAATTTAATTTTATAGAGGAAACGCCTCTCGAAAGCCTTGTCCAGGTTCTGCGTCATGTTGGTGGTGGCTATGAGAATTCCATCGAGATTTTCCATCTCCTGCAGAATGATGTTCTGGATAGAGTTTTCCATCTTTTCAACGGCCCGATCTGCACCTTCCATCCTAATGCCGAATATCGCATCGGCTTCATTAAAGAGCAAAATAGGTGTAACTTTTGATTCTTTAACGCACCTTCTATATTTGTTGAAGAGCTCTTTTATATTTTTCTCGCTTTCTCCCACCCAATAACTCTTGATCTTAGTGACATCGGCAGTTATCAGATCCCGACCAGTGCGTTTGGCGAGCTGATACACGGTCTCCGTTTTTCCCGTACCGGGCGCTCCATAAAATAGGCAATTAAAACCTGTTCGCATACCTTTTAATTTCATCATTTCTCTTATCTCAGGAAATCTTTCCGCCGACAAAATGCTCTCAAGTGACGAAACCTGTCTTTTGACCGCATCATCATAAAACAATGCTTTTGCGTCAATTGTCCCATATTCTATCAAACCTGCCATCGGGGTTCTATCACGCAACCCACCCACATCAGCCAGAATCATTTCCTTGACTTCGTCCGTCAGATGAAAACGATCTTTTGCAGCCATCCCATCAATATTTACATACTCAATAACCCCCATTCTCTGGAGATCCAGACTCCTGTTTTTATATTCTCCTTGTAGGTAATCAAAGTCATCATCGGAGAAAAAACTTCTAAAATCCCACCATCCGCAGTCATCGTCATCGTATCGATTGTAGCGATGTATCAAAGCATAGAAAAGCATACGCTCAATTTTACTCATAGACTCGGAATAGTCATAATCACTCTCATCATCCATTAAATCATTGATTGTGTCTCCGGCTTTTAAAACAAAAAATGAATCGGCTGCCTTAGCGATAGAAGTATTAGGGTTGGAGAGGAGCATGTCGTCCACTTCTTCCAATGCCAGCCTGACATTACCCTCATCTATTGTAATATCGCCGAATAAACGATCCATTCTAGAAAGAATCGTGTTTGTTGTCAATCCTGTTGAGGAGCCTTTTCGGAAAGGCTTATTTTCGCGCAACATCTCTAAAACCTCTCTCGAAACTCTAATCATACCCCACTTGTTTCTTTTAATTAAACGCAGCTTCTCAAGCTCAAGCAGATCCTTCTCTAATGAAAGAAATGAGACGAAACTTGTTTTGAGCTGTTCGGCAAGTCTCCTCTGATTCACATCATCTCCCTTACATAGCTCAATCACAATAGCAAACAAAGCCGCCTGCCACTCACTAATCCCATACTCCTGTGCAATCGTCTCCAACTCGAAGCGTTTAGCAGCAATTAGTTTATCGTTAAGACAGAAGTACTCATCATACTCCCGACCAAACTCCCTATTCTTTCGCGCCCTCTCAATTACCTCCTCAAAACACTCCAACAGACTTTTCTTTTTCAACTCAAGTCCCAAATCATCAATCAAATTTTCACACTCAAGCATACTCGCGAGAATTTCTCTTGTAGATTTTTTCTTTTCCATAACTGTGCTCCTTTTTTATTTCTGTTACTGCAAGGATTTTTTGAACTACTGCAAAGAAAATAAATCACGCTGCCAAAAAGTGGCAGTTCTCAGAAATTTTGATTATTTTTTGAATTTGGAATTCAAAATTGTCTTTTCTGCACATCTCATTGGTATTTGTTTCATACCTTTGTGGAGAAATTGATATAAAGAACAAGATTATGGCAAAACCAATTAAAGAAACCCCGCTCCTTACCGGCGAAGATGCAACTCGTTTTGAACAAGCTGCACAAGAGGTTGTGCCTGCATCTGAAAAAGAAATAAATGAGGCACGTGAGGCGTTTGATTATTTTGCTTCAATAGCAACCTTTAGTATGTAATGGGACCTCAGTTAAGAAAATTAACTCCGGAATATAATATTAAACCGTTCGATTGTGATGATTCAGATTTGAACGGTTTTTTATTGGAATCAGATTACTCAGTACCAAATGCGCGTCAGCACGCAGTGGAACTTTTGGCTGTAACATATCTCATAGAAGATATTCGGGCCGGGGAAACTATTGCGTACTTCAGTCTTTTGAACGATAAAATTGATAGAGAAATTACTGATAAAAAAGCGTGGAATAGATTTTCTCGTGAAATTCCAAATATAAAGCGCAGACGTTCTTATCCTGCTGTAAAAGTGGGACGTTTGGCGGTCTCAAAGAAATATCAGGGCCAGAAATGGGGTAAACTGATTATCTCCTTTTTAAAGCAACTGTTTACTCATAACAATAGGACAGGATGTCGTTATATCACAGTAGATGCTTTATGTTCCACACAAAGTTTCTATGAAAGTTGCGATTTTAAGGTTTTGGTAACTCCGGTAAAAGATGATGAGACCGTGTTGATGTATTACGATCTCAAGCAGTTCGTGTCCCAACAGTAGGACATGTAAAAGGTTAATCAAGAAATAGTGGCTAAACAGCAGAGTGGCAGCACTGGTTCATTTTTCTCAATACCTCTGCATAGTACCAAACACGAGACTTCGCATCGAACTCATCACGCGAAGCAGTCCCTTTGGCTCCGTAATTCTCCTTAAACAATTCCTCTACGGTGGGAAGGTGTTTGAGTTTCTCTGTGTCAATCTTGGGCCTCATTCTTTAATTATAAAATACTTTTCTCTATACTTTTTGCAAAGAAAACGCTAAATAACAGGCTGTGGAGCCGAAAGGATATTTTGATTTTTTCCGTCATGCCGGACTTTGGCAGGGGTGAGGAGTATATTTGCGGTATCAGCTTGAAAATAAATCACTATCTTTGTTTGCAAGCCTTCAGGTTCAACCATAAATAATTACATCCATGGCCAAATTTTATTGTAAATACTGCGGACAAGAGTTCGGCAATGTGCGCACATTAACTTCTGCTTATTGTATCAGACATCCGGACGGTCCAAACAAAGGGAAACATACTCTTTACGAAGGTTCTGAGAAGAGCAAATACACCTGTAAGTTTTGTGGCACGCAATTCAACAATCTTAGGTCCCTAACATCTGCCTATTGCCTACGCCACCCGGATGGGGCCAACAAGGGCAGACACTCACCGGCGTTGTAAACATTAAAAATATTTTGTTATGAATAATTGTTGGAAAATTGGCTCAAGATGGAGCGTTGATGGTTCATGGAATTCAAGAATAATTACAATTTTTAGAAGGAGTAATGTTGTCTTTGTTGGTGGGGATGCTGCAAAGCGTTTTCATGACCAGGTTAAGAAAGGCGACTATTTCGCAATAGCGGATGGCTTTACTATCGTTGCTGTAGCAAGGGCTACTGGTGATGTAATGCATTTGTCCGAAATGATTGAACAAGGGCTTATTAAGGTCAGAGATGGTGAACCATTTGATTTGTCAAAGAATTTTGATGGTTGTTATGGCATTAAAGTTAAGATTGTCGATCTTCCTAAACAAGATCAATTTCAATATCGAAAGCGGGGAACATTTTTTAGCGCTAATAAGTATATAGATCGTATAAAGGATCTATATGATACCAAATCAAACAAGATTTTTGATATTACTGCAAATACATATAGGCTCATTTCTTCAGGAAATATAGATTCAAAGGGATATGAAAAATACCCTATTCTAGATGGGAGGACTAAATACATTATTCCTGTGTACCAAAGGGAGTATTCTTGGGGACCTGAGCAAGTATCTATATTTATTAGAGATATTTTTCGCGGGTTTTGGGGAGTAGAGGATAAGAAGGAACTAATATTAGACCCCATGTTCATTGGTACAATGCAATTGTCCTTTAAGAAATACATCAGCCCTACTGAATATGAGCAAGATATCATAGATGGTCAACAAAGGCTAAGCACGTTTATGTGTTTGATTGTGTACCTGAAATTAAAATACGCAGAAAATGAAAAGATTAGGTCTATTCAAACAGATTGGCTTGAGACGAGAGTAAATAACGGTAAGGAAGACAAATATCTATGTGAAATGCGTTCTTTACCTAGCTTGGAAGAGGCTAGGAATTCTTATGAAAGAAATCCAAACAAGTACATAGAAAATCTTTTAATAATTGATGAAACATTTTCTCAAATCATTTCAGATGAAAATGATAGTGTTAATCCCTTTTTCGAGGATAATCTTGAAGAGTTCTTGGACTATTTGTTTAGCCATGTATATATGGTTGTCGTTGAAACTGTTGCTGGATTATCCAAGACCATACAAATATTTAATACAATAAATACCGCAGGATTGGATTTAGATTGGAATGACTTGTTTAAAGTCAGATTATATGAATATTTGAGGGATAGATGTAATGCTGATGAAAGTTCTTTTAATGAGATTGGAGATTTATATAAGCGTGTAAAAGACATCAATGAGAAATGGCGCAAAAATCACAACTTTGATGTTGTTACAATGCATAGCGTTAGAAGCACGTACAAGAATTATCTAATTGCAAAGTATAATCTTCCAAATGCTCTTTATCAAATGGGAACAGATAGATTTTTTGAGTGCTTATTTGATGTCTTACTAAATGTTCAAGAGCATAAGGAGATAAAGAACACGAATGGATTAGTTTTGTCATTGGAGGATATCAATGACGTTATTGAGTCATGTGTTCTTTGGAAATCTCACATTTTTGTAACTAGTGCGGAGTTAATATCGAAGCTGCTTATTAATAAATCCAGATATGGTCGGTACAGTTCTTTTGCTTATCAAATAATGTTGGCGACAAAAGGGAATGAAGTAAGTGACAGGATTTCTGCGGTAAATCGAATACTTGATAAACTAAGCCGAGTGTTCTTCTGTTATAGTATTTTGTATTCCAAACAAATTAATGAAATTCACTCTTTCATGAATAAGGCAAACGACCTGATTATAAACGAAGGATTGAATGCAACTATGGCGCTTATTGATGGAAAATTAAATAGTATTAACCAATCATTGATAAATAATAGTTTGGGCGGGGAAATAGCTCATAACCGCATTTGGAAAGACCTAATTTGTTGTTTATCTGCTTTCTTAGAAGAAACAGAAGTAGAAGTAAAGATTTCTCTGGATGAATTGGAGGAAAAATTATCCCGGAATTATGATATAGAACACATTCACGCAACAGCAGACGAAAAAGTTGATTTTGAGAAACCTTTGCAGAATGGTATCGGAAATTTGATGTTGCTTGAATATGATATAAATAGATCAATCGGCTCTAAGCCTTTCGAAGATAAAGCTAAGAGTTATAAAAACAGCAAATATGCAACAGCTAAGAAAATCTCTAAATTCAATAAATGGGATAAACAAGATGCCCAAAATCGTAGGGAGGAAGAAGTGGGCAAGATTATGAAGTATTTATTTGGGAGTTGATTTTCTACCATAAATTAAACTAATCAATACGTCCCTGTCACTATGGCAGGGATTTTTTCTTTGTATTAATTAACCTTTTTTTTGACAAATTCCCTCAAAAATCCTTCATTTTTTTTCTGCTCCTGCCGATTATTTGCAGTTTGATGGCCGATACTTGCAATATTAAAAGGTGAGTATCATGGGAAATGTTTCTGACAAAATTGTTCGAATGAGGGAGATACGGTTTGATCCGGCCCTCTTTGAGAACTATATGACCGGTACTGTGCTGGATGAATTGCTGTGCAGCTACAAGGGGCTGCCGAAAGGCGTAAATTATATGGTTATCGGTGATCCCGGAGTAGGTAAGACGACTATCATTCTGGATCTTTTGTCAAATATAAGGAAGCAGCATCCGGGGGTAAAGGTTCTTTTCGTTAGTGTCGAGATGAACGAGATTGATCTCGCCATCTATGTACAACGTTTCCCGAAGTTTCAGGATATTGATATCCTTTTCGTGGAATCAAATTTTGACGACAACGTCGATTCTCATAATTTACAGACGCTGACGGAGATTCTTCAGCAAGGTTGGGATGTCGTGGCAATAGATTCATTTTACGAACTGCAAGGGATCATTAAGGAAGAAGAAAGCATTACCCAGAAAAAAGCTGAGAGTATGCTGTTTTCTCTCATCAAGCAGCAGAATAAAGCCGACAACAATGCCCAAGTAAACACAACATTCCTCACCATTCAGCAGGTTACAAAGACCGGCGCATTCATTGGCTCAAACCGCCTTAAGCACTCTATAACTGCAATGATGGAGCTCCGCCTTGAGAACCCTAAAAACATCTATTCCGAGCGCTATGCCCTATTCTCAAAGCATCGACGTGGAGATGTGGGTGTGCGTCTCTACTATGATTTGAGCGTGACCGGTGATGTCTTTTACAATGAAGATCGTTTTAGTCAGGACCGTCAGATCCGACAACTCCAGTCTGAGGCCGGCAAAAGTATGCGCAAATATGCCGACAAATTCGATATCCTATTTGAAAACATAAAAATCAAAAAGCCATGACACAACAAGAATTTTTAGCCCTTGGTAGGCGGATTACTGATAACCAGCTTCCATATAAGATGGTCAACCGTGCTACCATCAAGTATATCGGCCGCGCCGATGATCTTTCTGAAACAGAACATTTAGGAAGAAATGTCTTTTCTGTGCAAGGTACAAACGTTCTTGCTACGGACTTCGTAGCAGAAGCTTTAGACAAATACACCGGATTTTCCAAAGATCAGCAGGCTTTTATAGCAAAGGCAACCGGTGAGGAGGGTGTGCGTGATTTTCGCAACTATCTCGCTGCTGCCAGTTCGATCGCAAATCCGACAAAAGTGGCTCTTGTGGCGCATCCCGAGAGCAAAACTATCGTTAACGTTATTCCTGTAGAAGATGAACTCATAACGTCGGAAAGTTTTTTTGGCTTTGCTGAAATATTTATGGATCACAATAACCTCACTCCAACCGCTTATGAGGTGGGTGGCAATGCATCTGCCGGAATAATCTTACATATGGGAAGCAACACTCCTGATATCAGAGCTTTTGCGCCGGGAGAAGAGACGCTGATAAACTCATATATTCTAAAGTGGAATCTCGGACAGATTCAATTGAGCAGATATTATGAACGTCTTGTTTGTGCCAATGGAATGATTGAAAAAATCTCTATTCCCAGAGCAAAGATTACAGCCTTGGACGACAAATCACTACGTGGAATCTTAAGTATCCCCCAAGACAATAATTTGCTTAAACGGTCTTACAACAGATTCTCCGATATGGCCCGGACAGCAATGAATACCAGAGCATCCTTAAGCGAACTTCATTCAGTTTCGAAAATGCTGGAACGATTTGCTGTGGGGGAGGAGTCGTCGAAAAAGATTGCTCCTTATGATGAGGAGTTGAATTTCTATTTAAATTCCGGCTATGGTCTTCACGGATTCAAGCCGAGGGAAGCGTTAGCAAGCATGAAAGTTTGGGAGCTATTCAACAGAGTTACTCAATATGCCTCACACACCACTGACTGGGCCGAGAATGACAACCGCCGTACAATGCTTCAAGGCGAGGCAGTCGATTTTTTGAGGCTCCCTCGTGACATCAAAACCTACGTGGATGTGTTTGCATCGTAATAATGTGATTTTACACTTAGATTTCTGTCGTGAAGTTACACTTAACTTTTGGCTGTACAAATTAAAAGAGTTTTTGTTTTACTTATGGGGTTTATGTCAATTTAACGCACTCCCCAAAATTTCCAAATACTCCTTACTCAATACTCAGAACTCAAAACTATTCTGCACCCCGAACCCTGCACCTTGCAACAAAAAAACCGCTGAAAGCTAACTCTCAGCGGTTTTTTAAAGCCCAAAGGGCTTCAATTTACCACCTATTAAGCGGCAATCCGCTCATCTTCATTCTTACCTGCTCTTTTACCTGTGCGATTACATTATCGTCATCGATATTGCTGAGTACCTTGTCAATTAAGTCAACGATGCCGGCCATATCCTTTTCAACCAAACCGCGTGAGGTGATAGCGGGAGTACCTACCCTCATACCGGAGGTCTGAAATGCGGAGCGACTGTCAAAGGGTACCATATTCTTGTTAACGGTAATATCTGCCTTTCCGAGTACAGTCTCAGCTACCCTACCGGTCAAATCAGGGAACTTAGAGCGGAAGTCGATAAGCATGAGGTGGTTGTCTGTACCACCTGATACCACATGATAACCCTTCTCGATAAATGCTTTGGCCATAGCTGAAGCATTTTTGCGTACCTGCTCCTGATATGTTTTGAACTCAGGCTGGAGGGCCTCATAGAAGGAAACTGCCTTGGCAGCAATACAGTGCTCGAGTGGACCGCCCTGAATGCCGGGGAATACGCTTGAATTGATCAAAGAGGACATTTTCCTGATCACTCCTTTGCGTGTTTTAATTCCCCATGGGTTATCAAAGTCTTTACCTATGAGGATTATGCCTCCACGTGGACCTCTGAGGGTCTTGTGAGTAGTGGAGGTAACAATATGGGCATATTTTACAGGGTTATTCATCAATCCTGCAGCGATCAGTCCGGCCGGGTGTGCCATATCCACCATAAAGAGAGCGCCTATTTTGTCAGCAATTGCACGCATTCTCTCCCAGTCCCACTCCCTCGAGTAAGCGGAGGCACCTCCGACTAGGAGTTTGGGGCGGTATTTTAGAGCTTTGCGCTCCATTTGGTAATAATCCACCATACCGGTCTCGCGGTTGAGCTGGTAGCCAATTGCGTTATAGAGAATGCCGGACATATTGACAGGAGAACCGTGTGTGAGGTGTCCGCCATGATCCAGGTCAAGGCCCATAAAAGTGTCACCGGGCTTCAGGCAAACCATGAAGACAGCCATATTTGCCTGCGCTCCTGAGTGTGGCTGCACATTGGCATATTCAGCATCGAAGAGCTGACATAGACGGTCGATTGCGAGTTGTTCGATCTGGTCTATTACCTCGCAACCACCATAGTATCTTGCTCCGGGATAGCCTTCAGCGTATTTGTTGGTGCAAACTGAACCCAGTGCTGCCAGCACCTGGTTGCTCACAAAGTTTTCGGATGCTATCAGCTCAATACCTTGAGTCTGTCGCTCCTCTTCTTTCCTTAGTAATTCGGATATTTGAACGTCTTGTTTCATTGTGATATTTTTTGTGTAATTATTTTCGTATTTTTGTGCTTCTGCTTAGGGCAGAATCGGATTACAAAGATAACTTTTTTACGGCTTTTTCCAACTATGTTCCGAAAACTTTTGAACAGTGAGCTCAACCGTGTTACTCCTGAAGAATTCAAATTGAGGAAAAAGATGCCTGTGACCGTAGTGCTGGACAATATCCGCAGTCAACATAATATCGGTTCCGCATTTCGTAGTTGTGATGCATTCCTTGTAGAGAAACTTCTGCTATGTGGCATATGTGCGGTGCCTCCTACTGCCGAGATACACAAATCGGCTCTCGGTGCTGAGTTCAGTATGGATTGGGAGTATTTTGAAAGTACTTCAGAAGCGGTACGTTGTCTCAGGGAGGAGGGGTACGTGATAGTGAGCGTAGAGCAGACTGAGCACTCCACCCTCTTGCAGGATTTTCGTCCCAGGGAGGGAGTTAGCTACGCTCTTATTTTCGGCAATGAAGTGCGCGGAGTACAACAGGAGGTTGTGAATATGAGTGATATTTGTTTGGAGATTCCACAATACGGTACCAAGCATTCGCTGAATGTTTCGGTTTCGATAGGAGTGGTGCTTTGGGATGTGGTTTCAAAAATGTTTTGATTTTTAACAAAATAGATATTATGAAAATATTATTGACAATCATTATGGCGGGAGCTTTACTTTTCAGCCCCGCAACCTCCTCAGCTCAGCGCAACAGGCAATCTAATGATTCCAGAATACCTGTAGTAAGGGCTGAATCAAAGAGCGATTCAACCAAAAAGAGCCCTCAAGGCCCTGTTTCAATCGAGAAGTTCATTACAAAAGAGGCTTCGAAGATGGAGGGTATGACCACCGTTTACAAGCAGGATGGCAAGTATTATCTCACAATTCCGGATTCTCTCATTGGCAGGGATATCCTGATGGTCTCCAGAGTATCTCAATCCGCAGCGGACATTCGGGGTAGTGTCAGTGGCTATGCCGGCGATCAGATAAGCAGCGGTTTATACAAATTTGAAAAAGGTCCCGACAATAAGATTTTTCTTAGAAAAGTATCGGTTCGGGAGCGTTCTCAAGACTCCATTATGAGTCAGAATATTCTCAAGTCCAACCTCACTCCGATTATCGGTTCATTCCCCATAAAGGCCTGGAATGAGGATAAGAGTCTCTCAATAATCGATGTAACCGATTTCTTCAATGCAGATTCGGAAGTGCTCTATTTTTCCAAGAGCACCAAAACTTCTTTCAAGCTAGGCGCCCAGGACAAAGATAAATCCTACATCAGCAGTATCAGGACTTATCCTATAAATACTGAGGTGACAGTGGTGAAGACCTTTGCAAGGACTACCGGTGGTAATGCTACCTACGAGTTAAACTGCTCCTTTGTGCTGCTGCCCGAGGTGCCGATGACTCCCCGCTACTATGACGAGAGGGTGGGATATTTTACCACATCCTATACGGACTTTGATAAGAATCCCCACGGTGTAGAGAAAGTGCAGCTGATTACCCGCTGGAGGCTCGAACCCCGACCGGAAGATCTTGAGAGGTATAAAAAAGGCGAGCTTGTAGAGCCGACAAAGCCTATTGTCTATTATATAGACCCTTCGACTCCTGCCAAATGGGTTCCCTACCTTATACAGGGTGTAAATGACTGGGAACCGGTTTTCCGAAATGCAGGCTTCAAGAACGCAATTCGCGCGGAGATGGCCCCGACTCCCGAACAGGACTCTACCTGGTCTCTTGAGGATGCGAGATACTCCGCGATTGTTTATAAACCCTCTGATATAGCCAATGCCAGTGGACCTCATGTCAATGACCCCCGCTCAGGCGAAATAATAGAGAGCCACATCAATTGGTACCACAATGTGATGTCGCTTTTGCACGATTGGTACTTTATACAGTGCTCACCGGTGGATAAGGGTGCGCGCACAATGAACTTCGATGACGAACTGATGGGACAGCTCATCAGATTTGTCTCCTCACATGAGGTGGGGCACACCCTTGGATTGCGCCACAACTTCTTTGGCTCGGCTGTTGCCACCACAAAACAGCTTCGTGACCCCGAGTACCTCAAGAAGTACGGCCATACTACCTCTATAATGGACTATTCACGTTTCAACTTCGTGGTTCAGCCGGGAGATAACATTCCTCGCGAACTACTCTTCCCCCGCATAAGCACCTATGACAATTGGGCTATCGAATGGGGTTATAGAAGATTTTACGAATATGATGATCCTAAGAAAGAGCTTCCTATGATCAATAAATGGATCATGGAAAAAACAGCTGATCCCATCTACTTCTTCGGCACCGAATCGAGTCCCAATGACCCCCGCTATCAAAGCGAGGATCTGGGCAACAATCAGATGGAGACTAACGAACTCGGTATCCGTAATCTGAAGTATATAATGGATAACCTCATTGAATGGACTTCCGAACCAAACAAGGGTTATGAAGCGCTCCGCAACATGCACAATCAGGTTTTTACACAATACCGTCGCTATATCAGGCATGTTGCCAAATGGGTCGGAGGGGTATATGAGACACCTAAGCGCGTGGAGATGGAGGGCAATGTCTATACTCCTGTGGAGAAATCAAAACAGAAAGAGGCGATGGCATTCCTAAACAAACATGTCTTCACTTCTCAGGAATGGCTTGTACCGAATGATATCATCAACAAGGTTGTTACGAAGCCTGAAATTATTGTCGACAATGCCTATAAGGCGGTTTTTGGAGACTTGCTAAGTAAAAGAGTAATGCTCAACCTCTATGAGGCCGAATTGCAGTATGGTAACAAGGCATATACTATGACAGACCTCTTCGCGGATCTCAATAAATATATGTGGGATAGTGCTATGCCTAGAGATGCGGCTGCCAGATCGTACAAGCGCATAGGACAGAAGGCCTATGTAAATGCATTATGTGGCCTCCTAACGGGAGAAACAGCCATTAGGGCAACAGATACTACAAAAGATCACACAGATATCAATTCTATGGCGTACTACCAGTTGAAAAATCTCAGGTATAAACTTTCCGTCAAAAACAGTAGTGACCCTCTTGAGAGTGCTCACAATGACTATCTTGTAAAGGTTATCGACAAGGCCTTCAATCAGGTATTTGATGCGCCGGTTGTTAAAGCAAAAGAGTAGTCGCTTAGCTATCTGGACACACAATAATTGATGAGCTCCGAGAGCGACATGAGCCCCAAAAGTTAGATAAAAAACTCTCGGGGTTCATTTTTCTTGTACAAAGGCATTGATTTTGTTGGAATACATATCTCTCTGTAGGAGATTTAGCAATCACTTAACATTAATGTCATGAAGAAAATCAAATTTATACTTTTAGCAGCACTATGCGTTTCTTGTCTATCAGGATGTTGGTACGAAGATTTCGAAGAGGAAATAAAACATATCTATAAAGTAGATAGCCTAAGGCTTAATGTCGATCAGCGCCCATTTATTAAAATAATTCCATATGTTACTGAGGATTGGACATTTGATTTTGAGAGCAGACAGTTTTACATTGCGGCTGACACCAGTTTGCTTATCAAAGGACGTCGCCATGTAACACATTGGTGGATTGATTATGAGGCAATAGATTGGAGAATAACGAAAATAGATATTATTGCATTGGAGGATTATGATGAAAATCATCCTGCAGGAGAGCCATTAAATGATCTGTTTAATATCACTTACAGCTGTAGAGATCGAAGGGAGATTAAAATGCCGGTATCAGAGATTGGCTATGGCGATATTATGCTCGGCTATTACGTCCCGGGTGGAATAGAGAGTTACTGTCTCAAATTATTGCCAAAAGAAGGCGCAGCCAACCCATCAAAGTTTGAGATCCGCATCGAAGATGCATTCGGAAGGGTCTTTGTTGCGAGATCGGAAAAAGAAAAACCCAAGAAATAATTGGTGGAACATCCCGCACCAATCATAACTACACACTCAGAACTAAAGACTTACTCGGAACTACATACTCCATACTACACACTATCTTCGTACCCCGTAACAGAACAAGTGGCGCCCGATTGGGTGCCACTTGTTCTTCAAGTCGGGAAGAGGTGACTCGAACACCCGACCTCTGCGTCCCGAACGCAGCGCGCTAGCCAACTGCGCCACTTCCCGAATAATAGGTTGCAAAGATAAGGCAATTTTTTGCAAACTAAAAAATATTAGTTACCTTTGCGGACTCGAAAAACGAGAAAACTTTTTTAAACAATTAATTTTTTGCATTTATGTCAGATTATTTATCAGCCGACAAAAAGCAAGAGATCTTCAGCAAATACGGGAAGTCTAACGTTGACACCGGCTCACCTGAGAGTCAAGTTGCTTTGTTTTCCTACCGTATCGCTCACCTTACCGAACACCTGAAGAGGAACCGCAAGGATCATAACACCCAACGTTCACTCCTCAGACTGGTAGGTAAGAGACGTCAGTTACTCGATTACCTCAAGGAGACCGACATTGAGAGATACCGTGAAATTTTGAAGGCCCTCAACCTTCGCAGATAATACAAAAAGGAAAAAAATGGAGACCGCCGTGTTTTTAAAGCGGTCTCTTTTTTTATTAAAAAAACAATTTATAAAGCGGAAACAATATAATTTTAGCGGAAATAATGAATGTTATTAAAAAAACCATCCAGTTGTCCGATGGAAGGACAATAGAGATTGAGACGGGTAAACTGGCCAAGCAGGCCGACGGCTCAGTAGTAGTAAAAATGGGCAAGACCATGTTATTGGCTGCCGTTACATGTGCAAAAGAGGCCAAAGAAGATGTTGATTTTATGCCTCTTCAAGTTGAATATAAAGAAAAATATGCCGCAGCGGGCCGTTATCCGGGTGGTTTTATGAAAAGAGAGGGCAGACCCTCAGATTATGAAATTCTTGTAGCACGTCTTATCGACAGGGCACTTCGTCCTCTATTCCCGGAAAAATTCCATGCAGAGGTCTATGTGACAGTTAACCTTATCTCGGCTGACGGAGTTGATATGCCCGACGCACTTGCAGGACTTGCGGCTTCAGCCGCCCTCGCAGTAAGTGACATACCCTTCGATGGCCCCATCTCAGAAGTGCGTGTTGCACGTATAGATGGCCAATTCTGCATTAACCCTACGTTCGAACAGCTAAATAATGCTGATATGGACATAATGGTAGCCGCCACTTATGAAAACATAATGATGGTGGAAGGTGAAATGAAAGAGGTTAGCGAGGCAGATATGCTTGAAGCTATAAAATTTGCCCATACAGAGATTAAAAAGCACTGCTTAGTGCAGAAGGAACTGGAGAAAGAGGTGGGTAAAGAGATCAAACGCGAATATTGCCACGAGACCGATGACGAAGCAGTTGAAAAGGCTGCATGGGAATATTGTTACGACAGGTGTTACACAATCGCCAAGAGCGGTAGCGACAAACATACTCGTACCGACCAATTTGAAGCTCTTCACCAGGAATTTCTCGAGACCCTTCCCGAAGAGGAGAGAGAAGAGAAGGCCATCATGGTAGCAAGGTATTTCAACGCAATCGAGAAGAAGGCAATGCGCCGTATGATCCTCGACGAAGGTATCCGTCTCGACGGCCGTAAGACCACTGATGTTCGCCCCATATGGTGCGAAGTGGATTATCTCCCCGGTGCTCATGGCTCAGCCATTTTTACCAGAGGTGAGACCCAGTCGCTTACGACGGTTACTCTTGGTACTAAGGATGATATGAAGGAGAGAGACGAGGTACTTACCCGGGGCACCGACCAGTTTGTGCTTCACTACAATTTCCCTCCTTTCTCTACCGGTGAAGCAAAAGCATCCCGCGGTGTTAGCCGCAGAGAGGTGGGCCACGGCAATCTCGCATTCAGGGCACTCAAAGAGGTTGTACCGGTAGGAGAGGATAATCCCTATGCAGTGCGCATAGTATCCGATATCCTCGAATCCAACGGCTCCTCTTCGATGGCTACCGTTTGTGCGGGTTCTCTCGCTCTTATGGATTGCGGTGTGAAAATTTCCAAGCCTGTGTCAGGTATTGCCATGGGTCTGATCTCAGACGCTGAATCCGGTAAATATGCTATTCTTTCGGATATTCTCGGAGACGAGGACCATCTGGGAGATATGGATTTCAAGGTAGCCGGAACCAAAGATGGTATTACAGCCACCCAAATGGACATCAAGGTAGATGGTCTCTCATATGAGGTGCTGGAAAAGGCACTAGAGCAGGCACGTCAAGGTCGTGCTCATATTTTGAATGAAATGCTCAAAACTATCTCCGAGCCTCGTGCAGAGTACAAACCTCACGTACCACGCATTATTCAGATTGTGGTTCCAGGTGAATTTATAGGTGCAATTATCGGCAAGGGTGGAGAGGTTATTCAGGATATTCAGAAGCAAACCGATACCAGTATCACCATTACTGAGGCCAAGGACGATAAGGGTGAACCTATCGGCATGGTTGACATTTTCGGAGTTGACAAGGAGAAGATGGATGCTGCACTGGCACGTATCAAAGCTATTGTCACGGTACCCGAAGTTGGTCAAGTCTATAAAGGCACAGTGGTATCTATAGTAGATTTCGGTGCATTTGTGGAAATTCTCCCCGGTAAAGATGGTCTGCTCCATATTTCAGAGATGGACTGGGGTAAGACAGAAAAGGTGGAGGATCTCTTCCAACTAGGTGACGAGGTTGAGGTCAAACTTATCGAGATCGATCCCAAGACCAATAAACTGCGTCTTTCACGCAAGGCCCTTTTGGAGAAGCCTGAAGGTTATATAGAGCCTAAACGCAGGCCTCGTCCTTCAGGTCCCCGTCCTCACGGCAGCCACAGCGGTGGAAGTGGCGAGCGCGGCGATCGAAAAGGAGGATTCCGCAAAGATTTCAACAAAGGAAAGAAATAGTAAAAACGGCCCTCAGGCCGTTTTTACTATTTCTGATAATACTACTTACTCGATACTACATACTTTTTTATATATCTTTGTCAGGTGAAAGCGTATGAAGAGATTATCGCTGATATTATTGCTTGTTATGATGAATTTATTTGGTACTGCCGCAGATGATAGGGGCGCTTTGAACTATTTTTCTTATAGAGTTGTCGGTGGAATGAGACAGTTTTCCGGTTTTTCATACCAGGTTTCCCGTATGGATGATGGCAGGATTGAATTTCTCATAAACGAGGATTATCCCGACCGGAAAAGGATCATAACTTCCGATGAGACTGTGTTCAGCGAACTTCAGGCAATTATTGATGAGCATAATATGACCTCCTACAAAGGGAGGTATGAACCTCCGGTCAGGGTCTTGGATGCAGATTCTTGGTATTTTGATCTCAAATACGAATATGGATTTACTGTCCGTGCCAGTGGTGTTTTGAAATATCCGCGTGGTGGTGCCGCTGCGTTTGAAGCTTTGAAAAAGTACTTCGAGAAGTGGGAAAAGATGCCGGGCGAAGAAGATAGCATTGTTTCACCTGAATGTAACTACGATACAGTTGATGATGGTTGTACCAGTGATGCAGTAGAAGATAAGTGCGCTTCCGGCACATTGGAGGAAGATCAGGAGACTTACAATGTCCGTAGCTCTGACGATGTTGAAATAATGAATCCTGTCAATGAGAGTAAAATGACAAGGTTCAGGTTTCATTGGTTGCCCGATAATCTTAACCATGTTTGCTATAATGTTGATGCAACAACGGAGGATCCGACTATATACTTCAGCAAGGGCAATAGGGATGGTTATTCTTTCACTTTTGGTCCCGAAGATTTGGAGCGGCTGAGACAGTTTGTTGCCGTAATGAAAGTGGATAATACGTATGATGATCCCACTTCTGCAGAAGGAGCAGGCAACTGGTACCTTACCATCAATTTCGATTCGGGTGATATTCTAGGCATCAATGGCAGGATCACCAATCCCCGTACTGAAGAAGAAAAAAGTATCTGTGATCCGATTCACAATTTTTTCAAACCAATAATTGACAAAATTGAAAAGCAGATGGAGGAGAGTGAGGCTCCTCTTAAAGAGGCTGTTTCAAACGATGATGTTCAGGATGATTCGGATCGGAAAGCGGAGCAAAGTTTAAAGTCCTATGCTCGTAAGTGGTGGCAATTCTGGAAATGATCCGGGAAACCTGAAATTTTCTTTTCTGAGATATCATAATTAATTCTTGTGATTAGAATAAAACAACGGGGCTGACATGTCAACCCCGTTGTTGTTCGACAGGCTCCGCAGAGATCTTTTCAATAAGAAAGCCTATTTTGCAAGAGCCGATAGTCCTTCACAAAGGTCGTCAAGACCTTTAATGAGGTCATGACCTATTTCCTTATAATGTGCTTTAGTTGCCTTTTTGCTGCTCTTATCAGGGTGATTGACTCTGTAAAAGAGGCCGTCCGCGAGATCGCTGGCCTTTTCTATGAGTTCTTCTACCTTGGTAAGATCCTTGTCAGGATGGAGCATAGCAAAAAGCAGACAATCTTCAACAAAATCTCCGATAAGAAACTCTATGTCCTTCTTGATTACTCTCAAATTCATATCTATATTCCTTTTTAATTTGGCCGCAAAGGTAATATTAATATTTTTTTCTACAAAGAGATGATACCGGGCTTCTTGGTAAGACCCAGACCGGGTTTATCCTCCAGGGTGATGCGTCCATCCACCAGTTTCATTCCGTCGAAGCAGTCATTTGCGATGAGATAATTGCCGTCAAGGTCTGCCCATTGCACCTTCGGTGAAATCTGAGCTGCCGCTGAAATGGCCACGGATGTTTCTGTCATGCATCCTACCATGATTTTCATATGGAGAGCGTTTGCGAGGGAAACCATTTCTCTTGCTTCGCGCATACCGGTACACTTCATAAGCTTGATATTAATGCCGTGGTATACGCCTTTTAGGTTGGGGATATCAGTTAGGCGCTGACAAGCTTCGTCAGCAATAATGGGCAGAGGGCTGCGCTCAGTTAGCCAGGCTGTCTCTTCAATCAATAGTTTGGGCATCGGTTGTTCAATCATATTGACATTTCTCTCTGCAAGCCAATTGACCATATCCAGTGCATAGTGTTTGTCTTTCCATCCCTGGTTTGCATCGATGCAGATAACGGTGTCGGTCTTGGCCCGAATGAGGTTGATCATTCTCTTGTCCTCTTTCTCAGTCATTCCAAGTTTGACTTTGAGTATTTTGGTCCAGGAAGCTTCCTCTATTTTTTCGTTTACCACATCGTCGCTGGCATCATAGCCGATGGTGTAACAGGTGTGGGGAGCGTCATCGGGGTTGAATCCCCAGATTTTCCACCATGGCTGCCCCATAATATTGCCTACCAGGTCGTGAAGTGCAATATCTACAGCAGCTTTTGCTGCGGTATTGTTGGTGGCCAGTTTGTCCACTTCTACCATTATATCTTCAATGCGGAACGGATTGTCAAACCTAGGCAGTACTGTTTCGGCCACCTTTTTGAGAAATTCATGCACGGAGGCCTGTGTCTCGCCCAGGTAAGGGGGCATCGCTGCCTCACCGTATCCGGCGTATCCGTTCCAGGTGATGCGGCTGATCACTATTGGCGTTGTTGTCCGGGATGATCCGGAAATGGTGAAAGTATATTTCATTTTGCCCATGAAGTTCTCCCATTGGAGATCGAGCTTATTGGTGGCAACCTTGCTCCTTTTTGCAGCGTTTGCAGCGAAAAGATCTCTTGGATGCCAAAGTGCAGCTGCAGCGGTCATCAATCCGGCAGCCTTCAAAAATTGTCTTCTGTCGCTCATTGTTGTATCTTTTTCGTTGTTATATGCATTAGAAATACCAAGGGTGTTTCGCTATTGATACCAGACCGGGGACTTCGTCTGCCTTATTTATAATGCGCCTTGCACGCACGAGAGTTCCGTCATAGAAATCTTCCGCATCAGGCATAAGGGAGTTTGTGTGGACGTTGGTGGCTGCATGGATGAATCTACCCTCTCCCAGATATATTCCAACATGTGTAATCCTTTCACTCCTCTCTTCGGTAGCTTTACGGCCAAAGAAGAGTAAGTCACCTGGCTGTAGGTTGCCTGGGAACTCTTCGATATTGACATCATCACCAACTTTTGCCTGCTGACTGGCATCTCTACGTGTAATCACTCCGTTGAGGAAGAGAATAGTCTTGACAAAACCGCTGCAGTCCATAGCCTTGATGGAGGTGCCGGCCCAGAGGTAAGGGAAGCCCATGAAAGCCTTGCCTGTGGCAATAATGTTTTCTGCTGTAGCGTTACGTGAGGCAATCCAGTTGTTGAAGGGTACCGCATCCTTTTTGGGAATAAATGCAATCTTACCATTGGGAATCTTTACCTTGAAATAGCTCCCTTGCTCTCCGACCTTCTCTACTATATTGCCCCATACTCCGTCACTCACAACCGGTGATGTAAGATCTGCCCTTTCTCGGAAGAGAGTATAGTAAGTGGTTATGATCAGACGGTCGGATGCCTTCCAAGTGTTGAGCTCCTGCTCGTCCATCCTCTGTACACTGCCGACTGTAACCCAAGCGTGATAGCCTTCGGGAGTGACGATCCTATACCAGTAACTGCGTTTTTCAAGCAATTGTATTGGCGTACCCATCAATAGCTGTGTGGCCATTTCAGAGGAGTAGTTTGCCTCATATCTTACATTGGCTACCGAGTGTGATATAACTCCCCAGGTTTTGCCTTCAAAAGCTGGATCCGGAAGCACTATCATGCTGTCAAGTACATTGAGACCCTTCTCTGAGAGAGCTGCCAGCAGTGCATCCTTGGCTTCCTGCTCTGTAGTGGAGCCGTAGAGGACTTTCTGTCCATCTACATCTTTGAGTATCGGTTCGTAACACTTATCCCTGCGGTCAGGAGCATACTGTTCTTTAATTTCATTAGAAATGGAATCAAACTGCTCTTTGAAGGAGTCTGCAGGGGATCCACAGGATTGGATCATCATCAAGGCTGCGATAGCCGGAATCAGGAGTCGTTTCATTCTGTTTAAAAATATTTGGTTCAAAACCCAAAAATACTCTTTTTCTTATCTTTGTGCAATATTTGGTTGCAAAAATGCAGAAAAGATACAACTCTCTTGTCGGATACTATAAGAGCAAATATGGCAGCAGGCTGCAGAAAATTGTGATAGATGCGGGCTTTTCCTGTCCCAACCGCGACGGCTCTATTTCCGTCGGAGGATGTACTTATTGTGACAACAATGCTTTCCATCCCTCATACAGTACCCCGGATAAAAGCATTATGCAGCAGATGGAGGAAGGGATGGAGTTTCATCGGCTAAGATATCGAACAGCAAGCAGTTATATCGCCTACTTCCAACCATATTCCAATACATACGCATCGCTTGAACGTCTCAAAGAGCTCTATACCGAGGCTCTTTCACATCCTGATGTAGTGGGGATAGCGGTAGGAACTCGTCCCGACTGTGTGAATGAGGAGAAACTCGATTATCTTGCGGAACTCTCCCAAGAATACATAGTGATGGTGGAATATGGTATTGAATCTTGCTATGATGCCACACTGGAACGCATCAACCGTGGCCATACATTTGAACAGGCAGCTCATGCCGTCAGGATGACCGCAGAGCGTAAACTTGACGTCTGTGCGCACTTCATTTTGGGACTTCCGGGTGAGGATTGTGAGATGATGCTCGAGAGTACGACAGTGATCAATTCGCTGCCACTCACCTCGCTTAAGTTTCACCAGTTGCAGATTATCAAAGGAACCCGCATGGAACAGGAATTTGAGGCTCATCCGGAAGATTTCGTCACCTTTTCGTTAGACGAATACCTTGATTTTTTTGTAGATATACTTGAGCGTCTGCGGCCGGAAATCTGCATCGAAAGATTTGCAGGAGAAGTGCCTCCGAGATTTGTGAGGTTTACTCCTTGGGGTCTCATTCGCAACGTAGAGTTACTACGATTGCTCGAAAAAAGATTGGAAGAGCGCGATAGTTGGCAGGGCAAATTGCTCTGAAACGAACTTTTGCTATATTTGTAGTTTATAATTGAATAACTGTTAATAATTGCGATATGGAACAATTTTCCGACAAGATCATAATGGAAGGATTGGCATACGATGATGTATTGTTGATCCCCGCTGAGTCCGGTGTGCTACCCAGGGAAGTTGATATAACTACTCATTTTTCGAGAGAGATACCGCTTCACATTCCTATAGTCTCTGCTGCTATGGATACGGTCACCGATGCAAATATGGCCATCGCTATAGCACGCGAAGGTGGTATCGGAGTTATCCATAAAAATATGTCTATCGAACAGCAGATGGAGCATGTGCGTAAGGTCAAACGTGCTGAGAATGCTATGATCTACGATCCCATCACTATCAAGCATAATGCTTTGGTGGGTGATGCACTCCAACTGATGGCGGAAAACCGAATTGGTGGTATTCCGGTGGTGGATGAGCAGAATTATCTTATCGGTATCGTAACCAACAGGGACCTTCGTTTTCAGGAGAACTACAAGACTCCGATATCCGAGGTGATGACCTCTGAAAACCTCATCACGGCGGGTCCGACAATTGATATTCCTCAGGCTACCGAGATGCTCAGCAAATACCGCATCGAGAAACTTCCCGTGGTGGATGAGAACAACCGTCTGGTAGGTCTGATTACATATCGCGATATAATGAAGATCAGAAAAAATCCTACCGCCAGCAAGGATTCTCGTGGACGTTTGCTCGCAGTGGCTGCTGTGGGTATCAACAGCCATAGTTTAGAAGATGTGGAGAAACTGGTTTCTGTGGATATTGACGCAGTGGTGCTCGATACGGCACATGGACACTCTCATTTTGTGCTGCAGACTATCAGAAAGATTCGAAAGGCATTCCCACATCTGCAGATAGTGGCCGGCAACATTGCTACTGCTGAGGCCGCTCTGGCTCTCAAGGATTGTGGAGTTGACGGAGTTAAGGTGGGTATCGGTCCCGGTTCTATCTGCACTACCCGCATTATTGCCGGTATTGGAGTACCTCAGTTCACAGCAGTGATGAATACTGCGCAGGCCCTTAAAGGAAGCGGTATTCCAATCATTGCTGACGGTGGCATCCGCTACTCAGGTGATATTGTTAAGGCACTTGCAGCCGGGGCCAACACCATTATGGCAGGATCGCTCTTTGCAGGAGTCGAGGAGTCTCCCGGAGAGGCAATCATTCTCAATGGCCGTAAGTTTAAATCCTATCGCGGCATGGGCTCACTTGAAGCCATGCAGAGAGGCTCCAAGGATAGGTATTTCCAGGACATGGAAGAAGATATCAAGAAGCTCGTACCCGAAGGAATTGTAGCTCAGGTGCCTTACAAGGGCACTTTGGCTGAGGTTGTCTATCAGTTGATCGGAGGTCTTAGAGCAGGTATGGGCTATTGTGGTGCAGCTAACCTTGAGGCTCTGCGCAAGGCAAAATTTGTCAAAATTACACATGCGGGAATGGTTGAAAGCCATCCTCACGATGTGACGATCACCCGCGAATCCCCTAACTACTCCAGATAGTCCACTATGCAGAAAATTCTCCTAACAATACTAATGATGTTGATGCTCTCCGGTTGTTCCTTTATCGAAAAGGGAGGCAGGGGTCGTCAGGACCGTAGAGTTGCGAGGATAGGGCAGGAGGTGCTCTATGAAAGCGATATAGTGCGTTTGATGCCGGAGGGCGTTTCATCCGCAGACAGCGCAGCTATGGTCAGCCGCTATATCAACACCTGGGCTCTTGGTCGCCTGATGTTGCTAAAAGCTGAGGAGCAGCTCTCCAAGGCTGAACGTGATGTGACCGCCGAAGTAGAGGAGTTTCGCAGCACTCTGCTGGGTTTTAGATTTGAAAAGCGATGGGTTGAGGAGAGGCTTGATACAACCGTGACTCTGGAAGAAGCACGCTTATACTATGAGGAACATCCCTCTAGCAGCATTTTCCCCTATCCACTGGTGAAAGCACGAGTCATCAGAATTTCTGCAAGTTCGCCCTACTATGAAACAGTTAAAGGGGCATATACTGTTACTTCGGAGCAGGATGTGGCAGAACTTAGAGAGTTGTGTTATTCCTCTGCTGAGCGTTATACCGATTTTGGAGGGGATTGGGTACCCCTTTCTCAACTTGCTAAAGAGCTTGGCACCGATATCGAAACCTGCACCAGGGAGGTTCTTCCAAAAAAAAGTTGTGAGATGAAGTTTAACGACTCCAATTATCTCATTTTTATAGAGGAAAAGGTGGATGCGGGTGAAGTTTCACCCTTTGAATACAATGTGGCGAGGATACGCGAAACAATTCTTGGCAAAAGGAAACAGGAACTTTTGACAAAATTGGAACAAGACTTGCTTGAAGATGCTCATATCAACGGAACGCTAAAAATTTATTGAAAAATATGAAAAAAATCTTTGTCGCTACTGCGCTCTTTTTCATCATCTCACTTTTCGGAACAGAGATTTCCGCACAGCGGTATCAGGAAGGATTGATAGACAAGACTATTGTGCTTATCGGCAATGATATGATAATGCTCTCGGATCTTGAAAATGAAGTGCAGATGATGAGTGCCAGAGGCTTCACGGCTGACCGCAATGCTCGTTGCCAGATACTTGAGGAGATGCTTGTTTCCAAACTTTTCCTCAATCAGGCGAGAATAGATTCCCTTGAGATCAACGATGCGAATGTAGAGAGTGCACTTTCCCAGCGCATTGATGAAGTTATGACACAGCTCGGTGGTGAAAAGCAGATGGAAGAGTACTTCCAAAAGCCTCTCTACAAGCTTCGTCAGGAATGGAAAGAGATGCTTACCGAACAGTCGCTCATGCAGGATATGCAGCGCAAAGTGGCAAGCAATATTCCTAACCTTACACCTTCTGACATAGAAAAATATTGCAAAGAAACTCCTGAAGAGGATTTACCCATTGTATCCACACAGTACCGTATCCGTCAGATAGTGCTTTATCCGGATAAAGAGGCTGCTGAACTTGAAGTAAAAGAGAGACTTCTTGAACTCAGGGAGAGAATCGTAGGAGGAGAAAAATTTTCCACGCTTGCACGTATTTACTCGCAAGACCCCGGCAGTTATACAAAAGGAGGCGAACTGGGAATGGCCTCCAGATCTATATTTTGGCCTGCTTTTTCAGATGCCGCAATGTCACTTAAGGTGGGACAGGTATCTCAGATTGTAGAAACTCCTGATGGGTTTCATCTCATCGAACTCATCGCCAGGGAAGGTGATATGTTCAATGCACGCCATATTCTGCTCAAACCACATTACACTACAGAGGATAGAGTCAAAGCATTTAACCGTTTGGATACTATCCGGACCAGGATCCTCGGAGACTCCATTTCGTTTTTCAATGCAGCAAGATATCTCTCTGAAGACCGGAAAACCGCCACTAACGGCGGTCTGCTCGCAGACGAATATACAGGATCATCATATTTTGAGAAAGACCAACTCAAGCCTGCCGACTATAATGTCCTGAAGGATATGCAGGAAGGGGATATTTCAGAGCCTTTCGAGTCTCTTGACAACGAGGGTCGCAGCGGCAACACTGTTTACAAAATCATTATGCTCGAAAAGATTATTCCTTCACATGTAGCAAATTACAAGACAGACTTCAACGTCCTGCTTGACGATGCCAATAGGAAGAATTCCAATGCAGCTATTGACCAATTTATTACGGAAAAGCAGAAGAGCACCTATATAATGATAGACCCTCTCTTCAAGGAGTGTAATTTCATAAGGGAAGGTTGGGTTAAATAGTCTATGAATTTTATCAGAAAAGCGCTTCATATTGCAGTAATTGTGCTTTTTGCGCTGCCTCTTGCAGCGCAGGACAATCTTTCGGAAGAGGATGTTTTCCGTTTGGTGGATGCCGCCTCTGCCCAGCAGTTCGAAGATTTTGGAATGAATTTCCGCAGGGTACTGGGAAATCC